>LNAP01002473.1_pt1 | contig 21727 bp, 12 predicted proteins | sample 602601 | NCBI WGS metagenome assembly LNAP01 (sample SAMN02440304, study PRJNA202911) | soil metagenome | biome: Subtropical and temperate rainforests or woodlands; isolation source: soil samples (1 kg each in a 20% v/v slurry with milli Q water) were... ...
ATGCGGCGCGCGCAGCGCTCGAACCACTGCCACGGCAGGATCATCTCGACGTTGGCGGCGATGCCGTGTCCGCCTTGCGGGCCACGGCGCTGCGCCAGGCGGCCGAGCAGCCAGCGCTGCAGCCCCGGGTGCGCCACCACCACGGTCTGCGCGGCCAGCGGATTGGCCGGCCGCTGCGCTTCCAGCTGCAGCGCCAGCGCGTCGGCCAGCCGCTCGGTGCGGCTGCCGCGATGGACGATCAGTCCGCCTTGGTTTTCCTTCATCCCTTCCTGCCCGATGACGCAATACGTACAGCATACCGAGCCGCGACTCATCGTTTGCGATTGTGGTTTCGTTTTGGCGGCACGCGTTGCGGCGAGGGAGTGCAGGAGCTTTGCTCCTCCGCCTGCCTGCAGGGGGAGGCGCTTTTGCCTTGAAGGATCAGATCAAGAGCGACCCCTCCCCAACCCTCCCCTGCCTCGCAGGGGCGGGAGCGCGGTGGGCCGTGTCGATTTGCCGGTTCGCCGTTCGTCGTCCGGATAGAGCCAGGGTTTGCATGCCTGGCTCCCGGCTCATTCGAAGGAGACACGACGATGCGATGCATGGTGATAGTGAAGGCGACTCCGGACTCGGAAGCTGGCGTGATGCCCGGCAAGCAACTGCTGACCGAGATGGGCAAGTTCAACGAGGAGCTGGTGAAGGCCGGCATCATGCTGGCGGGCGAGGGCCTGCATCCCAGTTCGAAGGGCGTGCGGGTGAGGTTCTCCGGCAACCGGCGTACGGTGATCGACGGGCCATTCGCGGAGACCAAGGAGCTGATCGCCGGCTTCTGGCTGTGGCAGGTGCAGTCGCTGGAGGAGGCGGTCGAATGGCTCAAGCGCGCGCCGTTCGACGGCGACACCGAGATCGAGGTGCGCCAGGTGTTCGAGGCGGACGATTTCGGTGCCGAGTTCACGCCCGAGTTGCGCGAGCAGGAGGAACGGCTGCGCGCGCAGGTCGCCGCCAAATCATGAGCCGGGCCCCGCGCCGGCTTCCACGCGAATGCGGGAAGGAACAGCAACCATGCGCTTCATGATGTGGATGATCCCCGGCAACGGTGGAAGCGTGGCGCCGGGGAACATGCCGGACCTCGACGGCGTGATCGCGATGATGAAGTACAACCAGGCGCTGTGGCAGGCCGGCGTGCTGCTTGCGCTGGATGGGTTGCACCCGCCGTCGATGGGTGCGCGCGTTTCCTTCGCCGACGGCAGGTTCATGGTCGCCGATGGCCCGTTTGCCGGGGCGAAGGACATGCCCAGCGGCTACTGGATGATCGATGTCGCGTCGCGGGACGAGGCCATCGCCTGGGCGTCGCGTTGTCCGGCGTCGGCCGGCGAAGCCATCGAGGTGCGCCAGGTGCAGGAGTTCACGGACTTTCCCGCCGACGTGCGGCAGGCGCTGACCGGGCATGCCGACATGCAGGTGCAGGGCGCGAGGCAGGACGAACCGCGGCGCCACCTCATCGCCACTCCCTGACGGGAGGCAACATGTTCAAGCTCATCGTCATCGTCATCGTCATCGTCATTGTCATTGTCATTGGAACCGACGTGGCGAACCTGAAGGCGGTGGCTGAAAAGCAGGCGCGGACGTTACTTCCGGCCTTGCGCCGGCGGAGTGGGGATGGTGTGATCGGTCGCCATGAGCGTGACCGATACCCATCGCACCATCGACGCCGTCTGGCGGATCGAATCGGCCCGGCTGATCGCGGGTCTCGCCCGCATGCTGCGCGACGTCGGCCTGGCCGAGGAGCTGGCGCAGGACGCGCTGGTGGTGGCGCTGGAGCAGTGGCCGCAGACCGGCGTGCCGGACAATCCCGGCGCCTGGCTGATGACCACCGCGAAACATCGTGCGATCGACCGGCTGCGCCGCAGCAAGCTGCTCGAACGCAAGCACGTCGAGTTGATGCACGAGCTGGAGGCGGAACAGGAGCAGCAGGTGTCGGTGGTCGAGGCTGCGCTCGACGATCACATCGGCGACGACCTGCTGCGGCTGATGTTCACCGCCTGCCATCCGGTGCTGCCGATCGACGCACGCGTGGCGTTGACCTTGCGCCTGCTCGGCGGCCTGACCACCGGCGAGATCGCGCGGGCCTTCCTGGTGCCGGAGCCGACGATCGCCCAGCGCATCGTGCGCGCCAAACGCAGCCTGGCGAAGGCCCGGGTGCCGTTCGAGGTGCCGCGGGGCGAGGAGCTGGCGGCGCGACTGTCGTCGGTGCTCGGCGTGATCTACCTGATCTTCAACGAGGGCTACTCGGCCACCGCCGGCGACGACTGGATGCGGCCGGCCCTGTGCGAGGAAGCATTGCGCCTGGGCCGCGTGCTGGCCGGGCTGGTGCCGCAGGAAGCGGAGGTGCTCGGGCTGGTGGCCTTGATGGAGATCCAGGCCTCGCGCACGCGCGCGCGCACCGGCCCCGGCGGTGAACCGGTGCTGCTGCTGGAACAGAACCGCGCGCACTGGGATCGCCTACTGATCGGCCGCGGCCTCGCCGCCCTCGATCGTGCCGAGAAGCTGCGCGGCACACTGGGGCCGTATGCATTGCAGGCCGCGATCGCCGCCTGTCATGCGCAGGCGCTGACCGCCGAGGCGACCGACTGGCCGCGCATCGCGGCGCTGTATGCCACGCTGGCCCAGCTGGCGCCGTCGCCGGTGATCGAGCTGAACCGTGCGGTGGCCTTGTCGATGGCGTTCGGCCCCGCGGCCGGCCTCGAACTGGTCGACACGCTGCTCGACGAGCCAGCATTGGCGAACTACCACCTGTTGCCGACCGTGCGCGGCGACCTGCTGGCCAGGCTCGACCGTCTCGACGAGGCCCGCGCGGAGTTCGAGCGCGCCGCCACGCTGACCCAGAACCTGCGCGAACGCGAGTTGCTGCTGGAGCGCGCCCGTACCTGCGCCGCCACGATGGCTGACAAGTCGTGACAGGGAGTCCCAAACGAAAGGCCACCCGTCGGGATGGCCTTTTGTTGAATCTATTGGTGGGCGGTACAAGGATCGAACTTGTGACACCTGCCGTGTGAAGTGCCCGTTGCTACACGCACGCTGCGCATTCGATGGTGCCCAAACGACGAAACCGGCCGCGGGGCCGGTTTCTGGATCGATGGTGGGCGGTACAAGGATCGAACTTGTGACACCTGCCGTGTGAAGTGCCCGTTGCTACACGCACGCTGCGCATTTGATGGTGCCCAAACGACGAAACCGGCCGCGGGGCCGGTTTCTGGATTCGATGGTGGGCGGTACAAGGATCGAACTTGTGACACCTGCCGTGTGAAGTGCCCGTTGCTACACGCACGCTGCGCATTTGATGGTGCCCAAACGACGGCCGGTTTCTGGATTCGATGGTGGGCGGTACAAGGATCGAACTTGTGACACCTGCCGTGTGAAGGCAGTGCTCTACCGCTGAGCTAACCGCCCACTGCGAGCGCGCAATTTTAGGGGCAGTCGCGGGGCGGGTCAATGCCTCGGATGGATCGGTATGCCGCAAGGACAGGGGCGCAGGTTGCTAGACTTGCCTCCCCTTACGTCAAAAGCGCACCACCATGGAATTCCTCAGCGTTCACCTGGCCAGCATCCTTCGCGCCTTGCAGCAGTTCGAGCTGACGCCCTGGAAGGCCGTCGGCCTGCTCGGCTCGGTGATGTTCACCAGCCGCTGGTTCGTGCAGCTGTACTACACGCGCAAGCTGAAACGGGTGGTGATGCCGCTGGCGTTCTGGTGGCTGTCGGTCTGCGGCAGCATCCTGCTGCTGGCGTACTTCATCATCGGCAAGAACGATTCGGTGGGCATCATCTCGAACTTCTTCCCCGCGTTCGTCTCGGTCTACAACCTGGTTGTGCACCTGCGCCATCGCAAGAACAGCCTCACCGGCGACGCCACCGTGTGAAGCTTCGTAGGGCGGGCACCGCCCGCCGCTTTGGCTTCACGATCTCAATCAGCTGCAGAGCCGCAAGCCGGCGGGCAGTGCCCGCCCTACCAACTGGGCGCGATGCTCTCCGGTAGATGTGGCGAAAAGCTCGCGCACAGGGTGCGCTCCTACACGCGGTGCGCGGCTATTCCGGCTCGTAATCCAGGTTCGAGGCGAGCCAGCGTTCCGCTTCGGCGAGGGTCCAGCCCTTGCGCCAGGCGTAGTCCTCGACTTGGTCCTTGCCGAGGCGGCCGACCACGAAGTACTGGCTGTCCGGGTGTGAGTAGTACCAGCCGGAGACGGCGGCGGCGGGGTACATCGAGAAGCCTTCGGTGAGTTCGATGCCGGTGTTTTTGGTGACGTCGAGCAATTTGAACAGGGTGGCTTTCTCGGTGTGCTCGGGGCAGGCGGGATAGCCGGGGGCCGGGCGGATGCCGCGGTATGTCTCGGCGATCAGCGCGTCGTTGTCGAGCGACTCGTCCGGCACGAAACCCCAGAATTCCTTGCGCATGCGCTCGTGCATGTGTTCGGCGAACGCTTCGGCGAGGCGGTCGGCCAGGGCCTTGAGGATGATCGAGGAGTAGTCGTCGTAGTCGGCCTGGAAGCGGGCGAGATGTTCCTCGATGCCGAGTCCGGCGGTGACGGCGAAGCCGCCGATCCAGTCGGGCTTGTTGAATTCTTTTGGTGTGATGAAGTCGGCGAGGCACAGGTTGGGGCGCTCGATCGGCTTGTCGGCCTGCTGGCGCAGGCTGCACAGCGTGGCGAGCCGCTTCATGCGGCTGGTGTCGGTGTAGACCTCGACATCATCGCCGATGTTGGCGGCGGGCCACAGGCCGATCACGGCGCGGGCGGTCAGCCACTTCTCGGCGATGATCTTGTCCATCATGGCCTGCGCGTCCTTGAACAGCTCGCTGGCCTGCGGACCGACCACTTCGTCGGTGAGGATGGCGGGGTAGTGGCCGGCCAGTTCCCAGGCCTGGAAGAACGGGGTCCAGTCGATGTACCGGCGGATGGTGGACAGGTCGTAGTCGTCGAACACGGTGACGCCGGGCTGGTTCGGCTGCGGCGGATCGTAACTGGCCCAGTCGCAGCGGTAGCGCTGGTCGCGGGCCTTTTCCAGCGACACCAGTTTCTTGCCTGGGCCGCGGTTGCGGTGGCGTTCGCGCACGTCGGCGTATTCGAGACGGACCTTTTCGAGGAAGTCGCCGACCAGGTCCTTGCTGACCAGCGACTGCGCCACGCCGACCGCGCGCGAGGCGTCCTTCACCCACACGGTGCCGGCCTTGTAGTGCGGCTCGATCTTCAGCGCGGTGTGCGCGCGCGAGGTGGTGGCGCCGCCGATCAGCAGCGGGATGTGGAAGTTCTGTCGCTGCATCTCGCGGGCGACCTGGCCCATTTCCTCCAGCGACGGCGTGATCAGACCGGACAGGCCGATCATGTCGGCGTTCTCGGCGATCGCGGTCTCCAGGATCTTCTGCGCCGGCACCATCACGCCGAGATCGATCACCTCGAAGTTGTTGCAGCGGAGCACCACCGCGACGATGTTCTTGCCGATGTCGTGCACGTCGCCCTTGACCGTGGCCATCACGATCTTGCCGTTGTTCTTGCCGGTATCGCCGGTGCGCAGCTTTTCCGCCTCGATGTAGGGCAGCAGGTAGGCCACGGCTTTTTTCATCACGCGGGCGGATTTCACCACCTGCGGCAGGAACATCTTGCCGGCGCCGAACAGGTCGCCGACCACGTTCATGCCGTCCATCAGCGGGCCTTCGATCACGTCGAGCGGGCGCGTGGACAGCTGGCGCGCCTCTTCGGTGTCCTCGACCACGTACTGGTCGATGCCGTGCACCAGCGCGTGACTGAGCCGCGCGCGCACGTCCTTCTCGCGCCAGGCCAGGGTCTCGACCACGGCTGCGCCGCGCTTGCCCTTGTAGTTGTCGGCGATGTCGAGCAGGCGCTCGGTGGCGTCCTCGCGGCGGTTCAGCACCACGTCCTCGACGCGCTCGCGCAGCGGGGGGTCGATGTCGTCCATGATCGTCAGCGCACCGGCGTTGACGATGCCCATGTCCATGCCGGCCCTGATCGCGTGGTACAGGAACACCGAATGGATCGCCTCGCGCACGGTGTTGTTGCCGCGGAACGAGAACGACACGTTGGAGACGCCGCCGGAGATGTGGCAGTCGGGAAAACGCTTCTTCAATTCGCGCGCGGCGTTGATGAAATCCACCGCGTAGTTGTTGTGTTCCTCGATGCCGGTGGCGATGGCGAAGATGTTCGGGTCGAAGATGATGTCTTCGGGCAGGAAGTCGAGCTCCTTCGTCAGCAGCTCGTAGGCGCGTGCGCAGATCGACACCTTGCGTTCGCAGGTGTCGGCCTGGCCCTGTTCGTCGAACGCCATCACCACGGCGGCGGCGCCGTACTGCTGCACCTTGCGTGCATGTTCGAGGAATTGCGCTTCGCCCTCCTTCATCGAGATCGAGTTGACGATGCCCTTGCCCTGCAGGCAGCGCAGGCCGGCCTCGATCACCGTCCACTTGGACGAGTCGATCATGAACGGCACGCGGGCGATGTCGGGTTCGGACGAGATCAGGTTGACGAAACGGGTCATCGCCGCCTCGGAGTCGATCAGGCCCTCGTCCATGTTGATGTCGATCACCTGGGCGCCGCTGGCGACCTGCTGACGGGCGACTTCGACGGCCTCGTCGTAGCGGTCTTCCTTGATCAGCTTCTTGAACTGTGCCGAGCCGGTGACGTTGGTACGCTCGCCGACATTGATGAACAGCAGGTCGGGCGTGATGACCAGCGGTTCGAGGCCGGACAGGCGGGTGTGTCGTGCCATGTTATGCGGCCTCCGCTTGGGCGGCGGAAGGCAATACACGCGGTGCGACGTCGCGCACCACCTCGGCGATCGCCCTGATATGCGCCGGCGTGGTGCCGCAGCAGCCGCCAACCAGGTTCAGCAGGCCGTCGCGGGCGAAGCCGCCGATCACGCTGGCCATGTGTTCGGGAGTCTCGTCGTATTCGCCGAAGGCGTTCGGCAGGCCGGCGTTCGGATGCGTGCTGACGTAGGTCTCGGCGAGGTTGGCCAGGGTCTGCACGTGCGGGCGCAGGTCCTCGGCGCCGAGCGCGCAGTTGAAGCCGACGGACAGCGGCCGCGCGTGGCGCACCGAGTAGTAGAACGCCTCGGCGGTCTGGCCGGACAGGGTGCGCCCGGAGCGGTCGGTGATGGTGCCGGAGATCATCACCGGCATCCGTGCGCCGCGCTGGTGGAACAGTTCGCTCAATGCGAACAGCGCAGCCTTCGCGTTCAGCGTGTCGAAGATCGTCTCGACCATGATCACGTCGGCGCCGCCGTCGATCAGGCCGTTGGCGGATTCGGTGTAGTTTTCCGCCAGTTCCTCGAACGTGACGTTGCGGAAGCCGGGGTCGTTGACGTCCGGCGACAGCGAGGCGGTGCGGCTGGTGGGGCCAAGTACGCCGATCACGAAGCGCGGTTTTTCCGGTGTTTTCGCGGTCATCGCGTCGCAGGCGGCGCGGGCCAGCCGGGCGCCTTCGCGGTTCAATTCCTGTGCCAGATGCTGCAGCTTGTAGTCGGCCTGGCTGATGCGGGTGGAGTTGAAGGTGTTGGTTTCGACCAGGTCGGCGCCGGCTTCCAGGTAAGCGTCGTGCACGCCGCGGATGATCTGCGGCTGGGTCAGCGTGAGCAGGTCGTTGTTGCCGCGCAGGTCACAGCCGGGATGATCGTGCGCATGGGCATGGCCGTCGTGGCCGTGCTCGAAGCGCTCGCCGCGGAAGCCGCCTTCATCCAGTTCGTGTGCCTGCAGCATGGTGCCCATGCCGCCATCGAGGATCAGGATGCGTTGGCGCAGCGCCTGTTCCAGCAGGGCGACGCGGTCGGGGTGGAGCCAGGGCAGGGTACTCATCGAACTTCCTTTGGTTAAGCGGTGCAACGGCGTTCAAGCGGGCTTGCGCGCCAGCAGGCTGATCACTTCGAAATGCGGCGCCTTGCGCTCGCGGCTGAGCCGGTTGCAGCTCAGCACGTCGAGGCCGGCGGCGCGGGCATAGCCGTCGAGTTGCTCGTTGCTGAAGCCGAGGTTGCGGTGGTCGAACGGTTCGACCGCGGCGCGGTGATCGTGCTGGCCCAGCGTCACGGCGAGCAGCCGGCCGCCGGGGCGCAGCAGTCGCGCGGCTTCGGCCACGGCCCGGGCGGGATGCTCGGCGTAGGTCAGCGCGTGCAGCATCAGCACCAGGTCGAAGCGTTGTTCGCCCAGCTCCAGCGCATGCATGTCGCCCTGGATCACGCGCACGTTGGCGAACGCCTTCAGCCGCTTGGCGGCGGCCTCGACCACGCGTTCGCTGGAATCCACGCAGACGATCGAATGCGCGTGCGGCGCCAGCAGCTCGGCGGTGATGCCGTCGCCGGAGGCGATGTCGAGTACGTCGCCGGTCTCCAGCAGCTGCAGCAGCGAGCGCGCCAGGGTTTCCCAGGTGCGGCCGGGTGAGTAGTGGCGCTCCATGTCACCGGCCACGGTGTCGGCCCAGCCTTCCTCGCGGGCACGGTTCGCGAGCACGCCGGGCAGGCGCGCCGAGTCCTCGCGCAGCAGCGCGTCGTCGATGCTGGCGCGCAGCGACGCGAGCAGGTTGTGCTGGGCCTCATCGCCTTCGTTGTTGGCGCGGTAGTAGGCCGACACGCCGGCGCGGCGGTCGCGCACCAGGCCGGCCTCCTTCAGCTTGGCCAGGTGGGTGGACACGCGCGGCTGCGCCAGATGCAGCACCGCGGCCAGTTCGGCCACGGTGAGTTCCTCGTGTTCGAGCAGGGCCAGTAGGCGCACGCGGGTGGGGTCGGCCAGCAGGCGCAGCACGCTGGAAGCGGTGGCCAGATCCATCGGTTATCCCTGTATCGCGATACAAAGATGTATAGGCTAGGCCGGCCTTTGCGACGCGTCAAGCGCGCACCGGCAAGCCTGCGCGCCATTTCCCGCTAAAATTGCCGGCTTGATTGCCTTCAGGAGCAGCCCGTGGATTTCCGTTTTACCGAAGACCAGTTGTCGATCCAGGCGATCGCCCGCGACTTTGCACAGAAGCGCATTGCGCCGGTGGCGGCCGAACTGGATGCCAGGGGCGAGTTTCCGCTGGAGAATATCCGCGAGATGGGCCAGCTCGGCCTGATGGGCATCGAGGTGCCGGAAGAATACGGCGGCGCGGGCATGGACCCGGTCGCCTACGTGCTGGCGATGATCGAGATCGCCGCGGCCGACGCAGCCACCGCGACCGTGATGTCAGTGAACAATTCGCTGTTCTGCAACGGCATCCTCAAGCATGGCAACGAAGAGCAGAAGCAGAAGTTCGTGCGCGCGATCGCCACCGGCGAGGCGATCGGCGCGTACGCGCTGACCGAGCCGCAGTCCGGCTCTGATGCTTCGGCCATGCATACCCGCGCCAGCAAGAACGCCAATGGCGACTGGGTGATCAACGGCAAGAAGAGCTGGATCACCTCCGGTCCGGTGGCGCGCTACATCGTGCTGTTCGCCATCAGCACGCCGGGTATCGGCGCCAAGGGCGTGTCGGCTTTCATCGTCGACACCCAGTTGCCGGGCTTCCACGCCGGCAAGACCGAGCCGAAGCTGGGCATCCGTGCGTCGGCCACCTGCGAGATCGAATTCACCGACTACGTGCTGCCGAAGGAAAACCTGCTCGGCGAAGAGGGCAAGGGCTTCTCGATCGCGATGGGCGTGCTCGACGCCGGCCGCATCGGTATCGCTTCGCAGGCGGTCGGCATCGCCCGCGCCGCGTACGAGGCGACCTTGCAGTGGTCGCGCGACCGCAAGGCCTTCGGCGCGCCGATCGGCACGTTCCAGATGACCCAGTCGAAGATCGCCGACATGAAGTGCAAGCTGGACGCGGCGACGCTGCTGACCCTGCGCGCGGCGTGGATGAAGGGCGAAACCGAAAAGCATGGCGGCCGCTTCGGCACCGAGGCGGCGGTGGCCAAGCTCACCGCGTCCGAGGCGGCGATGTGGATCAGCCACCAGGCGGTGCAGATCCACGGTGGCATGGGCTACTCGAAGGAGATGCCGCTGGAACGCTACTTCCGCGACGCCAAGATCACCGAGATCTACGAGGGCACCAGCGAGATCCAGCGGCTGGTGATCGCGCGGGCGGAGACGGGGTTGCGCTGAGCATCATCATGTAGGAGTCCGCTCGCGGGCGATGCTCTTTGGATCAGAGCAAGAGCATCGCCCGCGAGCGTGCTCCTGTACACGACAACAAAAAAAGCCCGGCAGGGACACTGCCGGGCTTTTTGCTTTGCTGCGATGGATCACGCGCCGCGTCGCGGATCCGAGTCGAACGTCTGCATGCCGTTGCCGGTCGCGGCGGCCGGTGCTGGCGCGTTGCCGTCCAGCTTGTCGCCGAGCAGGCGGCGGACCACGACGTAGAACACCGGGATCAGCAGCACGCCGAGGAAGGTGGCGAACAGCATGCCGCCGATCACGCCGGTGCCGATCGCGTGGCGTGCGTTGGCGCCGGCGCCGCTGGAGACGAACAGCGGGAAGACGCCGCCGATGAAGGCTACCGAGGTCATCAGGATCGGTCGCAGACGCAACCGGGCCGCGTCGACCACGGCTTCGCGCAGGGTGCGTCCCTGGCGCTGCTCGGCCACCGCGAACTCCACGATCAGGATCGCGTTCTTCGCGGCCAGGCCCATCACCGTGATCATGCCGATCTTGAAATAGATGTCGTCGGGCAGGCCGCGCAGCAGGGTGAACACCACCGCGCCGAGGATGCCCAGCGGCACCACCAGCAGCACCGACACCGGGATCGACCAGCTCTCGTACAGCGCGGTCAGGCACAGGAACACGATCAGTACCGACAGCACCATCAGCAGGATGGCCGCATTGCCGGACAGGATTTCCTGGTACGACTGACCGGTCCAGTCGTAGCCGAAGCCGCGCGGCAGATCCTCGCTGACGATCTTCTGCATCTCGTTCATCGCCTCGCCCGAGGCGTGTCCCTGCGCCGGGGAGCCGACGATCTCGACCGCCGAGTAGCCGTTGTAACGGGTCAGCGATGGCGAGGATACCTGCCACTTCGCCTGCACCACGCTGGACAGCGGGATCATCTGCGGGGTGCCGTCGGTGTTGTTCAGCGCGCTCGGCGTGAAGATGTGCTGGAACGCATCGGGTCCCATGCGGTAGGCCGAGTCGGCCTGCATGATCACGCGCTTGACACGACCGCCGTAGGAGAAGTCGTTGACGTACACCGGCGCCAGCATGAGGCTGATCGCGTTGTAGATGTCGCCCACCGACAGGCCCATCGCCTGCGCCTGGGTGCGGTCGACATCCAGCCGCAGTTGCGGCGCATCCTCCAGTCCGTTCGGGCGCACGCCGGTCAGCAACGGATCCTGGCTGGCCTTGCCGAGCAGGGTGTTGCGGGCCGCGGTGAGGGCGTCGCGGCCGGCACCGCCGCGATCCTGCAGGTACATGTCGAAGCCGCCGAACTGGCCCAGTCCCTGCACGGTCGGCACGTTGACGATGAAGATCTGTGCGTCGCGCACCGACTGCACCGCACCGTTGGCGCGCGCGATGAACTCGGCGGCGGTGACACCCAGGTCGATCGGCTTGGCCTTGCCTTCCTCGACCAGCTTGTCGTGCTGCTTCTGCGCCGCCTTCTGGTCCGGTGCCCAGCCGCGCTCGCCCCAGGGCTTGAGCCGGATGAACGCCATGCCCACGTTTTCGCCCTGGCCGAGGAAGCTGAAGCCCGCCACCTGGATCACGCCATCGACGGCGGGGTCCTGCTTCAGCACGGTGAGCATCTGCCCCATGGCTGCGTTGGTGCGCTGCAGGCTGGCGCCGGGCGGCAACTGCACGATCGCCAGCGCGAAGCCCTGGTCTTCTTCAGGCAGGAAGCTGCTGGGCAGGCGGCTGTACAGGAAGCCGGTCAGTACACTGATCAGCACGAACACCATCATCCAGCGTGGCGCGTGGCGCACCGCGCTGCCGATATGGCCGGTGTAGGTGTGGGTGACCTTCTCGAACGCGGTGTTGAACCAGCGGAACACGAAGTTCTTCTTCTCTTCGTGCACCGGGGTGAGGAAGCTGGCGCACAGCGCCGGCGTGAACGACAGCGCGAGGAAGGCCGAGAACGCCACCGACATCGCGATGGTCAGCGCGAACTGCTTGTAGATCACGCCTGCGGCACCCGGCTGGAATGCCGAGGGCACGAATACCGCGATGAGCACCACGGTGATGCCGACCACGGCGCCGGTGATCTGGCCCATCGCCTTCTTGGTCGCGTCCTGCGGCGACAGGCCTTCCTCGGTCATGATCCGTTCGACGTTCTCGATCACCACGATCGCGTCGTCGACCACGATACCGATGGCCAGCACCATGCCGAACAGGGTCAGCTGGTTGATGGTGAAGCCGAGCAGCAGCATGCCGATGAAAGTGCCGAGCAGGGCGACCGGAATCACCAGGGTCGGGATGATGGTGGCGCGGATGTTCTGCAGGAAGATCAGCATCACCAGGAAGACCAGGGCGATGGCTTCGACCAGCGTATGCACCACCTCGTTGACCGATACCTTGACGAAGGTGGTGGAGTCGTACGGGGTGAACCAGTTCACGCCCTGCGGAAAGCTGCCCGCCAGCTCGTCCATCTTGCCGTGCACGGCCGTGGCCACGTCCAGCGCGTTGGCGCCGGGCAGCAACTGGATCGCGAACGCGGCCACCGGCAGGCCGTCGTAGGTGGTGTTGAAGCCGTACACGCCGGCACCGAAGCTGATCCGGGCCACGTCACCGAGCTTGACCGTGGTGCCGTCGCTGTTGGCGCGCAGGATGATGTTCTCGAACTGCTCGGGCGTGGTGAAACGCCCCTCGGTGGCCACGGTGACACTGATCCCCTGGCCATTTTCCGCCGGGTCGGAGCCCAGCGAGCCGGCCGCAAATTGCACGTTCTGCGAGGTGACCGCTGCCAGCGCCTGGCTGGCCGACAGGCCATAGCCCTGCAGCTTGTCCGGGTCCAGCCAGATGCGCATGGCGTACTCGCCGCCGAACTGCTGGGTGCTGCCGACGCCCGGAACGCGCGAGATCTGGTCGAGCACCTGTGACGCCACGATGTCGTTGAGGTGGTTGCGATCGATCGCCGGGTTGTCCGAGCGCAGCGCCACCACTTCCAGGAAACCGGTGTTGGCCTTGGCCACCACCACGCCCTGCTTGGTCACCTCGGACGGCAGGCGCGGCGTGGCCAGCGAGACCTTGTTCTGCACCTGCACCTGGGCGATGTCCGGGTCGGTGCCGTTCTCGAACGTCAGCGTGATGCTGACGCGGCCGCTGGAGCTGGACGAAGAGCTGAAGTAGAGCAGGTGGTCGATGCCGGTCAGCTGCTGCTCGATCACCTGGGTGACGTTCTTTTCCGTGGTGTCGGCGCTGGCACCCGGGTAGGTGGCATTCACCACCACCGACGGCGGCGCCACTGACGGGTACGACTCCACGCCCAGGTTGAGGATCGCGAGCACGCCGCCCAGCGCGATCAGGATGGCTACCACCCAGGCGAAAATCGGGCGGTCGATGAAGAAACTCGGCATGGTCGGACTCCGTTACTTGCTGCTCGGGGCGGCGCCCGGAGCGTTGGCGGCAGAGGAGCCGTTGGCCGGCGCGGGTTTCCACGGGCTGGCCTTGGCCGGTGCGCCGTCCTTCACCTTCTGCAGCCCGGACACGACCACCTGGTCACCGGCGGCAAGGCCGTCGCTGACGATCCAGTTGCCGTCGCGCATGTCGCTGGTGGTGACGTTCTTGCGCTTGGCGTTGCCATCCTTGCCCACCGTCATCACGTAGGTGCCGCTGGTGTCGCGTTGCACCGCGAGCTGCGGGACCACGAACACCTTGTGCTGCTCGCCGAGGTTGGCCTTCAGCGTCACGTACATGCCGGGCAGCAAGCCGTGCTTCGGGTTGGGAATGGTGGCGCGCAGGTTGACCGAGCCGGTGGCCGGGTTGACCGAGGTGTCGGAGAAATCCAGCATGCCCGGTTCGCTGTAGGCGCTGCCGTCGGGCAGGGTGATCTGCACGCTGGCCTTGTCCTGGGCGGCCAGGGTGACGTTGCCGCTGCTCTGCGCACGGCGCATCTGGCCCAGTGAATCCACGCTCATGGTGAAGTTCACATACAGTGGATCGATCTGCTCGACGGTGGTGAGCAAGGTGGCGTCGCCGTTGCCGACCAGGGCGCCCTCGGTTACCTGCTGCTGGCCGGCGCGGCCGTCGATCGGCGCGGTGACATTGGCGTAGCCGAGGTTGATGCGGGCGGTCTGCACGTTGGCCTGTGCGGCCTGTACCGCGGCGGCGGCACTGCGCTCGGCGGCCAGTGCGTTGTCCAGGTCGGACTTCGAGACGTAGCCTTTCGGTGCCAGTTCACGCACGCGCTGTGCGGTGACCCTGTTGTTGGTATAGGTCGCCTGGGCCTGCGCCAGCGACGCCTGCGCCGCATCCAGTGCGGCTTTCAGCGGGGCCGGGTCGATCTGGAACAACAGCTGGCCCCGCTTGACGTTGGTGCCCTCGTCGTAGTTGCGCTTGAGCAACACGCCGGCAACGCGGGCGCGCACGTCCGCGTTGCGGTAGGCGGACAGCCGTCCGACCAGGTCTTTGGTCAGCGGCGAGCTTTGCGGTTGCACCTGGATCACGCCGACTTCCGGCGGTGGCATCTGCGGCGGGCCCTGCTCCTTGCCTTTGCCGCAGCCAGCCAGCGCCAGCAGGCTCAGGCACAGCAAGGGTGTGCTCAGTGATGAGGACTTCATGGGAGCTCCAGGGATTTGCTTGAACGGGGATAGGGGGATGCCGGAATGCGCTGCAGCGTTGCCGTGGACGGAATACTGCATCGCGCTCTGTGTGTCTTGTGTCATTGGTTGGTCTGGCTGCGGACGAGCGCTGCTCGAACCGCCGCGCCGTTACGCAAAGGGCCATGCCAGACGGCCCACAGGTCAGACTATACCGACCAGTTTACATTTTATCGGCGGCATGAATCCAGTCATTGACAAGCGGGGCGATGATCTGGACGGCCTTGCGCGGGTGGCGAGAACCGTCCATCCGGCATCTGTCGTGGAGTGTTCGGTACCGGGGGTGCTCGCGTCGCGTCGTGCGATGGAGTGACTGGCACGGCTTGAACGAAGATCCCTCGCGACCAGTCGGAACCATGCGCGTGGGCATGTTGCAGCATGGGCGCGCGGCTGGATTCACCTTGTCGCGCGGCGTATCCTTCCAAGGCTTTTTACCTGCTTCTCCACCATCGTCTCCACTAACCAGTAGATGCCATGAATGCGACCCATGCAGCGAACGACCCTTCCCTTCCGTCAGTAGTATTTGCAGAACTGAAAAAGGGCGGTTTTTCGCCCGAGCGCCTGAGCGAGGCGCAGGTTTTCTGCGAAGCTTTCTTTGCACGTATCGGGGGCGGCGACGCGCATCTGCACACACCGGTGCAGTGGGCGGCGCTGGTCGGCAGCCTGCTGGAGTTCATGCAGCAGCGCCGCGCCGGTTGCGCCAGCGTGCGCGTGCTCAGCCCGGCGGATGTGCAGGCCGGGCGCAGCCTGCTGCAGATCGTCACCGACGACATGCCGTTCCTGGTCGACACGGTCAGCATGATCGTCTCGGCGAAGCTGCAGATCCATGCGGTGATCCACCCGGTGCTGAAGGTGGCGCGCGACGCTTCCGGCAAGCTGCTGAGCCTCGGCGGCGACGCCGGCAATGCCGAATCCCTGATGCATTTCGAGATCGACCGGCTTGCCGATACCGCCGAGCAGGCGCAGTTGGAGGCGCATGTCGAGGCCGCGCTGGACGACGTGCGCGCGGCGGTGAGCGACTGGTCGGCGATGCGCGACAAGGCACTGGCGGTCGCCAACGAACTGCCGCAGCGCAAGCTGCCGCTGGACGCCGCCTCGGTGCAGGAGGCCAGCGAGTTCATGCGCTGGATCGCCGCCGAGAACTTCACCTTCCTCGGCTACCGCGAGTACGAAGTCGCCGACGCCGACGGCGATCGCGTATTGCGCGCGGTCGATTCGTCCGGCCTGGGCATCCTGCGCAGCAACGAGCGCTCGATGGCGCCGCGCTCGCTGCGCACGCTGGCCGCCAGCGAGCTGCCCCAATCCGGCGCCACCGATGCGATCATCCTGACCAAGACCAACGCGCGTTCGCACGTGCACCGCACCGGCTACATGGATTACATCGGCGTGCTGCAGTTCGGCGCCGACGGTCGCGCCGTGGCGGAGCAGCGCTTCCTCGGCCTGTTCTCCTCCAATGCCTATATGGCCCGCCCGCAGGACGTGCCGCTGATGCGGCACAAGGTGGAGACCGTGCTGGCGCGCTCGGGCCTGAAGCGCGATTCGTATTCCGGCAAGTCGCTGCGGCACATCCTGGAAACCTTGCCGCGCGAGGAGCTGTTCCAGAGCACCGAAGACGAGCTGTTCGCCACGGCGATGGGCATCCTCGAGTTGCGCCAGCGCGCACGCACGCAGCTGTTCATTCGCCGCGACCGTTACGGCCGCTTCTTCACCTGCATGGTGTTCGTGCCGCGCGACCGTTTCAACACCTCGGTGCGCGAACGCATCGAGGCGCTGCTGGGTTCGGCGCTGCACGCCGAGCAGAGCGATTCCTCGGTGCAGATGGGCGAGGCCGCGCTGGCGCGGCTGACCATCGTGCTGCGGCCGAAGATCGGCGATCAGCCCGCGTACGATCTCGCCGAACTGGAGCGGGGCGTCGCCGGCATCGTGCGCAACTGGCACGACGAGGTGCGCGATGCGCTGGTGCAACTGCGCGGCGAACATGAAGGCGTGGTGCTGGCCAACCGCTATGCGCGTGCGCTGCCGGCCGGCTACGTCGAGGACGTGAACCCGGCGGTGGCCGCCGAGGACGTGCACCAGCTGTCGCAGCTGGCCGGCGACAACGCGTTGCGGATGTCGTTCTACCACCCGCCGAAGGCGCCGGAGACGCTGCGTTTCAAGGTCTACCGTTCGGGTGGCGACATCGCGCTGTCCGAGGTGCTGCCACAGCTGGAGAACCTCGGCCTGCGCGTGCTCACCGAGCACGTCTACGACGTTTCCGGTGACGCGCCGCTGTCGATCCAGGATTTCGAGGTGCAGCCGGCCGGCAAGCTCACCTTCAGCGTGGAGCAGGTCGGTGCGCTGTTCGAGGATGCGTTCGAGAAGATCTGGCGCGGCAACGCCGAGAACGACGGCTTCAACCGGTTGGTGCTTGGCGCCAAGCTGAGTTGGCGCCAGGTGGCGATGCTGCGCGGCTACTGCAAGTACCTGCTGCAGACCGGCGCGACCTTCTCGCAGTCGTACATGGAGGAAACCCTCAGCCGCTATCCGGCGATCGCCGGCCTGCTGGTGGAATTGTTCCTGGCCAAGTTCGATCCGCGTCGCGAAGCGCTTTCCGCCGACGAGCTGAAGGCCGCCGGTGCCACCCTGGCCGCCGAGATGCAGGCGCTGATTCCGGCCAACGTGCAGGCCGCGCAGCCGGCGCTGATCGACGGCCTCGGTGCGGTGCTGGCGAAGCCGCGCGACGAGCAGGTCCAGGCTGTCGAGCACGCGATCGGGATCCTGCTGGAGAATGTGGCCAGTCTCGACGAGGACCGTATCCTGCGCAGTTTCGTGAAGCTGATCCGTGCCACCTTGCGCACCAGCTTCTTCCAGCAGTGGGACGGCACGTACCGCGACTACATCAGCTACAAGCTCGACTCGCACATGCTGCCCGACCTGCCCAAGCCGGTGCCTTATCGCGAGATATGGGTGTGCGCCCCGCGCGTCGAGGGCATCCACCTGCGCTTCGGCGCGGTGGCGCGTGGCGGCCTGCGCTGGTCCGACCGGCGCGAGGATTTCCGCACCGAGGTGCTGGGCCTGGTCAAGGCGCAGATGGTCAAGAACACGGTCATCGTGCCGGTCGGTTCCAAGGGTGGCTTCTTCGTCAAGAAGGCGCCGGTCGGCGGCGACCGCGACGCGCAGCTGGCCGAGGGCATTGCCTGCTACCGCCTGTTCATCAACGGCCTGCTCGACATCACCGACAACCTGGTCGACGGCAAGGTGGTGAACCCGCACGACGTGGTGCGCCACGACGCGGACGACCCCTACCTGGTGGTGGCCGCCGACAAGGGCACCGCCACGTTCTCCGACATCGCCAACGCGATCTCGATCGAGCACAACTACTGGCTCGGCGATGCGTTCGCCTCCGGCGGTTCGCACGGTTACGACCACAAGGGCATGGGCATCACCGCGCGCGGCGCGTGGGAGTCGGTCAAGCGCCACTTCCGCTCGCTCAACCGCGACAGCCAGAGCCAGGACTTCACCTGCGTGGGCATCGGCGACATGTCCGGCGACGTGTTCGGCAACGGCATGCTGCTGTCGGAGCACATCCGGCTGGTGGCCGCGTTCGACCATCGTCACGTGTTCCTCGACCCCAGTCCCGACGCGGCGCGCACGTTCGTCGAACGCCAGCGCCTGTTCAAGGTGCCGCGCTCGAGTTGGGACGACTACGACAAGTCGCTGATTTCCGCCGGCGGCGGCGTCTATCCGCGTAGCGCCAAGTCGATCCCGATCTCGCCTGAAGTGCGCGTGGCGCTGGGGCTCAAGCCCGACGTCGAGCACCTGGCGCCGACCGACCTGCTCAGTGCGGTCCTGAAGGCGCCGGTCGACCTGTTGTGGAACGGCGGCATCGGTACCTACATCAAGTCGTCCGGTGAAACGCATGCCGAGGTGAGCGATCGCGCCAACAACGGGCTGCGCATCAACGGCGCCGACGTCCGCGCGAAGATCATCGGCGAGGGCGGCAACCTGGGCATGACTCAGAAAGGCCGTATCGAGGCGGCGCAGAAGGGTGTGCTGCTGAATACCGACTTCATCGACAACTCCGCCGGCGTGGACACCTCCGACCACGAGGTGAACATCAAGATCCTGCTGAACGACGCCGTGCAGCGTGGCGAGCTGGGTTTCGATGCGCGCAACGCGCAGCTCGCCGCGATGACCGACGAAGTGGGCCAGCTGGTGCTGTGGGACAACTACCGGCAGAACCAGGCGATCACCCTGATGGAGCACCAGTCGGTGCATCGCCTCGGTTCGATGGCGCACTTCATCCGCACGCTGGAGGCCGAGGGTACGCTCGATCGCCAGGTCGAGAACCTGCCCAGCGAAGCCGAGCTGACCGAGCGCAAGAGCCGCGGGCTGGGCCTGACCCGGCCGGAGCTGGCGGTGCTGCTGTCGTACGACAAGATGCGCCTGTTCCAGCAATTGCTGGACTCGGACGTACCGGAAGACCCGTACCTGTCGAAGGAACTGGTGCGCTACTTCCCCACGCCGCTGCACGAGAAGTACGCCGCGCACATGCAGCGCCACCGGCTGAAGCGCGAGATCATCGCCACCGCGGTGACCAACTCGACGATCAACCGCATGGGCGCCACCTTCATGATGCGCATGCAGGAAGACACCGGGCAGGGGCCGGCAGCGATCGCCAAGGCCTATACCGCGGCACGCGAGATCCTCGAAGCGCGCGAGCTGTGGGCGGAGGTCGAGGCGCTGGACGCCAAGGTCGCCGAGAACACCCAGATCGACGCGATCAAGCAGATATGGTCGCTGCTGCGCCACATGACCCGCTGGCTGCTGAACCGTCCGGGTGGTTCGCTGGACATCGCCGCCAACGTCGAGCGCTACCAGGCCGGCGTGTCGGCCCTGCGCAAGGCATTGCCGGGCGTGCTGACGCCGACCGGCAAGGGCGATTTCTCCTCCAGCCAGGAAAAGTGGGAAGGCCTGGGCCTGCCGGCGGAACTGGCGCTGCGGATGGCCCGCATGCCGGAGCTGCGCGCGGCGCTGGACATGGTCGAGGTGAGCCAGCAGAGCGGCCAGCCGATCGAGAAGGTGGCCGGCGTGTTCTACGAACTGGGCGAGGCGCTGGACCTGGAGTGGCTGCGCGACCAGATCGAGGCGCTGCCGGTGGAAGGTCACTGGCACGCGCAGGCTCGCGGCTCGCTGCTGGATGAACTCAATCACCAGCACCGGGCGCTGTCGCTGCAGGTGTTGAGCCTCAGCGGCGGCAGCAAGGATGTTTCGCCGGTGCAGGCATGGCTGCAACGCGACGACGCCACACTGCAGTACACCCGCGGCATGCTGGCGGAAATCCTCACCCAGAACGCGGACTACCCGATCGCCTCGGTCGCGGTACGGCGGCTGGCGCAGCTGGCACAGGTACCGGTCTGAGGAAGCTCGCGTCGTAAAGCGGTATGAAACGCCCGGCGCCCGCAAGGTCGCCGGGCGTTTCTTTTATCCCACGCCTTTCGCGTGTCGCTGCTGTTGCCGTAGGAGCCCGCTCGCGGGCGATGCTCTTGATTCTGGATTCGGAAGAGCATCGCCCGCGAGCGGGCTCCTACGGTAAGCTCGGCTGACCTCCGCAACGGATTCCCGCGCATGCGCTTTGCCTTCGTCGCCAGTGACATCAGCGTCGCCCAGCAGGCGCTGCGCAAACTGGCGGAGCGCTATGGCGACGTGCCGCCGGAGCAGGCCGAGCTGATCGTGGCGCTGGGCGGCGACGGCTTCATGCTGCGCACCCTGCATGCGTATCGCGCGCTGGAAGTGCCGGTCTACGGCATGAAGCTGGGCCGGGTCGGCTTCCTGATGAACAAGCACAGGCTCGACGGCCTGCCGGAGCGGATCGCGCGCGCGCACACGGCGTCGCTGTTCCCGCTGCAGATGGAGGTCACCGATGCGGCCGGCAACGAGCACACCGCGCTGGCGTTCAACGAGGTCTCGCTGCTGCGCCAGAGCAACCAGGCCGCGCACCTGGAAGTGCAGCTCAACGGCACCGTGAAACTGCCGAACCTGATCTGCGACGGCATCATGGTGGCGACTCCGGCCGGTTCCACCGCCTACAACCTGTCCGCGCACGGCCCGATCCTGCCGCTGGATGCGAACGTGCTGGCGCTCACCCCGATCAGCCCGTTCCGCCCACGCCGCTGGCGCGGCGCGATCCTGCCGCACCGCACCGAGGTGATCCTGCGCGTGCTCGACCCGGGCAAGCGCCCGGTCAGCGCCACCGCCGATTTCCATGAGGTGCGCGACGTGCGTACGGTGGCGATCCGGCAGTCCGGCGGGCAGGGCGTGCGCCTGCTGTTCGATCCGGAACACAATCTCGAACAGCGCATACTCGACGAGCAGTTCGCGGCCGAATGATTCATGCCAGCATCGAGCGGTTGGCGTCGTGCGCCGCTGCAGCATTGCTCCCTCTCCTCCGGCAAAGCCGGGGGAGAGGGTTGGGGTGAGGGGGCGCTCCTGCTCCGATCTTCATCGATCATTTTCTTTTCAATGCCGAACTCACGGGCATCACGCTGCCATGACCTCCCCACCCACCACTGTCCATGATCCCGCTGCCGCCAGCGACAACCGCCTGGTGGTCGCGATTTCCTCGCGCGCGCTGTTTGACCTCGGCGACAGCCACGCGCTGTTCGAGCGCGAAGGCCTCGACGCCTACCGCGCGTTCCAGATCGACCACGAGGACGAGATCCTGCAGCCCGGCGTGGCCTTCCCGCTGGTGCAGAAACTGCTGGGGCTGAACAAGCTGGCCGGCGACGTGCCGCCGGTCGAGGTGATCCTGCTGTCGCGCAATTCCGGCGACACCGGCCTGCGCATCTTCAACGCGATCCAGCACTACGGCCTGGAAATCAGCCGCGCCGCGTTCACCAGCGGCGCGCCGACTTCCGACTACATCGCGCCGTTCAAGGCCGACCTGTTCCTCTCGGCCAACGCCGAGGACGTCGGCCGCGCGCTCGCCGCCGGCGTGGCCGCGGCGACGATC
>LNAP01001870.1_pt1 | contig 21725 bp, 26 predicted proteins | sample 602601 | NCBI WGS metagenome assembly LNAP01 (sample SAMN02440304, study PRJNA202911) | soil metagenome | biome: Subtropical and temperate rainforests or woodlands; isolation source: soil samples (1 kg each in a 20% v/v slurry with milli Q water) were... ...
GAACCGTCTCCCCTGCGTCAGCCCGCGCCAGAGCCCGTTCACGAAGGTCTTCCGAATAGGGTCGCGTCATCCATGCTGGCCTCCGTCCTCCAGCATGAACTTTGAATCAGAAATCGGCTCCCCTGGGAATCCCGATTCCGGTAAAAAACAACATGCTCTAGCGCAGCGCCGCAGCTTGCGTGTTTTCTGGTCGATGATGCCGATCGGTACGTCGAAGAAGCGCACTTGCCAGTGCCCGTCCTCGGTTTCCTCGACGGCAACTGATTCACCGATGAGTGCGCTGGAGATGTGGATGAGATCGCCACGCCATTTGATCTCGCCGTTGGAGCGGACCTGGCGCACCGCGGCTTCGGCTGGATAATCTGGTTCTGGAAGCCGCCCTGGCATCGCACGAGGCTGGCGGATGCCCAGCTTGATCCGCCATAACGACCGCGCCGTCAGACCCGTCGTCCCGGACTCCCTCTGAAAATGGTAATTACGGTGGTCCGGATGGTTTTGAGATAGGTCAAGGACCCTTGGTTTAGCCGTGCGATGGACGGCATCTTCAGACTGTTGCCGGGGGCGCGCTTGCGAAGAACCAGATGGGGAGGAGTCGTCGACGACGGCCTTGAGGCAAGCTGCTTCTTCCGCATCGCCGAGCGCAATGGCATATTCCGGTTCGTCGATCCCGATGGTGGCCGCTTTATCTCGAAGGGGATCAATACGGTCCGCTTCGATCAAGACCGCATCGGCCGCACTGAGCGCGTGCCCTATGCCGAGGCCTGCCGAGCGAAATACGGGAGCCTACAAGCCTGGCGCGCCGCTGCTTCCGACCGGCTGGCAAGCTGGCAGTTCAACACGGTCGGCTGCTGGTCGGACGAAGGCGTCGCCAGTGCGGGATCGCAATTGCTGGCGATCACGCCGATCAGGGAACTCGGCGCATCTTTTCGCTTGCACCGACGCGACCAGATATTTCCGGATGTCTTCGATCCGGAATTCTCAGCGCATATCCGCACAAGTGCCAGGGAGCGTTGCACGCTTCGTCGCAATGATCCCGGCTTGCTCGGCACCTTTATCGATAACGAACTCTACTGGTCGACTGATGCGCGAGGGCCCGATGAGCTGATGACGCTGTTCCTGAATCTGCCATCTCATCGTCCTGGTCGGCTTGCTGCCATTTCGAGTCTGCAGGCGCATTATCGGGATATCTATCAGTTCAATGCGGTATGGCGGACACCGGCGCGCTCCTGGGAGGAGCTTGGCAGGATCGAACATGTTGCGGCGCCGTTCGTCAGACTCCCGCCGGGAGGCTTGAACGACGCGATCGAGACCAAGGCCAATCTCGCCGATGACGCGCGCGAGGCCTTTTCAGCAGATTGCGATGCCTTTGTAGCCGTCGTGGCCGACAAGTATTTCGAAGTGTGCGTCTCGGCAATCAAGACGGCAGACCCGCATCATCTCGTGATCGGCTCCCGGTTCGGCTGGCAGCCGCCGCGGGGCGTGATCGCTGCGGCCGGTCGCCATCTCGATGTGATCTCCTTCAATTGCTACGAATTCGACCCCGGTCCGATTATTGACGCTTATGCTGCCACCGGTAAGCCATGCCTGATTTCCGAATTCGCCTTCCGCGGCGATGATGCAGGTCTTCCAAATTCCCAAGGGGCAGGACCGCGTGTGGCGACCCAGACCGAGCGCGCTCGGGCTTTCGAGGGCTATGTTGCAACCGCTCTCAGCAAGCCGAATGTCGTTGGCTATCACTGGTTCGAGCATGCCGATCAGCCAGCGCAGGGACGTTTTGACGGTGAGGATTCGAATTTCGGCACGGTGACCGTCGACGACCAAGTCTATGACGAGCTGACGACGACCATGACAAGGGTCAATGCCGCTGCAGAACGCATTCATGCCGCTGCCGTCCCGGCTGTGATCTGATCGCTGCAACGCATTAAGGTCAGGATTTGAACTTGCCTTCCGCCGATGTCGCGGCTGCGATAGCGAGTTGAACGGTTTCGTCCTGCGTCTTGATGGCTCGGGTCAGGGAAAACAACCGTTGGCGGGTGTCATAAAGCTGATCGAGCAGCGACAGCACCACGGGTAGCGCGCTGTCATCAACGTCGAGTTGATAGGTCAGCGTACAGATGAGACGGATCCGCGCGCATTCCATGTCCGAGAACGTCAGAGACCCTCTGTCCTGTTCCGGCACTACCAGCTCTTCGCTGACCCAACGTTCGAGATCGCTGCGCTGGAGCGCGGAGATGGTCGCCAAAAGATCGTCGACAGCCATCATGGCTCCATCTCCTTGCGTGGATCCTGAGGGCTTTTTGGATGCCATGCTTCCAGAAACTGTATCAGTTCGGGTTCTTCGACCGTGGGAAGGATCACCTTCAGCGTGATCAATTGATGTCCGCGCTGCCCGGACTTTCGGTTGCGGATACCTCTTTCGCGCAGCCGCAGCGTGGTGCCGGAATTCGAACCCTTCGGGACTGTCACCGTCACCGGTTGAGTGATTGTCGGCACCTCGATCCTGCCTCCCAGCACCGCCTCGCGCAGGGTTACGGGTATTTCGACATGGATGTTGTCATCCTTTCGGTGGAAGAACGGATGCGGCTGGATGTGCAACTCGACATAGGCATCGCCTGACGGCCCGCCGCCATAGCCAGGCATTCCCTGGCCTTTCAGCCGCAGCATCTGCCGGTCCTCGGCGCCCTCGGGAACAATCACCTCAAGGGTCTTGCCGTCCGGCAGCATGATGGTTTGAGTGCCGCCGCTGGCGGCGTCCACGAAGGCCACCGGCAACACATAGCTCACATCCTGGCCGCGCGCCCGGAATGCCCTCTCCGATCGTTGCCCTCTGCCACCAAACGCTTTTGCCAGGAACTCTTCCAGATCTTCGTTGCTTTCAAATCCATCCTGCGCGGCGTGCGAGGTGTAGGCGGGCCCGTCCGCGAAGTCGCGATAGAACCGCTCCTGCGGTCGCTCTGCGCCGCTGGCGTCGATCTCACCCGCGTCAAACCGCCGCCGCTTCTCCTTGTCTTTGAGCAGATCGTTGGCGGCCGAGATGGCCTTGAACTTGGCCTCTGCCTCCTTGTCGCCCGGATGGAGGTCAGGGTGAAATTTGCGCGCCAGTTTCTTGAAGGCGCTCTTGACCTCCTTGTCGGTCGCGGATCGAGTTACGCCAAGCGTTTCGTAAGGGTCTTTCATTCACCTGATCCCGAAGGTCTACGAAATCCAGTCAATTCTTGCGGCCTTTCTGGGTACCGGCGCCACCGCTGTTTTGGGATGCCCTACGATGATGGGAGCGGCTGGCACGGTCGTGCCGGAAAGCTTGAGCGACGACTTCCCCTCCGACGTTCCAAGCCAGCCCTGTGCAAATCCGATCCAACATGTTCCCAACCCGGCGGCGCAGGCCGCCAGCATCAGATTCTCCGCCGCGAGAGCACAATCCTCAACGACCCATGGCCCCTCGGGTGCCGAGATCACAATCAATGCTGGAGCGTGATAGAGTATGTCGAAATCGGGATTTTCGAGAATGCTTTGGAAGTGATGCGATGCCAACGCCGCGGCCGAGGTCTTGAGCACATGGGCCTTTGCCTCGCGCGAAATGCGCGCGAGTAGTGCTTTGTCACGCACGACCGTAAACAGCCATGGCTGTTGATTGACGGCGCTAGGCGCCTGGATCGCAGCATCGATGAGTTGCCGCAACACCTCCTCGTCCACCGGCTGCGAGGTGAATTCGCGTACCGCGCGCCGACTATAGATGGCTTCTTTGAGATCCATGGCAATCTCCATTTGCATCCAACTAATCCTGACGCACCCGTCATTTCTCGGTTTGATGTCGATCAAATCGGTGGAGGCGCAGTGATCCTAGGTTGAGCTGGTGTTGGAGGTCCATCATGCATGGACGCACTGCACTTCGTACTGCGATCGTTGTCGTCGCCCTTTTGGGCTCCGTCGGCCCGGGCTCGGTGGCCGCTGCGCCGCTGGCTCCAGCGACAACCGCAATAACATCGTCGGCCGGCTTCAACGTTACGCAGGTTTTCGGTCGTTCGATCCGATCAGCGGGACATATTTGGGACGCGACGGTCGACGGCACTATGCAGATAGCGAGGCGTTTGCGGGCGCACTCAACGTAAGCAAGATGCGGGAGCCATGATCATGGGATCGTTAGCGCAGAATTCGGATCGCTCTGATGAGGTGAAGTCGTTTCCCGCGCTCCGGGCAGAGATGGTCAAGCACAATATCGCCGCGCGCGGTGTGCGGGACGAGCTCGTTCTCGAGGCAATCGGCAAGGTGCCGCGCGAGCTGTTCCTGCCGGAGAGGCTTCGCGAATTCGCCTACGAAGATTCGCCGCTCCCGATCGCCGGGGAGCAGACGATTTCTCAGCCCTACATCGTTGCTTTCATGGCGGAGGCCCTCATGCTCAACGGCGACGAAAAGGTGCTCGAAATCGGGGCCGGCTCCGGTTACGCGGCCGCGGTGCTGTCGGAGATCGCGGCCAATGTCTACACGGTCGAGCGCCTCGGTCCCCTCGCGGAAAAGGCGGCAGTCACGCTCGCCGAACTCGGTTACGATAACGTCCACGTTCTGCATGGTGACGGCACCAAAGGCTGGCCCGAACATGCGCCCTACGACGCCATCGTGGTCGCCGCCGGCGGTCCGCAGGTTCCAAAGGCGCTCAAGGAGCAGTTAAAGATCGGCGGCAGGTTAGTGATTCCGGTCGGCGCCGATCAGCATAGCCAGGAATTGGTACGCGTCATCCGCGTTTCGAAGGACGAGTATCGCAACGAAGACATTGCCGATGTCCGCTTCGTTCCATTGATCGGAGAGGAGGGGTGGGCGACTGCAAAAGGCGAGACCAGCGCGACCGTGCGACGAGCGCTTCGGCCGGTCGCGCCGGATGAGGAAGCGTTGGTCCGTAATCTCGCCGACGCCGCTGAATCGTTTCCATCCATCGAGGCGGCCGATCTCGGCCCGCTGATGGAGCGTATCGGGTCGGCGCGCGTCGTGCTGCTCGGCGAGGCAACCCATGGTACTTCCGAGTTCTACCGGATGCGCGAACGCATCACTCGAGATCTGATCGTCAAGAAGGGTTTTGGCTTCGTGGCGATCGAGGCGGACTGGCCGGATGCCGCTCGTGTCGACCACTATGTGCGGCATTTCGAATATCCACCGTCGGAGTGGACGGCGTTCGCACGGTTTCCGACCTGGATGTGGCGAAACACCGAGGTGCGCGATTTCGTCAGCTGGTTACGCAAGCACAACGGCACGGTAGAGAAGAGCAGGCGCATCGCGTTTCGCGGTCTCGATCTCTACAGCCTCTACGATTCAATTCGGTCGATCCTGAACTATCTCGACGACGTGGATCCCGCGTCCGCGCGTGTGGCCCGCGAACGCTATGGTTGCCTGACGCCGTGGCAGCGCGATCCCGCCACGTACGGACATGCGGCGTTGACGGGATCCTATCCGACTTGCGAATCCGACGTGGCGCGCGCGCTCACCGATCTCTTGGCCAAGCGCCGGGCATATGCCGAGCACGATGGCGAGCGCTTCCTCGATGCCGAACAGAATGCGCGTCTTGTGGCCAACGCCGAGCGCTATTACCGGATCATGTATTACGGCTCGCGCGCGTCATGGAACCTGCGCGACAGTCACATGTTCGACACCTTGAACAACCTGCTGGCATTTCATGGGCCGGACAGCAAGGCGGTGGTATGGGCGCATAACTCGCATGTCGGCGACGCGTCGGCGACTGAGATGGCCGCCCGCGGCGAGCACAATATCGGCCAGCTTTGCCGTAAGCAGTTTGGTGACCAGGCGTATCTGGTTGGCTTCGGCACCCACAGCGGCACGGTCGCCGCGGCATCCGATTGGGGCGGCTTGATGGAGATCAAGACCGTCCGCCCGTCGCTTCCCAACAGCTACGAACAGCTGTGTCACGCAGTGGGCCTTCCACGCTTCATGCTCGGCCTGCGCGGTCGCGGCGAACTCTGCGGTCCGAAGGGTCTTGGCAAGGAACGGCTTGAGCGGGCCATCGGCGTGATCTACAGGCCCGAAACCGAACTTGCGAGCCACTACTTCCAGGCCAGTTTGCCACAGCAGTTCGACGAATACTTCTGGTTTGACGACACCCGGGCGGTAACCCCGCTGAATACGGCCGAGATCGCCGGGCTTCCGGACACTTATCCGTTCGGAGTGTGATCACGTAAGCTGACGGCTTTGCGTGACAGAACGCAGGCGTGCGGGCAAGGCTCCCGGCAAGCCCGGTGGATCGATTGATTGCCGCCGTGCTTGCAACGCTGCGCCGAAAGTCGGCGGCCTGAGTGCGTCCGCCGAGGTTTGTCGGTCTCGATCCTGGCAGGAGCGGTCGGGACGCGGACGACAAGCGCGCCGATTGACGCAAATCAAGATGACGCAGCGCAAGTGGGTCAGGCTTGCTTAGCATTTTCATCTGATTGGGTACGAGATGATGCTTGGAGACCGTAGGTCCCGTGTCGTTGCGGCCGCTCACGCCGGCAAGGTGGTTGTCTTCACCTTGTTCGCTGCGATGATGGGGGCGCCACTGTTGCCCGGCGAAGTCAGCCGATCGCTTGCCGCAGAGGTCGATGCGGTCGGTGTCATCGCTCCAACCGGGTTCGCCGAGATCGTCGAGCGCGTGAGACCGGCGGTCGTCGGCATTCGTGTGAAGACGAACCAGCGAACGTCTGATGTCCCGCGCGCCCGACCGATCCCACAAGGGTCGCTGCTGGACCGGCTTTTTCGGCAGTTCGGCATCCAGATGACTCCGGATCAAGACCCTGGATCCGACGTATTGGTAGGCGCGGGATTCCTGATCTCCGGGGACGGCTACATCGTCACGAACGAGCATGTCGTAGGGGGCGGCATAGATATCGAAGTGACGATGGATGACGGAAAAATCTACTCAGGCAAGCTCATAGGCGCTGATCCACAAACTGATCTCGCCTTGATCAAGATCGCCGCCGCTGGGGACCTGTCATATGTCCGCCTGGCCGCGACGGAGCCCCGGATCGGTGAATGGGTGCTCCCGATCGGCAACCCATTCGGACTTGGCGGCACAGTTACTGCGGGTATCGTATCGGCGCGCGGACGCGATATCGGTGAGGAACCCTATAGCGATTTCATTCAGATCGACGCGCCGGTCAACAAGGGAAATTCGGGCGGTCCCACGTTCAACATGAGGGGCGAGGTCGTGGGGGTCAACACGGTCATTTATTCTCCATCCGGCGGCTCGGTCGGGGTGGCGTTCGACATCCCAGCCGAAACAGTAAAACTCGTCGTGCAACAACTCCGGGAGAAGGGGCGGGTCACGCGCGGCTGGGTTGGCGTGTACCTTCAGGAGATTACGCCGAGGATCGCGGACGCACTGGACATGAAGAAGGCGCAGGGAGCTCTCGTTGCCCAGCTGGACCCGGGCGGGCCGGCCGCAAGGCAAGGCCTTGAAGTCGGCGACGTGATCGTGCTTCTGAACGAGCACAACGTGACAAGCCCCCGCGATTTCGCCCGAACGATGGCGGCGATAGCGCCCGGCTCCGCTGTCAATCTCCGCGTCTTGAGAAATGGTCAGGCCCACCCTTTGATGGTGACGGCGGGCGACCTTTCGGAGGCAACGAAGGACCCTTCCGACAAGCACGCAGGCCTGGGAGAGCGGACGGCGTTCGGCCTCACTCTCGCCCCGGCAATCTTGGTTCCGGGCGCAGGCGTCAGTGGTGTCGTAGTCTTGGAGATCAATCCCGAAAGTGAGGCGGCCGACAGCGGTCTTCAGATCGGTGATATCGTGCTCAGCGTCGTGGGCCGACCCGTCGCCACCGTGACCGACTTCAACCGAATGGTAGGCGAAGCCCGGGCGCAGGCGAAGCGAACGCTGCTGATCCATATCAGACGCGCCAACGCTACGAATTTCGTGGCAGTTCCGATCAACTGAGCGCGGATGGACAGATGACAAGCGTCTGCTTGATGTAGCGCAAAGCAGCGCCCAGCGTCTGGGCGCTTAGTTTTATCGCACATTCTTGATGGTGCGAAACCACCGCAGATTCTGGTGCCAGCGGATAGACGTTTGTTTGCGCGGAAATCGCGGCAAGAACTCCATCGATCGTCGCTTGGTCGATGTCAGATGCTCCACATTCCGCATCGATGATGGTTGAACCATGGAACCGATACTCTCAGAGCGTAGGACATTAACTCCGAACGAAGCGGCGTCCGAACTGCGAGCGTCGGCCAGCCCCCGACCGGAAACCCTGGAGCAGCGTTTGCGGAAGCGCACGGGTACCGGGCCCGCGGTTTCCTGGTACGGCAAGATACTCATCATCGGTGCGATACTGATCACGTTCGGCTGGGAGCTCTTTCACTTCATCATCGCTTGGTGACCTTGGACTGAAAGGGACAGGAGTTAAGCGCGGCGACTTGTCGGCGGCTTGCTATGAGCACCTCGTCTCCCATGCTGGCGCTGAGGTACGCGTCAATAGACGAAGACCGGCGTTTCCAGAAGGTGATCATTCACCGTCACAACTCCAGGAATTGCCTCCGCGGCAACGCGAATCGCCGTACGTTCGGCGAGCGAAGGCGCGAAACCCCAGATATCGACCACGCCGTCCTGCACGGTCGCGTTCACGTTGAACGTGTGAGCCCAGGGCTGCTTCCTGAGCTCCTCGAAGAACCTCTTCCTGATGGTGGAATCGGGAGGGGTGATCACGAGCGTCGGCTTGGCGCTCGCGATGGCCTGAAGCAGGTTGGCCCGGCTCACAATCCCGACAAGCTGACCTTGCTTGTCAACGATCGGAACGCGCTTGATCTGGCGCTCTTCGAGCAGCATCGCGATCTCGGCCAAAGGCATCTCGGGTGTCGCGGTGGCGACATCCCGGGTCATGATGTCCTGCACTTTGGCAGAGTGCGACTTGACGTAGTCGGTCGCGAGTTGCGCGTCGCCGGTCAAAAGGCGCAGCCACCAGGAGGAGGAGCGTTCAGTCCCGCTTTCCGCCCTGTGCATCAGATCTCCTTCACTCACGATACCGAGAATCCTGTTGTCGGCATCGACGACCGGCACGGCACTGATCCGCCGTTCCATAAGGATCTGCGCGACCTGGCGGATGGTCGCGTTTGGTCCGACCGTAACAACAGGGGATACCATTACGTCTCGTGCTTGCATGACAGACCTCATTCGATCGATCTCGTCTAATTCTACTAATTCTGCCGAATCGCGGATCGGCCGGTTTGATCGGGATCAAGTCGCGCAGCCCTCGCGACAGCTGCCGGTGACGCCGGTCGTCGCCTTCGTCGCGTGGGGCATGTCAGGCGACCTGACCCGCAGCTTGCCGTCCTGTGCAGATGCTCGCGGCGCTCGAGCAACGCTTGAGAGCTTCACGGCAAGCAGTCGATCCGCAAGCCCTCGGTGCCTGGGAACGACGATGGGCTCTGCTCAAGCGCCTCTCGCAGCCTCAGGACGATGATGCAGCCCGAAAAATCCAAGCAAAGACAAGGCTTCGCAATGCGTACGTCAGCGCGGCTGGTCCGCAACTATCGTCTCCAAATAGGCGACGATCGCCTCGATCTGGTTTTCTGAGAGCCTCGGATTGGGCATCGCCTGGTCCGGTCCGAGACGACGATGGTTTGACGCCAGAAATTTTCGGAGCCCGTCGGCAGAGAATGACGGCCGGCTGACGATCTCCCGGAAGCCTGGGGCCGATGGGCGCGGTGCGGGCGCTTCCCGTGCCGCGTCGGCGACGACATGGCAGGTCCCGCAAGATGAGTGGGCAAGAGATCGGCCCTCCGCAACCTGGTCGACGAACAATTGATTGGGGACCGGCAAGGTGAGCGGGATCTGGATCGCGATTGCGGCATACCCGCTGCTGCGGTGACAGCCGTTACACTCGTTGGTCATGGCGGCATACGACGTCATGAACGCGGGCAAGTCCTTGGACTGGAGCGCCTGGCGTACCGTCCGAAGTTGTTGCCTGGCGCGGTCGGCTCGTGATGGATCAGCCAGCAACTTGCCAGTAGCTTCAAGGTTGGCTTCGATCTGTTGAATTTCGTAGTTGGCCAGGTCCCAATTGCTCAACTTGCCGGCAAACCATAGCTTTGCATGCTGAAGCTGAAGCCTGTTCATGAGATCGGACAGCGTTGCAGACACGTCAACCGGTGCCCCGGCGCTCGAGGCCGACAGCGTTGCAAGAATTGCGACCAATAAAAGGGTTCGCGGGCGCATGATCGAGCTTTCCCGATGTTTCCAACCAAATTGGCATCTCCGCCCGTCCCGGCGTTGATCTCCATCAAGACGCCATTGGGCGCAGGAAATACCTCTTGGGCCCTTCAGGAGCGAACGATATGCGCGCGCACCAAATCATGTCCCGTCGAGTCATGACGATACGGCCCGAGGCTGCGGTCGCCGATGCGGTCAAATCGATGCTCGAGCATCATATCAGTGGTCTACCGGTCGTCGATGCGGCGGGAAATCTCGTAGGTATCCTGTGCGAAAGCGATTTTCTCAGGCGGAGCGAGATCAGGACCGAGCACGAGCGAAACCGGCTGCTTTCCATGCTGCTCGGCAGGGAGCGGGTCGCCAGTGAGTTCGTGAAGGAGCATGGGCGCAAGGTAGAGCAGGTGATGACCCGTCAACCTGTGACCGTCAACGAGCAGGCACCGCTCGATGAGGTGGCGGACATGATGGAGCGCCGGCACCTGAATCACATTCCCGTCATGCGCGATGACCGCATTGTCGGCATCATCACACGCTCCGATTTCCTTTCGGCTGTTGCTGGACCATTGACAGGCGCTTTAGGCTATTCTGGAAACGACAACCATCTGCGTCGGTCGGTTCTCGCGGCGCTGGCCAGGACACCTTGGCAGCCAATCGGCCTGAACGTCAGCGTGAAGGATGGTGCGGTGACGCTCCGTGGCGTCATCGGAGGCGAAAATGCCCACCGGGCTGTGATTGTGACTTGCGAGAACGTTCCCGGTGTTCTGCGAGTGGATGACCGCCTCTGCGTCCAATCCACTCATCCCGACCCGGAGGACGATTACGGTGGAGGCGATTTCGTTTCGCTTCAGATGGAACCTTCCACTCTCGATGACGAACCGCTGTAGCACCTGTGCAGGAGGCAACTGGGAGAGCCGATGTATTCTATTCGGCCGGCTGAGCGTCCTGATCCCTTGGGGGCCGTCCGACGGACTTGCGGTGTGCGTTGCGATGTTCCGACGAGCGGACTGCGCGAAAAATCAGTCTCCCGATAGGCGATGAGAACAGCGCAATTTCAAGTGCCGCGTAGAGCGAGAATAGTACCAAAACCTTGATGAATTCGTTCGTCATGGCCGTGCCCTCCGTCAATCGACTAGATCGGATGCCTCTCAGTTCGAGCCACTTCGGCGAGCGGATGGCTCGGGCGGGGCTTGTAGATGGTCTGCGTTGCCATCACCTGCGCATTCATTTCCGGAGGAGCCAGCCGTGTGCACAGCGTCGTCGTCACGATAGCGATGCTTGCGAGCAGGGCAGCTACGACCACCTTCAAATGAGTTGCCTTATCCGCCGTGTAAATTGAGTGGTTCATCGCGGGCTCCGTTGGCAACGAGCCGAAGACTGTATGGCGAAGTGTTCCTACCGCATCAGGCAGGCAATCAAAATTCAGGGGCGTCACCTAAGTATGTTTCCGGAGGCCTGATTTTGAGAGGACGCGAGGCAATTTGCGAATCCTCAAATCGCATCTGATCCCGTTCATTAGGCTGTTTAGGCAACCTCACTTGGACTGCCTGAGGTGCCCCATGCGAAGCCGCAAATCTCGCCGACGTCTGGGATGGATCGGTATCTTTGTATGTGGTCTGCTCTAGGTGGCGGGCTCCGGCCCCTGTTGGGCTAACGACTATCAAGATGAAGGAGAGACCCCGCAGGCAGGCCGCTGAAGTGCATCTGGAGCATGACCTTGGCCGCTTCTTCGATCGTCGTATGAGGCGTCACGGCGACGACGTCTCTGGTCATTACATGAAGTGCGCGCATGTGCCCCCGATAGCGCGCAGTTGCAACTGCGGGCGAGGCTGCGATGCAGCCTCGCCCTGACAGGCTTTCAAGCCGCCTTCACGTTGATCGTCTTGGCCGGCTTCTGGGCTTCCTCGGTTTTTGGAAGCACGACCTTCAGCACGCCGTTCTTGAAGGTCGCCTCGATTTTGTCGGCGTTGACGCCCTCCGGCAGGGTGAAATAGCGCTCGAAGCTGCCGTAGCGGCGCTCGGAGACGTAGTAATCCTTCTTCTTTTCCTCGGTCTCCTCGCGCTTCTCGCCCTTGATCGTGAGACCGCCATTGGCGACCTTGACGTCGATGTTCTTCTCGTCGAGTCCCGGAAGCTCGGCCGTAATCTCAAATGCCTTGTCGCTCTCGGCGACGTCCACGGCCGGCGCAGAAATCGACTTCGAGAAGTCGCGCTCGAGCCGTGCGAGCGAACGGAACGGCCGGTTCCAGAAGCCATTCCCGAAATCGTCGAAGATCTGGTCGATTTCGCTTCTCAATGCCTGAAAGGGCCGCCAAGGCTCACCCGCGACAGCGGGAGGAGTGGAGGATTTCGTAGCGGGCAGTTTGGTCTCGGTTGCCATGATCACTCTCCTTCGAGGTTTGACCATCTCGGTCGAATAAGAGTAGCCACGGTCGTCGGTTGGAACGTTGATTTCGCTCAAGCTGGAGTTAATGAGCCCTGGACGTTCTTCGATCCGGCGACCTCGAAATTCGAGGGGCGCTATTGGAGTTGCAAACGAAATGTGCTGCGAACTTGCCCTGCATTCTTCAGTGCGATGATGCGGCAGTGAGGCAGACGTTCTTCGATGTCAAAGCGGTTGCTGGGTTCGTCGCTATGCCGCTGATTTTGGCACCCAGCGGTCAGCGAGTTTCACGTAAGAGCGCTTGACGGCGAACCAGGCCGTTCTATGTGCTATCTCTTCCTGGCGAATGTCGCCGGCATGCGAGGCAAAGGCGTGGTTGAACGCCTCCCTGTAGATGTCCAAGGCGTGAGAGGGCAAGTGACGTCGTAATCTCGCGGAAAGATCATCGTTGGACCGATAAGGCACGTTCGTGTCTCCCCCAAATTCGATACTGAATAAGCCGCTATGGCATCGCCATGTCCGCTTCGGGCAGCCGCTCGCGTTTCTGCTCCGGGATTTCAGTCATCGTCGCTTCGGTCAAGAGGAGCACGCTTGCGACGGACACCGCATTTTCGAGGGCCGTCCGTACGACCTTTACCGGATCGACGATGCCAGCCTCGACGAGATCGACATACACCTTGCGGGCGGCATCGAAGCCGATGTTGCCCTCGCTTTCGAGCATCCGACAGGATGGCATGTGTAAGGATGGTGGATGTGCTTGTGCCATCGCCGACGACGTCGCCGGTCTTTTCGGCGGCCTGACGCAGCACCTGGGCGCCGAGATTCTCTTCGGCATCCTTCAGGTCAAATTCCTTGGCGATGGTGACCCCGTCGTTGCAGACGATTGGCGCTCCCCATGCCTTCTGGATCAGCACGGATTTCGACTTCGGGCCGAGCGTCACGCGCACTGCGTCGGCAAGGAGAGAGATGCACCGCGCAAGACCTTCTCGCGGGCTGCTGAATGGAACAGGACTTGTTTGTGCCATTTCAATTGCCTCGAGGCGTGCCGTCGTTGGCGTGACTGCGGGCGACTTTGTTACGACTGCGTCCGGCTCAGCTTGATCTTGGTCAACCTGGGGCGGAGGTTATTGAGCCGGCCGGTGAAGAAGTGGCAGATCGAGACTTGACCTGACGCAGCGAGACGGAGTTCCAGGCCGGCAGCCAGTTTGCGATAGCTTTTGTCTCTTGTCCGTTTGACCGAGCGGAGGCTGCTCTGTGCCACCTGCGGCAGCGTCGCCGACGTGAGCTGAAGCAGAATGTCCTGATCGCGAGCCCGGACCCGCAAAGCATCGTTCGACGAACGTTCAATGTCAGGCGAGCTTTCGCAATAGCTGCGTTGACCTGGATCAACCTCAGACCGTCCGGTCAAACTACCATTTTCGACAGTTGACCCGGACCGGAGGTGGACGTGGACTCCAATCAGATCTCGCGCAAGCAGAAGATAGTGATGGCCGTCATCTTCGCGGGGAGCATGCTGCTCATCGTCCTGCAATTCATTGCTACGACTTACAACTCAATCGAAACCATCCCCTATAGTCAGTTCGAGCAGTTGCTCGCCCAGGATAAGGTGGCCGAAGTTTCGGTTGGTCCTGATACGATCCAAGGGAAACTGAAAGAGCCGCTTCCCGGTGGAAAATCGGCATTTGTGACGGCACGGGTTGATATGGCCTTGGCCGAGAAGCTGGCGGCAAAGGGCGTCAGCGTAATTGGCGTTCCGGGAAGCGGCCTCGTTCAAGGCCTCCTGTCCTGGATCTTCCCGGTCGTCGTCTTCTTCGTGATCTGGTACTGGGCAGGACGCAGCATGGGCGGCCGGCAGGGCTTCGGCGGTCTGATGGCGATCGGGAAGTCCCGCGCCAAAGTCTATGTCGAAAAGGACATCAAGGTCACTTTCGCCGATGTCGCCGGCGTCGACGAGGCGAAATTCGAGCTTCAGGAAGTGGTCTCGTTTCTGAGGGATCCCGCGAGTTATGGCCGCTTGGGAGCGCATGTGCCCAAGGGAATCTTGCTGGTGGGTCCGCCAGGAACGGGAAAGACCCTGCTTGCCCGCGCCGTGGCCGGAGAGGCCGGGGTCCCATTCTTCTCGATCTCGGGTTCTGAATTCGTCGAAATGTTTGTCGGGGTGGGCGCGGCACGCGTCCGCGATCTCTTCGAGCAGGCCCGCAAGGCCGCTCCGTGCATCATTTTCGTAGACGAGCTCGATGCGCTTGGACGCAGCCGCGGGCCGCTGTCGTTCTCGAGCCACGATGAGAAGGAGCAGACCCTCAATCAGCTCCTGTCGGAGCTTGACGGCTTCGACCCGAGCGCCGGCGTCATCCTGCTGGCGGCCACCAACCGGCCCGAAATCCTGGATCCCGCGTTGCTGCGCGCCGGGAGGTTCGACCGGCAGGTTCTCGTCGATCGGCCGGACAAGATCGGGCGCGCTGCCATCCTCAAGGTGCACGTCCGCAAGATTCGCATGGGGGAGGTCGATCTCGACAAGGTGGCCGGCCTCACGACCGGTTTCACGGGAGCTGACATCGCCAATCTCGTAAACGAGGCCGCGATCGCCGCGACTCGGCGGGGCGGCAACGAGGTATCGTTCGGAGATTTCGTCACCGCGATAGAGCGGATCGTTGCCGGCGTCGAGAAGAAGAGCAGAGTACTTGGCAAGGACGAGCGACGCAGGGTCGCTTATCACGAGATGGGCCATGCCCTCGTGGCCGCCAGCCTGCCTAGCGTCGATCCGGTGCAGAAGGTTTCGATCATACCGCGCGGGATCGGCGCCCTCGGGTATACGATACAGCGCCCTACCGAGGACAGGTTCCTGCTGACGATAGGGGAGCTGAAGAACCGTATCGCGGTGCTGATGGGCGGGCGGGCGTCGGAGCGCTTGATTTTCGACGGCGCGATTTCGACCGGGGCGGCCGACGATCTTCAACGCGCGACCGAAGTCGCCATAGAGATGGTCACCAAGTACGGCATGGACGAGGTGGTCGGACAGCGCACCTATGCGCCAAAGCCTCAAGCATTCCTCGCGGCTCAGGATGCGGTCGTCGCCGCCTCCGAAGCCACCGGCCGGGAGATCGATCTCGCGGTCCGAAATCTGATTGAGGAAGGGGATCGCCGCGCCCGCGATATCTTGGAACGGCGGCGTTCCGATCTCGATGCTGGCGTTGAACTATTGATCGCCAATGAAACGGTGACTGCGGAGCAGTTTTCTCCGCTGCTTGCGAAGAGCGCCGAAACAAAACAGCCGGTCGCCGCATGAGCGCCGTCCGGCTGCTTGAGGGATTTTCTGCCGCGTGACCTCGCGCGGCAGATTTCGGTGGCCGTAGGAACGCGCCCGAAGCTTCAGCCCACGGCGCGCATCAAGGGATCACGACGAGCATCCACCGGTTGTTGGCTGATCACGACGTCATGCCACAGGCGGCTGGAATGTACCTCCGACGGAGCCGAAGCTCCCGGTGCCAAGCGAAGGCCGGTGATGACTTCACGCTCGATCCAGCGTCGTACCTCGATTGGTGCGTTGCAAATCTGGTCCGCTGTTGGTGTGATCCCGATCATGGTGAGCTCCTATTCTTGCTCACCATAGCTGCCAGCCTGTGGCGGAAATTGATGTCCATCAAAGGCGTCACGTGTCAGAGCCAACCGTCTCGTTCGCTCTCAATCCCGGCGCGGCCAGACCTTGCTTCGCAAGCGGTGGCAAAAGTCATCGAGCCATGTGTGAACATTCTCAAGATGGATCAAGTGCCGTTCCGCGTCCTGCCGTTCCGGTGTGCCTGCGGCAAAGGAGTCGCGGACGGATGCCGCTTGCGCGACCTGTTGCCTGCTGGCTGCAGATGTCCTTGTCGAATTTTCACTCGCCAGAGCGTTGCGGCAAGCAGGAGATACGCTGCGCAAGTCCAGAGTGACTGCCAGTTCGACGGTCCTTCGTTGAACCCGACATAGATCGCCGCAAACAAGAATACGCCTGCGTATATTGACTCCGCCATGGGGCGGATCCCGTCCTTGACTGGATTAACCAGCATAACGCCCACGAAGGGCACCGTTGCCATCGTCAGAGCCGCATAAGGAAAATCCACAAAGCGCGGGTCAAATACAAGACCGAGCGCCGTCGCTGTGCCGATCACGATTGTCGCGATCCAGGCTGCTCCGTGCAGGATCGCCAGCGTCGATCGTGTTCGGTGGAGCTTCGGGCCCAGAAATTCCAGAAGGGTGGGCGATGGACGTCCCGACATGAGGGCCGCGGCCCCAAACAGCGGCGAAACGGTTGCCGCCAGAAGAAGCGAACCCCAGAGCAGCCAGCCGCTCGCTCCGTAGCTCTCATGGACCATCTTTTGGGCGGCTACTCCAAACAGGATTCCCGACGTCGTCGCCGATATTGCAACCGCGAGCCACGCGATGAGCCGAGGCTTCCCGGAGCTACGACGCAACGTCAACCATGCCGCGCCGAATATCAGGACTGCCAGTCCCATCCCGCCGCCCATCTGCAGCTTCCACATTGGAAAATTGCTGATGGGCACCCCCGGCGGGTATTTCAGGCTGCGCTGCGCGGCGTCAAAGAGCCCCCAAGATCCGCCAACCGTGCCCTCGATTTCCCGTTTCCACGATTCATCATATGCCTCGAACAGGTTGACACGGAAATTCTCACGCCGAGCCAAGTCGAGGATTTCAGAGACCACCCGAGCCTGGTTGACCGGTGACGGCAAGGCCGACTCGCGCATTCGCCCCGCACTCGGCCAGCCTATTTCCCCGATCAGGATCTCCTTCCCTGGAAATGCCGATGCTATCTCGCGACGAATGACGTCGACATGAGTGGCTGCAGCTTCTGCGCGGATCGGGATATTCTCCCAGTAGGGCAGGATGTGCACCGTGACGAAATCGACGGCGTCATAAAGTTCGCGGTTGCTCAGCCAGAATTCCCAGACGTCGGCATAAGTAACGGGTACGGTGACCTGCGCCTTGACCGATCGTATTGTGGCCGCGAGATCAGAAGCCGTTATGTCCTTGCGCAGCAAGGTCTCGTTTCCGACGACGAGCGCGATAATCGTCCCGGGGTATTGCCTCGCGAGGCGGACTGCCGTTGATATCTGCGTCGCATTCTTTTGCCGATTCTTGTCAAGAAAAATGCCCTGAATGACTTTCAGCCCCAGTCCGGCCGCAAGCTCAGGGATTTGATCGAGCCCGAGATCGGTCGCATAGGTCCTGACGCAGCTGGAGATATTCGCCAGCTGGGCGAGATCTTCGGCGATCTGCTCACGTGAGACCTGTGTCGCCTGCGAAAGCGATGTCTGATGGTTGCGGAAAGGAGCGTATGATATGCACTGAAGCTTATCGTTCGGATCGATGGGCGCCCGCACCAAATCGGCCGGCAGGCCAAGCCACCACCAGACCACAGCGATGGTGACCAGCGACACCAGCAGAAGCGTCAACGGCGCGTGAAAGGAAACGAGCTGCCTATTTCGTAGCGAAACGCCTTCTATGGCGCCTTCCAAGCGGGTGACGTGAAGATCAAAGGACTGCGTTTGCGGAGGCTGCGTCATCTTGGTCACACGCCGGTCTGTCTCGCGTTCGGCGAGGGTTCGAATTCAGACTGTGCAAGCGCGGATGTCATCGCACTCGCAGAAATCGCCAGAACCAAACACCAATTCCGAAGCCTCATTTGCGCGACCCCAAGTGATGGTCGATTAGGCTATCAGGGCAAGAGGCCCTCACCTTGCGCTGCATCAAATCCTTGTCGGCAACAATTGCGGTGACACACTTGCATTCGGCGTTGGCTAAACCTTGGTGAATTGCCTGCGCCTGTTCGACAACGATCACGAATGTCGATGATTAATCCCGCTCGACGAAGATGGCCTTTCATTCCTTCGACGTCCTGTTCTCGAACGAGTGAGACTGAATTAAGGGCTGACTCGACGTGGCCGACCTTGAAATTGCCGTCGATTGATTGCTCGCTTGGAAAATAGATGCGCAAATCTTCCCTTGGTGATGGTCGCGCGGCGACGCTGGGGGGCCGGAACACCGTGACCGTATCGACAAGGTCTCGAGTGCCCTCTGCGTCGCCGGCTGCGACGGCGAGCTATTGCTTTGCCTTGGCGGAGAAAACGAGTGACTGGTCGTCGATCTCCTCGTCGGGAAGGCGATGGACGCCTGCCATGACGTGCAGTTCTGCTAGGGACGGCATGGCCGCGGCGGAAAACGCGACCAAGCGAGGCTGGCTTCTCAAGACCAAGGCGGCAGCCACAACCAATGGCAGAACAACGAAAGAGGTTATCAAGAACAGCTTCATGTAACGTCTCCCATTTCGAATGTGGAGAAGAAACGGTTAGCAGAAAGATTGGCGCTAAGTTCGGGCGCTCGATTCAGCGAACGCCGATGTGGCGGACTCCTGCACGAAAGTGTCGAGGATGCCCGCGGCACCTAGTGCGATAGCGGCCACAAACAGGCAGGAAAATATGAAAACGCGCATGCTCTTTGTCCTTAAGATTGCACTCTAGCACAGTTCCAAGAGAATCTGTGCATGTCCCGCACGAAAGGCCGTGTTTAGATTTGGAGTGCGAAAGCCTGCACCTCGATCTCGATGAACGTTCGTCCAAGTGCGCCAACGGCGGCATAAAAGTCAGCCGGGTTCGCCTGCTCAAGGTCCGCGAAAAAGCGTCTCATCCAGCGTGAGACATGCTCTTCAAAGAATAGCCTCTCGAGGGGCGCTGGCGCCGGAATGGTTCCGCCGGCGAAGCCGGCCATGATCTCGCAGAGAAACCCCGCGTGATCTTCGGGCTCCGTACGTTCCGGAGCCTTTTCGAGGCCGAGATCCCCGAGAGTGTCCCGTAACCGCGCGAGCGGACGGCCATACAGGGTCTCGGACAAATAGTGCGACGCATAAGGCAGCAGGGCCCCCTTGCCCAATCCTGCGAAGAGGGCAAAGAACTCGCGCGCCGCGGCCTGCTCGTTTGTCCGGCGTGCCGCCTCCGCCAGCGCATTGTGCGCCACTCCCATTGGGCTGGCATCGCCGCGCAATGCGGAGATGCGGCTCAGTAGATCCCCGTCCGGGCTGCGCGTCAGCAACGTTGCCAACAGCGCGTATTCCTGCGATCGGGCGAAGTCGAAGTCGTCGACAATACGCACTGAAGCGATCCTTGAGGCTGCTAGCGCGGCAATGCGCTGCCGTGACGTCGTCGTCGCGGAGAGGGCAACACCGTTGCAGCAAGGCCATCAGGTTGCTCGCCTGCGTCCAGGTCCTCGGTGGTCGGTGTTGCGGCATCATCTGGTGACGACCCAACTGCCAGGGCCGTTGGTTCGAGGGCGGGCTGTTCGGAATTGACGAGGCCCTGCCGAACCGGGTTGATCGGTGGTGGCGCGTCCGCGAGCACGTCCTGGACCTGCTCCATACCCTTCGAGACCTGCGCGACCAGGTCGGCAATTTTGTCGGTCGGATCGAGCGGACCGAATCCCGGAATAGCGTTGGGGTCATTGAAGTCCCACTGGTTCTCCGCGATCCCTATGAAGTCGCGAATCGCAGGATCGACTGCCCAGGCTCGGCGCAATGCTGCGCGGGTCAATTCCACCGGAACGCCGGTGTTCAGGAACGTAACAATGTCGGTGTGAGCGGTAATCGACTCGATCGACGGCAGACTGGCGAGATCGAAGGGGCGGTCGGCCTCGTCGTCCCCCGCGGACGGCTGCACGGTTTGCCTGTTGCCGGCCGGATCAGCATCAGCGCTTTTCGATGCCTGCTTGAGACGCGCCCAGCGGAGAAAGACGTTATTGTCTGGCACTGTTCAGTCTCGTGTCATGCACTGAGGTTGCTAACGATTGCGCTGCCGTTTGACGAATGGGCGCTCAACATGATGCTCGGCAACGAAACGGCCGATGATCTCGCAGATGCCAATCGGCATCGGGACTGCTTCAACCAGATTGCTGCCCGCGTCGGTGAATGCCTCGCCCTCGGCCGGGTCGGCCGTGACAGCGAGCAGTTCATAAGGCGGTTCGGAGCCGGTGGGACGCAGATTGACCCATAGTGTGGGCGAACCTGATGTGAGATTTTCGCGATAGTTCGTGGTTTCGGTGCGATGCAGTTCGATCACGGCGTCACCTGCATAGAACAGTGTGGCCCCGCCTTCGCCGCCAATTGGAGTCCAAGGTTTCGCAGACGGCTCTCCGGCAAAGACCGACACGGGCCGCCACAGAAAATTGGCCCACTCACTCTTCGCTTTGCGTCGTTCGATTGCGACACCGACGGCAATGCTTGTAAGACTTGTCGATATCAATTTCTGGTCTCCAATCGACGTGCGGTCTCCGATACGGGGTCGCCTTTTGCGACATGCGGAGTATATACTCCGAGAATGATCCGGCCAGTAGGTGGCCGCTCTATCTTGGCATCCGAGGTATATCGTGAGTGTCGAACCTCAAACCGGCAGGCGCTTCCTGATCTGCTCATGCGAAGGGTCGATGCCGCTCGATGCCGATGCGATCGGCCGCGGTTGTCATGGCAAAGTGACGGTAGCGACGCAACTTTGCGGTACCGAACTTGGCCTGTTCAAGGCTGTCGCAGCCGAAGATACTCCACTTACTGTAGCCTGCACCCAGCAGGCGGCGCAGTTTTCGCAGGTTGCAACCGAAAATAATCGTGCGAATTCGATACAGTTTGCCAATGTTCGCGAGACCGCGGGATGGTCTGGCGATGCCGACCGCGCGGGGCCGAAGATGGCCGCGCTGCTGGCCGCAGCGGCCGAAGTCGCTGAACCCGCGCCGATGGTTCGGCTGGAGAGCGACGGAATCATCCTGGTCTACGGCCGCGACGAGGCAGCGATCGAGGCTGGCGATTTGCTGAAGGAGCACCTCGACGTCACCGTGCTGATTGCGCCACCAGCCGTGATCGCGCCGCCACGTCACTCCGACTATCCGATTGCCAAAGGACGGATAAGCAGCGTCAAAGGACATCTGGGTGCGTTCGATTTGGTGGTCGACGAGTTTGCCGAAGCGGCGCCCTCCTCGCGCCGCGTGCTGACGTTCGGCCCATCGCGCAGCAATGCTCGTTCGACCTGCGACATCGTCCTCGACTTGACCGGCGGGCCGGCGCTGCTTCCAGCCGATTTGCGCGACGGCTATCTGCGTGCGGATCCCGGCAGTCCCGCAGCTATT
>LNAP01001874.1_pt1 | contig 21722 bp, 23 predicted proteins | sample 602601 | NCBI WGS metagenome assembly LNAP01 (sample SAMN02440304, study PRJNA202911) | soil metagenome | biome: Subtropical and temperate rainforests or woodlands; isolation source: soil samples (1 kg each in a 20% v/v slurry with milli Q water) were... ...
TTAATTAGGGCATGAATGTGATCGCATTCGAGACCCAGCATACAGGAGACGCTTTTTTCTTTCAAACCACATATTAATTCATTACAGGAATGGCTCCTTGGTTTTATTTCATTTCCACCCACATTTTCTTCTCGACATCCAGTTTCAAAATGCGAGCGGGAATATAACCAGCATCACCATTTGGAAGCATACTGAATTGTGTCATTCCCTTATAATCTTTTATTTTTACCAGGTTTTCCTGCAATTTTTGGCGTGCCTCTTGCAACGGTGTGTCTCCATTTACTTTTTCTTTTCTAAGGATGTCCACCATTATCATCACCGCATCATAAGTTAGCCCGGTGTTGGACATATTGACAGGTTGTTGAATTGTAGTATTGCTTTCAGTGCGCTTAATAAATTCTTTTGTAAATTTGACTAAATTTTCATTTTGCGGATCCGGTTCATTTGTTGCAAAGCCTATCCCGTGCCAGTTTTTACCTGCTGTTCCAACAGCTGTGGGGAATGGGCCTATCCAAGTCAAAGCGTTTACCAAAATAGGAGCATCCATTCCTTGACGTTCGATCTCTTTCGCTACCACTAAGGATTCAGCCGCCAAAGAAGAGATGAAAACCGCATCAGGTTTATATCCCTTGACTTTCGTAATCACTGGACTGAAATCGGTAGTTCCCGTTTGGTACCCTACGGTATCCAGCACTTCTAAACCTTCTGCGGCGGCTGCCTTCTGGAACTCTTCCACACCAGCCGCACCGGATGCCTCTTTAATATCTCCAATGACAACAACCTTCTTAACATTTGGGTAATGCTTTTTAAAATCCTTTACGCCTTCAGGAATCAATGTATTGTCGGCAGGATGAAGGCGGATTGCCCACGGCAATTTGGTAATTCCAGGTTTTACGGCATTTACATTGATCGTAGGAACTTTAAACTGGTTCGCCAAGGGTCCAACATTCTCCCAGTTCGCTCCAGAGATGGGTCCGATTACGCCAACAACGTCCTCACTCACCAGTTTGCGGTATTGGGTTACAGCTTGTTGAGGATTTTGTTGATCGTCTTCATACAGCATTTCAACGGGAGAGCCATTAATTCCTCCGTTTTTATTAATTTCTTCAACTGCCATTTCCACCGCGATTTTTTGTGTTTGACCATATAGTGCGGTTCTTCCGGTTAACGGGCTCAAGTGCCCCAATTTGATTGGTTTGCCGGAAGCTGCTTTATTGTCCGACTTTTGTGGCGCCTGGCTAGTGCTTGTGCTTTCAGCGGGCTTGTTCTCCGATTTCGGCGCACCGGTGGAACATGCGCTTAACGTAAAAACCAGCAGTAACGATACGATAAGCCACTTTATTGATTTAAAATTCATTTCATTTAACCTCCATTTTTTCTTTCAATCTACCCGCCTAAGTAAGCACTTAACATTTGGTCGTTTTCGAGCAATTCTTTTCCTGTCCCTTCCATCACCACCTTTCCGTTGGCCAATACATATCCCCGATTGGCCGCTTGCAAAGCTAGCCGTGCATTTTGCTCGATAAGCAAAATTGAAATTCCTTCCTCATGCAAATGCTGAATAATTTGAAAGATTTCCTTTACAAATAAAGGCGAAAGCCCCAAGGAAGGCTCATCTAACATAAGCAATTTAGGACGGATGACGAGCGCTTTAGCAATCGCCAACATTTGCTGCTCACCGCCGGACAGATTACCGGCCATCTGCTGCGAGCGCTCCTTCAATCTGGGAAAATAATTGTATACTTCGCTTAAAACGTCATCCAGCTTGCGCTCCGTTGAAGATTTTTGCTTTTTCGCTTCGAAAGCGATTAATAAATTTTCAAATACGGTTAATTTGCTGATCGTCCCTCTTCCTTCCGGAACAAGCACGAGACCTTTTTTGGCAAGATCGTGAGTGGATTGGGAATCTATCGATTCCCCTTGAAACAACAATTTGCCTTCCGCTTTTTTGACCACTTGCGAAATCGTTTTCAATAGCGTTGATTTGCCGGCACCGTTCGCGCCGACAACAGCGACCGTCTCTCCATTATTCAAGGAGAGGTCGATGCCTTTTATTGCTTTAATCGGACCATAGGAACAATGTAAATTTTCAATCTTTAACAAGTCCGTCATTCTGACCCTCCCAAATATGCTTCCACCACTGCCGGGTGACTTAGTACCTCAGATGGAGAGCCCTCAGCAATTTTATTCCCGTAATCAACAGCGATCGCAAAATCTGCCAGTTGACGAATAACCGCCAAATCATGTTCCACCAAAATAATTCCTTTAATTTTTTTCCTGATTTTACCGATATCCTCAATCAATTCCGCAGTTTCTTCCTCGTTCATTCCGGCGGCAGGTTCATCTAGCAACAGCAGCTGCGGTTCCGTGGCCATACATCGGGCAATTTCCAATCTTCTTTGATTACCGTAAGAAAGCCCTCCCGCTTTTGCGTATAGATGTTCTCCAAGTCCCAATTCCTCTAAAATAGCTGCTGCTTGCTCTATTTTTCTTGTCGTCTTCTTATTTTGGAAAAAAGACAGCGATGAACGAAGCGGGTGAATATTGTCTTCCTTATTCCCAATCAACACATTTTCAAGGGCTGTCATTCTTTTGAATAGACGTATATTTTGAAAGGTCCGGGATATGCCTAACCGTCCCATTTGGTAAATGGGCATCGCGGTGATATCTTCCCCTTTATAAATTACTTTCCCTCGGGTCGGTTTATAAAATCCTGTAATTAAATTGATGATGGACGTCTTTCCCGCACCGTTCGGGCCGATGAGCCCTAAAATATTGCCCTCCTCTACAGAAAGCGAAAGATTGCCGACAGCCGTAATTCCGCCGAATTCCTTAGTCACAGATTCAAGTCGAAGAATGGTCATTATTTATCTCACCTGCTTTCGTCGCCAATTTCCTTCCAATGGCATGCTTCCTTCCAAACGTCAATGTGCGGTAAGAGAGCAGACCCTCCGGACGGAACAACAGCATAACCAAGATAAGTAAACCGAATACCGTAATCCTCCATTCATCCAGGAAGCGAATATATTCCGGCAGCAGTGTCATTATAGCAGCACCCAATACAGGACCCCACATATTGTTCGCTCCGCCTAGAATGACATACAACAGCATGGATATGGAAGCCCAAATTCCAAAATGTTCGGGTGCAATGAAAGTCATATGATGAGCATATAACCCTCCCGCTAACGCTGCGACTCCAGCGCCCAAACCGAAGGCGATCAGCTTCACAGTCGTGACATGAATCCCCATTGAAGCTGCGACTCGTTCATCTTCTCTGACGGATTCGAAAATGCGCTGCAAAGGGGATTTGGAGATGATCCATATAACCAATCCGACGATGGCTACCACAGCAATGACAATGGGTAAGGTTGTACCGTACATCCCCCCAAAACCTTGCACTCCTCCAAGATAATCAATGTTTTGGAGTAAAATCTCAAGGGATGCCGCAACCCCAAGGGTTACCATAATAATATAAACTCCTTTAGTTCTTATTGCCGGATATCCCAGTAGCATACCGATGACTACCGCAATAATCGAACCGACAATAAGAGCTAAAATGAGGGGAAAGCCGAAATTGACAGTCAGCACTCCGGAAGCATATGCGCCTATGGCCATAAAAGCTGAGTTACCAAGGGAAATTTGTCCGGTTAGCAAAATAATATAACAGCTCCAGGCCAATAATATGTTGATTCCCGCAAACACCAGATGGTCAATCATGCACGCACCTCCAGCTGATTCTTCGAGCCGAAAAGACCTGAAGGTTTAAAGATAATAATCACGATTAAGAAAACCCATATTAACATTTCAGATATGGTTCCCCACCCAAAATGAAAAGCCATGGCTTCAATAATTCCGACCGCTAAACCGCCGACCAAGCTGCCTCGTAAATCGCCCAATCCTCCGATAGCCATGACCGCCAGGGCTTTCAAGCCAAATGTCAATCCGATGGTCGAGCTTGCTATTCCGGTGCGAAGAACAAAGAGAATGCCTGCAACTCCGGCTAAAGCGCAAGAAATAAAGAAGGTTTGCTGCATTACTTTTTTGGCGTCGATCCCCAATAAAGAGGAAGAAACCGTATCTTCCGATATTGCCCGCATAAATCTTCCGTACTTTGTGCGCTGCACGATATACGTTAAAGCGGCCATCAAAATAATTGAAATCAGCAATATAACCAATTGAACGTAGGAAATTTTGGTATCTCCGAATATAGTGATGCCGTTGACGTAGATACTGGAGGGGAGATTCAGGCTAATCGGCTCGGTTCCCCATATGCGTTGAGTCACATCAGTCACTACTATTCCCAAGGCGACAGAGCTTAAAGATGCCGTGATATGCGCGTCATGCGTCTTGAATTTCCGAAAACTTAACAATTCCACCAACAAACCCATTAAACCGCTTACAATAATAACAAATATTGCAGCAACCCATAGGGGAAGTCCATTCGCCAAGGCAAACACGGCCACGAACCCGCCAAACATAAAGATGTCGCCATGAGCAAGATTTAGTTTGTTCAAATAGCCGAACACCAACGTATAACCTAAAGCGACCAAAGCGTACATACTGCCGATAACAATTCCGTTAATTAGCTGCTCGATCAATTGATTCACCTTTTCCTTCAAGTCATTTATTAAAACAAATCATTCAGTTGCAATATGAACCTTTTTAAAAAACGGAGCCAACTTAGATATATTCATCTTCATAGATCGCCATCCTAGATCCTCCTTTTTAAAGTAATGTCTTTTCCCATGATACAGAAGAAAATGATAAGATTTTCCTCGCTTATCACATTATTAGCAAACAAAAAAAACCATGACCACCAAAACTACTAAATAATAGAAGTTAAGATGGCAAATGGTCTGCCCTTGATTACTCTGTCAAAGACCTCCCACTGCTGGAGAGTATGGACAAAGATTCATCACCTTTGCTAAAGACATTGTAGTCAGAATAATGTAAGCGCTTCATCTTGCTTTCTAAGTATATATTACACAATATCGACATAAATTGCAACAATTAAATTTGCGATTTAAATCAACCAGTGGTATATCCTCCATCAATAACAAGATCAATGCCGGTAACAAAAGAAGATTCGTCCGAAGCTAAATATAAGGCGCCGTATGCTACGTCAAGAGGGGTTCCTAATCTTCCCATAGGTATTTTTTCAATATGCGAGTTCTGATTTTTTAACATGTCTGTATCAATTGGACCAGGTATGATTGTATTGACGCGTATTCCAAATGAAGCAAGCTCCAATGCCGCTGCTTTCGTCATGAAACGAACGGCGCCTTTGGTTGCAGCGTAAGCCATTCCAACACGGCTGCCCACGAAGCCGGCAATAGAAGCAACATTAATTATAGAACCTCCCGTCTGTTTCTTCATTAAAGGCACCACTTGGCGCATTCCGTACATGACCCCATTTTGATTCACAGACAGCATTTTGTTCCATAGTTCGTTGGAGGTTTCTTCCACTTTAGCCGGCACCGATATTGCCGCATTATTAATCAGAACATCGATTCTCCCTTCTTTTTCTGCGATTTCCAGTACGTTCTTTTCCCAATCCTCCTCAAGGGAAACATCAAGTCTGAGAAAATTGACATGTTTACCCTCCAGAAGCATGCGTTCCATCAATTGATTTCCAGCATCCTCGTCAATATCCGTGAAATAAACGATAGCACCCTCTTCTGCAAACAGGGAAGTCTCGACTGCTCCTTGACCTTTCGCCCCTCCTGTGATTAACACCACTTTGTTTTCCAAGCGTTTCATTGATAACCACCACCTATGTGATTTTTGAATGTTTTTTTACTGATCAAGCCTGAAACCATCAACCGGAGCATTTCATACATAACAAAACCAGACCATAACCACCGAAACTAACAAACAGTTCTGATGGCATATGGTCTGTCGCTGGTCCGTTATCAAAGTTTTATAAAACTAACTAAAGAACATACCTCCATTGACATCAATGGTTTGCCCGGTTACGTAAGAAAACATATCCGTGCATAAACAATAAGCGACTTCAGCAATTTCATTGACCTCGCCTAATCGTTGAAGAGGAATTTTATGAATTAATTGGTTGTAAGAATTTTCACCTATCATGTTCCTTGCCAATTGGCCTCTTGCTGACAAAATAATTCCGGGAGCAATACAATTTACATTAATGTTATATTCGCCCAGTTCGATTGCCATTTGACGGGTTAGACCAATCAATCCAGCCTTTGCTACTGAGTACGGTCCGGAAGTAAAAATTTCGTTTTTATTGGCGCCTTGTCTACCTACGATTGAAGAAATATTAATAATTTTACCGTATCGTCTTTCTATCATGGATGGAATGACCATCCTGCTGACATAAAAGGAGCTGTTCAAGTTCACATTAATAATTTTGTGCCATTGATGAAACTCGACACTGGTCACTCCCATAAAAGATTCAGGTTTTAATTGTTCGTGGGTAAAAGACACCTCCTCTTTTGAAATTCTTGAGCTTCCGCCAACATTATTTACAAGTATATCGATGGCCCCTATTTCCTTTAATGCCAAATCTATAGCGCTTTTAGTTTCTTCATGATTCGTCACATCGAAAGTATAATCATAAACCTCATGCCCTAATTGCTGCAATGCATTCTTGGATCTGGATAATTGGTCGGTATCGATATCTGAAAGAATGATTCGAGCTCCATTATTTGCTAAGGTTTGGGCAATAGAGTATCCGATTCCCTGTGGATGGGCAGACCCTGTTATTAATGCAGTTTTTCCTTTCAATGTTTGCATGTCGCTTCACCTCATTTTTTAAGAGTTGATGAACCTTTTAAAAAAGCGGTCACCTTTTCTGCAAACTCTCCGGGTTTTTCTACATTGGGTGTATGTCCGCATTCTTTAATGACTGCCAGTTCCGCATGGGGAATCAGTTGCTGATAGGCATGTGCATATTCTAACGGAAATAAGCGATCGTGATCCCCCCATACGATCAGTGTAGGAACATCAATCCGATACAATCGCTTCTCCAGTTTCGGATTAAACCAGCGGGGGTTCCACGATATTTTCGCGGTAGTTTCCCTGTTTTTGATCCATATTTCTGTTTCTTCCTCATTCAGCTGGTAGCTCGCGTACTGTTCCCCCATCTCCTTATTATAAAACGTGTTGCGGAACAGTGTCTCTCTGTTCCATGTAAACATATCTCCGGTTTGAACCCCATTGACATAGATTCCGGCGGCATCCACCAACGTTAAGGACTGAAGACGTTCTCTGAAATAAACGGCAAATTCCGCAGCCATCCATCCTCCCAGCGATACTCCCACCAGATGAACTTTGTCGTGGCCAAGCTGATTGATGAAATCCGAATAAAAGATGACCCAGTCCGAAATATCCTCCATCCATTCCGGATCGTCCGATTTCCCGAAACCGGGGTGCTCCGGTGCAATGACACGGTAGGTTTTGGACAACTCCTCCATAAAGGGAAGCCATCTGCCTCCGCCCCCCGCTCCATGCAAAAACAATAAGGGTTCTCCTTGGCCGCCCGATAGAACGTGTACCGTCGTTGAGCCAACTTTGATATATTCATCTTGATAAATAGCCATCCTAATTCCTCCTTTATTCAAGCAACTATAATCCTTTAAGATGCGGCATGACTTCGGAAGCGAATAATTTGAGGTTTTTCACCGTTAATTCATGAGGAAGCGTACCGAATTGCATCATGCTCACCAAATTGCCGAATCCGATTTCCGAATGATAATGCTTCAGTTGGTCTCTTACCGTGGCAGCACTCCCCACAATAATGGTGCCTTCTTCCATCAGCGCTTCTATTGTTCTTCCTTCTCCGGACAATCCTTTCTTCGCTTCCAGTACGCTTTTCATCGAGCGTTTGGTCAAATAACCGGGCGGAAAGAAAAATTCCGGGGGCATGCGAAGCAGCTTATTAAAGAGAAATTCTATATGATATTTCGCTTCTCTTCTTGCGATTTCATCCGTTTCCGCCACATAAATCGGCATCGCCCAACCGAGCTGGTCGGCCGAAGCCTCATAGCCGAGCTTTTCCGCCTCTTCCTTATATTGATTCAAGTATTTTCGAACCGTTTTCACCGGACTGAAGGTTTGCAAATACGTATATTTTCGTTCTGCAGACCATTCGATCGTTTCTCCGCTTCCCTGGGAAGGAATCCAAACCGGCGGGTGAGGCAGCTGAACGGGTCTGGGCCAGATATTTACATATTTGGAACGGTAATATTTGCCCACGAACTCAAACGGCCCCTCTTCCTGCCATGCACGCATGATCAAATCATGAGCTTCCATGAAACGATCCCTTGACTGGGTCGGATTCACGCCAAAGACATGGTACTCCGCCCCGATGCCGCGAACGAATCCCGAAATAATGCGACCGTTGGTAATGACATCCATCATGGCGATCTCTTCAGCTACCCGCAGCGGATGCTCCCTTAAGGGCAGGGCGTTACCCAAAATGGCGATTTTTATGTTTTTCGTTCTGCGCGACAAAGCAGCCGCCATAATATTGGGGGACGGCATATTGCCATACGCGTTTTGATGGTGTTCATTCACACAAATCCCGTCAAACCCCAAACCTTCCGCCATTTCTAACTCATCCAAGTAACGGTTGTACAGTTCGGTTCCCTTCTTCGAATCATACATTGAATTTGGCAGCGTAACCCATGCCGAATTATAGGTTTTATCATAGTCGGGATCAAGATGTACCCATGGCATCAGATGAAAAAAGAAAAAATTCATTTCAACTTCCTCCTTATTAATTGGCTTATTTCATCAATAGTACGATAATCGGAAAGCTTTTGGATTATCACTTCCTATACAACATAAAAAAACAGACCATTACCACCAAAACTAAGAAAATAGTTAAGATGGCAAATGGTCTGTCCTTGATTCAGTCAAAGACCTCCCATTGCTGAGAGTGCGTACAAAGATTCATCATCTTTGCTGGAAAACAAAACAGCTTGAATATTGTAAGCGCTTACTATCGCTAAAATTATTATACACCATACCCATATAAATTACAACAATCCGCTTCGAAATTTTGCAAATTTTCCTTTATGTGATATTCTCATCAAAAACGAGCACCCCAACAGCCGTTTCATTTTTCAAATTCAAAGTTTCATAATGTTCGATGACTTTTGCTTTAACAATTTTTTCAAACGCACCGATACGTTCTGGGTTCGACATTTTCAAATATAAATTTCTGCCTTCTATTATTACTTTTTCGCCTTCCGAAGATTGCAAAATGTTCTTTTCCAAGGGTGATAGAATACCGATTACAAAAAAAACAATCGTATTATCCACAATCTTCACTCTTACCTCGCGAGGTCCTCTACCCACTTTTTCTTTTATAAAGAAACTAATAAAATTGATTATCTCCAGTTCTATTGAATTTAGGTTTTTCTTGGTATTACGCACTTGTTTTCATTCCTTTCTATTATCGTTGCATGGCACGCGTCTCTTCCAAACTCGCAAGTTCGGCCAAGAACCATAGACCAAATCCGAATCTATAAGGAAAATAAAAGTCCAAAATCCCACATTTAGCAGGCTTTCGGACTTCCAAGAATAGAGCGGTAATTAGTCAACAATCGGCAGAGGTGCAACTCTTCTCGCTCCGATCAATTCCAGATCGGCGACAGCCTTCGGCAGCCATGTTCTCATCTTATCGATTTGAATCTTCATGAGCCGGCGGCGTTTTTCAACACCATCAGCGTAGCGTATCATAATTTCTCTTCCTGCCGCAATATGACGAGGTTCTTCTGCAACAACACTTTTTGCTAGATCAATACGAAGATCTTCCGGAAAACATTGATAAGAAATGCTGTCTTTAGGATCCATTTTCCCACCCAAGTGGAAAGAAAGAATGGCTTCTCCGGTACACTGCAACGATGCTGCGATTTCCTCTGGGTCGTTAAAATCAAAGGTCGCTCTGTACATCTGCATAACATCCGGGTCAACTTTATAGTCTTGGATACGCGGATTTCCCCCGTATTGCTTCACCCATTTGCCCCATACCCTTTGATGATTCACTTCATCTATAATTTGCTGCGATAGCCGAAGGAGAAGATCAACATTTTTGGGATCTCGCTCCAACGCTATCATTTGCTTAGCTGGCGGATTCACTCCGAGGAAGTATTCCATCCACGATATCCGAAGACAGTAATCCGCTAAACCTTTACGTCTTGTTTCTTCATCCATTTCGATAATTTCATAACCTTCTTGATGCAACAATTTTTCCCCTAACAAATAGGAACGCTCCAACAATTTGTCTGCAAATTCTTCATTACTCCATTGGCTAATTTCCGCATCTGATAATTCGTGGTAACGCGGCAAGACAAAACCTTTTGTAGACATTGATTCATCCTCCAAATCTTCATAATTGTAAAATCGGAAACAAGCATCGTAGCCTTCAACAAAAGATCGTTTAGTCCATCTCTACCCACAATTTCTTTTCTAGATCCAATTTCAAAACACGTGCGGGAACATAGCCGGCATCGTTGTTTTCGACCATGCTGAAATCAATCAGTCCCTTATAATCTTTAATTTTCAATAAGCCTTCCTGCAATTTTTGACGGGCTTCTTCTAACGGTGTGTCTCCATTTATTTTTTCTTTGATTAAAATATCCGAAATTATCTTCACCGCATCATATGTAAACGTACTGTTGGAAACATTGACAGGCTGTGGAATCGTAGGATTGCTTTCAGAGCGCTTGATGAATTCTTTTATAAAATTCACTAATTTTGTATTGCTGGGATCAGGATTATTCGTCAAGAAACCTATAGCATGCCAGTTTTTACCTGCAGTTCCAACGATCACAGGAAACGGACCTATCCATGTCAACGTGGATACTAAAATGGGAACGTCCAGCCCTTGGCGTTCGATCTCTTTCGCTACCACTAAGGTTTCCGCTATCAGAGAAGAAACGAAAATCGCATCTGGTTTATACCCTTTTACTTTCGTGATCACCGGACTTAAATCAGTGGCTCCTGTCTGGAATCCAATGGCATCCAACACCTCTATACCTTCTGCGGTTGCCGCTTTTTTGAACTCTTCTATGCCGGTGGCTCCGGACGACTCTTTAATATCTCCAATCACTACAACCTTCTTCGTATTTGGATAATGCTTTTTAAAATCCTTTACGCCTTCCGGGATCAATGTATTGTCAGCAGGATGAATGCGCATCCCCCAAGGCAGCTTTGTAATTCCCGGTTTCAAAGAATTTACATTAACTGTGGGAACTTTAAACTGGTTAGCTAAGGGGCCCACATTTTCCCAGTTCGCTCCGGACATCGGTCCGACCACCGCTACAACATTTTCGCTTACCAGCTTACGAAATTGGGTTACCGCTTGTTGAGGATTATGTTGATCGTCTGTATATAGCATTTCAATGGGAGACCCGTTGATTCCGCCATTTTTGTTTACTTCTTCCACTGCCATTTCCACCGCGATTTTTTGTATTTGGCCGTAGACTGCAGCCCTTCCCGTTAATGGGACTAAATGGCCCATTTTGATCGGTTTGCCGGAAGCTGCTTTGTTCTCCGGATTGTTTTCCGGCTTTGCTTGTGTCTGGTCTTGGCTTGTGCTGCCATTGGATGGATTTGATGATTTCGGAGCACCGGTTGTACATGCACTTAATGCAAAAACGATTACGAGTAGAGCCGTCAGCCATTTCATCTGTGTGAATTTCATTTCGTTCAACCTCCCATTTTTATTAAGTTTCTACCCACCTAAATAAGCCTTTGACATTTGGTTGTTATCTATCGATTCTTTCCCTTTCCCTGCCATCACCACCCTTCAGTTCGAGAATTTAAATCCGGCAGTGGTGGAGGCCTGCTTGGGACCCCCATGAATCCGCTTACAAAAATAGCTGCACCCTTTACAACATAAAAAACAGACCATGACCACCAAAACTACGAAAAATAGTTAGATGGCAAATGGTCTGCCCTTGATTCTGTCAAAGACCCACCACTGCAGAGAGTATAGACAAAGATTCATCATCTTCGCTGGAATTGTAAGCGTTTTAATACTATTGAATTCATTATATAAAATATCAATATACATTGCAACAGCCCTTACAATATTTTGTTATCGAAAAAGCAAGTCATCGACGATGAGACCGGACAGGTCGTGGGGCCTGCCAAGCGTCGAGCAGCTGCGGACACAAAAAAAAAGCGGGCTCTGCGTCGCCACGCAAACCCGCTGAAGGTCATCCGAGGAAAACACCACATGACCTTACCCCAAAAAAATTCAGCACAGCATAAAACGGACTCGCTTCCAAGATGCCATGTATTCACGGCACAACAGCTACGCGGATGGCTCTTGGTAAGCGACTGCCCCAGATGGGTTTACAGGGAGTGGCGGCTGAGCAGGCTGCTTGCCCAGGCATCCTCCGTCGGAGTCGCCGCGGCGCCTTCTCACTCGGTCGCAGAAGCTCCTTGTCAACCCATCGCCTCATCCCACAAAAGTGACATTTTCACAGACGATTGACACAGTTTATTCAATAATTTCATGAAAATTTATACGATTTTCTCATCGAAAACGAGCAGGGCAACGGCAGTATCACTTTTTAAATTCAAAGCTTCGTAATGATCGATGACTTTTGCTTCAACAATCCTTTCAAACGAAGCAATACGATGCTGGTTCGACAGTTTCAAGTATAATTTTCTGCCTTCCAGTATAATTTTTTCTCCTTCTGAAGAATCCAAAAGGTTTTTTTCCAGTGGTGATAAAATGCCGATTATAAATATTACAATCGTATTATCCACCATCTTAATATTTACATCCCGAGGTCCTCTTCCCACTTTTTCTTTCATAAAAGAACTAATAAAATTAGTTAGTTCCAGTTCTATTGCTTTTTGATTCTTCCTGTTTTTGCGCAATTGTTAGACCCCTTTCTGGCTTCTAAGGATTAACGCAAATAGACACAATCAGCCAGATTAGGGTAGAAGAGGTTTAAATTCATCAATAACTTCTTGATGTCCTTGATTTTGATCATAACTTTCTTCACGTTGAAGTTCGAAATTTTCCATAATAGGAAGATCGCTGGCGGAAAACAGATATGAATCCTCAGCAGCAACATGCTCATGCCAAGCCCAGTTAGGAACCACGAGAAAATCTCCTTGCGACCAATCAAAACGGACACCATTGATAATGGAATAACCGGATCCTTTGAATACTTGATAAATAGTTGAACTAGTATGCCGGTGCGCTTTGGAATGAAACCCTCCAGGAAGCTTCTGCATCCAGGCGGCAATAGTTGGGTTTGCTGTTTTCCCATTAGACGGATTCACATATTCTACAGCATAGCCATCATAAGGATCCGGTTCAAAGCGGCTTAATCCTTCGAGTGCAGCCAAGGTTTGCGACCACTTAAAAGAACCAAGCGGGGCGACTTTGGAATTGCGGTCTGAAATCGGACGAACCATTCCGCCTTCATAACGTTGAGCCGAATAGTTATCCGGCACCTTTGGCTGCTCTATCTTTTCAGGGTAACTCTCAAAGAACGTTCCTCCGATAGCATATATTGTCGGAATATCCAGACAGTCCATCCAAATCATCGGCTGATCTCCAGGATGGGAATGACCATGCCAAAGACCTTTGGGAGTAGTTAAAAAATCTCCTTCTTCCATGAAGATTCGCTCACCTTGAACGATCGAATAAGCTCCGTTTCCTGTTGTAATGAATCGAAGAGCACTTTGCGTATGACGGTGTGACGGTGCAGTTTCTCCAGGCAGAATTAACTGAACAGCAGCGTAAAGGGTTTGGGTAGTGGAGGCCCATCCCCATGGTTCACGCTGTTTCAAACCAGGGTTTTGTAAATAAATGGCTCTTCTTTCTCCTCCGCGATCGGGAGTGAAAATTTCACGCGCTTCCATTAGTTTGGCGTAAAGGGTCTTCCATTTCCATAGATAAGGCAATGCTTGCGGTGTAGGCTGTTTATGCATCAAATCAGGGATTGCATTCCAGAGAGGGCCAAGATGGTACTTCTCGATCTCTTGATTGAAATCTTGTACAGTTTGACTTTGGAAAAACTCCATTTTGTCTGCCATTCGTCACACCCCATTTATTAAATAGTTTTATTCAACTCGGCAAATTGCTCGATATTTCTATTGATTTGATTAAGATGTTTGGCGAGATGTTCAACTAACAGATGATCGACAATATATTCCATCGACTTTGTTCCAAAGCGAGGATTGCGGCTGGGAGACTCTATTTTCAAATCGTCATCGCTAATGGATCCGAGGATCTCTTGTATGATTTTTTTTGAGCTCTCGATTGTTTGTAGAACATCCTTAACCGAGCGTTGGTCTGCACGAGCTACTGCGGCTAATCGTACTTCATCCTGTATTCCGCGTCCCCATTCGATTCCCGGAGATGCTACCACCGCTTGAAGTTCTTTTAACCAATAAGGAATCACTTCTTCCACATGGCACAGCACCTCCATAATGGACCATCTATCCTCGGCTGGCTTCCAGCGAATTAACTGTTCGGACAACCCTTTTGAAACCTGAACAATTTGATCCGTGGTTTCCTGAATAGAGTTTATCGCCTCTTTAACATTCATGTATATCACCCTTGATTGATTTTTTTAACTTGATTTTCTAATGCCCCAATGCGGTCGATTTCAATACGAACCACATCTCCATCTTTCAAGAACACCTGAGGATCGCGAGCGACGCCAACTCCGCCTGGTGTACCCGTTAGGATCACATCGCCCGGTTCGAGAGTCATTAGATTAGATAAAAATTCGACTAAAAAAGCAACCGTAAACACTAAATTTTTAGTGTTGGAACGTTGACGTTCTTCTCCATTTACCGTTAACACAACTTCCAATCCGGACGGATCCTTAAGCTCATCAGCAGTCACTAACCATGGGCCCATAGGGGCGCTGCCTTCAACTGTTTTTCCTTGCAGCCATTCAATGGTCCTTCTTTGTAAATCCCGATATGTCACATCATTGACAATTGTATAACCGGATACATATTCTAAAGCATTTTCCTGCGACACATTTCTAGCCCGCTTTCCAATGACAAAAGCAAATTCCGCCTCATAATCCAACTGATCGGAGACAGGGAAGAAAGGAATATCATCTTGAGGACCTATGACCGTATTGGCGAATTTAGCAAACACTACAGGGACTGGCGGAATCTCGCGACCCATCTCTAAAATATGCTCACGATAATTGTGGCCAACGCAAATCATTTTCCCCGGGTTCAGGACAGGAGCCTCAATTTTCACATCCGATACTTGATGGATAACCTTATATTTAAATGTTTGAGCGGTATCATTGACGTATTGAATCGCTTTTTTTGCCAAATCGAGACTTTGTTTTCCCCCCTGCAAAAATCCAATCATATTGGCGGGAATAAAAGCTTCGGCAATTTGCTCAGCCCGGATTAATCCTTCCGATTCAAGCATAGATCGGTAAGCAAAATTCAAGTCGATTATTTGTTCGTCTGCGATGCAACCAATACGAGTATTTCCTTCGTAATTAAAACTAACGAGCTTCATTAATTTGTCTCCTTTTTTGTATGATGTTAATTAAATCGTAAAATAGAAATCTTCCTGCCGGTCAATTTGCCCTAATTTTTGCAATCTATCCAAATGTTTTTCAATCATGATTTGTTCAAACATACGATTGATTGCAACAGGTTCAGGACGAATTTCAAAAAACGGTTTTTGATCAACTAATTCATCCAGTTTGATGCCGCTCCCGACCCGTTCGATAAGCAGTTCATCCCGCTGATGGATAATATCCATATAGGCTATAAGACGCTCCTTCAATCCCTCTGTCACCACTTCCGGCAGGTGGCTGGAAATATAGAGTTTCGGATTGATTTCCAAAACCTTTTCAATCGAACGAATCATCTCATCGATGTCGGATCCGGGATTGCCATACCATGGACCTAACGGCAACAGATCAATGTCCGCTCCCAACAGCATACCGCTTTCCTCATGCCAATATAAGGTATGGCCTATCGAGTGGCCCGGCGCATGTATGGCTTGCAGCACTGTTTTACCGAATGAAATCTTGTCGCCATCCGCCACGACTCCATCCACCTTACGGGGACGGTAACCCATGGCATTGGCAATTTTTTTAGCTGCTTCATCCCCGAATCTTATTATATCATTAAATCGGATAAAGTTCTCGTATTCTTCCATCACAGGAACTTCCGCTTCCGGCACCCATAACTCGGCAGCAGGAAACAGGTCGTCATAGTTCGTATGATCCGGATGCAAATGGGTATGAACTATTCTGTGAATATGGGCCAATTCACCGCTTTGAACTTTTTCTTGCAATTGTTTTCCGGCTCCCGTGTCGACCAGCGTCTGTATATCGTCATTGATATACAAGGTGTTACATGTTCCCAGACCAGGAAATTGTGGATTTGTCCCCACAATCAGCTCAATCGTATCTGTAATTTTTATCACCATTACGACTCCCCCTTAATAGGCGCTGGACCTTTACCAAGCAAGATGGGACAAGGCGCGCCTCTTGCGACCTTGTCTCCATAACGCGATCTTATCTTCTATTTACTTCTCTTCGTCAGCTTCGTTTGGCCACAGAGTCTCCGTATTTTTCCTGGATGAACCAGAAAGCTATCGCCGCAATGAACCCAGGGATGGCAAAAATCAGGAAATTAATTTTAAGCGGAACGCTCATGGTTAACAAAACCCCGCCAAGCATAGGACCGACAATGGCTCCGATGCGCCCGATTCCTAAAGACCAGCCAACACCGGTAGAACGCATGGTTGTAGGATAATATTGAGAAACATAAGCATTCAACAACATCTGAGCCCCACCAGTTGAAGCGCCAGCAAGAGCCACTAAAATATACATTAACGCCATATTCATCTTATAACCAAGCAGCGTGAGAACGACGCCGCCTATTAAAAACAAGGAGATCAACACTCTTTTGCCGCCAAAGCGGTCCGCCAGCCATCCGCCATAAATAGCGCCAATAATAAAACCGAAATTTAGCACAACCAAGAACATCAGACTGGAACCGAGTGGATATCCGGCATTTTGCATTAATTTGGGAAGCCATGTATTCAGACCATAGATCATTAATAAAACCATGAAGGATGTAACCCAAAACATGATCGTGCTGACATAGCGGCCGTTCTCAAACAGCTTAATAATGGGAGATCCGCTCCGTTTTGGCAAATCCATCACATAGTTGTCATCGCTCCGCGGCTTATATTCGGGATCGATTCGGACCAGCAAAGATTTTATCTTATCATTTTTCCCCTTGGCCAAATGGAATCCAAGAGAATCCGGAAGATATCGGTACATGAACGGAAGCATCAACATAGGCAATGCTCCAATCCAGAACATTACTCTCCAGCCAACTATGGGTATAAGGACAATACCTAATGAAGCGGCGACTATGGCTCCAAGCGAATATCCGCTAAACATCCCGGATACTAACATTGTGCGGAGTTTTTTGGGCGAATATTCCGTCATCAAGGCGATTGCATTAGGCATGACTCCGCCCAGTCCTAAACCAGTGATAAAACGATAAATCCCCAGTTCCATCGGGCCGCGAGAAAACCCGCAAAGCGCCATACAGATACTAAATAGGGCAACACATATCATAATGACGTTCTTACGTCCTATTTTATCCGCAAGGGGTCCAAAAATCAAAGCACCCAGCATCATCCCAAACAATCCATAGCTATTAATGGCTCCCGCTTCAATCGGCGTTATGGACCACTCTTTCATAAGCTGGGGAATAATCGCCCCGTAGACCACCAGATCATAACCATCAAATACAATGGTCATACTGGTCCAGAATAAAATCATTAGATGAAAGCGGTTAAATTTACTTTTTTCAACTGTTTGACCAACATCAATCGAATTCATACTCTGCTCCCCCTAAGGTGAATAATTAGAATTAGTGACTTTGGCCAACAACTAGGAATTAAGCGCCATGTCTCTCATCCCACTTATGATTTCTTCGAAATCTTCCTTATTCATTTTTCCGTCCATTAGACTTCTCGTGTTTGATAACACATTCTGCAAAAACTGAACGGAATCATCATTCTGATGCTGGAACATTTCTAACCAAAGATCATTCAGTTCTTCTTGAAAACCCGAAGCATTTTCTTTACTGCCTCCATCAAGCTCTATTCGATCGATAATTCGGAAAACCTTTTCACTCCATTCCTCAAAGTTGAACATTTCATTTTCCCTCCATAGACTTAGCGTTTTCATCAGCTTTAATCCACGATCGGTAATGGAACGACTCGGTTAGCGCCAATTAATCTGAGGTCTTCAACCGCTTTGGGTAACCATGCTTTCATTTTATTAATCTGAATTTGCATCAATTTACGGCGCTTCTTCACATCTCCGGAATATTTAGTGATAATGTCCCGTCCCGCAGCAATGTGGCGTGGTTCCTCAGCGATAACCTCCTTCGCGATATTCGTTCTTAAATCCTCAGGAAAACAAGCGTATGAAATGCTGTCTTTCGGATCCATCCGGCCCCCAAGATGATAGGATAGAATCGCTTCGCCGGTGCATTGAAGCGTTGCCGCAATTTCCGCTGGATCGTCAAAATCAAATGTGGCCCGATACATAGCCATCACGTCAGGGTGTACCTGATAATCCTGAATTCGGGGATTGCCTCCGTAAACTTTGACCCACGAACTCCAGACCCTTTGATGCTTCACTTCATCAATAATTTGCTGCGACAAACGGATACGAATATTAAGATCATCAGGATTACGCTCCAGCATGACAATTTGTTTCGCCGGTGGGTTAACGCCATTCCAATATTCCAGCCAAGCTAGACGCAAGCAATAATCTGCAAGCCCTTTCCTTTTTGTCTCTTCATCAAGATCAACAATTTCATACCCGTCCCTATGCAACAATTTTTCACCAAGCAGATACGAACGTTCGAGTAGTTTATCTGCGAATTCCTGGCCGCTCCACGCACCAATTTCTGCATCAGACAGTTCGTGATAACGCGGTAATTCAAACGCTTTCATTTCCATGTGTATTTCCTCCCGATGTATAGTATATATTTTAAAAACTTCCGTTAACAAAACTAAACTCCACGGCCACCATCAAGTTGAAGCGCCGTACCCGTGATCATTTGCGCATCATCAGACGCAAGATATAACGCTGCCGAAGCCACCTCTTCCGGTGTCACCAAACGGCCTAAAGGAAATTTATTCATAAGTTCTTTCTTGCCTGCTTCTTTATCTTCATTAGCAATAAAGCTGGATAACATCGGACTATCCACAGCCACAGGACATAGAGCGTTAACACGTATGTTATAAGACGCTAATTCTACTGCTAAAGCCTTTGCCATCGTAACTTCCGCGCCTTTAGTGGTCGCGTATAAGTTCGTTCCCGGCATAGGTCTTACACCTGTCATGGATGAAGTGAAAAGGATGACGCCGCTTTTTTGCTTTTTCATCACTGGAACTGCATATTTCGCCCCTAAAAAAGGACCTTTAATATTCACATTGATGATTCGATCAACAAAATCTTCCTCAATTTCTTCGACAAGCTTAAATTCTTGGGGAATCCCGGCATTATTATACAATATATCAATTCGGCCAAAATGTTCAAGAGTCCGGTCGATCATTGTCTTAATGTCATTGGCCTGACTTACGTCGGTTTTGATAAATATCGCTTCATATCCTGACGATTCGATCTCCTGCTGAACAGAAGTACCCAATGTTTCATTAATATCGGAAATAACAACCTTGGCGCCTTCTTTTGCAAAAAGCAGACATGTAGCTCTTCCAATACCGGATCCGCCTCCAGTAATCACTGCGACCCTTCCTGCCAATTTCAAGCGATCATCTCCTTCGCTATTCCTATTCTATTAATCTTACATATCTGTCCGATTGATTATAGCTTGCAATTCGGTATTCTCGAGCAGTCCTTCGACACCGTGACCTCTTCCAATCCCGCTTTGTTTAAACCCTCCAAACGGCATGTTCGCTGCGGAAGCTCCGATTCGGTGAATGTTTACAAAAACACTTCCGGATTGAAGTTTACGTCCCAGTTTAAACCCACGATCTACATCAGAGGTCCAAATGGAATTTCCCAACCCGAACTCCGAATCATTAGCCATTTGAATGGCTTCCTCTTCATTATCAAAGGGCACGATCGGAATGACCGGACCAAACTGTTCTTGTTGGACAATGTCATCACTGTGCTTAACACCTGTTACAATTGTGGGTAAAATGAAATATCCGCTCTCTAAAGTAACATTATCGGCCAATCTCCCCACGGATTTTACGTTAGCTCCACTTTTCTTTGTTGCTTCAATTAAGTTTTTCACTGTTTCATATTGACTTTTGTTATTGATAGGACCCATTGTTATATCCGGATCCAACCCAAAGCCAACTAAAATGTTATCGGCTGCCTTGGTGAATTGTTCAACAAAATGATTGTAATGATCTTTATGAACATAGATGCGTTTAATCCCGTAACAAATCTGTCCGCTGGAAGTAAAGACGCCTTTAATGAATTCATTGATCAACTGATCATTCACTACGGCATCTTTTAAAATAATCGCTGCGTCGTTTCCTCCTAACTCCATGCTTACATTTTTAACCGTGTCGGAAATCCCTTTTAGAATAGACCTGCCTACTTCTGTACTTCCGGTAAAAGATACTTTTCTGACTTTTGGATGAGTCACCATTGCCCCGCCTACCGTCGTCCCCGAGCCTAAGACAATATTTAATACTCCGTCAGGCAAAATTGCGGACATTTCTTTCAAAATTTTGGTAAGTGTCAAGGGGCAGTACGTTGATGGCTTCAATACTACGCTATTGCCAGCCAATAATGCGGGAGCCAACATTAAAAATGCCAGTATAATCGGATAATTCCAGGGAACAATTACCGAAACCACACCCACGGGTTGTCTGGTTAATATCATTTTACCCTGGCTGTTTTCAACTACTTGATCCTTCAACTCGTCAACGATCGTAGCGTAATATTTGAGAACATTTGCTGAGCTTAAAAGATCAACTTTCGCATCCTGCAATACCTTCCCATGTTCCATAACAAGCAGGCGGGCCAGTTCATCGCAGTTTTTTTCTATATATTCTGCTGTAAGTTGGAGATATTGTGCTCGTTCATGAGCCGGGACTTCAGCCCATTTTTGCCAGGCTTGGCTTGCGGCTTCAACGGCATCATTGACATGCAGCTCGGAACCCATTGTAATTTCCCCAACAATTTGATCTAATCTAGCGGGGTTATAAATCTGCGTTATTTTCTCTGTCTCAACTCTCTTGCCATTAATCAATAACGTTTCCCTGACGAAATCCATCGTACTCCTCCTTCATCATCATAAATTCGTGTTTAATTGCTTGAAGGTGTTTGAACCGGAGGTTCACCGATGCCTAGCTCGCGGACGCTGGTAATCAACGCAGAACGAAGACACCATTGGCGGGCGCGTTCGGGATCGTTGGCCTGTTCAGCAAACTCTTTCTGCAGCTGAAGTCGCAGTTCCGGGTCTTTTTCCTTCATCACTTTTGTATTCTTCTCAGTTATGCTTTTCACATAATCCAATGCCACTCGGCGGCGAAGCTCGCTGTATTTCTCCAGCTCGGGTTCAGCTTCGGCCCCATTCAATATCCGGATAAGACGTCTGCTAAGATCAACCGCGTCATGAACCCCGCTGTTCAACCCCAGTCCTCCCATAGGACTATTGACATGTGCCGCATCCCCCAGAAGAATGACTCGCCCCTTGTAAAATTTCTC
>LNAP01003729.1_pt1 | contig 21710 bp, 17 predicted proteins | sample 602601 | NCBI WGS metagenome assembly LNAP01 (sample SAMN02440304, study PRJNA202911) | soil metagenome | biome: Subtropical and temperate rainforests or woodlands; isolation source: soil samples (1 kg each in a 20% v/v slurry with milli Q water) were... ...
CAAGAAGTGGGGTTGCTGGCCGGCGCGGGCATTGCGCGGGTCGAGGTTTATCGACCGCTGCAGGTGTGCCTGCTCAGCAGTGGCAATGAACTGCGTGAGCCCGGCGACTCATTGGCGCCGGGGCAGATTTACAACAGCAACCGCTACTGTCTCGCGGCGTTGTTGAGTGGCTGGGGTGTCGAGGTACATGACTATGGCGTCATGGCCGATGAGTTGGCGGCCAGCCGGCATGCCTTGAGCCTGGCGTCCTCGGAATGCGACTTGTTGTTGAGTTCCGGCGGCGTCTCGGTCGGTGAGGAAGATCACCTCAAGCAGGCCATCGAGGAACTCGGCAGCCTGGATTTCTGGCGGCTGGCGATTCAGCCGGGCAAACCGCTGGCCTTCGGCGAAGTGGCCGGCAAACCCTGGATCGGCATGCCGGGCAATCCTTCGGCGGCGCTGATTACCGCGTTGGTGGTGGTGCGGCCGTTCCTGCTCAGGGCCCAGGGCGTGAAAGACGTGTTGCCGCTGCCAATGGCCGTGCCCGCCGGGTTCGACTGGTTGCAGCGCAACAAGCGTCGGCAGTACCTGCGGGCTCGACTGACGCCGGGTGCTGACGGCCAGTTGCGCGTGGAGCTGCACCCTCAGCAAAGTTCGGCGATGTTGAGCGCCGCGTGTTGGGCCGATGGGCTGGCGGTGATCGAGTGCGAGCAGCAAGTGCTCAAGCACGACAACGTGATGTTCCTGTCCTTCGCCGACCTGATGCATTGATCGCAATTGATTGCCGTCTGCCGGTCTCGCTAGACTGGCAGCGCGTTTTTCCATGAGGATCACCCATGCAACTGGTCTGCCCGGCAGGGAACCTGCCTGCGCTAAAAGCGGCGGTGCGCGAAGGCGCCGATGCCGTGTATGTCGGTTTTCGCGATGACACCAATGCCCGGCACTTCGCGGGGCTGAACATGGACGACAAACAGTTCGACGCGGCGGTCGCCCACATCCGCCAGCATCAACGCAAACTCTACGTCGCGGTCAACACCTACCCGCAACCCAAGGGCTGGGAACGCTGGCAACGGGCGGTCGATCGCGCCGCCGATTTCGGTGTGGATGCGTTGATCGCCGCCGACCCCGGAGTACTCAACTACGCCAGCCAGCGCCATCCGCAACTGGCGCTGCACCTGTCAGTCCAGGGTTCGGCGACCCATGCTGCGGCGCTGGAATTTTACGCGCAACGCTACGGCATTCGACGTGCGGTGCTGCCGCGGGTGTTGTCCTTGGCGCAAGTGCGCCAGGTCGCCGCGAGCAGCCCGGTGCCCATCGAAGTGTTTGGCTTCGGCAGCTTGTGCATCATGGCCGAAGGGCGTTGCCATCTGTCGTCCTACATCACCGGCGAGTCGCCGAACCTCTGCGGCGTCTGCTCACCGGCCAAAGCGGTGCGCTGGAGCGACGACGCCGAAGGCTTGAGCGCGCGGCTCAGTGAAGTGCTGATCGACCGTTACACCCCCGAAGAACCCGCCGGTTACCCGACCCTGTGCAAGGGCCGTTTCCTGGTCGGCGGCAAACGCTTTCATGCGCTGGAAGAACCTACCAGCCTCGACACCCTGGACTTGCTGCCGGAATTGACGGCCATCGGCGTCGAGGCGGTCAAAATCGAAGGCCGGCAACGCAGCCCGGCCTATGTCGAACAAGTCACCCGCGTCTGGCGTGCGGCACTGGATGCCCATCGTGGCTCGCCGGGCAGTTTTCGGGTCAAGGAGGAATGGCGCAAGGTTTGTCCGAAGGCAGCCAGACCACCCTGGGTGCTTATCATCGATCATGGCAATGAGGGAGGCGACATGAAACTCAGCCTTGGACCGGTCCTGTTTTATTGGGACAAAGAGCAACTCAGCAACTTTTACGCCGAAATGTCGGCCTTGCCGCTGGACGTGATCTACCTGGGCGAAACCGTGTGTTCGAAACGCCGGGCCTTTTCGCTGGATCAATGGCTGGGATTGGGGCGCGAGTTGCAGGAATGCAGCCAGGCGCAGTTGGTGATCTCCAGCCTGACGCTGATCGAAGCGGCCTCCGAACTGTCCAGCCTTCGTCGTCTTTGCGACAACGGCCAATTGCTGGTGGAAGCCAACGACATGGGCGCGGTGCAGTTTCTGGCTGAGCGCAAATTGCCGTTCGTGGGTGGTCCGGCGCTGAATCTGTACAACGGTCATACCCTCGCGCAACTGCTGGACTGCGGGATGACCCGGTGGGTGCCGCCGGTGGAATGCTCCGCGGCGCTGATTGGCGATGTGCTCGAGCAAGTGCGCGAACTGGGCCGCGAGGTGCCGGAAGTCGAGATCTTTGCCTATGGGCATTTGCCGTTGGCCTATTCCGCTCGCTGCTTCACCGCACGGGCGGAAAACCTGCCCAAGGACGACTGCCGGTTTTGCTGCCTCAACTACCCCGATGGCTTGCCGCTGACCAGTCAGGAAGGGCAGGCGTTGTTCACCATCAACGGTATTCAAACGATGTCGGCCGAGGTGACCAATCTGCTGGCGGATTACTCCGGGCTGGTGGCCTGTGGCGCCGATCTGTTGCGTCTGAGCCCCCGCGCTCAGGGCATGGCCGAGGTGATCGCGGCCTATCAACGGGTTCGTCTGGGCGAGACACCGCCGTTGTTCGTCGACGGTTGCAACGGTTACTGGCATGGCCAGGCCGGTATGTTGCGTGTCGAGGAGGTTGGCCTGTGTTGAATCGAAAGAAATGGCTGCTGAAAGGCGCCGACCGGTTGTTGCCGTTGGTGCGCCGGGTGCCTTTTGCCGTGCAGCGCCTGGCGTTGCAACAGGCGCTCAATCGCTGCCTCGCCGGGCCGTTACGCGATGGCGAGTTTGAGGTTTTGCGCGGGCGTTGGTTGTGCTTGCGGATCCCGGACCTGGGGTTGTCGTGGTTCCTGACGTTGACTCGTGACGGGTTGCGAATTGCCGAACACGCCACGGCGCATGTGACGATCAGTGGTAACTGGCGCGAGTTTCTATTGCTGGCGAGCCGTCAGGAAGATCCGGACACGTTGTTCTTTCGCCGGCGTTTGGTGATTGAGGGCGATACGGAGTTGGGGTTGGCATTGAAGAACCTGATCGACAGCCTTGACCCAGATGTTCTGCCGGTTTGGTTGTGGCGCAATCTGGAGCGGGCCGGGAAGGGACTGGCGGCGGGGTAACCGCCAGGCCATTTCCTCAACGCCTAGAGATATTTGTCCGTTACGGCGCCTTCCGAGGCGCTGGACACGGTCTTCGCGTATTTGGCCAGCACACCGCGTTTGTACTTGGGTTCCGGGCGCACCCAGCGGGTTTTGCGCTCGGCCAGTTCGGCGTCTGAAACATCGACCGTAATCTGCCGTGTTTCGGCGTCGATGGTGATCTTGTCGCCGTCTTCAATCAGCGCGATCGGCCCGCCGTCAAAGGCTTCGGGCGTGATATGGCCCACCACGAACCCGTGTGAGCCGCCGGAGAAACGGCCATCGGTGATGAGCGCAACGTCCTTGCCCAGTCCCTTGCCCATGACCGCTGACGTCGGCGAAAGCATTTCGCGCATGCCGGGCCCGCCCTTGGGGCCTTCGTAGCGGATCACGATCACATCGCCGGCCTTGACTTCACCGTTGAGGATGCCGGCCAGCGCACCTTCCTCACCGTGATAGACCCGCGCCGTGCCTTCAAAGCGCAGGCCTTCCTTGCCGGTGATCTTGGCCACGGCGCCGGTTGGCGAAAGGTTGCCGCGCAACACCACCAAATGGGAGTCTTTTTTGATCGGTTGGTCGAAGGGCAGGATCACGTCCTGGCCTGCGGGGTAATCGGGCACGTTTTCCAGGTTTTCGGCCAGGGTTTTGCCGGTGACCGTCAGTGCATCGCCATGCAGCATGCCGGCGGCGAGCATGCGCTTCATCAGCGGCTGGATGCCGCCGATGGCCACCAGTTCGCTCATCATGTATTGGCCGCTGGGACGCAGATCGGCCACCACCGGTGACACCTTGCCCAGCTCGACGAAATCATCCAGCGTCAGCTCGACATCCACGGCATGCGCCATCGCCAGAAGGTGCAGCACGGCATTGGTCGAGCCGGCGAGGGCGATCACCACTCGAATGGCATTTTCAAACGCCTTGCGGGTCATGATGTCCCGCGGTTTGATGTCTCGCTTGAGCAGCTCCATGACCTGCTGGCCAGCGCGGAAACTGTCCGACGCCTTGTCGCTGCCGACGGCGTCCTGAGAGCTGGAACCGGGCAGGCTCATGCCCAGCGCCTCAATCGCGGACGCCATGGTGTTGGCCGTGTACATGCCGCCGCAGGAGCCGGGGCCCGGAATCGCCACTTCCTCGATGTGCTTGACTTGAATCTCGCTGATATCGCCCCGCGCGTGCTGACCCACGGCCTCGAACACGGAAATGATATCGGTGTGGCCGGCGCCCGGCCGGATGGTGCCGCCATAGACGAAGATGGAAGGGCGATTCAGCCGCGCCATACCGATCAGGCACCCCGGCATGTTCTTGTCACATCCGCCCACGGTGACCAGGCCGTCAAAGCCTTCGCAGCCGGCCACGACTTCAATGGAATCGGCGATCACTTCACGCGATACCAGCGAATACTTCATGCCTTCGGTGCCGTTGGCGATGCCGTCGGAAATGGTGATGGTGTTGAAAATGACGCCCTTGGCCCCAGCGGCATTCGCGCCTTTTTCGGCTTCAATGGCCAGCTTGTCGATGTGCATGTTGCAGGGCGTGACCATCGCCCAGGTCGAGGCGATGCCGATCTGCGGTTTCTTGAAATCTTCGTCCGTGAAACCCACGGCCCGCAGCATCGCGCGGCCGGGCGTGCGTTCTACGCCGTCGACCACTTGGGAGGAATATTTGCGCAGATCAACCTTGTCGCTCATGACATCTCCTCACCGGCTCATCGAGAAAAGCACGATGAGTATAGTGGCCGGGGCAGACTATCAAGTCGGGAACAGACGCGCGGGTTTGCCGTGTCGTGATATTCTTCGCCCCAACTTGCTTTGACCTATTCAGTTTGCGTGTCCTTGAGACGCGCCAACAGAATCACTGTCGCTCAAGTAGCTGAAGCCAATAACGATAAGAAGTCAGTTCAGTAGGGACATATAAACTGAGGTCGATGGAGACACGTCGGCCTTGTGTGCCCACCCTCCAATCCTTGTGCGAGCGCAACCCACTGCATGCTGCCTGCATGCCGTGAACCGGGGCCTCAAGCATGGGGATGGAAGGGCGGATGGCGTTTTATCATAGGTGCTACACATGTTTAAAAAAATGAACACGGCCCTGCTGGGGCTGGCTTTGTCGATGGGGATCACGTCCGTTCACGCGGAAGAGGCAAAGAAAGTCGATGTACTGCTCATTGGCGGCGGCATCATGAGCGCGACCCTCGGTGTCTGGCTCAATGAGCTGGAACCTGGCACTTCGATGGAAATGATCGAGCGCCTCGACGGCGTCGCCCTGGAAAGCTCCAATGGCTGGAACAACGCCGGTACCGGTCACTCCGCCCTGGCCGAGTTGAACTACACCCCGGAAGACGATAAAGGCAACGTTCAGATCCCGAAAGCCGTTGAAATCAACGAAGCCTTCCAGATATCCCGTCAGTTCTGGGCCTGGCAGGTTCAGCAAGGCGTGCTGAAGAATCCGCGTTCGTTCATCAACTCCACGCCGCACATGAGCTTCGTGTGGGGCGATGACAACATCAAGTTCCTGAAAAAGCGCTACGAAGCCCTGCAAGCGAGCCCGCTGTTCGCTGGCATGCAGTATTCCGAAGACCCGGCTGTGATCAAGAAGTGGGTTCCGCTGATGATGGAAGGGCGTGACCCGAACCAGAAAGTCGCGGCCACCTGGTCTCCGATCGGTACCGACGTCAACTTCGGCGAGATCACCCGCCAGTTCGTTGCGCACCTGCAAACCACGCCGAAATTCGACTTGAAACTGTCTAGCGAAGTGCAAGACATCACCAAGAACGAAGACGGCACCTGGCGCGTCAGCTACAAAAACCTCAAAGACGGCAGCAAAACCGAAACCGACGCCAAGTTCGTGTTCATCGGCGCGGGCGGCGGTGCACTGCACCTGCTGCAGAAGTCCGGCATTCCTGAAGCCAAGGAATACGCAGGCTTCCCGGTAGGCGGCTCGTTCCTCGTGACCGAGAACCCGACCCTGGCCGAGCAACACCTGGCCAAGGCCTACGGCAAAGCCTCCGTTGGCGCACCGCCAATGTCGGTTCCGCACCTGGACACCCGTGTCCTGGACGGCAAGCGCGTCATCCTGTTTGGCCCATTTGCGACTTTCAGCACCAAGTTCCTCAAAGAAGGCTCGTACCTGGACCTGCTGACCACTACCACCACGCACAACGTGTGGCCAATGACCAAGGTCGGCATCAAGGAGTACCCGCTGGTCGAGTACCTTGCTGGCCAACTGATGCTGTCTGATGAAGACCGCCTCAACGCCCTGAAAGAATACTTCCCGAACGCCAAAGCCGAAGACTGGCGCCTGTGGCAAGCCGGCCAACATCAAGCGTGATGAAGCCGCCGGTGGCGTGCTGAAGCTGGGTACCGAGATCGTTGCCTCGCAAGACGGCACCATCGCTGGTCTGCTGGGCGCATCGCCGGGTGCATCGACTGCCGCACCGATCATGCTGACCGTGCTGCAGAAGGTGTTCAAGGACAAGGTTGCATCGCCTGCCTGGCAGGAAAAGCTGCACCAGATCGTGCCGAGCTATGGCACTCAGTTGAATGGCAACCCTGCGAAAGTGGCTGAAGAGTGGGCTTACACCGCCAAGGTGTTGCAGCTGACTCCGCCGCCGGCGATTGGTCAGATGGCGGCTCCGGCGGCTGCTCCGGCTGCTCCGGCCAAGGCGCCGAAGGCTAATGCTGCGACGGATATGGCTCTGTAACTAGAGGCCTGATCAAAAGCCCACTGAACCGGTGACGGTCAGTGGGCTTTTTTGTGCGTGATGGGTCAGCGCTCTCAGCCTTGGGGGCAGGTAGCCAGTGGCCAACCGATGCGCGCTGCACGAAGAAGACTGGCCTTAACAACCATGCGGTGAAAGGGGGCAATAACGAAGATGTAGGCCCGGCCTAAGCGGTTATGGCAATGGACCACGGTTGAAAAAACGAGTTGGCGACTGCCTTCTGGCTCTGCCTCTCCAGAACACAGGATCGATATCCGGAAGTCGAGGTGCTTGTCATCCTCTCCCAACACGATTTCAGTGTGGTTCGTGCTGTAGACCTTGAAGATTCCAACCCGATTGGCAAGTGATGCCAACTGTCTGGCTGTCTTGAGACCAAAACAGGCAACGATAGTGTCTCGGACTTTCATGAGCCATCCGATCCAGGATGGCTGGTGGGAAAGGATGAATCGAGCTAGCATGTGCCCGCAGGCAGCCGAATCGCAAAAGCGTCCGCCAGGTTCATCGACTTGTAAAGGTGGGTGATGCCGGACCTCGAGGGGACTGGCACGGACTTAATGAGCTCAAATTCTCGGGGCATCGGTGATCTCTCCTGAGTTCCAACTACTGATTGGACGACATGCCATGTCGCGTTTCCTGCTTAGGCTGTCCGGCACGAGGCGCCAACTTCTCCTTGTCGGATACTGAGTCCGATCAAAGCATCATAGAGCGCTTGCTGCCCAGTTGGCAGAACAGGGAGCAACGTCGCCCGGCGCTTGTCGGCATCGAACCAGGATTCAACCAGCCATCCCACCAGATAGAGCGCCGAAAGGCATCCGCCAGCGGTTGCAACGTTTCCCTGGCATACAAGAGGCTGATTCACGGACTCAAGTCCCAGAGCTTGTAATCCCGATCGTGCATCCGGGTGTGTAGTGGCTTGGCCGTTGAGCAGCCCAAGCCGCTCGAGAATGAACGCTCCGGCGCATATGGAGCCGATTCGCTGGCGCCTGGAGTCAAGTTCAAACGACGGCAGGAAATCCGGGGCGGCAAGTGCAGCGGGTATCCCTTCCTTGCCGCTGACGAACAATACCGCGTCAGCACTATTGGCCTCGGAAAGCGGACCGTGCACCGAAACAGGCAAGCCGTGCGCCGATCGCACGATAGCGCTGGAACCCAATATTCGGACGTGCCAGTCCTCAGTGTTACGGCCTAAGATGTCCCACATCAGGAACAGGTCGATATCAGTGAATTGGTCGAAAGCAACCAGAACGATTTTTTTCAAGGCGAGCTCCATGAAAAGTGCGGCGTGCAAAACGCAACGGCCATCTTTGCTGGTGTTCGCAGCGTATCAATCGGTTGCGCACCATACACAGTCTGTATGGCGCTAAATATGGAGCGAAAAAACTGGTGAGCACACTAACTCGTAACCATTGGATCGCGGCTGGTTTTGAGGCCCTCGACCAAATAGGGCATGTTGGCGTTTCGGCCGAGAGCCTATCGCGCCGATTGAATGTGACCCGCGGATCGTTCTATCACCATTTCCGCAATCGCGAAGACTTTGTCCGCACCTTGCTGGCCGCTTGGGAAGAAGACTACACGGAGCGCATGCTCGCCTATGCGGCGCAGGGTCGTAGTGCGGGCGAAACCTTGAAGCGCTACTTGAGTATTGCCGCTGAGAAACAACCTGGGCGGGAAGTTGCCATCCGAGCCTGGTCGCTGCACGATCCGTTGGTAGGCGAGTTTCAGCAGCGTGTGGATACTAGACGTCTGGACTTCGCGATACGAACTTGCCGCCGCTTGGTCCATCTGCCAGGCGAAGCAGAAGTGATCGGGCTTGTGGCCCATATGTGCCTGATTGGTGGTCAACAGGCAGGGCTGCGGCGCGATGCCGCTCGCTTCAACAGTTTCATGCATCGAGCCTTTTCTCTTTTCGAAGGGGCTCTTCCACCGTGGCGGGCCTGACGCGCGCTGTAACAATAGCGATTAATGGAGACTTCGCATCCGTCATAACGCTACTGCGTTGGTTTTTGCTCAATGTCCTCCGAATCGCTAGAGGTGGCCGCATCTTTTTCCATCGCTTCCGGGTCGGCGCCGGAGTTTGAACCCGAAGCTTCCTCACCTTTTTTGTCGGCCTTTTCCTCTTTGGATTCAGTGCCCTGGGTCTGATTGATTCCGGGGAGCGTGGCAGGTGGCACAGCAGCATCTTCAGTGACCTTTTCGGTCGCAAGTGAGAAAAGCGGGCAGGCGAACAGGCCTGCGATGGTGAGTGCAGCAATTGTCCTGTTCATCAGATGGGCCTGCCGTGTGAGGGGATGTACAGCGTTGGAAAAAACGGGAGGAGGAAGGTGCTGGGAAACTGACAAGCGGTGGCGTTTTTTGAGTTCGTAGTTCCAGAAATGGCCAAAGCAGCGCTTTCAGTTGTCATGATCAGCTCCTCCGAATCACGATAAAGCAGCTATAAAACGTGCAATAAACCATCCATGAATACTCCCGAAAAAGTCGCCTCGACCGGTCCGATGAGAAACACAGGTCCCACGCCATCCCATTGAACCGTTACGGTTCCGCCATCACATTCAACCTCAACGGAGTTATCTAACAAGCCACGACGAATTCCGTTAACAGCGGCACCACAAGAGCAGGAACCTGAACCGAGCGGAATGCCACCCCAGCGCTCCCAAATGCGCAACCGAATGTGTTTTCGGTCGATGATCTGGACGAAATGCACGTTCGTCCTGAGTGGAAACAGGGGGTTGGTTTCAATTGTCGGGCCGATGGTCGCTATATCGATGGCTGTTAGATCCTCCACGAAATAGGTGCAGTGCGGATTTCCCATGCTGCAAGCTGTTGGGTCACCGGTAAGTGGCAAAACAGCAGTGTCCAGTTCCAGAGCCAGGGGAATATCCGACCAGCTGAAAAGCGGCTCTCCCATGTTGACGGAAATTGCGCCGGTTGAAGTTCGTTCGCAAGTGAGTAGACCACGGTTGGTTCGGAGCGCTATCGAAGTGCTGTTCGATTCGCGCATCAGCATATGCGCGGCGCCCCGCGTGGCACTGCCACAAACATCCAGTGTGGAGCCATCAGCATTCCAAAACATCAAACGCGCATCGGCATCATCGCAATCGAGCACCACCGCGAGTTGATTGAATCCGACGCCTCGGTTGCGATCACCCATTTGCCGAGCCAGGGCACTTGTCATTGGGTTAGCCGCGTTTCGTGAGTCCACTACAACGAAGTCATCGCCATTGGCGTGCATTTTTTGAAAACTCAGCGGCATAAAAAGGTCCTGGCGCAATTGATGTTTAAAGGCGATCCAGCCCCAACTCGGTGTTCTGATCCGTATTTTCCTGCGCTATCTGCATCTGTAACGCACACAGCCGCCGGCTCACAATAACGGCACGCTCCGCACTCGCGGCGAACGCTGCACCGCAAACTCATAATGTAGGAGGCCCAATGGGCAAGATGGCGATTTTCCTGGGTGGATTTCTGGTGTTGACCATTCTGATTGGTGCCCTGGCCACGATCTCTCCGGCTTAGTCCTTCCGGCGATCAAACGTCTTCCCGCCAGCGCCGCGCCTGAACGACCAGCGCCGGCGCAAAGTGCAGTACGACCATGCGCACCAGGTGATGGGTCAGGATGAACACCACATTCAGCCCGCCACTGAAGGCGACGAGGGTAATGGTTTCGATGGCGCCAGGCATGTACGCCAGCCACAACGACAACGGATCGCTGCCCAGTACCCGTCCGGCCATTGCGGCAAACGCCGCGGCGATCAGCAACATCAAGGCGACGGCCACCAACCCGGCTCGGCCGTGGCGGACAAGTTCTGCGAGGCTGATGTCTTTGAATTTCGAGCCGATCAGCACGCCAAGGAGGACCACGGCGGTGTTGACACTCCATGACGGCAGGTGGAAGGCCTGGAGATAGCCCATTTTCATGTAAACGCCGGTGACAATGATCGCGGTGAGCATGAACGGTGCTGGAACGCCAACGCGCAGCAGCAAACGGCCGAACAACAGGCACAAGGCGATCAGCGACAGCAGGATCAGCACCGTGCTCATGAGCAGCGGGCTGGTCTGGGCAAGTGGCACGTCGGTCTGCCCGGGAATGCAGAAACTGACCAGCACGGTGATCGACAGCAGTCGCACCAGATGCACGACGATCACTTTGCCGGATGCGCGCTCGGACTCGAGTAAATCAAATACGGCGGCGAGTGCGCCCGGATACACGGCTAACAACGAGTCCTTCGGATTCCATCCCGAAACCTTCATCAGCCACAAACCAGCCACGGTGCTCTGGACCATCAAGCCCAGCAGCATGAAGCCCAGGCTCGGCAACATGGCGGCCGCCGTTTGGCTGTTCCACGAGGTGAACATCAGGCCGGTCGCGATCCCCAATACGATTTGCACGTAGCCAAGGCTGAAATGCAGCGTTGGGGAAAAACGCAAGTTACTGGCGATCAACGCAGTGGCGAGTATTGAACCAAGCAACAGGCCATGGGGGAGACCGGCATATTGCAGCGCGGTGCCGACGCCGCTGGCGATCAGCAAACACAGTAGGGTTTTCAAATGAGTCTTCCTTGATTCCTGTTGAACCCAACGCTTGCATCCGGGCCACGCACGTTGTCCCACCTAACGGTCTGAAGCGTCAAGTGACATCCCTTTCGTGGCAAAACCCGAGTTGAACCCCTGTCTTCGGCTGAGACCTAATCAGTAGTAATCGCAGGAGGGCCAAATCATGTCTGAAGCTACCAGCTATTTTTCAATCGCTGTCGCGGTGTTCATTCTGCTCGTTGACCTTTGGGCCATCATCAGTGTGTTTCGCAGCGACAAAACGGTGGGGGTGAAAGCGGCTTGGGCTATCGGCCTCATCCTCTTTCCAGTGATTGGATTGATCGTTTGGGGTGTTGCAGGGCCGCGCGGAATCAAGGAGGGGCCAACCTCGCAGGAACACAGCAAAGGATAAAACCTTGTCCGTTTGTCGACAGCGTTGAAGGTTTTTTGAAATTTACCAAAGCAGGAGACAGCCATGAAAAAACTATACGTGTGCCTTACCCTCGGCAGCCTGTTTCTGCTGCAGGGTTGCTTCGATAGCTCAAAAAATACAACCAAGCAAAATACCGACGGCACCAAATCATCGGTGCAGATGCAAGAAGGTAAGGCTGAACAGAGCAAGTAATGCCCCAGGACGATGAAGGAGAGACGTTCAAATACGATTTGGAGCAGCGGGATCTATTGCGACCGGGGCGATGACGGCTTCAGGCGATTATCTCAATCGAGGTGGTAGCGCTCCAGATCACGCGCCAGGAACAATTCGCGTGCCGCTGACATTTCTATTCCGGGTAAGGGACACCCGCTGAAGTGCCAGGAAAAATGAGATCCATGACCGACCCTTCATCGTCGAAACCGATCTTGAAGTTCTTTCATGCATTCACCAGCCGGCTCGAAAATTGCGAAATTGCCAAGGGTCGTCCGGCTGATGCTGTGCTCCGGAAACTCATGGCTGCCCCAGCCAAGTTCAGCGGGCTGGCATGCCTCCGGGGATGAAGCCTTCCACTGACCATGTGTTTACGAACTCTCCGATTTCTTTACGGCGATCAGCACACTGAGAATCGTATTCGGCGATATGAATGACTTTCACTCCAAGGTCATAGGCTTGGTCGCCGTGTTGTGCTCATGATTAAATCTCCGCATTCAATCTTTGCGCGAGAAATGTAGCGCTGTTTAAAGTGCGACAATTTCTGGATGTTTCGGTGCCATTGAGGCGATGGGTTTAGCGCACCAGTTGCTCCACCAACTCAGGGGTCACGTAGTGCGGTCCGTCGAACAGGTAGAGCGGATAACCGTCATAGGCCGCCAATTGGGTCTTGAGCTCGGCGGCCGTCGCGGAGCGGAATCCGCCACCGAAACTCGGGCGAAAGGCTTCGACGATGATGCGCACACGTTTTTCACCCAGACGCTGGCGCAAGGCGTCGGCGTAGGTTCTGGCGACCGGCGCGCTGCGGGCGTAGACACCGACGCCGTCCTGGAAGAACACGCCGATGTCATCCGGCAGCCAGCGTTTGAGCCATTCGGCCGTGGCGGCAGGGCCGATATTGGCGCCGTCATAAACACTGATCCATAACGGTCGCGGTAATTTGGCCAGCAGGGCGGGCAGCTCTTTGGCACGGGTCCAGCTCGGGTCGACTTCGACGGGGAAATACCAGCCGGTGACGTTTAACGGCGTGGGCAGTTTGGCGATGCGTTCCGAGACAGCAGCCAGTTGCTCGATGTTGTCCCGTGAACGGTTTTCGCTGAAATAACCCGCCAGCCCAAGGATGACATCCTGCGCCCAGGGCGCCTTGGCGATGCGCGCCCAATCGGGTAGCACCGGCACGCCGGGCAAGCCGGTACCGGGAATGAAGGCCTGATCGTCGACCACAGTCCACTGCACCAGCAACTCACGAGCCCCGAGTTTTTCCCAGTGCCCGCAGATGCCGACGGTCTGGTTGTCCGGCTGCCAGACGATGCCGACAATCCCCGGTTCGACAGCCTGGGTGCGCGTCACGTAGAGCACGCCGGTCGTTGCGGCAAGCGTGACGGCAAACAGGAGCGCAGCAACAGCCGCGCGACTGACGTTGTAGTTAAAGACTTTCACGGCAGGGCCTTTCAATAGGAATAAGTCAGGCGCCCGAACACGCCTTGAGCGCGATCGTCACCCAGCACCTTCACGCGATACTGCAAGGAAAAATCCACGTAGGAGCGGGGAGCGTTGTAGGCATCCTCGCGGAACCAGTAGCGAACGTTATTACCGACACCCACGCCACCGGCCTTGCCGGATGATGAGTCGGTGCTGCCATCGGCATCGGTCCCACTGTTCATTTTGGAGTCGTAGTCGAACGCCGCCACGACATGCGGGAAACTCACCCAGCGCGAGCCTGCTCCACCCATAGCGTAGCTGCGACCCACCTGCCATTCGCTGTTGAAATAGTCTCGCGAGTCGTTGATGTAGTGCCCGGCCTCGGCGAACAACTGCGAGGTCCACCAGCTGGAGGCATCGACCCGCAGATCGGTGCCGATGCTTGAACCGTAGCCCAGGCGCACCAGCCAATCACCGTCAATGTCCGACGATCCCAACGGGAACGTGCGTTCGACCGCGGCCATCACATTCAGCGAGGTGAACGGTTTGACCCGTACGCCGACAGCGCCTTGCAGCGCATCGAAACCAGTGTCCGAATCGCCGTTCTTGCTCCACAGCGTGTCAGTGACGCGTCCGTAGAGTTCGACGAAACGGGCGTTGCGATAACCCAAGGGGCGCCAGGACAGTTCGGTGCTGTTCTGCAAGCTGTCATTGCTACTGCCGCCGCTCGGGGCTGAACTCAGGCCACTGCTGGAATTGTTGCCGCGATAACTGGTGGTGCTGGTCAAGCCCCAGGTGCGCGAAACATCGGCCACTGCGCGGCGGGTATCGAACAACTGCTGCGCGGACATGTCCCGTTCGCCGGAGGCTTGTGCGTCGATGACGCGCTTGAAATAGCTGACGGCTTGCTCGTCGTCATTGACCCGCATTGCGGTATACGCCGCGTCCTGCGTTGCCGTCGGCGTGAGCCGGTTATCGGCATCGGCGTTGCGGAACGACGTGTGGGCGCCGTCGTCATCACCCGCCTGGACGGACAGGTAGGCGATCTGCAGATCGCTCATCGATTCCAGTTCGCCCGTTGCCCGTGCTTGCTGCAATCGCTCGCGCGCAGTTCGGCGCTGACCGATCGCCGCATACAGGCTGGCCTCCTCATAAGCGGGCAAGCTGCCCAGTGCCAAGGCCTGGGTAAAGTCCTTGCGAGCCCCGGCATCGTCCCCCGATTGCTGACGCAGACGACCACGCTGGGCCAACAGTTGCGCGTCATCGGCATTGAACTTGAGGCCGTCGTTGGCTGCCGTAATGGCTTCGGGGAGACGTTTCTGCTCACTCAGGGCGCTGACCAACAGACGTCGGTAGGCCGGATTTTCCGGTGCGCGATCAATGGCTACCTTCGCCAGGGCAACTGCCGTCTCGGGGTCCTTGCGGGCCAACGCCGCGTAGGCCTGGGAGGCCATGTCGGTTCCCCCGTCGCGCCGGTTGCCCGGCCAGATATTGCAGACCAGGCCGAAGGCACTTTCCTGACAGTTCAATGCGGGTGCCGGAAAGAGGGCGACAGCGTTCAAGCCGTTGTTTTTCTGCCGCAACGCCATTCGCGCGGCAGTCCGTCGGCGGGCCAGTTCGCCGCTGTCATCGTCGGTCAGTGGCTGCAAATGATCGAGCGCCTGCTGCGGCTCGCCATGGGCCAACGCGGTGTCGGCGGCGAAAAACCGAATGTGGCGGGTTTCCGCTTTCGGCAGGCCATCGACGGCCAGCGCGTGATTCAGGTCAGCCTGGGCTAACCGGGTTTTGCCCTGGCGGTCGAGGGCGTAGCTGCGCAAAATCCACGGCGCAATGTCCCCATCGTTCTGTGCCAATGCAGCCGACGCAGCCTGTTCGGCGCCGCGGTAATCCTTGCCAGCCAGCAGCGCACTGATCAGCAGTTGCTGATTGGCGCTGATCTCGGGCGCCCAGGCGACGGCTTTCCTGGCCTGGTCAACGGCCAAGGTCACATTGCCTTGCTCCAGGGCGTGATACCCCTGTACCGCCAGCGGCGCCGCCAGTTGACGACGAATCGCTTCACGGCGCAGCAGCAAAGTCTCGTCGTCCGGGAACATCGCCAGTGCCTGGGTGGTGGCCTGATCCGCTTCTTGCAGATGCTGTTGACGCTGCAAGGACTCGATTAGCAGCAGCCGATAATCCATGCGTTTCGGCGCCTGGGCGACAGCGGTGCGTGCCGCCTGGGCAGCCGCGCCGAAGTCATCGCGATCATAGGCCTTGAACGCCTTTGCCGCGGCGCCGAAGCCCGGGGCTTGGCGCGACTGTGGGTAGCGTTTGGGATGATCCCGCAGATCCTTGTCGCGCTGGGCCAAGGTAATCAGCGTGTTCAAACGGGTGATATCGGCCCGCTGACGCAACGCCTCGCGGGCCTTGGCAATGGCCAGGTCGTAGTCTTTGCGTTCGTAAGCGCTATAGGCCTCGTTGGCCGTGACATAGGCCGGGCCGGTCAACGGCAATGGCAGCGTCTCGGCAGGCGCAACGGCGGGTATCAGGCACAGTCCCGTGGCCATGAGGGTCAGGAAGGGACGGTTCATGCCGGAAGTTCCTCAGGGTAGTGGCTGTGCTGACGGGCCACGGCCTTTTCGATGGTGGAGCGGGGCAACACGCCGCTGTCGACCAGATAGTCGCCGATGCGTCCGTGATGCTGTGGGCGGTACTGCAACATGGCGCGACTGAACACGTCGCGATCCAGTAGCCCCATTTCGATCAGCAGGTCACCCAACAGTGGCGCTCGCGCATCCGGCACCGATTGGCCTTCACGCACGTTCTGTTGACGCAACTGCGCGACGATTTCGCTTTCCCGGGCAATCAGCTGTAGCGGTTCGGTGCCCAGTTCATCGCTGATCTGTTGCAGGCCTTCAGCCGTCAGCGGACTGGCCACCGCGACTTGCGCGCGGCCGTCGGCATTCAAGCCAAGCGGCACTACGCGCCAGCGCAGGGCGAATTCATCGTCCAGGGCCTGGGTGGAATCCTGAGCCATGGCCGCCACATTGAACACGCGCGGCAAGTCGTTCTGAAAGGCAATGGCTTCAGCCAGTGTCTCGTCATCCAGCCAGCCGTTACTGAGCAATATCCGCCCCAATGGCATGTGCCGGGTTTTCTGTTCGGCGAGGGCGCTTTGCAGGTCGGTTTCGTTGATCGCCTGCCACGACAGCAATACGCTGCCCAATTTGCGCGGTGCGAAGGCAACCAGGTCGGTGGACGGAAAGTCGTGCATGGTTTTGTCCCACACCAGCTTGCGGTTCAGCACCTTGCCGACCAGGAACATGCGCCAGGCCCGTGAGGCGGCCATGAAGTTGACGAAGTTGCCCACGACCATCCGCGGAATGGACAGCAAACCATGCTGCCAGCCGTACAGCACGGTGGTGAAATAGCAGCGGTGTGCGATGCGCCAGGCCAGCGCGATACCGTTGGCCAGCAGCAAGTATTTGATCGCGCCACTGGTTTCAAACGGGGTCGGGAAGCTCACATCCCACAGGCCACTCTGGCGCAGGATAATCAGGCCCAGCAACTGCAAGAGGATCACGTAGGCGATGATGCTGACGAACGCCGTCACGATGCCTTTGCGGTCACGGAACAGCAGGTATCGGTTGGCCAGTGAGCCGCTCCAGCCCATTTGCTCCCAGCCTTGCAGGCCGATGCCCAATGTCCAGCGGGCTTTCTGGCGAAACGCAGTGCGAAAGGTGTCGGGAAAGAATTCGCGAACGCACAACGGCATCTTCAGGGTCGATTCGTAAGGCTTGCGAAACCATGATTTGCGCAGCACGCGAAACTGCACCGGGAAGCGTACGAAGATCGCGTTCATGCCGACCTTGGCCAGGCGTGCGCCGACGTCATAGTCCTCGGTGAGGCTGTCCGTGTTGAACGGCTGGTTCTGGGTTTCCCCGGCCAATACTCGCAGGGCACGATGGGAGAAACAGGTACCGACTCCGGCCGATGGCACCGTGTCGGTCATGCTTTCACGCACCACCAGATCCTTGCCATGCCATTCGGCGAATTCGTCCATGTAAGTGCCGGCCACCCATTCGTACCAGTTGCGCTCCAGCGAAACCACGGGCAACTGGATCATGTCCTTGCGCGGCAGCAAGTAGTTGAACAGGCGCAACTCCAGCGGGTGCAGCACGTCCTCGCTGTCGTGCAACACGACGCCAGCGAAGGTCATGCCGTGGGTTTTTTCGTGCAGGAAGATGGCCTGGATCACCCAGTTCAGGCAGTCGGCCTTGCAGGTTGGCCCGGCATGCGGGACTTCCACGCGATGCAGCTGCTTGTAACGCCGACGCATGCGTTCCACTTCATCGATGGTGCGCTGGTCGTTGATGTAGGTGCCGACGAAGACCACATAGTTCTGGTAATCGAGGGTCGAGACCATGTTTTCGATCATCGGGGCGATGACGTCATATTCCAGCCAGGCCGGGACCATGATTGCCAGAGGCTGTTCATCCCGGGCCATCAACTGTTCGGCGGTCAGCGGCCGGTACCTGCGGTCCGCAGTGAACTTGCGGAACAGGCGGCGAGACCAGTACCACAGGTCAATAAACAGGTCGTCCAGGCTGGAAATCAGGATCAGCACCGCGACCACGATGGTCGAGATCTCCAGGAAGCTGTAGTAGTGGGCCAGCCAATAGGGCCAATAGAGCGACGTCATCGAGGGCTTCCGTTACTGGCGATTGCGACGGGCGTTACGGCCAGCCAGCATCAGGATGAGGACCAACAGGATTCCACCCGGAATCAGCCACAACAGCGACGGCGTGCGCCAGGCGTCCAGGCTCTTGGGTTCGTCGTTGTCGATCAGTTGGCTGCCACTTGGATCCTTGGCATCGAAGGTGGACAGCACGCCGTTATCACCGAGGATGGCCACGTCGCCGCGGGTCAGCAGAATCTGCCTGGCGAAGCGGGGCGCGTCGTTGCCCAGGGCGTGATAGACCAGACCGTGTTGGCCGCCAGCATCCACCACTTGCAGCGAGGCCAGATGATTGAGGGGATGGACGTCCAGCAGCACCTGATCCTTGTGATTGATGCGCAGGCGACCCTGCTCATCGACCTGCACCGACTCTTTGCTGTCCTTGATCGGCAGCTCGAACGCCAGGAAGGCTTTGTCCGGCGTGGCCGAAACCTTGGAGTCGGCGCTGACGCTCAAGTGCGCACGCAACGGTGAAACGCCGGTGGCATCAGCGACCGAAATCACTTGCGGCAAACTGCTCGCCGGTTGCTCAAGGTAGGCCTGCGGCACGAGGATTTGCGCGTCCATGGCAAAGCGCGCAGCCATGCCGGAGAAGTCATCATCCAACGCGGTTTTTTCCAGCACGATGTGGCTGGTCGGCAGCACTGAGACCGGGAAGGCCTGTGGTGTTTCCAGGCAACGGTCGCTGACCGGCTGACGCTGGAAAGAGACGCGCAGCACGTTTTTCGAACCCAGGGCGTACCGCGGGATTCGCGCTTCGATGCGTTGCTTCTCACCGTCGGCCACCAGCTGTTGCGCGCCGATCAGGTAATCGTTGAGAAACAGCGAGGCCACCGGCGCGGTATCCGAGGCGCCAGGGGCGGCAGACACATCGATCACGGCCTTCACCGGCAAACGACCGTCGTAGGCGACGCTGCCCAGCGGGAACGAGGTGCTCCAGTCGGATTTGGCCAGCACGTCAATGGCGCCGGCGTTTCCACCCAGGCGCGACAAGGCCACGCGGCCGTCGGCGCTCAAGGGCATTTGTGCTTCGCTGACGGTCAATTGGCGGCTGCGTGCCAATGTGTTCCAGGCTGAACTGAACAAGGCCAGCGCCTTGCCGGTCGCTTGTGGCGCGATCATCAGCACCGGGCGGGTGCCCAGCAATGCGAGGCGCACGTTGTCCGTGCCGGTGGCGGCCAGGCCTGCGTTGATATGCCGCTCACGCCATTGCGTAAAGGCGCTGGCTGCCGTTGCGTCCAGGCCTTGAACCTGGCTCTGCAACGCGTCCAGGGATTGGTTGACGGCATTGAGCAGTTGCGGATCGTTGACGGCCAGATCCGCCTGGACGTTCGGCGTCTGTCCCAACATCAACAGGGCGCCGATTTCTGCCGGGTTCGCCAGAACGTGCGGGCCTTTAACGTTGAGGCTGGCGAAGGCTGGAATCATTTGCAGTTCGGCCGGAATGCGCAGGCCGGTCAGGTCAACGCTGTCCTGCACGGCGGGGAAGGGCAGGATGCGGCTGTGTTTGCCAATCCGCTCCAGTGCCACACCCAGGCGCCAGGCCGCGTCGTAGCTTTCGGCGGACAAGGTGCCCGGCGCGACCATGATCCCCGGCTTGCCGGGCAATGCCGTCCAGGCGGCACCGACGTCCTGCAACTGGCTGGCGTCGTAGCTGTAAGTGAGGCGGGTGTCCGGTTCGATGCGCAACACGTTGCCGATGGCGCGTTCGTCTTCGCACAGCACACGGGACACGATTGACGACCAGGCAACCCCGAGGCGCAACGAGCCGTTTTCTCGCGCTTTCTTATCCACGCCGAGCGTGACGCTGGCGTCGCCCTGGGGTTCGCTGAGCCCTTGCGCGCTCACCGGATAGCCGTCCAGCGACAACAGCAGCGTGTTGCGGCCGCCTTCGCCATTGAGGTAGCTGGCGTCGAAATTCAGGGTGGCATCCGTCAGCGGCACACCCGCCGGTACCGGCAGATACAGTTCGCGGCGGGCATCGGTCGAACCGAGGATGATGGGAGCGTCGATCCCCAGATCGCTCAAGCGGACCTCACGCTCCTGGCGCGTGTCGGCATTGAGCCGGTTGATCGCCTGGGTGAGCGGGCTGTCCGCGGCCAGAGCAAAGGTCGGCATGAGTGCGAGCAGACTCACGCCACAGGCAAGGGCGCTGAGCGCACCCGTATGGATGGCAACGGAAGACTTCATTCAGGTAGATCTCGAGCTGATAAGGGGAGAAGCGGTTCAGGTGAAGGCCGGGTGATATTTTTCGGTAACAGGCACCCCGGACGGGTAGTGCAGGAACTTGGGTAAAAGCCCCCGTGTCACGACGAATTCATCGACCGGGCGACCCATCAGGGCGTCGACGATGCGCGCACTGGCCTTGCCATCGCCATAAGGGTTGGCAGCCTGGGAGCAACGGCGCCACAGCAAGTCGTCATCGAACAATGCATTGACGCCAGCGATGATCGAGTTGGGCGAGGTGCCAACCAGACGCACAGTGCCCGCGGCGACAGCTTCGGGGCGCTCGGTAACGTCACGCATGACCAGCACGGGTTTGCCCAGGGAGGGGGCTTCTTCCTGCACGCCACCGGAGTCGGTGAGGATCACATGCGCACGTTGCATCAGGCGCACGAACGCCAGGTAGTCAAGTGGCTTGATCAGGTGCACGTTGGGCAGGTCGCCCAGGTGCTCGGTGACCGGCCCCATGACATTGGGATTCAAGTGCACCGGATAAACGATCTGGATATCAGCCCGTCGGGCCAAATGGCTCAGCGCCTTGCAGATATCGAGGAAGCCTTCGCCGAAGTTTTCCCGACGATGCCCGGTTACCAGCAGAACCTTGCGGCCGGGTTTCAGGAACAGGAATTGCCGGTCCAGGCTTGCACGCAACTCAGCGTCCCGCTCAATGCGCCGCGCCGTCATTTGCAACGCGTCGATCACCGTATTACCGGTCACGAAGGAACGACCTTGAAGGCGTTCGTCGAGCAGGTTTTTGCGCGATTCGTGAGTCGGCGCAAAGAGCATGTCCGCCCCCATATCGATGCAGCGCCGGTTCATTTCTTCCGGCCATGGGCTGTAGATATCACCGGTTCGCAACCCGGCTTCCACATGACCGACCGGGATCCGACGGTGAAAAGCAGCCATCGCGGCCACCATCGCCGAAGTCGTATCGCCATGCACCAGCACCCGGTCCGGCCGAATCGTTTCCAGAACCGGATCAATCGCCCCGTAAAGCGCCGCCGTCAGCGAGTTGAGCGTCTGATGGGGGGTCATGACATCGAGGGTGAAATCGGCCTTGAGGTCGAACAGATCCAGCACCTGTTTAAGCATGCTTTGATGTTGGCCGGTAACGCATATCTGCGAATGAATGCCAGGTTCTGCAGCAAGGGCCTTGACCAACGGCGCCATCTTGATGGCTTCCGGACGGGTACCGAAGATCGAAAGGATTTTCAGCCTTGAATGAGGGTGAATGATGGTGTCTTCCTTGCGCAGCTTCAGTGCGCAGCACAACAGC
>LNAP01003224.1_pt1 | contig 21707 bp, 19 predicted proteins | sample 602601 | NCBI WGS metagenome assembly LNAP01 (sample SAMN02440304, study PRJNA202911) | soil metagenome | biome: Subtropical and temperate rainforests or woodlands; isolation source: soil samples (1 kg each in a 20% v/v slurry with milli Q water) were... ...
TCCCGCTCGGCCTGGCGGCCAAGCGCGGCCGGCGCGGCGCGGGCCTGGTCTTCGCCGGCGTCCTGCTGCTCGCCTTCCAGCACTCGCTGCAGTTCGGCCAGGGCCTGGCCGAGGGCGGCCGCGTCTCGCCGCTGATGGCCATCGGCCTGCCCTTCGCGCTGTTCACCGGCTTTGGCGTCTGGATGTTCCTCGGCAGCCGCGACCGGCCGGGCGACACCCCGATCAGCCGCATGGTCGGCTCGATCAGCGAGGCCTTCGACCGGATGCGCTCCATGGTCTCGGGGGCGCGCGCCGCATGAAGACCCTGCGCGGCTACGTCACCCGCATCGTCGCCACCCGCATCATCGGCGCGGCCGCCATCCTGCTCGCCGTCCTGCAGATTCTCGATCTGCTCGACGTCACCACCGAGATCATCGACCGCGGCCTGGGCGCGGCCGGCGTCCTGCACTACGCCACCCTGCGCCTGCCGCGCCTCCTGGAGCAGGTGCTGCCACTCAGCGTCCTGGCCGGCGGCCTTTTCGCCTTCGCCCAGCTCGCCCGCGAGAGCGCGGTGATCGCCATGCGCTCGACCGGTGTCTCGGTCTATCGCCTGATCGGCATCGTCGCCCCGGTCGCCCTTTGCGTCGCGGTCCTCGACTACGTCACCGTCGAGGTCGTCGCCCCGCGCACCGACCCGGCCCTGGAAACCTGGTGGGCGCAGACCGCGCCGGACATTGACACCCTGGTCAGCCAGGTGGTGCAAGCGGCGCAACCGGGCGATCACATTGTCTGCATGAGCAATGGCGGCTTTGGCGGCGTGCACGAGCGGCTGTTGCAGGCACTATCAAAAAAATAGCTGTTTGCGCTTACTACATAAGCGCTAGCGGCTATTTTTGCTGAATATTCAGAAGGAAACCGCCATGCCCGGCACGTCCACTCGCACCACGGGTTTGGCCAGCGCGGCACTGGCGGCGCGGGCGAAATCACGCGACCACACGGGATCGTTGAACAACGAGGCGCCGGCGGCGCGCGCCACGGTCAGCACCTTGTCGGCCAGCAACACCTTGCCACTGGCGCGCAGGGGTTCGCAATCCAGGGCAATGAACTGATCGTCCAGCCAGTGGCGCCCGGCTTCATGCGCCATGGGCTCCTGGCCCTCCAGATCAAAACGGAACTCCTGGTTTCCAGTCAGCTGGACCGACACTTCGCTGTGCATGATGGGTTGCCTTTCTGGCGCAACCGGGGCCGCACACCGGCGGGCCCCACCAAAGGTTTGAGCTTACACCGCGCAGCAGCGCAGACTCAGCGCGCGCGGCGGGCCACCACGGCGGCCGACAGTTCGGCCAGCGACTGCAGCGAATCGTCCCAGCCCAGGCAGGCATCGGTGATGCTTTTGCCGTATTCGAGCGCAGCGGGCAGGTCCTTGCCCGGCGAGAACTTCTGGGCACCGGCGTTCAGGTGGCTTTCGATCATCAGGCCAAAAACGCTGCGCGAGCCGCCGGCAATCTGGGCGGCGATGTCACGCGCCACATCCAGCTGCTTTTCGTGCTGCTTGCTGCTGTTGGCGTGGCTGCAATCGACCATCAGGGTGGGCGGCAGCTTGGCGGCTTCGAGGTCCTTGCACGCGGCGGCCACGCTGGCGGCATCGTAATTGGGCGCCTTGCCGCCGCGCAGGATGACGTGGCAGTCCTTGTTGCCCTTGGTGTTGACGATGGCGACCTGGCCGTTTTTGTGCACCGACAGGAAGTGGTGGCCCCGGCTGGCCGACTGGATGGCGTCGGTGGCGATGCGGATGTTGCCGTCCGTGCCGTTCTTGAAGCCGATGGGCGCCGACAGGCCCGATGCCAGCTCGCGGTGCACCTGGCTCTCGGTGGTGCGGGCACCGATGGCACCCCAGCTGATGAGGTCGCCAATGTACTGGGGCGAGATCACGTCCAGAAACTCACTGCCGGCGGGAATGCCCAGGCGGTTGATCTCGATCAGCAACTGGCGCGCGATGCGCAGGCCTTCGTCGATGCGGTAGCTTTCGTCCAGATAGGGGTCGTTGATCAGGCCCTTCCAGCCCACCGTGGTGCGGGGTTTCTCGAAATACACGCGCCAGCGTGTCGGCGTACTGGGCGCGCACGGCGGCCAGGCGGCGGGCATATTCCAGCGCCGCGGCGGGATCGTGGATGGAGCAGGGGCCAATCACCACCAGCAGGCGGTCGTCCTTGCCGGCCATGATGTGGTGGATGTTCTTTCGCGTCTGGGTGATCAGCGCTTCCACCGGCGTTCCGCTGATGGGGAAAAAGCGGATCAGGTGCTCGGGAGGTGGCAACACGGTAATGTCCTTGATACGTTCGTCGTCGGTCTGGCTGGTTTTCTCGACGCTGCGGTACCAGGAATCGGTAGCGGGGGTGGCGTGGGCCGTCATGGTGGCTTCCTCGTGGATTGAAATGTCAGAAGGTCAGAAAAACAAAAACCGCCGGGCTTTTCAGCGTCGGCGGTTGGTATGGTGAGGTTGGTGGGCTTGCGCGTTGTCCTCTCATCCGCCGGGGACTGAGATCCAAAACCAAAAATAAAACGCGCTGCGAACTTGCATGTGAATCAATGTAGCACAGTGTTTGCCGCACCGCAGCAAGCATGGGGCTTTGTGGCGTGGCGGCAACTGCCCTGGCGGACGGCGATGGCACCCGGCTGGCGAGGGGCAGGCTTTTATCCGCGCAAGTGCCGCAGCCAGGCCTGCACGCGCTGCCAGCCCGACAAGCGCGGCGGCGCGGCCTCGGACACATCGCTGTGCGGGCCGCTATCGTGCTCGTACATATCGATGAGCAGCAAGGCCTCGCCCAGCGTGCGCCAGGCCAGCAGTTCGAATTGCCGAAAGCAGGCGCCCTCGCGCGCGCTATGGCGCTCCAGCGCCTGCAGCCATGCGGCAATGGTGTCGCGCAACTCCCGCAGCGCGCGCTGGTAGGCGCCAAACTCGTACAACGCGTGCCAGGCGGAACCCAGGCCCGTCAGGAAAAGCTGGTACTCGCGTGCGCACTGGGCCAGTTCGACCACGCGGCGGGTGATAGCACTGGCATCCGCGCCAGACCGGCGCAGACGCGTCGCCTCGTCGATGTGCATCGACAGCGCCCCCAGGCTGTCCCGCAGCTGGCGGGAATCCTCGTCGGCCACGCCTTCGCGCAGAAAACGGCTGATGTCGCCAAACGACTGAAGGGTTTGCTGCAAACTGGAAAGCGGCGCCGGCATGGCGTGATTGTGCGCCCGCCTCTGCGGGATGTCGTCCCCCGTGCGGCCCGCCGAAAGCCGCAGGGCACCGAAGCCCCCACCCCGGCGGGGTTTCAGGCCGTTCCGCCGACCGTCAGCCCGTCGATCCGCATCGTGGGCTGCCCCACGCCCACCGGCACGCTCTGGCCTTCCTTGCCGCAAGTGCCCACGCCGCTGTCCAGGCGCATGTCGTTGCCGATCATGCTGACGCGCTTGAGGCAGTCGGGGCCGCTGCCGACGATGGTCGCGCCCTTGACCGGGTAAAGAATCTTGCCGTTTTCCACCCAGTAGGCCTCGCTGGCCGAGAACACGAACTTGCCCGACGTGATGTCCACCTGCCCGCCGCCAAAGTTGGTGGCATACAGGCCCTTTTTGATGCTGGCCACGATCTCCTGGGGGTCCTTGTCGCCGCCCAGCATGTAGGTGTTGGTCATGCGCGGCATGGGAATGTGCGCATAGCTTTCGCGCCGGCCGTTGCCGGTGGGCGCCACGCCCATCAGGCGGGCGTTGAGCGAATCCTGGATGTAGCCCTTCAAAATACCGTCTTCGATCAGCACATTGCGCTGACTGGTGTTGCCCTCGTCGTCCACATTGAGCGAGCCGCGCCGGTCGGCGATGGTGCCGTCATCGAGCACCGTGACGCCCTTGGCCGCCACGCGCTGGCCGATGCGGCCGCTGAAGGCGCTGGAGCCCTTGCGGTTGAAATCGCCCTCCAGCCCGTGGCCGATGGCCTCGTGCAGCAGGATGCCGGGCCAGCCGGGGCCCAGAACCACCGTCATCTCGCCCGCAGGCGCGGGGCGCGACTCGAGATTGACCAATGCGGCGTTCACCGCCTCGTCCACATACTGGGCAATTTGCGCTTCATCAAAATACGCCAGCCCAAAGCGCCCACCGCCACCGGCCGAGCCCATTTCACGGCGACCGTTCTGTTCAGCGATCACCGTCACCGACAGCCGCACCAGCGGCCGCACATCGGCCGCCAGCGTGCCGTCCGCGCGGGCCACCAGCACCACGTCGTATTCGCTGGCCAAACCGGCCATGACCTGGGCCACGCGCGGGTCCTTGGCGCGGGCGCGCTGCTCCACCTGCATCAGCAAATCCACCTTGGCCGTGCTGTCCAGCGTGGAGATGGGATCCACGCCGGGGTAGAGGCTGCGCCCGCCTGCTATCTTTTTAGAAGCTACTCGCGCACGACCCGCCTGCGCCACAGCCGAAATAGACCGTACAGTGCGGGCCGCATCAAGCAGCGAGGCTTCGGAGATATCGTCGGAATAGGCAAAGGCTGTCTTTTCGCCGCTGATGGCTCGCACCCCCACGCCCTGGTCAATGGAGAACGAGCCTGTTTTGACGATGCCCTCTTCCAGGCTCCAGCCTTCGCTACGGGTGTATTGGAAATACAGATCGGCATCGTCCACCTGGTGGGTGCGAATTTCAGCCAGCGCACGCGCCAGATGGCCTTCGTCAAGACCAAAAGGCGTCAGGAGCAACTGACGGGCAACATCCATGCGTTGCAGGGTGGACGCGCGCTGGGGCGCGGCAGAGGGGGAGCGTGATGACATACAGCCATTTTAGGCGTGCCGCCATGCCCTGCGCGGCGCAAGGGGCGCATGCCCTCGCGGCGCACCGCCCCACCCCTGCGGGGCCATGGCACCGTCTGGTTACGCCGCCTGATTCGCCGTCTGGTCGTCCGTCGCCGCCCCGGGGGCGTTGGCCTTGACCGATGCGATACCTTCGTCGCGCGCCTTCTCGCCAGAAAACATCTGGCTTTGGCCAATGACCTGGCCGTTGCCCGCCTTGAGCGTGAAATAGGGCGATCCGTCCTTGGCGCTCAGCCTGCCATAACGGCCATCGTCGGGCGCATTTTTCTTGACCGACTCAATACCATTAAGCGCGCTGGCTTTGGAGTCGTAGAGCTCGCTGGTCAAAATGACCTTGCCGTTGTCTGCCAGCAGATTGAAGACGAACTTTTCGTTCTTGGATTTTTTCAGCTCAAACCTGGACGCCATGGGAAACACCTCCGGATGAATGCCAAAACACGGTTGGCACCCGCGTTGTAACCCGCAAGCCCCCATCGCGCAAGAGGCGGCAGGGAAGGCGGCAGGGAAACGGGAAAGCGCCCGTTAAGCGCCGATTACAGCGCCGGCCGCGCGTCGCTGGGGTCGATGCGCTGCGCCCGCGCCACCGACATCAGAATGCCCAGCGCCAGCCCCAGCGTGACCATGGCCGTGCCGCCATAGCTGATGAACGGCAGCGGCACGCCCACCACCGGCAAGATCCCGCTGACCATGCCCATGTTCACAAACGCATAGGTGAAGAAGATCATCGACACCGCCCCCGCCATGAGCCGCCCGAACAAAGTGGTTGCGCCCACCGCAATGGCCAGCCCGCGCCACACCAGCAGCAAAAAGCACACGATCAGAAACAGGTTGCCGACCAGGCCGAACTCTTCTGAAAAGGCCGCAAAGATGAAATCGGTGGTGCGCTCGGGAATGAACTCCAGGTGGGTCTGCGTGCCGGCCATGAACCCTTTGCCAAAAACGCCGCCCGAGCCAATGGCAATCATGCCCTGGATGATGTGAAAACCCTTGCCCAGCGGGTCGCGCGAGGGATCGAGCAAGGTGCATATGCGCTGCTGCTGGTAGTCATGCAGGATGGACCAGCGCACGCCGTCGGCGCACAGCCGGGGCTCCAGCGAGACCAGCAGCACGATGCCCACGACGCCCAGCAACACCGGGGGCAGCACCAGCTTCCACGACAAGCCGGCAAAAAAGATCACCGACAGCCCCGCCGCCAGCACCAGCAGCGAGGTGCCGAGGTCGGGCTGCTTCATGATCAGGCCCACGGGAATGACCAGCAGCAGCCCCGCGGCGGCAAAATCCAGCGGCCGCAGTTGCCCCTCGCGCTTCTGGAACCACCAGGGCATGGCGATCTTGAGCAGTTCGCTGGGCTGAATGACAACGCCGAGGTTGATCCAGCGCTGGGCCCCCTTCTTGGTGATGCCGAACAAGGCCACCGCCACCAGCAGCGCCACCCCCACGGCATACAGGGGCACAGCCAGGGCCATGATCTTCTGGGGCGGCACCTGGGCCACCATGAACAAGATGGCAACGGCAATCAGCATGTTGCGCGCATGGTCCGCAAAGCGCGTACCGTGGTCGTACCCGGATGAATACATGGCCAGCAACCCGGCGCTGGCGAGCACAGCCACCACCAGGACGAGCGGCCAGTCAAACCCTTGGAACAGGGGCAAAAAACGCTGGGGGAAAGAAGGTTTGTCGAAAACGGCGGCCATGGGCAATTATCCCTGCCGGCACCACGACCTGTCAGGCCAACGTGATTTCCACCACGGTCTCGCCCGCCCTGCTGCGAATGACAAGGGCGGCACCGATGGCCTTGGCACGCTCATGGAGCGCAAGCAGCCCTTTGCGCAACGGTCGCGCGGTGTCATAACCCACCCCGTTGTCCGCAATGCGAACCACGACCCAGCGTCCCTGCGCCTTGGCCTCGATCCGCAGCTTGCTGGCGTGCGCATGCTGCAGCACATTGGACAAGGATTCCAGCACCATGAATTGCAGATGCCGCATGCCGACCGCATCCAGCCGCTCCAGCGGTTCAATCAGGTCCACGTCCCAAAGCAGTTCGATATCCGCCGCATTGAGCTTAGGCTCCAGCCGGTAACGCAGATTGGCCAGCAAGCCCGTGACATCCCCCGCAGGAAGGTGCATGGCATCTATCGACAGTTTGATCTGGTCCAGTGAATCCCGCAGCGTATGCAGCACCTCGTCGTTGCTCGCCCGGCCCGACTGCAGTTGCCGGATGGCGGCACTGATGTGGGCCCCTACCCCGTCGTGCAGGTCACGCAGGATGCGTGTGCGCTCGTTCACCCGTTCCTGCTCCCGCGCAAGCAACTCCAGCCGCTCGTAGCTTGATTGCAGCGCCTGCTCCTTGGCGGCCATCTGCAGGGCCATGGTGGACAGCAGGTATCGCACCTGCGCGCTGGCCTCCCGAAACCGCGTGAACACAATATAGGCCAGCAACACGCCGAAAACCACCGAGGAGTAACGCATCAACGTATTGCCCCCCAGCGTCATCTGCACCCGAAACACAGCCCAATCCCGCACGCCCACCAGCAAGTTGAAAACCAAGGCGGCAGCAACCAGCCGGTGCAGATGGCTGCCCGTGCGCAGCGCAGACCAGCAGTACAGCGCTACAAACGGCAGAGCGACAACGCCCAGACTCGCATACCACCAGGTCAGCCACCCCTTGTAGCCCCATTGCGCAGCGACCGCGCAGCCAACCCCCGTGACCAGCAGGAGGGCCAGCGCCCACTGCAGACGCACCACACTGAAACGCCCACGCCAACCCACCGCCAACGCACTGAACATCAGCATGGACGCTACCCAAACCCCGAGCGCCTCAATAAACAGAATGTCCCACCAGAACCTGGGCAAGGGCGGCGTCTCCAGCAGCACGCTGCCCACGCGCAGACTCCAGAAATATTCTGCGAGCGCCGCATAGAGATACAGCGGATCCCTCTGTTTTCCGGGCGACTGGGTCGGGTTGACCTGTGTCCACCAGAGTGCCAAAGCAATCGTGCCCACCAGCAGGCTCACAATGACAACCACCCGCGTTCCCGTGACACGCTGAAGATACTCCGCGTCATACAGCGGCACGATCTCAGCGTGCGACCCCACCCAGGGGCTGGCCACGCCAGCCCGCCGGGCATGATCGGCCCGAATTCGGACCTGGATCAGGTTGTCTTGCCGCAGCAAACCTACCGGAATGGTGATGAGGCGGGGGATCTGGCCGTAGTCGTTTCGGTCAAACGTTTTCAGGTCGCCCTTGCTGTCCAGCAAGGCACCGTTGAGCCGGACCTCGTAAGCGTTGCCAAGGCGCAGGAAATACAGAAACCAGGGCTCTTTCGGTATGTCCTGAAGCGACAGGGACATCTCGAATTCGGCATGCCCCCGGCCCCCGCGATGCCACCAGTCCCACACATAAGGCAGCGTCGCCTCGAAATGCCTCACCTGCCCATCGACTTCAACTGTCGCCTGGGCTGAGGTCAATTGCAGCGGCGCGGCCTGTACGCCACTGACCATGGCCAGCCACCACAGCAATACACCCAACAGGCGGATGAAGGACAAGAACCCAAAAGAACGACGCCGCATGTGCAGTGGTCAGTCCGATCGGCCGCTGGAATAGCTCGGCAGCAGCCCCAATTTGACCGCTTCATAAACCGCTTCATTCTTGGAGTGCACAGCCAGCTTGCTGTAAAGGCTCTTGATATGCGTGCGCACCGTGTGCACGCTGATGCCCTGCAGGCGCGCGGTTTCCCCATAAGAAAACCCTCGTGCGATCAGCTCCAGAACTTCTTGCTCCTTGCCCGATAACAACACCGGCTCTGGCGCATTGCGGCCCGCCTGTCCGTCACCCATTGCAGATGCTGTGTTCTTGAGCGCAACCGGACCACCTGGCTGAAGTTGCGCTGGCGAACGCGTGGCGTGCAAGCTCAGGTACTTGGACAAGACCCGCCGAGCGATCATGGGCGAAATGGGCGAAGCGCCCTGCTTCATCTCCAAAATGGTTTCCGCAACATTTTCTGGCGTGGAGTCCTTGTGGATGTAGCCCAGCGCGCCGGCTTCAATGCTAGCCAGCACGTTGTCCTCGTCGCCAAACATCGAGATCACCAGCGGCTCGCACTCCGGATGCAGCTGCCGCGCATACCGGATCACTTCCAGTCCGCTGCCATCGGGCAGCCCTAAGTCCACCAGCAAAACATCCACCTGATGCTCGGCATCGTCCAGCCAGGCCCGTGCCTCGGCAACGGAGCCCATGCTGGCAGCCAGCGCCAACCGGTCGCAACGTGACACGCTGGCGGCAAAAAACTCGCGCATCTGCGAGTCGTCTTCAACAATCAGCACACGCCACACAGGCATCTCCCTTGGGCTCAAACCGGTTTGAATAGGTAACCCGCAAGCAGCATAAACCTGTGCCGTCCAAACCACCAGCCACCCACCATCCCATGAATAAGGGAGCACGCCAGAACGCCGCAGCGGCGGTTGTAGCACCCCCCATGTTCATGGGATGCAGTCCGTCACGACTATCGGCTCAATTAGCTCCGAGCGGAATCTGGAAGGCTTTGCAGACCGCTTGATTCAAACTCCTTGGAGATACTTATGACGATGCAACTCGGCAAACTGGCATTTGCCCTGGCAGGTGCTGCCATGCTGACCGTAGCAGGGTGTGGTGGTGGCGGTGACAGCACGCCCGCACCACCGCCCGCGGCGGCCAAGACCAGCGTGCCCGTGACCGTAGTCGACGGCGCGATCGAGAAAGCCACGGTATGCCTGGACAAAAACCTCAATGGTGTTTGCGACCCCAGCGAACCTTCAGGCAGGACGGACATCGACGGCAAGGTGACGCTGCAAATTGACAGTGCAGACGCCAACAAGTACCCGATCCTCGCGGTCGTCGGCACCGATGCCGTCGATAAGGATCACGGCCCCGTCACGACCCCCTTCACCATGCAGGCCCCAGCCGACAAACCTGCGGTCGTCAGCCCACTGACCACGCTGGTGCAATCCGTGATTTCCAACACCGGTGCCAACAGTGCCGATGCCGAAGCCTCCGTCAAAGCCCAAACCGGCCTCAACGTTTCGCTGTTTGCAGACTTCACCAAGGACAGCACGGCCGACAGCCAGGCCGCCGCCACTGTGGCACGCATGGTGGTGTTGACCACCCAGCAACAATCCACCCTGCTGAGCAACACTGTGGGCTCGAGCGCCATCGACGGCGCAGTAATCAAACAGTCCGATCTGGACAAGATCATCCAGAACAGACTGCTTGAAATCCTGCCGGCGCTACTGACTGCATTGGCAGACCCCAGTGTCCAGAACGCAGCCCCGGCGGACAAGGATGCGGCGTTGCTGGCCCAGGCCAATACGCTGGTCAATAGCCCAGACACTGGCATCCCAACGACTGCCGTCACCACCCTGGTTGCCATCAACAACCAGACCGCTTCTCCCACCGTGGTGGCAGAAACACCCGCAGCAGGTGGAACCTTGCGCAGCCTGAATTTCACGGATTCTGCAAACTGGTCTGTCAGAGCCCTCGTTTCCACGCTGGCGCAGAACACCCCGGATGCCTCGAACAACGTCAAGTATGTAAGCCGCCGCTACAACAGCGTGAACGGTGCGGTGGCCGCATGGAACAACGGAGGCAGCCCCAACCGCCAGGCAGACCTGCATTTCAATGGGGCCAGCTGGGTCGGTTGTGCCTTGAACAGCGAAAACACCAGCACGGTGCGCGATGCCAAAGGCAACTCCAGCTACAACGACTGCGACAAGATGGAAACCGGCCGGTCGAACCGCGCCGTATTCGACATCGCCGACCGCCCCATGATCGACGTGTACAACCAGATCACAGCAGCTGGCTACACCAACCTGGCCATCGCTTCGGCAGCCACCGTTCTGAGCGCTGCCAAGTTCCCGGCCGGTGCCAAATTGTTCTACCAATCGAACACGCCCCTGACTACAGCGGTGGCTTATTACCCGGGAAGCAGCAACTATGTGACGCAGTACAGCCCGGCTGTCTCTGCCGGAGGTATTGCGAGCACCCAGGGAGCCACTGCAGGCTGCAACTCCAGCGAGTTCAGGGACACCAACGGCACCAACAGCGCCACGCTGGAGGGCATGATCAGTGCCATGACGGGTACGCCTTGCGTGTTTGCACAGGGCAAGTTTACGTACAACAACGTTCTCTACACGAGTCCAGACCCGACCGATGAGGCATGGGGCAACAGCACCGTCAGCCTCGGCAACATCGGTAACGCACCGGTGGGTACAGGCGCCACGGCACCGGGCTTTTACAGCGGCAATACCAGACTTCGTGTGGCCTTCAAGGGCGCTGGCACGAACCCGGTGACTTACTACGCCTGCAAGGAGCGCTTCAACAATGGCTCGGCACGCAACTGCACAGAGATCGGCACGGGCACCTACACCATCACAACCCAGGGCGACGCGCGCGTCATGACACTGAGCAACCCGCCCCTGGTCGCCAATGGACTGGGTTACCAGCGTGTGTTTGTGGAGCGGGGTAACAAGGTCTACCTGGGCTACCAGAACAACATGACGACCACCAACACCGCGCGGTTGAATCTGGTTGCAACCAACGCCCTGGCCGCCCAACTGGGGTTGCCCGCCATGGATCCGGAGGTGCCCTTGGCCTTGTCAAGAACATCCTACTCGGGCGAATGGGTGGTTTCCGACCCCGTTGCAGCGGACGGATCAACCACCATCCGTATTGATGGCAGCGGCAATGTCACTTGCACCTGGATAGACAGCACCGGGACCGGGACCAATCCATGCACCCTGTCGTTTACAGACCTGGCAACTGGCGCCTTTACCCTGACCGATGCTGACGGTACCGCCACTGGTACCCTCAATTTCTTGACGGGCGCGGCCAGTGGAACATTTGCAGATACAGACGGCTCGACGGGCAGCTTCATGGGCGTCCGTCGCTAACCAATCCGGCAAGCGGCTATAGGGCTGCCCTGATCCTCAAAGCCCTGCTCCGGCGGGGCTTTTTTACGACCACTCTTTCATATAGGCCGGGTGAGACTTCAGCCCGCCTGCCGGAACTCCATCACGGCCTCGTTGCTCAGGGTACGAAACAAACCCAGGACCTTGTCATCCACCACGATGGCGCCGGGCGATGACTGGTCGGCATAGATCAGGGCGAATGGTTGGCCCTTGACCTGCGGGGGCAGCGACAAGAAAGCCGGCGCATTGATGCCATGACATACAACTGTGGCAGGCGCGCCTACATGCGCGCCTGGGTGGCATCGTTGATCAGAGTTTCCGCCCCGCGGCACAGACCGCGGTAAACAGGTCGCCGGGCGTACTCAAGGCACGGCGGCATCCCCCTGGGGCGCCGGCAGCGTCAGCAAACAGGCCGCCGCAGAGCCCGGCTGGCATTGCTGGCCGCTGTGGGGGCGCTAACGGGTGCCGCCCAGGCGCGCAAGGCGTCGCGAAATGCCTCTGCGGTGGCGTAGCGCGCCACCGGGCTGCGCGCCAGCGCGCGCTGCAATAGGGCGCGCAGGGTGGGGCCATCCACCCCTTGCACCGTGAGCAGCGCCACCATCGGCGCCACGGCGTCGTGGGGCACACACCGACCCTGCTGCGCCAGGTGTTCCGCTTGATGGCCATCTGGCGCTGCAGGCGAGGATCGAATGTCAGCCACACGGCGGTCTGGGCGTCGGCCCCAGCACCCGCAGCAATTCAAGACTGCCCAGCGCGGAGGCGGCTTGCCCCCCGAAACCAGTCGTTTAGCGATGGAAAGCGGGGCAAAATCGGGGCTGGTATGCGAGGCAAAACCAGGCGCCGCACGGCGGTAGCTGCCCTTCCATACTTCCACCCAAAGCCCCCTCCAAAGCCCCATGACCACCACGCACCTGCTGTACCTGCATGGCTTTCGCTCCTCCCCCCTGTCGGCCAAGGCCCGGCTGATGGCGGCCTATGTGGCGCAACACCATCCTGCCGTGCACTGGTGGTGCCCCCAGTTGCCGCCCTCGCCCCGGGCCGCCATGGATCGGGTGGCCCAAGGCATTGCTGCCTGGCCGCGGGCCACCATGGCCGTGGTGGGCTCTTCGCTGGGGGGCTTTTATGCCAGCTGGGTGGCGCGGCAAACGGGCTGCGCGAGTGTGCTGCTGAACCCGGCCGTGGACCCGGCGCGGGACCTTGCGCGCCATATCGGCGAGCAAACGGCATGGCACGACCCGGCCGAACGTTTTTTCTTCCTGCCCGAATACATTGGGCAGTTGCAGGCCCTGGCCGCGGAGTGCCCGCTGTCTGCGGGCCGCGAAATGGCCATCATCGCCAAGGGCGACGAGGTGCTGGACTGGCGGGAGATGGCGGCGCGCTACCCCGCCGCCCAGATCACGCTGCTCGAAGGCAGCGACCATGCGCTGAGCGACTTTGGCGGCCACCTGCCGGCCGTGGCGAAGTTTCTGCGACTGGCATAACCAAGATGGAAGTCACTGCAGCGCTGGCGGGGCAGCGCGCTGGGCACTCACCCAACGCGCATGTTCCTCGGGGTAGGCCGCACGGTAGCGCCGCAGCTGAAAGGCCACCTCGTCGTCCATTCCCAACAACAGTGCGCTCTCTATAAGCTTTTCGATCACCCGGGGCTCGGGTGAAAAATGCAGCAGCTCCGTGGCCAGCGTGTGGATTTGCGGCGCGTTCTCGCGCGTGAGCGCCGTGATGGTCAACAGCGCAAAATCCACCTGGTTGGTGAACAGCAGGGTGTTGGACACCTTGGCCAGCGTGTCCGCCTGGTAGGCCAGCGGCCGGGCTGCCATGGGGCGGTAGAGCTGGCTGACACGGTAGTAATCCCACGCAATGCCAGCGCCCGCCACGCCCACCGCCACCACCACGGCAGCGCTGGCCAGAAAACGCGCAGAACGCACCCAGCCCGGCAGCGCCCGGCGCCACAGCAAGGCCAGCGCCAGCACCGTGACGAGCTGGAATGGGCCGTACCACAGAGGAAACTCAACCATGCTGTGCAGGCCGATGATGGCCAGCACACCCCAGGCCAGCTGGCGCAGCGGATCGGTCTCGCACCACGGACGCGCGCGCACCACCCAGGCCAGCACGGCGCCGCATGCCACGGCAGCCACCGGCAGGCCCAGCTCCACCGCCAGATGCAAGGGCAGGTTGTGGGCGTTGTCCAGCAGCGCGCAAAAGCGCTCGCCGGGAAACAGCGTCATGTAGTGCGCATAGTCCAGCTCGCCCCAACCCCAGCCCGTCCAGGGCTTCTGCGCGATCAGGTACAGCACGTTGGACCACAGAGTCCGTCGGCTGCTGCAGGCCTGCAGGTCCCCCCCGATGCGGGCAAAAACCCCCTCGGTGGCAAACCCCGTCCAGTCCAGCAACAGGCGCGAAAGCAGCCATCCCGCCAGGGCATAGAGCGCCAGCCCGATCACGGCCAGGCCCACCACCAGGCGCCCACTGGTGCCGCGCCACAGCACCAGCAGTGCCACGATCAGCAACCACTGCATCGCCCCGGTGCGCGATGCCGTGGCCGCGCTGGCCACCGCCAGCAACGCAAGCGCCCACGCCAACAGCATTCCCACCAGCCACGACGGCCATTCGCGCCCGCCGCCCTGCAGCGCTTGCTGCAGGGGCGTTACCGGCGCCGCAGTGTCCGCCGCCGCCAGGCGCACCTGCATCTGTGCCACCAACCACATGAGCGCCCACACGCCCAGGCTCATCAGCGACGCCTGCTGGTTGCGCTGGCGCAGGTTGCCGATGGCCTGCCCCGGCGTGGACGGCTGCACCCAGGGTGCCAGGCCGGGGTCGCCCAAAAAGTACTGCAGCAACCCGACCACTGCGGCCAACAAGGCCGCCAACAGCAAGCCCACCGCCAGCGGCGATGCCAGGAACGCTCGCCCACCGGACCCCAGGGCGCCAGCCGGCGCGCGGCGCAGCCCCCAGCCACGGCAGACCACGACAAGGGTCAGCAGCGCACCACAAGCCCAAGCCGCCACCAGGGGCCAGAAATTGGACAGGGGCGGCTGCGGGTACGAAAAGAGAAACGGCAAAGCCACTGCCAGCAGGGTCAGCGGCGCAGCAACGGCATCCAGACGCATTTCAATCAAACCAGAGCACAGTGGCGGAAGCGTTGGATCATAGGGGTGCGCGCGGCATCGGCCTTCGCTGCGGCATCGCCTTGCATCCCAACGGGTCGGCAAGCGCTGAAAATCTGCCCCCTGCACCCATGGGAGAATGCCGCCCATGCACGCATTGTTTGAAGAAGCCGGCAAATTCATGGCCGGCCGTATCCTGTCCGAAGCGGAAAGCTCGGCCCAAGTCGAGCTCGATTCGGGCAAGCGGGTCAAGGTCAAGGCCGCGAACCTCCTGTTGAAATTTGACAAGCCCGCGCCGTCGGAGCTGATGGCGCAGGCGCAGGCCATTGCCCAAAGCATCGAGCTGCCCCTGGCCTGGGAATTCGCGCCCGAGGACGATTTCGGCTTTGCCGACCTCGCGCGCGACTATTTTTCAGACAACGCCACGCTGGCCCAGCAGGCCGGTGCGCTGTTCGCCCTGCACGAGGCGCCGCACTACTTTCGCCGTGCTGGCAAGGGCCGCTTCAAGAAGGCGCCGGCCGAAATCCTGCAACAGGCGCTGGCCGCCATCGAGAAAAAGAAACTGATCGTGCAGCAGATCAGCGACTGGGCCGAGGCGCTGGGACGCGGCGAATGCCCGCAGCCCATCCGCGAGCATCTCTACAAAATTTTGTTCCGCCCGGACAAGAACGCGCCCGAATACAAGGCCGTGGTCGAGGCCAGCCGCGCCACGCACCTGGCGCCGCTCGATCTGCTGCAAAAAGCCGGCGCCATCGACTCCAGCTACCAGTTCCACTGGAAGCGCTTTTTGTTCGACAACTTCCCCAAGGGCACGGGCTTCCCGCAGCTCACTGCGCCGCAGCCGCCCGCAGACCTGCCGCTGGCACCGGTGCAGGCCTATTCCATCGACGACTCGCAAACCACCGAGATCGACGACGCGCTGTCGGTGCAGGGCCTGGGCACGGGCACCGTGGTGCTGGGCATCCACATTGCCGCGCCCGGCCTGGCCATCCAGCCCGGCAGCGCCATCGACCAGCTGGGCCGCAGCCGCCTGTCCACCGTCTATATGCCGGGCTACAAGATCACCATGCTGCCCGACGAGGTGGTGCAGATCTACACGCTGGACGAAGGCCGCGCCAACCCTGCGGTGTCGCTGTACGTCACGGTGAACGAAGCCACGCTGGAGATCACCAGCACCGAAACCAAGCTCGAGCGCGTGCCCGTGGTGGCCAACCTGCGCCACGACCAGCTCGACCACATCGTCACCGAGGCCTGGCTAACCGACCCGGCCGTTGAGGTCGAAAACACCCCGCAGCGCTTGCTGGATGTGCGCGACCAGCTATCATTTTTGCACCGCCTGGCCAAGAGCCTGAAGGCCCAGCGCGAAGTGGTGCGCGGCAAGCCCGAGAACTTCAATCGGCCGGACTACAACTTCCGCCTGATTGGCAATGACAAGGCCGAGCCCAACGGCTCGGAAACCGTGCAGATCACCACCCGCCAGCGCGGCGCGCCCCTGGACCTGATCGTGGCCGAGGCCGCCATCGTGGCCAACAGCACCTGGGGCAGCTGGATGGCCGAGCTGGGCGTGCCCGGCATCTACCGCAGCCAGGCCAGCATGGCACCGGGCGTGAAGGTGCGCATGGGCACCAAGGCGCTGCCGCACGCCGGCATTGGCGTCAAAAGCTATTCGTGGGCCACCTCGCCGCTGCGCCGCTATGTCGATCTGGTAAACCAGTGGCAGATCATTGCCTGCGTGCGCAACGGCAAAACAGCGGCGCTCGCGGCCCCCTTCAAGCCCAAGGACGCCGAGCTGTTCTCCATCATCAGCAGCTTTGATGCGGCCTACAGCGCCTACAACGGCTACCAGGCCGGCATGGAGCGCTTCTGGACGCTGAAGTACGTGGAGCAAAACGGCATCACCGAGCTCAACGCCACCGTGTTCAAGGAAGGCCCGGGCGGCAGCTTTCTGGTGCGGGCGGACGAGCTTCCGCTGGTCTTCCCCGTGCTGGGCGCGCAAAACCTGCCGCGCGGCGCACGCCTCAAAGTCAAGCTCGGGGAGGTGGACGAGATCACGCTCGACATCCACGGCACGGTGGTCGAGCGCCTGGACGACCCGGCCGACGCCAGCGATGACGGCCCGGTGGAGGACGCCGAGGACGACGAAGCCGTGGCCGGCCCCATCGCCATCGCCGTCGATGTGAATGAAGCCGAGGCCAGCGCCCCCCCAAGCGCCGATAATCCGACCTCGTGAAACCACGCACCTTCCTCACCCGCTTCAGCACGCTGCAGCTCACGCTGGGTGTGTCGGTGGCGCTGCATGCAGCGCTGCTGTCGGTGCGTTTCATCGACCCCGAGGGCTTCCACCGCGTGTTCCAGGACACGCCGCTCGAAGTCATCCTGGTCAATGCCAAGTCCAACGAGCGGCCCGACAAGGCCCAGGCCATCGCCCAGGCCAACATGGCCGGGGGCGGCGAGGCCGACAAGGGCCGCGCCACCAGCCCGCTGCCTTATTCGGCGCTCACGGCGGTGGGAGACGATTTCGAGGAGTCACAGCGCCGACTCGAAGCCCTGCAAGAGCAGCAAAACCAGTTGCTGGCCCAGTTGCGCCAGCAGCTCGCCGCCCTGCCCGCCCCCGATCCACACAAGCCCAGCCAAAGCGGCAGCCAGGCCGCCGAAGAGGAAAAGCGCCGCCAGCTCGTGAAACTGCTGGCCGAGATCGAAAAGCGCATCAACGAAGAAAACACCCGCCCGAAAAAGCGCTACATCAGCCCCGCCACGCGCGAAGAAGCCTATGCGGTCTATTACTCGGCGCTGCGCAGCAAGGTCGAGGACAAGGGCACCGAGAACTTTCCCGAGCAAGGCGGCAAAAAGCTGTATGGCGAGCTGACCATGATTGTCACCGTCAACCACGATGGCCGTGTCCTGGCCACCGAGGTGGTGCAGGGTTCGGGCCACACTGCACTGGACCGGCAGGCCGAGGCCATTGCGCGGGCCGCCGGACCGTTCGGCGCCTTCAATGCCGAGATGCGCCGCCAGGCCGACCAGATTGCCATGGTGGCGCGCTTCAGGTTCACGCGCGACCAGACCCTGCAAACCAACCTTGAAGCCTCCCCCGAAAGCCGCAGCCCCTGAACGGCGGCCTCCAGCGGCCCGCAGTGGCCGCTGGCAGCGCGCAACACACCGCGCCCGGCCCACACTCTTTTCTTCACACCGCGTTCCATGAGTTTTTCCGCTGACCTGTATTGCGTGATGGGCAACCCGGTGGCGCACAGCCGCTCGCCCGCCATCCACGCCCGTTTTGCCGAACTGACCGGCGAGCACCTGGTGTACGAGCGCTGCCTGCTGCCCATCGACGGCTTTGCCCAGGGCGTACGCGACTTCATGGCACGCGGCGGGCGCGGCTGCAACGTCACCGTGCCCTTCAAGATCGAAGCCGCCGCCCTGGCCACCACGCGCAGCGAGCGCGTGCAGCGCGCCGGCGCCGCCAACACCCTGGTGTTTGCCTCCGACGGCATCCACGCCGACAACACCGACGGTCTGGGGCTGGTGGCCGACATCACGCGCAATGCGGGCCTGCCGCTGGCCGGGCGTGATGTGCTGCTGGTGGGCGCCGGCGGCGCCGCCGCCGGCGTGCTGGCCCCCCTGATGCAGGCGGGCGTGCGCCACATCACCGTGGCCAACCGCACGCTGGCCCGGGCCCAGGCGCTGGTGCAGGCCCATGCCGACCTGGCGTTGCTACAAAAAACAGAGCTACTAGCGCTTACCCCGCAAGCGCTGGATGCCGATTTTGATCTCATCATCAATGCCACCGCCAGCAGCCTGGCGGGCGACGCCGTTCCCGTGCCGGCCCATGTGCTGCGCCCCGGCAGCCTGGCCTACGACATGATGTACGGCCCGGCGGCGCAGGGCTTTCTGGACTGGGCGCGCCAGCACGGCGCCGTGCCCCGCGATGGCCTGGGCATGCTGGTGGAGCAGGCGGCAGAGGCCTTTGCCCTGTGGCGCGGCGTGCGCCCGCCATCGGCGCAGGTATTGGCCGAGCTGCAGGCCACGGTGTGAGAGGGGCGCAACCATGAAAGCGGTGCTGCGCTGGCTGGGCCTGGTGCTGGTGGCCGTGGTGGCCCTGCAATTGTTTTTTGTGGGGCGCATCGCGATGATGGCCGTGCTCGCCCCCGAATCCACCACCTTCCAGCGCTCCGAAATCTGGGCGCAGCTGGCCAGCAAAGGGCAGGTGCAGTGGCGCCAGCAGTGGGTGCCTTACCCCCAGATTTCCGACCACCTCAAGCGCGCCGTGATTGCCGCGGAAGACGACAGCTTCGTCAACCACGACGGCGTGGACTGGAACGCCATCGAAAAAGCCTGGGAACGCAACGCCCGCGCCGAGGCGCAAATCGCCAAGGCCCAGGCCCGCGCGCCCGATAAACCCGTGCGCGCACCCAAGATTCGCGGCGGCTCCACCATCACCCAGCAGCTGGCCAAGAACCTGCTGCTCTCGGGCGAGCGCACGCTGCTGCGCAAGGGCCAGGAATTCGTGCTGACGCTGCTGCTGGAGCAATTGCTCTCCAAGCAGCGCATCCTGGAGATCTACCTCAACAGCGTGGAATGGGGCGACGGGGTGTTTGGCGCCGAGGCCGCGGCCCAGCATTACTTCAAAAAACCGGCCGCACGCCTGTCGCCGCAGGAGGCCGCGCGCCTGGCCGTCATGCTGCCCGCGCCCAAGCGTTTCGAGAAGACGCCGGGCTCGGCCTATCTGGCGGGGCGCACGCGCACCATCGTGGCGCGCATGGGCAGCGCCGAGCTGCCTTGACCCACCCGATTAGCAACAACGCCACGCGCCCTGGCCGGGATGCCATGGGCCGGCGCTTGCCCTCCAGCACCTATTTTTTGCGCCGCTTGCCCAAAGCCCTGGCGGGCGGCTTGGGTGCCAGCCCCAGCGCGGCGCGGGCCAGGGCGTCGGCCTCTGTGTTGCGGTGGCGCGGAATCCACTGCCACTGCACCAGCCCGAACGACTCCAGCAGGGTGCGCGCCTCGTCCAACAGATCGTGCAGCCGCGCGATGGGTGGGGCCGTGGTGCCGCCGAGCTGCTCCACCAGAATGCTGCTGTCGCTGTACACCCGCAACGCGCTGGCCCCGCGCGCCTGCAGCTCGCCCAGGGCCAGCAACAGCGCCCGCAGCTCGGCCTCGTTGTTGCAACCCGTGGTGTGGGTCGCCTGCGAGAGCTGGTGCCGGGTGCCGTCGGGCGCGCAGAGCACCACGCCCAGCCCCATGCGGCCGGGGTTGGGCATGGCGCTGCCGTCGCAGTAGATGGTCCAGGGGCTGAGCGGGGTGGATTCGCCCACCGGATTCATCGCATGGGCTGTGCAGTCAAAGCCACCGGCGGGCGCCGTGGCGGGGATAGTCATGAACGGTAGAACGCTTCTACCTTGCCCTTGAGCTTGATCAGCAGCGGCTTGCCCTTGCGATCGAGCGTCTTGCCCGCGGGCACCTTGACCCAGCCTTCGCTGATGCAGTATTCCTCGACATCGAAACGGTCCTTGTCGTTCAGACGGATGCCGATGTCGTGCTCGAACACGGCGGCAACATGGTGCGGGCTGCGCGGGTCGATGGACAGGTGGTCAGGCAGCGGGGGCGCGGAGGTGGCTTCGGTCATGACAATCTTTGAAGGGATGAATGCAGGAAAGCAGCGATTTTCCCGGATTTGGCCCGGCCTGGGCCGGCTGGCTCGCCCTTTTCGGCGGGCCGGCAGGCGCCGCGCGGCTGCGGCACCGGCCCCGTATCATCGCCCCCACGCTGGCCCGGCGGGATACATGCCTTTGCGCCGGGCCGGTTTTTTTCGCCAGTCCTGTGCGCTGGCACCCTGATTTATAGACAAAATGGGTTGTAGCGCTTATCCCATAAGCGCTAACAGCTATCAACTACATAGCACATGAGAATTCTGGGAATCGACCCCGGCCTGCAGACCACGGGCTTCGGCCTGATCGATGTGGACGGCCACCGGCTCAGCTACGTGGCCAGCGGCACCATCCGCACCACCGCGCTGGCATTGGGCGATCTGCCCGGCCGGCTGAAAGTGCTGTTTGACGGCATCAGCGAGGTGGCGGCGCGCTACCAGCCCGACGTGGCCACCGTCGAGATCGTCTTCGTCAATGTCAACCCCCAGTCCACCCTGCTGCTGGGCCAGGCCCGTGGCGCGGCCATTACCGCCCTGGTGGCCAGCAACCTGCCCGTGGCCGAATACACCGCGCTGCAGATGAAAAAAGCCGTGGTCGGCCATGGCCGCGCCGCCAAGACGCAGGTGCAGGAGATGGTGCGCCGCCTGCTGCAGCTGCCGGGCCTGCCCGGCACCGACGCCGCCGATGCGCTGGGCATGGCCATCACCCACGCGCACGCTGGCGCGGCCATGGCCCGGCTCGGCGAGGCGGCCACGCTGCAGCGGCGCCAGCACGCGATGTACAAGGGTGGCCGCAGCTACTGACATGCCCGGCACTGCGACACCACGGGGCGCAGTAACCCTGCTGGGGACAGGCGCCCTAAAATCGGCCGGATGGCCCACCCACCCTCTCCTGCGCCCGCTGCGGCGCCCGCACCATTCAACGGCCATTTCACTACCACCGAAGCGATCGCCGGCTTCATCTTCGTGAAAATTCCGGTCGGCCGCCGACACGACGAGTCAGACCCTTTGCACCGCCGCGAGGACACCATTGACCAGATGCTGCGCGCGCAGAGCCTGGGGCTGGTGGTGGGCTGGGGCGATTCGCTGGGCGAGCGGCGCCCCGATGGGCTGCGGCCTGCCGCCTATATCCGCATCGACATCAATGCCCACGACGTGCAGGCCGTACGCAGCGCCCTGCGCGCGCTG
>LNAP01001878.1_pt1 | contig 21706 bp, 19 predicted proteins | sample 602601 | NCBI WGS metagenome assembly LNAP01 (sample SAMN02440304, study PRJNA202911) | soil metagenome | biome: Subtropical and temperate rainforests or woodlands; isolation source: soil samples (1 kg each in a 20% v/v slurry with milli Q water) were... ...
AGCAGGACGCGGTGCAGCGGCCGGCGGGCCTTTCGGGGGGGCCTTCGGTTCACCCTTGGGCTCGCCCTCGGGGGCCGGTGGCGCGGCCTGCGCCACCACGAACGATGCATCGGTTGTCGTCGCATGCGAAGCCGGTGCAGCGAACTGCGCAACGCTGAGCGCTGTCGTGGCCAGTAGTACGAGGCGAAGTTTTGTCATGATGAACTGAAGTCTCCTGGAAAATTCTAACGAGAGCTGGTGGTCGAACACCGGCGCAGCGATCGATCGATCAACTGACAATGGTAAGGCCGCAGTGTGGCACCCCACCCGACGCGGTCGGCTTTTATTTCTGATATGACAGCGGCCCGAATGCGCTTCGTTCATTGCGCATTCAGGCCATCGCTGGTTACGCCGAACTACATGGTCGCTGGCTGTTCGGGCGGTTCGGGATTGATGTCGGGTCCGCGCTCCGGAATTTCCTCGGGCTGATAACCCGGCAATTCGTCCGGCAACTGCGGCTCGCCGGGCTCGCGTACCGGAGCGGGAATTTCCGGCCGCGGATTTCCCGGCGGATCTTCCTGCGGCGGCTCCGTCGGCTGGCCGGGCTTGATGGGCGGGTCTTCGACCGGGCCCGACATCAGATCGCGACCTTGCGATTGGTGCCGATGTCCGGCCGCGTGCCGGTGACGGCGGCGGCCGCCATCTTCACATAGCTGATCGCAGTGCCCGGCGAATCCCAGAATTCCGCATCGTCTGGGGTGACCTTGAGCACACGGATGTTGGGATCCTCGGCGCTGTCCCACCAGGCTTTTGCCGGCATCGAGAACAGCTCCCGGATCTTGGCGCGGTCATTGGAGACTTCGGCGGTGCCGGTGACCGAGACATACTTCTGGTCGCCCGCATCTGCGAAGGACAGGTTGACGTTGGGATTGCGCGCAATCTCATCGTCCTTGTGGCGACGGGCATCGGTCAGGAAGTAGATGGCATTCGCATCGCGATCCACATGCGCTGCCATCGGGCGGGCACGCAGCTTGTCGCCGTCATGGGTCACCAGCATGGCGAAGCCGATCTTCTTCATCAGCTCCCAGGTGCGATCGATGTCGGCGGCGTTGTCGTTGGCCATGGTCTGTTTTCTCCTGTGAAGCTCCGACACATAACGGCGCGCCGGCGGCGAGGTTCCGCGACATTGTTTGACAGCGGCCGAGGAACCTCGCATCACAAGATGAATCAGGGGAGGGTGCGATGCCGGTTGCCTATTGGAGCATTTTGATTGCGGCGTTGCTGCCGCTGGTCTGGGCCGGCTATGCCAAGGCCGGCGCGCGCGACAACAACACGCCGCGCGACGATGCCGAAAATCTCACGGGCGCAAGGCGTCGTGCCTATGCCGCGCATCAGAATGCCTACGAGAACTTTCCGTTCTTCGCCGTGGCGGTGATGGCGGCGCTGAGCTTCGGCGCCAGCCCGGGCATGGTGGATTGGCTCGCGGTGCTGTACATCGCGTTCCGCGTTGCGCACGGGCTGCTGTATGTGGCCGACAAGTCCCGTCTGCGCTCGATGGCCTATGCCGGAGCGCTGTTCGTCAATATCGCGATCTTCGTGCTGCCGGCGTTCAAATAGCTTACGCCGGCGCATGGCAGACGGCTTCGATGTTGTGGCCGTCGGGATCGCGCACGAAGGCGCCGTAGTAGTTCGGATGATAATGGGGGCGGATGCCGGGCGGGCCGTTGTCGGTGCCGCCTGCAGCCATCGCTGCCTGATAGAATGCATCGACCGTGGCACGATCCTTTGCCACAAGGGCAATGTGCACCGGAATGTTGATCGCGCCCTGACCGCTGATCCAGAAATCCGGCTTGCCATTGGCGCCAAAGCCCGCGGCGGCATGATCGCCGGTTTCCTCTTCAGTGACTTCCATGGCCACGCCGTAGCCAAGCGGCGCCAGCGCGCGGACGTAGAATTCCTTGGCGCGGTCATAGTCGGAAACCGAAAAACCGATATGGTCGAGCATCAGCAACTCCCCTGCTTCTGAGCCGAAATCCTAAGTCGATTCCGGTCTGCCAGACAATGGATTCACGCCGCCTTCGTCGGCGCTTTTCGGCCCCGCAAGAACCGGCCGAGCAGCTTGCGCTTGCTCTTGCGCGGCACCAGTTCGATGTCACTGACGAGTTTGGCGCCGCCCTTGCGGCGTTCCAGCACGATCTTGCGGCTGTGGAAGACTTCGAGTTCTTCGCGATGGGCCACGGAGACCACCGTGGCGTTGGGCAGTTCGTCGGTGAGCAGCTCCATCATCTTGTCCTGGCTCTTGGCGTCGAGCGCCGAGGTGGCCTCGTCCAGCACGATGATGTCGGGGTTGTGCAGGAACAGCCGCGCGAAGGCCAGCCGCTGCTTCTCGCCGCCGGACAGGGTCTGGTCCCAAGGCGCGTCTTCCTCGAGCTTCTCCTTGAGATGGCCGAGCCCGACCTTGTCGAGCGCGCGGCCGATCTCCTCGACGCTCCAGTCCTCCGCGGCAGCCGGATAGGCGGCGGCGCGGCGCAGCGTACCGGACGGCACGTAGGGTTTTTGCGGCAGCATGAACAGGCGGCGGTCGGGATGGAAGTTGATGCTGCCGCTGCCCCAGGGCCACAGACCGGCGATGGCGCGCACCAGCGTGCTCTTGCCGGTCCCGGACTCGCCGGCCACCAGCAGGCGCTCGCCGGGCTCGATCTTGACCTCGGTGTCGCCGACCACGGCAGTGCCGTCGTCGAGGGTCACCGAGAGATCGTGCAGGCTGAGCGCGGTGTCGCCGGTGGTTTCGCCACGCGTGATGCGGCCGATGCCGTCGCCGCGCTCGGCGCGCTCCAGCCCGTCGAGCGACATCATCAGCGAGGCAATGCGCCGCGCGCAGGCGTTCCAGTCGGCAAGCCGCGGATAGTTGTCGACCAGCCAGCCGAACGCCGCCTGCACGATGGTGAAGGCGCTGGCCGCCTGCATTACCTGGCCCAGCGACATGCTGCCGTCGAGAAATTTTGGCGCACAGAGCAGGAGAGGAACGACGGGAGCGATCAGGCTGGAGCCCTGCGACACCAGCGTCGTGCGCATGTGCTGGTGCGCGAGCCGCGCCCATTGCTTCAGCACGCTGGCAAAGGTCTTGTCGATGCCCGCACGTTCTTCCTCTTCGCCGCCGAGCAGCGCGATGCTCTCGCCGTTCTCGCGGACGCGCGTCAGCGCGTAGCGATATTCCGCCTCGGCCTGGTTCTTGTCTTCGGAGGTCTGTACGAAGGCGCGGCCGATCACCATGATCGAGCCCGAGGCGATGCCGGCATAAAGCACCGCGGCAATCACCAGGAAGCCGGGAATGGTGACGGTGGAGCCGCCCCAGGTCAGCGTCAGGGCGCCGCCGATGGTCCACAGCACCACGATGAAGGTGGTGGCGGACAGAAACGCCGAGATCACGCCTGCGGCGAAATCCACCGGCGAATCGGTGGCGACGCGGAGGTCCTCGGCGATGCGGTATTCCGGATTCTGGTGATCGCCGCTGACCAGGTTGAGCTGATAGTAGCGCCCCGATGTCAGCCAGCGCGATACCACGGCGTTGGTCAGCCACGCCCGCCAGCGCCGCTGGATTCCCATTCGCGTATAGACTTGGGCCACGCCGAGCAGCACGCTGCCGATGGCCAGCGGAAAGAAGATGCCGGTGAGGGTCCACACGCTGGCCGCGTCGCGCTTCTCGATGGCATCGAAGATCGCCCGATTCCAGACGTTGATGCCGTACTGGAAACCGACATTGGTGACGATCAGGAGCAGCAGGCCAATGGAAAACGCCCAGGCCAGCTTGTCGCCATTGGCGCCCCAGAATCCCTTGGCGCTGATCCAGAACCGCGTCAGCAGATAGTCTTTTCGCGCCTGCTCGGCTTCTTCCGGGGTCAGTTCCGGATCCGGCTCCAGCAATTCCGGCGGTGGCGGCTCGACCTGCTTGCCGGTCTCGGCAACGATCTCGACAATGGCGGGTTCGGCGGCGGTCGCATCGGCGGCAGGTTTGTTCATCCCGCCATAACGCAAGTTATATCAAAAGGTTCCATACGGTTCCCGAGCACCACTCCGCGGCCGTCATCTGAGCTGCGAGCCACTTGGGGGAAGCCTCGAAGGATGCGGCCACAACGGCAAACGGCCCTGCGTCGAGGCGGTCGCCAGCGCGACTTCGCCTCGGGACGACGGCTAGGCCTGGCGCACGCTTGGTCGCTGCGCCTTGCGCCACCGGCCGGTCTTGCCGAGCACCCGCGACAGCTGCTCGATCGAATACGGTTTCTGCAGCAGCTCGAAGCCGAACGTGCCGTTCTGCGCCAGCACATGGCTGTAGCCCGAGGTGAGCACCACCGGGAGGTCGGCGTAGAGCGCGCGAATCTGCTGCGCCAGTTCGATGCCGGTCATGCCCGGCATCACCACGTCGGAGAACACCACGTCGTAGCGGCCGGCGTCGCGTGCCAGCTCGGCGAGCGCGTCCTGGGCATTGCTGACCAGGTGCGGCGCGTAGCCGAGTTCGCCGAGTGCGTCGGTGGCGAAGCGGCCGACCTCGCGATTGTCCTCCACCACCAGCACCGACATGCCGTGGCCGTCCACCACGGTGACACCGTCAGGGCGCGGCGCAGGCGCATGGCGGTCCGCGGAAACCCGCGGCAGATAGAGTGTGAAGGTGCTGCCGCGCCCGACTTCGCTCGATACGTCGATCTCGCCGCCGGACTGTTTGGCAAAGCCGAACACCTGGCTGAGGCCGAGCCCGGTACCCTGGCCGACTTCCTTGGTGGTGAAGAACGGCTCGAAGATGCGTTCGAACTGCTCGGCGGGAATGCCGATGCCGGTGTCGGCGACCGAAACGGCGACATAACCGGCGCTGCCGCCGGCGGCCGGCTCGATGCCGGGGATCGCGTCGGTCGTCATGACCGTGATGGTCAGCCGCCCTTCGCCGCGCATGGCGTCACGGGCGTTGACGGCCATGTTGATCAGGGCAGTCTCGAACTGGCTGGCGTCGGCATCGACGTAGCAGGGCTCCTCAGGGATCACCGTCTCGATGGCGACGGGCGATCCGGTGAGGGTACCGATGATCTCGCTGACCGAGCGGACGCAATGGCCGACCTCGAACACTTCCGGCTTCAGGGTCTGGCGTCGCGCGAAGGCCAGCAGTTGCGCGGTCAGTTTCGCGGCGCGGTTCACGGTGTCGGAGATTGCCGCCACGTAGCGCACGCGCCGCTCTTCGGACAGGTTCGGCCGCTGCAACAGGTCGACCGAGGAGCGGATCACCGTGAGCAGATTGTTGAAGTCGTGGGCGACGCCGCCGGTGAGCTGGCCCAGGGTCTCCAGCCGCTGGCTGTGCTTCAGCGCGTCCTCGGCCTCGCGACGTTTCATCGCCTCGAACTGCAGCCGCCGGGTGCGGCGCAGGGCCATGGCCAGCAGCAGGAACAGCAGCGCGGTGGCCGGCAGGCCGAAAATCAGATGGGTGCCGATGGTGGTCAGCCAGCGCGCATTGATCGCCGAGGTCTCGAGGCCGGCAGCGACATAGATCGGGTAGTGGGCGAGCCGCTGGTAGCCAACCCGCCGCTCCAAACCGTCGGCCGGCGAGATGGCTGTGATCAGCCCCGCGTCGGGATGGGCCGAGATCTGCCGCGCGATCGGGCCTTTCCTGTCCAGCACCGCAGGCCCGGCCAACGACGGATAGCGCGCGAGGATGGCGCCGTCGGTGAGCCCCAGCGCCAGGAAGCTGCCGCGCTCGCGACCGATGCGGGCGTAGAAACTCTCGAAATATTCGGGCAGCACCGACGCCTGGATCACGCCGGTGAAGCCGCCGTCCTCGGCCTCCCGGCGTCGGCTGACGCCGAAGAACGCGGCGCCCTGGTATGGCGGCCGCGGCAGCAGGGACCTGCCGATGTAAGTTCCGATGTCGCGGTCGACATGGGCCTGGAAGTAGTCGCGATCGGAGAAATCGATCGCTGGCGCCGGTATGATCAGGCTGTTGACCAGCGCATGGCCGCTGGCGTCGAACACCCACATGGATTTCATCTGCGGCAGCGCCTCGGCCAGCGCCTTGAGGCGGAGATGCAGCGCCTGCTCCTGGGTCTTCAGCTCGGCATCGGATCGGCCGCGGATCATCTCGTTGATCTCGGACAGGCTGCGGTCGATGGTCTCGAACACTTTCAGGGCATGTTCGTGAGCGACGTCGAGGGTGCGCTCGATCTCGTGGTCGGCGATCTCGCGGGTCGAGACCCAGGCGGACGACGCGGCATAGACGAACAGCGCCACCGGAAGTGCCAGCGAGGCGGCCATCATCCAGCGCAGCAGTCTCAGTGAATGCTGTTGTTCGGTCTGCAATGCGCGCCCTGTGCGATCTGGTGCGAATCCTACCCTAAACCGCGGGCGCGACAAAATCGGGACAATGGAACCGGAACGAGCGCGGACCGCGGAGGCGGTCACCCCGCGTGGCGAAAACGGGTCGGGCGCGCGATCTGCCGTCCGCCTTTATCAAAGCGGTAGGGTTACCGACGGAGCAGGCGGCGCGATACCTCCGCCGCCTGCCGGCGTGATTGGTTTGCGCCGTGCGATCCCCTAACAGTAGTGCGGGGACTGCGCGCTGTGACGTGGCGGTACTTGAAGGGATCACGATGGCCAAGCGGCTCCTCGCAATCGAAGACGATGCCCTGCACCATATGATCATCGGAAAGATCGCGGTGACCGAGGGGTACGAGACCAGCGTGGCGACATCGGTCGAGCAGGCGGCCGGTCTCTTGCGCGGCGGCGAATTCGACTGCGTGACGCTCGATCTGTCGCTCGGCGAGCGGCCCGGCGTCTATGTCCTGGGTGTTCTGGCGGAATTGGGCACCCAGGTTCCGGTCGTGATCTTCAGCGGCCACGATGATGAGGTCTCCCGGGAGACCGTGCGAATTGGCAAGAGCCTCGGCCTGAACATCTACCCGCCTCTGGTGAAGCCCCAAGGCATCGTCGATCTGCGCAAGGTGCTGGCTTCGATCGGCCGCGCGGAAGTCTGAGAAAGCGGCCGGTTACCACGAATCCGGTAGCTCAATTTCCGCGTCGGGCAGGCCGCGTGCCGTCCCCGCTTCTTCTTAAAGTTCGAGGCTCCGAAAACGTCGATGGCCGGCACATTGGGCGAAGCTGTGCTTCGCGCCTCGGCCGGCCATGACGGATTTCTATCGTGCCGCTGGTGAGGCGGCAAAAAACCTCAGATCTGCCGTTCGACCATCTTCAGCTTGAGCTCGGCGATCGCCTCGGAGGGATTGAGTCCCTTCGGGCAGGCCTTGGCGCAGTTCATGATGGTGTGGCAGCGATACAGCCGGAACGGATCCTCGAGATTGTCGAGGCGCTGGCCGGTGGCTTCGTCGCGGCTGTCCTTGACCCAGCGGGTCGCCTGCAGCAGTGCAGCGGGACCGAGGAAGCGGTCGCTGTTCCACCAGTAGCTCGGGCACGAGGTCGAGCAGCAGGCGCACAGGATGCATTCGTAGAGGCCGTCGAGCTTCTCGCGGTCGGCGTGGCTCTGCTTCCATTCCTTCTGCGGGGTCGGCGTGGTGGTCTGCAGCCACGGCTCGATGGACGCGTACTGCGCGTAGAAGTTGGTGAGGTCGGGGATCAGGTCCTTGACCACCGGCTGATGCGGCAGTGGATTGACCTTCACCGGGCCGTCCTTCACGTCGTCCATGGCCATCGTGCAGGCCAGCGTGTTCTGGCCGTCGATGTTCATGGCGCAGGAGCCGCACACGCCTTCGCGGCAGGAGCGGCGGAAGGTCAGGCTCGGATCGATGTTGTTCTTGATCCAGATCAGGCCGTCGAGCACCATCGGACCGCAGTCCTTGGTGTCGATGTGATAGGTGTCGACGGCGGGATTCTTGCCGTCATCAGGATTCCAGCGATAGACGCGGAATTCGCGCGTCTCGGTGGCGCCGGCCGGCTTCGGCCATTCCTTGCCGCCGGTGATTTTTGAATTCTTCGGAAGTGCGAATTCGACCATGGTCTTGCCCTTGCTTCTCCGCTTGCCATTGCCGGGCTTGACCCGGCAATCCATCCTCTTGCGAAGATCGATGGATGCGCGGGTCAGGCCCGCGCATGACGATGATAGTTCTCAGTACACGCGCGCCTTTGGCGGGATGTACTGTACGTCGTTGGTCATCGTGTAATCGTGCACCGGGCGATACTTGATGTCGGTCTTGCCGCCGCCATCGAGCCACGCCAGCGTATGCTTCATCCAGTTGACGTCGTCGCGCGCCGAGAAATCCTCGCGCGCATGGGCGCCGCGGCTCTCGGTGCGGTTGGCCGCCGAGTCCATGGTGACCACGGCCTGGACGATCAGGTTGTCGAATTCCAGCGTCTCGATCAGGTCCGAATTCCAGGTCAGCGAACGATCGGAGACCGAGATGTCGCTGATGCCGCTGTGCACCTTGTGGATCAGATCCTGACCTTCGCTCAGCACCTCGCCGGTGCGGAACACGGCGCAGTTGGTCTGCATCACATGCTGCATGTTTTCGCGCAGCTTCGCCGTGGGCGTGCCGCCCTTGGAATAGCGGTAGTGGTCGAGGCGGCTCAGTGCCTTGTCGGCGGAATTGGGCGGCAGGTCCGGCTGCTTGGCGTTGGGCGTCAGCTTCTCGGCGCAGCGCAGTGCCGCGGCCCGGCCGAACACCACGAGATCGATCAGCGAGTTGGAGCCGAGCCGGTTGGCGCCGTGCACCGAGACGCAGGCGGCTTCGCCGACCGCCATCAGGCCCTGCACCACCGCATTGTCGTCGCCGTCCTTCTTGGTGACGACCTCGGCGTGGAAGTTGGTCGGGATGCCGCCCATGTTGTAATGCACCGTCGGCACGATCGGGATCGGCTGTTTGGTGACATCGACGCCGGCGAAGATGCGCGCGGAGTCGGAAATGCCCGGCAGACGCTCGGCCAGCACCTTGGGGTCGAGATGGTCGAGGTGCAGGAAGATGTGATCCTTCTTCTTGCCGACGCCGCGGCCTTCGCGGATCTCGATGGTCATCGCGCGCGAGACGACGTCGCGCGAGGCGAGGTCCTTGGCGGAGGGCGCATAGCGCTCCATGAAACGCTCGCCTTCGGCATTGACGAGATAGCCGCCTTCGCCGCGGGCGCCTTCGGTCACCAGACAGCCAGAACCGTAGATGCCGGTCGGGTGGAACTGGACGAACTCCATGTCCTGCAGCGGCAGGCCCGCACGGAGAGCCATCGCGCCGCCGTCGCCAGTGCAGGTATGCGCCGAGGTGCAGGAGGCGTAGGCGCGGCCGTAGCCGCCGGTGGCCAGAATGGTAGTCTGTGCCTTGAAGCGGTGCAGCGTGCCGTCGTCGAGCTTGAGCGCGATGACGCCGCGGCAGACGCCCTGGTCGTCCATGATCAGGTCGATGGCGAAATATTCGATGAAGAACTCGGCGGCGTGGCGCAGCGCCTGGCCGTACATGGTGTGCAGCATGGCATGGCCGGTGCGATCCGCGGCGGCGCAGGTGCGCTGCGCCTGGCCCTTGCCGTAGTCCAGCGTCATGCCGCCGAACGGGCGCTGATAGATCTTGCCGTCCTCGGTGCGCGAGAACGGCACGCCCCAATGTTCGAGCTCGTAGACGGCGTCGGGCGCGTTGCGCACCATGTATTCGATGGAGTCCTGGTCGCCCAGCCAGTCCGACCCCTTGACGGTGTCGTACATGTGCCAGCGCCAGTCGTCCGGATGCATGTTGCCGAGCGAGGCGGAGATGCCGCCCTGCGCCGCGACAGTGTGCGAGCGGGTCGGAAACACTTTGGTGATGCAGGCGGTGCGCAGCCCGGCCTCGCCGCAGCCGACCACAGCGCGCAGGCCGGCGCCGCCGGCGCCCACCACGACGACGTCGTAGGTATGATCTTCAATCGGGTAGGCGGCGATGCCCGCCCCGTTGGCGCCGTTGCCGTTCGCGGCCATGCGCTACACTCCAGATGACAATTTGAGGATGGCGTAGATCGAGGCCAGCGCGACGGCGGCCGAGAAGAAGTTGTTGGCCATGATCGAGACCAGCTTCAGCTTTTCGTTCTGCACGTAGTCTTCCAGCACGACCTGCATGCCGATTTTCATGTGCCAGACGCTGGCAATGATGAACAACAGCATGATGAGCGCGACGAATGGCGAGCCGAGGATCTGTGCGGCGCCGGCCTGGTTGCGGCCGAGCAGCATCATCACGATCACGATCACCGGGATCATCAGCAGCACCATGGCCACTGCCGTGATGCGCTGACGCCAGAAGTCGCTGGTGCCGGAATGCGACGAACCAAGACTGCGGACGCGGCCGAGCGGTGTACGCATCGATTTGACGGAATGCTTGTCAGGTGCGCTCATCGTCCGCCTCCTAGGGCATAGGCGGCGACCCACAGCACGACGGTCAGCGCGATGCCGCCGATCAGCGCCGCCCAGGTCAGCCATTCGCGCTCCGAGGCCTTGAAACCGTAGCCGAGGTCCCAGACCAAATGGCGGATGCCGCTCAGCATGTGATGCATCAGCGCCCAAGTGTAGCCGAAGGCAATGAAGCGGCCGATGAAGCTGCCGGTAAAGGCCTGCACATTGGCGTAGGCAGTGGGACCCGAGGCGGCGGCGATCAGCCACCAGGCCAGCAGCAGGGTGCCGGCATAAAGCGCGACGCCGGTGGCGCGATGGACGATGGACAGCGCCATCGTCAGGGTCCAGCGGTAGACTTGCAAATGCGGCGAAAGAGGGCGTTCGATCCTGGCGGTCATCAGCAACTTTGACAGGTTGGCGGGCGAGCGAAAGCGCCCTGGGGGATCGCGTAGAGCAATTCTATTTACGAAGTCGAAACAGCCAGTGCAACGCCGAAATTGCATTTTTCGAATGCTGGTTCATAGCTTCGGATGAGCCTTGCATTTGCAGCTGTTGACAGCGCTCGCCGGTGTTGATGGCAATCGGCGGTGAAGCGCGATTCACAAGGGTCGCGCGCAAATGGAACATGGCATGGCCGGGCTCGACCTTTCGCAACTGCTGGAACTGGCCGTGCTGCTGATCGGCGTCGGCGCGCTGGCGGGCTTTCTCGCCGGGGTGTTCGGGATCGGCGGCGGCGCCATCCTGGTGCCGGTGTTCTACGAATGCTTCCGCCTCGCCGGCGTGCCGCTGGAGGTGCGGATGCCGCTGTGCATCGGCACTTCGCTGGCGATCATCATCCCGACCTCGATCCGTTCCTGGCGCGCCCATCACGCCCGCGGCGCGGTGGATCATGCGATCATCCGGCAATGGTGGCTGCCGGTGCTGGCCGGCGTGATCCTCGGCAGCGTGATCGCCCGCTACGCGCCGGAGCGGCTGTTCAAGATCGTGTTCGTGGCGGTGGCGTGGTCGGCGGCGGCAAGGCTGCTGCTCGGCAAGGACAGTTGGCGGCTCGGCGAGGAGATGCCGCAGGGCGCTCTGATGAAGGCCTATGGATTCGTCATCGGCCTGCTGTCGACGCTGATGGGCATCGGCGGCGGCCTGTTTTCCAACCTGCTGATGACGTTTCACGGCCGCACCATCCATCAGTCGGTGGCGACGTCCGCGGCACTGGCGGTGCTGATCTCGATCCCCGGCGCGCTCGGCTATGTCTATGCGGGCTGGCCGGCCGCGGCGCTCTATCCCGCGGTCGTCCCGCTGCAATGGCCGTTCGCGCTGGGCTATGTGTCGCTGATCGGCGCCGCCCTGGTGATGCCGACCAGCCTGATGGTGGCGCCACTCGGTGTCAGGGCGGCGCATGCCATGTCGAAGCGGACGCTGGAAACCGCCTTCGGCTGCTACCTGTTCATCGTCGGCAGCCGCTTCGTCATCGCGCTGCTGTAGTCGCTATTCCTGCGCGAACTTGTCGAGGCCCTTGCGATGCAGCCATTTTGATAGCTCGTCGGCAACGGCCTGGTTGTTGAGATCGGCAAACGCGATGTGCGAATTGCCGCGCAGACCGGCATCGGGAAGCAGCAAGACTTCGCAATCCCCGCCGTGACGATTGACGATCTCGCAGAAGGTCCGCGCCAGCTTGACTGACGTTGCCCAGATGGGGCGCGTGTCGGTGTAGTCGCCGAACACCATCTGGATCGGAAACTTGGTGAGCTTCATGAATTCCGACAGCGGCACGGAATTGGGCCCGTACGGCGCCTTGGGCTCGGGGGCAGGCCCTTCTCCTTCCGGAAACACGAATCCCGGCGTTTCATAGGCCACGATGCCCCGCATGTTCCCGCTCCTGGCCTTCAGCGCCGACAGCAGTGCGCGCCAGCCGCCGGCGGAATTGGTCAGGGCGATGACTGGCCCGATCTTGTCGATGGCCTGGCCGCCGGCCTCGGCCTGCAGCAAGGCATTCTCGAGGGTGTCGAACTCATCGTAGCGGGCGCGTGTCGCTTGGTTCCAGGCCTCGGCATTGGCCGTCGGAAATTGCAGGCCCGGATGCCAGTTCGGATAGGTGATGCCGAAACGCCAGGCGGCGAAATTGCGCTGGTCGAAATAGTCGGGCGTATAAGTGACCGGCTCGCAGCTCCAGTTGGCGCGGCCGACGCGCGGGCCATCCCATAGGTAAACCGGGTATCCCTTGCGCAGGAAGATGCTCTTGTAGCCTTCGCCGCCCTCCCAGTTGTTCTCCCACACCTTGGTGCTCGAACTGTGCCACATGATCAGGCCGACGCTGCGCCGTTTGGCGGGAATGAAGTACTCGACGTAGCCGTGGTCGCAGGACAGGGTCTGGCTAGGGTCATCCGGCTTGCTGATGACTCTGCCCCCGACTTCAAAAGCCCCCGTTGAGTCCAGCACGATCGGCGGTTTGGGGCCTTCCGCCTGTGCGAGCGCCGGATGGCCCAGTCCGGCAAACAACAACGCGGCAGCGAATGGCTTCAGCTTTCCGATGGTTCTCATGGGTTCCCTCCAGGATTTCTTGTTCTTTCCGCCGCACCGGCGGCAGAGCCGACAGCAGAGGGCGAAGTTTCGCGCCCGTACACTATGAAGGGCATGGGCGTACTCAAGCTGTGCTTCGCGCCATTCCAACAGGCGGAACAAACTCCAGGGCTCGTCCGCGTCCCCGTGATGTGGGGCGTGATAGTATTCGATTCCGTTCTGCTGTTTATGCCGGGGCATGAACGCCCACGATCACGACGACCACGATCACCCGCACGCTCACGCGCCCGGCGCTGGCCATGTACATGCACCCGCCAGTTTCGGCGCGGCCTTTGCCATCGGCATCGGCCTCAACAGCGTCTTCGTCGTGGTGGAGGCGATCTATGGCTATTCCTCCGGCTCGATGGCGCTGGTGGCCGACGCCGGGCATAACCTGTCCGACGTGCTTGGTCTGATGGCGGCGTGGACCGCGGCGATCCTGTCAAAGCGGGCGCCATCGCCGCGTTTCACCTATGGGCTGCGCGGCTCGTCGATCCTCGCGGCATTGTTCAATGCGGTGTTCCTGCTGGTGGCCGTGGGCGCCATCGCCTGGGAGGCCATCCAGCGCCTGCTCGTTCCGGAGCCGGTGGCTGGCGTCACGGTGATGGTGGTGGCCGGCATCGGCATCGTCATCAATGGCGTCACCGCCTGGCTGTTCGCGTCGGGCCGCAAGGGCGACCTCAATATCCGCGGCGCCTATCTGCACATGGTGGCTGACGCCGCCGTGTCGGCCGGTGTGGTGATCGCCGGCCTGGTCATCCTGTTTACCGGCTGGAACTGGCTCGATCCGGCGGTCAGCCTGGTGATTTCCGGCGTCATCATCTGGGGCACCTGGAGCCTGTTGCGCGATTCCACCGCGATGTCGCTGAGCGCGGTGCCGCGGGGCATCGATCCCCATGCCGTGCGCGATTATCTCGAACGGTGCAGCGGCGTGGTCCAGGTCCACGACCTGCACATCTGGCCGATGAGCACCACCGAGGTCGCGCTGACCTGCCACCTGGTGATTCCGGCAGGTTCGCCCGGCGACGCCTGGCTGATGGAAGTGGCGCGCCGCCTGCATCGCGATTTCGGCATCGAGCACGCCACCATCCAGGTCGAGACCGATCGCAACTCGCCCTGCGCGCTGGCGCCGGATCACGTGGTGTGATCAAACCTTGAAAACGCCATATCGGCGGGTTGAATGAACGCAGGATGATGCAGGCAGGTACATTCGCAGTGAAGGCAGGAACAGGGAGTCGTCTGCGACGGCTGCCGTTCGTGCTGATACTGACGCTTGGCCTGTTGCTGTCGTTGATCCACTGCGCCGGCTGCGGCATCGCGTTCGCCGCCGCCGATTCCGTCGCGGTGATGACGGTCAACGATGCCGGCGCGCCGCCGGATATGCCGGACCAGCAACTGCCCGCCCACAGCGGCCATTGCCTGTCGCATGTCACGGCGCAGACCTCCGCCGCCATTGCCCTGCCTGCCGATGTCACCCCGCGCGCGCCCGCTTACGGCCAGGAGCCGTTGCCGGCCGCGCTTGCTCGCCTGCCGCTGTTCAAACCTCCACGCGCCTGACCGTCCACGCGGTCCGATGAGACCGTAGGTCCACCCGCCGTCGTTGCGACGGCGGGTGGTCCGTATGCATGGATGTTTGGCTGGACAGCACGGGCGCGCGCTCGTTGCGGGATGGATTCCAATGATCAGAATATTTTGGCTGGCAGCCGCGCTTGCGCTTGGCGCGGCGCCGCTGCGGGCGCATGACGACAAACCACAGGCCCCGGACCACGCCGCCGAGACCGCGATCAAGCTCGCGACGTCGCAGGTCGAGGCCGGAAAATTCGCCATCGAAGACGTGGGCAGCGGCATTCTGAGCCGACGAATGACCTTGCCCGGTTCGATCGTGCCGAGCGGCGATCACATCGCGCGCGTCGCGGTGCGCCTGCTGGGCACCGTCGCCGAACTGCGCAAGCGGCTCGGCGACACCGTCGTCGCCGGCGAGGTGGTCGCGGTGATCGAAAGCCGCGAGGTGGCCGATGCGAAGAGCGACTATCTTGCCGCCCGGCTGGTGTTCGACCTGCAGCAGACATTGTTCACCCGCTCGAAATCGCTGTGGGACGGCAAGGTCCTCAGCGAGAACGACTTTCTGCGCGCGCGCACCACCTTCGAGGATGCGCGCATCAAGCTGGAGCTGGCGCGGCAGAAGCTGTTCGCGCTGAGCCTGACCGCCGAACAGATCGAGGTGCTGCCGCAGCAACCGGTGGAAACGCTGCGCCGGCAGGAGCTGCGCGCGCCGATCGCCGGCCGCATTGCCGAGCGCCGCGTCGAGCTGGGCTCGCTGGTGGGACGCGAAGGCCAGGAGAGCGAGCTGTTCGTGATCGTCGATCTCAGCGTGGTGTGGGCCGAGCTCGCTGCGTCCACGGCCGATCTCGCGGATATCCGCGAAGGTCAGTCGATCCGTATCACTGCCGGCCCGGGCGGCCCGCCGTCGGCGGCCACGGTGATGTTCATCAGCCCGCTGCTCGACAAGGACACCCGTTCGGCGCGGGTGGTGGCGTCCGTCGACAATGCGGATCGTCGCTGGCGGCCCGGCGCCTTCGTCACCGCGGAAATCGCGATCGAACAGACGCCGGCGAGTGTGGTGGTGCCGAAGGCGGCGTTACAGACGCTGGAAGGCGACAGCGTCGTGTTCGTCAGCAACGACGCCGGCTTCGAGGTCCGCAAGGTCACGCCCGGCCGGCGCGATGGCCAGGTCGTCGAAGTGACCAGCGGTCTCAAGCCCGGCGAGCGCATCGCCACCGCCAATACATTTGTCCTCAAGGCTGACCTCGGCAAGGCCGGCGCCGCGCACGACCACTAGGACCGCAGATGATCAAGTATATTCTTGCCCAGTCGATCCTGCGGCGCTGGATCGTCGTGCTGCTGAGCGCCGGCATCGCGCTGTTCGGGGCGTGGTCGCTGCTGCACCTTCCGATCGACGCCGTGCCCGACATCACCAACAAGCAGGTGCAGGTCAACACCACGGCCCCGGCGCTCTCGCCGGCCGAAATTGAAAAGCAGGTGACGCTGCGGATCGAGACCGCGCTGGCGGGCATCGCAGGGCTTGAGAACACGCGCTCCATCTCGCGTAACGGCTTTTCGCAGGTCACCGCGGTGTTCGCCGAAAACACCGACGTCTACTTTGCCCGACAGCAGGTCAACGAGCGGCTGCTCGAGCTGCGCAGCAGCCTGCCGGAGGGCGTCGACCCGCGGATGGGGCCGATTTCCACCGGGCTCGGCGAAATCTACATGTGGTCGGTGTCGTTCGCGCCGTCGGCCGATGCTGTCTACGTCACGCCGGAAGGCGAGCGGCTGACCACCGAGGTCGCGCGCGCGGCTTACCTGCGCACGGTACAGGACTGGATCATCCGGCCGCAGATCCGCGGCGTCATCGGCGTGGCTGGCGTCGATGCGATCGGCGGCTATGTTAAACAGTATCAGGTGCAGCCCGATCCCATGAGGCTGGCGGCGTTCGGCCTGTCGTTCGGCGACCTCAATCGCGCGATCGAGGCCAACAATGTCAGTCGCGGCGCCAGCACCATCGATCGCAACGGCGAGGGCATCGTGGTGCGCTCCGGCGGCCGGCTGGAGAGTGTTGCCGACATCGGCAATGTGGTTGTCAGCACCCGCGGCACGGTGCCGGTCCGGATCAGCGACGTGGCACAGGTCGAGATCGGCGGCGAGATTCGCACCGGCAGCGCCAGCGCCAACGGCAAGGAGGTGGTGATAGGCACCGCGCTGATGCTGATCGGCAGCAACAGCCGCACGGTGGCCGCCGCGGTCGACATGAAATTGCAGCAGCTGCGCCGCACGCTGCCCGAAGGCATCCTCGTCACCACGGTGCTGGATCGCACGCAACTGGTGGATTCCGCCATTCGCACCGTCGCCAGCAATCTCGGCGAAGGCGCGCTGCTGGTGATCGTGGTGCTGTTTCTGCTGCTTGGCAACGTTCGCGCAGCGCTGATTGCGGCGCTGGTGATCCCGCTGACGATGCTGATGACCGCCGCAGGCATGCTGCAGGGCAGGATCAGCGCCAATCTGATGAGCCTCGGTGCACTGGATTTCGGCCTGATCGTCGACGGCGCCGTGATCATTGCCGAGAACAGTCTGCGCCATCTTGCGGAGAAGCAACGCGCCGTCGGACGGAGGCTCACCGTGCCGGAGCGGCTGCACACCGTGCAGGTCTCGGCGGAGGAAATGATCGGGCCCAGCGTCTACGGCCAGGCCATCATCATGCTGGTCTATGTGCCGCTGCTCAGCTTCACCGGGGTTGAGGGAAAGATGTTTCAACCGATGGCGCTGACGGTGATCCTGGCGCTCGCGGCAGCCTTCGTGCTGTCGCTGACCTTTGTGCCGGCGATGATAGCGATCCTTGTCACCGGCCGCATCTCGGAGCACGACAACGCCGCGGTGCGCACGCTGAAGCGTATCTATGCGCCGGCGCTGGCTCGCTCCCTGCGGCGGCCGATGCTGCCGATCGCCGGCGCCGTGGTGCTGTTCGCTCTGGCGCTGCTGATGTTCGCGCGGCTCGGCCAGGAGTTCATCCCGACCCTGGACGAGAAGAATCTGGCCATGCACGCCCTGCGGATTCCGAGCACCAGCCTGGCGCAATCGCAGGCGATGCAGCTCGACATCGAGAAGGCCATCGCGCGCCTGCCGCAGGTGGCGATGGTGTTCTCCAAGACCGGTACGGCGGAGGTGGCGTCCGATCCGATGCCGGCCAACGCCTCCGACACCTTTATCATCCTGAAACCGCAGACCGGGTGGCCGGACCCGAAGCTCGGCAAGGACGCGCTGCTGGCGCAGATCGAGGCGACGGTGCAGCAACTGCCGGGCAACGCCTACGAGTTCACCCAGCCGATCCAGATGCGGTTCAACGAGCTGATCGCCGGCGTGCGCGGCGATGTCGCCATCAAGGTCTTCGGCGATGAATTCGCACCGTTGCTGAAGGTCGCCAACGACGTCGCGGCGATCCTGCGTGCCACGAAGGGTGCGGTGGACGTCAAGGTCGAGCAGGCCGGCGGCCTGTCGATTCTCGATATCGCGGTCGACAAGGCGGAGATCGCGCGGCGCGGCCTCAGCCTCGGCGCCGTGCAGGAGGTCATCGGCACCGCCATCGGCGGCCGCGCTGCGGGCAGCGTGTTCGAGGGCGACCGGCATTTCGAGATCGTGGTGCGGCTGCCCGAACAGATCCGCGGCGATCTCGACGCGGTCAAGAACCTGCCGGTGTCGCTGCCGACCGCGGGGGCCGTGGCACTCACCGTACCGCTCGGCCAGCTTGCCGCGTTCAGGTTCAGCGAAGGGCCCAACCTGATCAGCCGCGACAACGGCAAGCGTCGCGTGGTGATCACCGCCAATGTCCGCGATCGCGACATCGCCTCGGTGGTCGGCGAGGCGCGCGCCGCCATCGATGCCGGGATCCGGCTGCCGGCCGGCTACTGGATGGGCTGGGGCGGGCAGTTCGAGAATCTGGCGGCCGCGCGCGACCGGCTGACGGTGGTAGTGCCGGTCTGCTTCGTGCTGATCCTGCTGCTGCTGACAAGTGCGCTTGGCTCATGGCGCGACGCGCTGCTGGTGTTCAGCGCGGTGCCGCTGGCGTTGACCGGCGGTGTATTCGCCCTCTGGCTGCGCGACATTCCGTTCTCGGTTTCGGCGGCGGTCGGCTCCATTGCCCTGTCGGGAATCGCGGTGCTGAACGGCCTAGTGATGCTGACCTATGTGAAGCAGCTGATGGCGCAGGGCCGGCCCCGGCTCGATGCGATCGCCGAAGGCGCGCTGACGCGGCTGCGGCCAGTAGCGATGACGGCGCTGGTGGCGTCACTGGGATTCGTGCCCATGGCGCTGGCCACCGGCACCGGCGCCGAGGTGCAGCGACCGATCGCCACGGTGGTGATCGGCGGCCTGATCAGCGCCACGCTACTGACGCTGCTGGTGCTGCCGGCGCTGTATGCGTGGCTGGGGAGGGATGAGGAGAGGGAAGTGTAGGCCGCTCTCTTTCTTCCTTCCCTCTCCCCCTGTGGGAGAGGGTGGACGCGCGCAGCGCGGACGGGTGAGGGGTAGCCACAAACCCGGAGCCTGAAAATACCCCTCATCCGTCGCGGACTTCGTCCGCGCCACCTTCTCCCACAAGGGGAGAAGGAAGAAAGAGCGCTCCTACTTCTTGTAGATCGCCGCATAGGTGTCGCGCAGCACGTTCTTCTGCACCTTGCCCATGGTATTGCGCGGCAGGTCGTCGACGAAGATCACCTTCTTCGGCATCTTGAACTTGGCGATGCGGCCATCGAGCGCGCCGAGCACAGCGGCCTCGGTGACGTCGGCGCCCTTGTTGGCGACCACCACGGCGGTGACGCCCTCGCCGAAGTCGGCATGCGGAACGCCGATGACAGCGGATTCGGTCACGCCGGGCATGGCGTCGATCTCGCTCTCGATTTCCTTCGGATAGACGTTGAAGCCGCCGGAGATCACCAGGTCCTTGCCGCGGCCGAGAATGTGGACGTAGCCTTTGGCGTCGATCTTCCCGAGGTCGCCGGTGATGAAGAAGCCGTCGTCGCGGAATTCCGCCTTGGTCTTCTCCGGCATCCGCCAGTAGCCCTTGAACACGTTGGAGCCCTTGACCTCGATCATGCCGATCGTGTCGGGCGCGAGTTCCTTGCCGGTCTCCGGATCGGTGACGCGCACGGTGACACCGGGCAGTGCCTGGCCGACAGCGCCGGGGACCCGCTCGCCGTCGTAGGGATTCGAGGTGTTCATGTTGGTCTCGGTCATGCCGTAGCGCTCCAGCACAGCGTGGCCGGTGCGCGCGAACCATTCGCGATGGGTTTCCGCCAGCAATGGCGCCGAGCCCGAGATGAACAGCCGCATATGCGCGGTGGACTCTTTGGTCAGGTTCGGACTCTGCAGCAGCCGCGTGTAGAAGGTCGGAACGCCCATCAGCACGGTGGCCCGCGCCATCAACTTGATAATGAGTTCGGGATCGAGCTTCGGCAGGAAGATCATCGAGGCGCGCGCGAACAAAGTGACATTGCTGGCCACGAACAGGCCGTGGGTGTGATAGATCGGCAGCGCGTGGATCAGCACGTCCTTGTCGGTGAAGCGCCAGTAATCCACCAGGCTCAGCGAGTTCGAGGCGAGATTGTCGTGGGTCAGCATGGCGCCCTTGGAGCGGCCGGTGGTGCCCGAGGTGTAGAGGATCGCGGCGAGATCGTCATTTTCGCGCGGCACCGTCGTGAAGTCCGACCTCTGCTTTGCCGCGGCGTCGGTCAGCGAGCCCTTGCCGTCGGCACCCAGGGTTTCGACTTTCGCGCCGACCTTGGCGGCGATGGCGGCGAGGCCCTCGGCCTTCGCGGGATCGCAGACGATCAGCGAGGGTTCGGCGTCGCTGATGAAGTAATCGAGTTCGTTGAGCGTGTAGGCCGTGTTGAGCGGCAGATAGACCGCGCCGGCGCGCACGGTGGCGAGATACAGCACGAGGCCCGGCACCGACTTCTCGGTCTGCGCCGCGACGCGGTCGCCGACCTTGACGCCACGGCTCACCAGCAGATTCGCGATCTGTCCGGACAGCGCGATCAGGTCGCCATAGGTGATGCGCAGCCCTTCCGGGGTTTCGATGGCCAAGCGGGCGGCATCGTCGAGATCGTCGAACAGGCGGGAAAACAGATTGGCGTTCAATGCAGCGGTCATGATGTCACGCATTTTTCGAGGCGGGGAGCGACCGGGGAGGGTCGCGTCAAACTGACGCGTGTTCATTAGCAAGAACACGGGCCGGAAGGCAATTTACTCGCGCGAACGTCGCCCGGTCCGGAAAGTTTCAGTCGCGGCGAAAAATATCCTCTGAAACCGGTCGAAAACGCTGCCGTAGCTCGGGCATCGGTGACGCAGTCCGGTCCTCCAGGCAGTCTGCGGCGCCGTGAAAATCCTTCAACGCACCAGCACCTGCTGGTCATTTCAAATCCATTTGGGAGACGATCCATGTCCAAGCGCATTGCACTTCTGTCGGCCGTCGCATTCAGCACCCTCGCCATCACCGGCAGCCTGCTGGCCCCCGCGAATGCCGAAGACAAGAAAATGATGAAGAGCGAAATGTCCGGCGAGAAGACCGTGATGGTCGGCGGCGCCGCCATGTTCCCGTCCAAGAACATCGTCGAGAACGCGGTCAACTCCAAGGATCACACCACGCTGGTCGCCGCCGTGAAGGCCGCCGGCCTGGTCGACACCCTTTCGAGCAAGGGTCCGTTCACGGTGTTCGCGCCGACCAACGCCGCCTTCGGCAAGCTGCCGGCCGGCACTGTTGACACGCTGGTGAAGCCCGAGAGCAAGGCCACGCTCACCAAGATCCTGACCTACCATGTGGTCGCCGGCAAGCTGAATGCCGCCGACCTCAAGGATGGCCAGAAGCTGAAGACCGTCGAAGGCGAAGAGCTGACCGTGAAGGCTTCGGGCGGCAAGGTCATGATCGTCGATGCCAAGGGCGGCTCCTCGACCGTCACCATCGCCGACGTCAACCAGTCCAACGGCGTGATCCATGTGGTCGACACCGTGCTGATGCCGAAGGCATAAGCTTCATCGAAGCGATGACGCTTTCCACCTCTCCCCACCGGGGAGAGGTCGGATTGCGAAGCAATCCGGGTGAGGGGGCTGAGCTCCGTCTTTGAGGGCCCCCCCCCCCCCCCCCCCCCCCCCCCGCCCCCCCCCCCCCGCCCCCCCCCCCCCCCCCCCCCCCCCCCCCCCCCCCCCCCCCCTCCCGCGACGTGTTAGAAAATCCACCGTTACAGCGTGTTAGAAAAACGCCTGCAACCCCGTTTGCGCACGACCCAGAATAAGTGCATGCAC
>LNAP01001879.1_pt1 | contig 21704 bp, 21 predicted proteins | sample 602601 | NCBI WGS metagenome assembly LNAP01 (sample SAMN02440304, study PRJNA202911) | soil metagenome | biome: Subtropical and temperate rainforests or woodlands; isolation source: soil samples (1 kg each in a 20% v/v slurry with milli Q water) were... ...
CGTCTCCGCCTTGGCCGCCGCGGCGGCCTTCGTCTTGCGTGGCATTCATGCTCCTTGTTGACATGCTATGCCTCACACACGAAATTTCTGACACTCTCGTAAGTGTGGGCTCATGGCCCTCTTGACGTCAGCTGCACGCTCCTGGTCTACCTCCGACAGCTTGCGGCAAGGAGCGCCTGGCAGCCTTCGAGCGACCGGCTAGGATTCGCTGCATCAGCACCAAGCAGCAGGCATGCACATGAACTATTCGACAGATGAAAGGCGCAGGGAATCGCTTCTACTGCTGCAAGATGTCGCCGCCTACCTGAAGCGATTGCCTCCCAACGCTCTAACCCGAGAAATAATTGTCCGCATCGAGTCGCACGTAGCTGCACCGGACGCCGCATTGACGCTGCAACGACCAGCCATTCTTGAGGGTGACGCCTTGCATCCCGCCGGCGTTCCGCACTATTCCGCTCGCGTAGTGGACAACGAGTTGTCGTTCATGGCCCACCAAACGTTGCCGGCAGGCCAGGTGGCGAAAGTGAGATTGGAGAAGAGCAAGGGTTTCGCGCCGTCGCCATTCCCTAGCGTGCCAGAGTCTGCATTCTTCGCGGTACCTCGTGAAGAAAGCGCGCCAGACGAGTAAGCGCGGGCTCAGGACGATGGTGGCAGTTCTCTGGTTGATGCGAACGACGGTGTCGACCTGAGGTTGGAGGTACGTATCGTCGAAGGAAACCTTCTCGCCGCCGCGCAAGTCATTGCGAGAGGCTTTGATCGGTGGCGGGTTCGGCGGCGTGTTGCCGCTGTCGGCCTCGACGCCGAATAGGGCAGCTTCCACTCGCGCCGCGTGCCCTGTGACCTGCGTGTCCTGCCTACACCGGCCCCTTGGTCACCAGCTTCCACCCCGACACCTTCGCCTCTTCGAGCAGGTCCCTGAATGAGTAGTCCTCAGCGCCATCGCTATGGGGACGGCCGTCGGCCATGGTGCAGACGAAACGCTGGTCCTTCACCTCCCAACGGATGCCGACCGGGGCCTCCGGGATCGAGCGGCCCCAGGCCATCGCGATCTCGCGAGTCGGCGCGAACGGCAGGGTCTCTTCACGCTGGAACAGCGCCACGGTCCTCGACGCCTCAGGCGTCGCCCCGTCCCATATCGTCTTGGTGAATAGAACCTTAAACATCACGACTTACACGACTTGTTCAGTACACATCGTAGTTGGTCAACCACGACTGCGATGTGCAGCCACTACCAGGCCGAGCCGATTGAATCGTGAGCCCGGGGGCGGAAGCTGCCGATGCAATGAACTTTGATCACTGGCCAGGCCAACGTGCAATCAACGAAAATAGGTTAACGGAATACGGCCGATAACAATCCCGATGAAACGATCTCGACCAACATCCCTGACCCAAGTTAGTCAATACCTGACTCGCTTTCCGTTAACCGATTTATGACCCGGCACAATTCCCTGCGCAACGCCACCGCCTCGCTTTTCGACGATGCCTCCTCGCCCGAAGGCGCAGCCACGCGCTTCGGCGATGCGTTTGCCGCCTGGCTGGCCGACCAACGCGGCACGGGTTCGCTGCGCCGGCCCGGCGCCGCCGAGGTCTACCAGGCCATGTGGGACAGCTTCTCCGGCTGGTGCCTGGGGCAATCCCCTCGCGTGACGCTCGACACCCTGGGCCTGCCCGATCTGCAGGCTTACCAATCAGAGCGCTTCGGGCGCAAGGCGTCGGACCAGTCGCTCTCTCCTCGCTACGTGTTGCGCTTGATGCGTCTGATCGATCGGGTGCTGCTGCACCACGCGGCACAGATGGACGCGATGCCCAACACCGCGGCAGCCGACTGGATCGCGGCCAATCCCGAGGTGCGGTTTTCAGAAGCCGAGCGGGAGGATCCGCTGCCGGAGTACCTGACCGGCGCTGAGGCCCGGCAGCTGATCGTCCACCTTTCGTCGGCCCGGCCGCGGCCTGGCCGCAGTCGTGATGCACTGGCGGCCATGACCTGGCAGGAGGTACGCAATCGGGCTTCGGTCGCGCTGCAGTTGGGCGCCGGGATCACGCCCGGCGATGTGCGAGCGCTGACGCTGGATTCACCTGTCACACAGGGGAGTCGGGTGCGAGGCCTGCCCTGGAAGCTGCAAGTGCCGGGCAACGGGACATCGAAGCCGCGTGAGACGCCGATCTCCCCTTGGGCGGCGGAACTGCTGCAGTACTGGCTGCAGGTGCGTCAGGAGGCGCGGGTTGCGGGCGCGTTCCTGTTTCCCTCCACGCGCACCGGCAAGCCCTGGCAGGCGGACTCGCAGTACAAAAACGCCCTGCAGGTGCTCGAGGACGCGGGCATGGGCTCGCGCGAGGGAGGCTCTTTCAGGCTGCGGCACACGTTCGCCATCCGGCAGCTGCGCCGCGGCACGAGTCCGGAGCAGGTGGCGCGGTGGATGGGGGTGGAGCCAGGTGAGATGAGGCGGTACGAGCGGGTGCTGCCGGCGGCGGTCGACGTGGTCTGAGCGCACAACATCGGTCACACGTGCCGATGAGGCACCCAGCCTGTCGGCGCCGATCCAAATCTGAGCCAGTGGGGATGCGGCAAAAAACTTGGACTGTTTATGCCATGAGCCCCAAGCTTCGTCGGTAGTCAAGAGGGCTGCGCGCGCCCAAGGACATCTTGATCCGCTTCTCGTTGTACCAGTGGATGTAAGAGTCCAGGGCCTGGGTGAACTGTTCAACGGTCGTTGATTGCCAGTTGCCAGGATAGAACCATTCGGTCTTCAATCGACCGAAGAAGCCTTCGCAGGCCGCATTATCGGGCGAACAGCCTTTGCGCGACATCGAGCGAACCAGCTTGGCATCAGCAATGCGAGATAGCCATCCAGGCCAGCGGTAGTGACCACCGCGATCCGAATGCACAACAGGCCGATCGCTGCTGACAGGAATCGTCTGGATGGCTGCATCGAGCATCGTGTTCACGAGCTCTGCGTCCGGACGCGTGCCGATCGACCAGCTAATGACCTGGCCATCGAAGCAATCGATCATGGGTGACAGGTAAACCTTGCCGGCCGGGATCTGGAACTCCGAGATGTCGGTGAGCCATTTCTCATTCGGGGCCGCGGCCGTGAAGTCGCGGTTGAGGAGATTTTCTGGCGCCGGGCTGATTTCTCCCAGGTAGGAGCCATATCGGCGCCGCTTGGGTCTGGCGGCGATCAGCCCCTCCTGCTTCATCAAGCGCAACACCACCTTCTCGCAAATGCGCGTGCACTGGCTGCCCAGTGACGCCCGCATGCGGCGATAGCCATAGCAGCGGTAGCTGCGCTCAAAGATTTCCGCCATGGTGCAACGCACCTGGGCGTACTTGTCTGCGACTTGCGCCCGGGCGCGGTGATAAAAGTAAGAGCTTCTTGCCAGGCCCAGCGTTTCAAGTAGCTCGAGCAAGGGGTACGTCTGTTTCAGGGCATCAACCAGCTGTGTCTTTTCCCGATTTCTCAGGCTTTGCAGGTTGATGCCCCCATCTTTTTTTATGAGTTCATTCGCCTTGTTCAGGAGGTCGTTCTCCAACTGCAGGCGGTGCAAGTCGCGTCGGAGTGCGTCGATCTGTCGCTGCAGTTCTTCGCGCTCATCTGGCTGGGGCGGTTCGAGCTTGCTTGTCATGGATGCGGGTGTCTCGGGGCCGAGTAGCTGGTTCTTCCAGTTGTACAGCGTCGGCCTGCAAACGCCCAGTCTTTGCGCGACCGCTTGTGCGCTTTCTTGTCGGGTGCACAGGGCGATGACTGCAGCCTGCTTCAGCTCGGGCGGGCGTGGTGACGTGTCAGGTCGGGGCACGCCTGGCGAGCACAACTGGGGATGCACCGCCTGAATCCAGGCACGCAGAGAGTCACGCGACGGATAGCCGAGCGTCTTGGTGGTTGCCGTAATGCAGCGCCCGTGCGCGAGGTAATGAGCGATGGCCAGCGTCTGCTGCGCCGGTGAGTATTTGGGCTTTTTGCGTGCATAGCCGCGCGGTAGGCCCGAGCCCTGCTCATACGCCCGGTGCCAGCTCTTGAGAGCGTTCTTTGTTGGGTAACCCAACTGGTGAATGGTCTCGGCGACTCGCTTGCCGAGTTTGATGTAAAGCTCGACTGCTCGGATTCGATCTTCGTAGGAATACATGAACTACTTTCAGGTAGTCCAAGTTTTTGTCCGCATCCCCAGTGGCTCAGTTTTCGGTCGGCGCCAACAGCCGGATATACGCTGCACCACACTCGCAGGCCGACGACCCGGTGCCCCGCGCTCAATCAAGCGCTGCAGCGCATACCTCCGGGCGCCCGCAGTCGTAGCCGATGAGCTCGACGATCCGCTGTCCATGCGGCACTGCATGCCGCCACAGCGGGTGCGCGGGCTGCGCGTTGGGACCGCGCCCGACCCCCTCAGGTGCTGGTCCTGCGGCTGCTGCTTCCACTTGATCGAGCAGGACTTCATGCCGAAGGCCAGCGACGGCGGGGTCTCGTTGGCAAGGCAGTTGCCTTGCAGGTCGTCATAGGGCGTGCCGGCCTGGGTGAGCTTGCGGCAGATCTCGATGGGTGGCCATCCCCGTGCGCGCAGCACGTGCTCGATGCCCGTGATGTGCGCCAGATTCGCAGCCTCTCGCCACCGGTGTCCGCGAAGGTGATGGCGTCAGGCTTGAGGCCTGCGAGGTGCAGTGCGACGAGCATGGCCGTGGAGTCAACGCCTGCTCCGAAGCACATGACGATGAGACGATTCATCAGCGCGACGCGCAGCGGCGCACGCTGAGCAGAGGCCAGCGAGAAGGACATGACGGGCCCTGGGAGGTTGCGGTGGAAGAAGTCGAGGGAAGGACGGGCCGAAAGGGGATGAGCCGATGCCCTCCCCTTCCGGCGTTCAGCGATCAGTCTTCGCTGTCGTCATCACCGCTGCTGTCTTCCCCGATGCCTTCTTCTTCCTCTGGGTCGCCCGCACCCTCGTCGTCCGCGCCTGCGGTCGCCGTCGCGTAGGGCCGCAGCGTCGAGGGCAGCCAGCGCTTGCCTTCCAGCAGTGCCGCCGCCGCCTTCACGGCCTCGTCCTTCTTCATCTTCTCCAAGGGCTGCGCCGCCTGCGCGCCGCAGGCTTCGGTCACCGCCGTGATCATCTTGGCCTTGGGGATGTGCCGTAGATAGCGCTCGGGTGTGGGGTTCCACCAGCCGGCCATGTCCACGCCGAGCACGCGTTCGATGCCCTGCGCCGCATCGAACCCCCGGCGAATCTGGCGAACCGGGTCGCCAGATTGCACGCTGTAGGCACGGCCCACGAAAAGGGCCAGCACGTCCAGCAGCCCGGATACGTCCATCGCCTGCAGGTGATCGAAGAGCCGCGCCGAATCACCCGGCAGCTTGTCGTAGATGACCTCCGCCTGCGTGATCAATTGTGCGGCGGGGGTTTCGTCGTACTCGACGGCGCCGCTTCCAATGCCGTGCGCGTTGCTCTCGAACCTGACGTTCAGCGGGGAGGACTGCCACGGCTCACGTTCATGCACGATCAGTGTGTGCAGCAATGCGGCGAGCGCGGCCCGTGCGTTCTGCGTGAAGGCCGCCGCCACGGCGGCGGTGCGATGGGCTGTCAGGTTCTGGCACAGCGATGCACTGAACTCGGCGCGCTCCTTGGGCGTGCTGTCATAGTTCGTTGCGGCTGGCCGGGCACCGCTGTTTCCGCCCGCCGGGTCATCGGCGCTGCCATCCTCGCCTTGGCCTTGAACTCCTGCTTGCGCAAGCGCCTTTCGGTCATCGGCGGTCACCAGACCTTCCGCGACATGCACCTGACCGTAGCTGTCGATCGAGAGGATCACGCCCGAAATGGCCTTCTGCTGCGGTGTCCATTCGTGCAGCGCCTCGTCCATCGCGTCAAGTTGGCTATCGATCACCTGCCACTGATCTTCGAGGCTGTCGTGCTCGACCTGTTCCTCGGGCGTCCACTCGCGGTCTTCCCCGGCGTCGTCGCCGTAGACGAGCGCTTCGAGTTCTTCGATGCGCGCACGGATGCGCCCTTGGTCGGCCTCTATCGCCTCCATCGCGGCGCGCTCCTGCTTCGTGGGCCTCACCTTCTCGCAGCGCAATTGCGCGAAGCGCGAGCGCTCCGCGTAGGGAAAGCTGGTGCGCGCCTCGGCCCACTTCCAGCCGGCCTCGCGCAACCTGGCCGCTTCGGCTTCGAGCTTGTCGAGGGCGAGCCGATTGAGCAGCGCGCTGTCCTGCAGGAAGCTCGTGCCTTCCGTCGAGAAGAGGTCTTCGCGCACGCTGCCGCCTACTTCCCGATAGGCATCAATGCCGACGAACACCGCGAGCGGCGACTCGGTGGAGATTTCGTCGCGGGTGAGCAGCTGGCGGATCTGGTACGCGTTGCGGTTGTACGCCTCCAGCGACTCCCACACCTTGACCTGCTGCGCCGGGTCATCGGAGAGGGCCAACGCCTGCAACACGTCCATCGCGATCCCGCCTTCGCGGTACAGGTCGATGAACTGCGGCGCGAGGCTGCCGAGCTTGAGCCTCCGCTCCACCGTGAGCACCGAGACGCCAAACGCTGCGGCGATCTGGCCCGCGCTTTGGCCTTCCTCCACAAGTGCCTTGAAAGCCACCAGCTGATCGGCCGGATGCATGGCTTCCTGCGCCAAGTTCTCTACCAAGCTCACCGCAGTCGCCCGAGCCACGTCGAAGACAAGGCATTCGATGGGCGCGTCCGCCTTCATGCGGCCCTCGGTCACGAGCCATTGCAGCGCGGCCAATCTGCGGCCACCGGCCACCACGCCGAAGGTGTCGGATGCGTCCACTTGGGCGGCTTCGGACACTTCGGTCGCCTCGCCCTTCTTGGCCTTGCGGCCTTTGATCTTCTTGCCGGCCTTTCCATTCGCCGACGCCTCCCGCTGCTCGGGCGCCACGCACAGCGGGTACAGAAGCCCTTGCGAATCGATCATCGCGGCCAACGCCGGGATGGACTCGGGGTTGCGCGCCTTGCGCACATTCGCGTGCGAGAGAAACAAGCGATTGAGCGGGATGGCCTGCCGCCGTCCCTGTGCCACCGACATCACCTCGCCACGGACCCGCACGACTGCGTCGTGCTCTGCTGCTTCAAAAGCGGACATGTGATTTCTCCGTTCAAGCTGACCGGGGTTTCCTAGATTCCGAGCCCTTCGACTGAAGGGGTTCGGAGGGCAAGTGGCAGTCCCGGTTGTCCTGCCGCCGTCCGTACCTGAGTTCGTCGCCCGGCGAACGGACGCGAAGGCACGGGGCGGCGCGCAAGGGCGCGGGCGGAGGCCGCAGCCGAACGAAGTGAGGACCGGGCGAGGCCCGTGGGCAGCGCCTTCACCCTTGCGGGACGGACAGGACCGAAGCAACGTCGCCGGAGATGGCGATGAACGAAGGGGAGGGACGGGGGCACGAGCAGGCGACTGGCACTTCCTGGATCGAACCCGGCGCGCGCCGAGCGCTGCTCAGGCCGAAGGCCTGCTGATCAATGCGCCAGGCCAGGCCGGCGCGGGGCTTTCTCTTCAGACGCGCGCGGAACAGCAAGGTCCGCGCGCGTTGTGGGCTCGACGCGGGCTCCGACCTCCTACGGCACAAACCACCATTCGGTGCTCGACACCGGCCCGATGCATCGGTATCTCTCCCCATGAAGGTGGGCAGGCCTTCGCAGGCATAGGCTGGAACGAAGCTTGCAATGCAAGCCTCGGACATTGGCGACAGCAGCGGGAGACACGAACATGCTCAGTGCACGACACAAGGCCCAGATTCTCGCCAGAGCCGGCTTCAAGGTTCCACCCTACCCGGCCCCACCCCGGTTCGGCGCAGCGTTGCGGTCACAACAGGGCAAGGCCAGCGCAGACCGCCAGCATCGGGCGGCGGACGAGGTCGGAGAGCCTGACTCGGCGTGGCGCCGGCAGATCGACATCCTGTATTCCCAGTACGCAGCCGAGCGCGCGGCGAGAAGCCTGCACGAGGCCGAGGAATCGCGGCAGCTCGCGAGCATCCGGCGCGCGAGCGACACATAGCGCCACGACTGCAGGCTCCACGCACTGACGCGCCTTGAGCTGCAAGCGCACCCAGCACATCTCGGTGGTGGCCATCCGCGAAAATACTCACATGCCCAACCCCCGTGACATGCCGCACGAACACCCCTGGTTCGAACCTCTCACGAAGCTGCGCTACCGGCACATCGTCGTGCTTGATGGCACGTGGTGCGCGATCCAGCGCTTCAACTTCACCACGGCGATCGTGGTGGGCCTGGATCCGGTGGGCTACTCGCGCCGCTACTGCTACGAGCACGCCGAAGAGGCCGAGATCGCGCTCGCCGCCTGGGATGGACAGAACCATCCCGGCGGGCCGTGGATCAAGTGCAAGGGACCCGGCATCGATCTGCTCAATCCTTCGCTCACCAGCTGACGCCCGAACGACACGCACCGGGGACAGCGCCTCTCAACCGGGACGTGCTCCGGGAGGCGCCAGGCACATCAGCAGGACCAGCAGGCTCTCGCTGTCCTTGTCGGCATAGTGCAGTCAGTACGGAAATTCATCCGTGAGGCGCCCCACATACCGGCGCACTTCGGGGATCGCGTAGATCTCGCGGGGATCCTCGTCGTAGCCAGAGAACACGACCCGCACCATGCCGGCGTAGCGCCGCACGGTATCGGCGCGGAGGGTCATCGCGCGCAGCGCGCAGCGCGAGGAGCGAGGAGCGAGGAGCGAGGAGCGAGGAGCGAGGAGCAAGGAGCGAGGAGCAAGGAGCAAGGAGGGTCCCGCTCGATCATCGAACGGGTCTCCATGTAGATCTGCTCGTGCGGCTCGCCCTTCATGCAGGGCTTCGCGCGCGAGGCGCGGGTCAGCGCGCCGGCGCGGCCCGGCGCGCGCGAGACGGCGTGGGCGTGACCGGCGCAAACGTCCTGGATGCGCTCGGGGCCTTTGCGGATTTTGCGACTTTTGCAGCTTGGATCGCCTTCGACGACCGGGTACTTGGCATCGTGCCCGACGACTTCCTGGCGCGCGTGGACGGCGCATCGGTCTTCGCCAGACGCTCGGCAACATCGCGCTTGCCCAGCTCCCGCACCGCTGCCACGCGCAGCAACTGTCCGGCATCGGGCCGTGTCTTGCCCTGCTCCCAGTTGTAGATGGTTTGGTCGCTCACGCCCACGAGCTTGCCGTAGCTGGCCGCCGAGATCTCCAGCTTGGCGCGATGCGCAGCGAGCCGGCTCGCACTGAAGCGCCGCGTGATCCCATCGTTGGCATTGCCGGCGACAGGAGTTGCCGCGCTCGCTTCCCGCGACTGTCTCGCCACCTGGCGGCCCCGTTGCTTGAGTTGCTTTTGCACGTCGGCGAGCTCACGGCGCAGTTGCGCGATGGCCCCCCGATACTGCGTGTTGGCCTTCTTCAGGCTTTCTATCTCGGCACGGACTTCCTTGCGAGCGACGCGCGCTATTTCACTTTTGAGGATGCTTGCAATGTTGACCATAGGCCCGCATTCTGACGCGCGAAGCCGACAGCTTTGGCAGGGCTCGCTTCGGGGCCCTGTTTCAATCGACCGGGGACTCGGTCAAAGCGCGCAGATCTGTGAGATCGAATGGGAACCGAACGCCGTTGTACGGGCCCAGCAGAAAGCAGGCGACCAGGGGGCATTGCTCAGAGTCGTGCAGGGCGATTTTGTGGAGGCGCTGTAGCGCGTCGAATCCGCCTTCCTTGACGTAGGGTCGTGGCGCGTCTCGGGATTGACGAACGGGCGCCAAAGCTTAGCCGTCCGCCTGTGAGTTCACATGGGAATAGGACCGGCATCGCCGGCCCTGACCACGGCGTCTTAGCGGCCGATGCGCCGCAGCGCCAGGTCCCACAACCCGGTGTTCAGGCGCACGTTCTCGCGGATCGCGCGGATGCCGCGGGTGTGCATCGGACGGCCCTTGACGGTGCGGCCTGGCAGGCCGCCTCGGATGACCGCCTCTTGAGTGCGCTGCAAGACACGCCACACGTCGTCACCGACGTCAGCCATGCGGCGCTCCTGCAACAGCTGCGCCGGCTCGACCGGCGGCTCCGCCTGCTCCGGGAAGCGAAGCTTCAGCGCCTCGCGTGCGAAGTCCAGTTGCTGGTGTTCCGTGAGCATCGTGCCGCGCATCTTCTCGACCACGTCGCCGACGCGCCCGAAGTCGCGGGTGATGCGCAGCGCCGCCTCGACCACGTTGGCCACCACGTTGCCGCGATGGCTCACATGGACCAGGCCGAAGTCGCCCAGCGTCGTGAGCATGCCATTCATGCACACGGGCCGGTACAAGCCCGCGCGGAGCGTGTAAGCGCTGCGGCCGTCATGGGAGTTGATCAGCACGATCTCGCCCAGCACGTCGTCCCAGGTCAGCGTCTTGACCACCGGCTGAAAGCGAAGCATGTGGCGCGCATGCGCCGCATTGCCAAGCCGCGAGCGCGTCTGCGTGGCCTCGGTCGGCTCGAAGCCCGCATCCATCAGCCCCGTGACGATGTCCCGGGTGCTGATGAAGACGTACCTTGCGCCGGTGGTGACGGCCGCCTCCTCTGCGAAGACCGCCGGTGCGCGGTGCTGGACCTGCTCCAGCGTCAGGGAAGAACGGGCCACGTGCGACAGGGAAGACAACGAAGAGACAGAATAGACGGAAGAAGGGAAGTTCATGATGAGCTCCATGCGTGACGCAGGCGGGATTGCCTGCGTTGCCCCGTGCTCACGCGGCAGCGCAGCGGTCAAGGCTCGAAGACGGCCGCAGGCCGCAAGCGCCAAGCCCACTTGGCGCGCTGGCCTTGACGGCGAGAACCGCGTGATACGGTCCAGCGACACAGGCAAGCCCCGCCCCCTCCCCTTCCCATGCTCTCCCGCTTGCTCTTGTCTTCGAATCAATCGGGTTTCGCAGCGCGGCACACCTTTGAGCGAAGGGAGGGAGCCGGGCGTGCAGAGTGCCCCTGGATTAGCGCTCCTCGAGGCGCTCCAAGTTTGATCAGATGGTGCCCGGCGTCGCAAGGGGCCGCGCACCCGGTCCCGCACGCGGCGCGCTTGGTGCGCGTGACCCGCAAGGCTCAAGGGGCGTCGAGGGCCTGGGCCGACGCGCTCTACAACAGGCCCTTTTCGGCCATCGAGCAGGCGCTGCTGCCGCCGATGACGATGTGATCAATCATCCGCACATCGATCAGTCGAAGGGCATCTTGCAGATGTCTGGTGAGATGCTCGTCTGCCGACGAAGGTGTGCATTTTTCTGATGGATGGTTGTGCGAGATCACCACAGCTGCGGCCTGATGCCGCAGAGCCTCTCGGATCACCTGCGCGGATAGACACTCGTCTGAGTCAGCGTTCCCCGGAACAGCTCCTCGATAGCAATGACCTGGAGCTGCGCGTCAAGGAAGACCACCACGAAGGACTCGTGGGCTTTACCCGCGAAATGGAGCTTGAGGTAGTCCTTGACCGCCGACGGCGAGTCGAAGACCGGCTTGCTGCGCATCGGCTCGACCAGAACCTCCTGCGCCAACTCAAGGCCCGCGGCCAGCAGCCGATAGGAGGGATGCGCCGACTCGCGCGCCACGGCGGACAACTTCAACATCGAACGGCCACAGCGCTCGTACACAACGCTCGCATCGTTGCCGAGGAAGAGACGAAGTTGATCGACCACGCGTTGCTCGACGGGGGTGTACGTGTTCATGGAAGCACTCCTGGGGTGAAAGCGCAGGCGGGATTGCCTGCGTTGCCTCGTGCTCACGCGGCAGCGCAGCGGTCAAGGCTCGAAGACGGCCGCAGGCCGCAAGCGCCAGGCCCCTTGGCGCGCTGGCCTTGACGGCGAGAACCGCGTGATACGGTCCAGCGACACAGGCAAGCCCGCCCGCCCCTGTTCTTCTCGACTCCGCCCCTCACCCCCCAAGCAGTCACCACCGGGCGTCGACACCGACTTCGTCGGCGATGCGCTGGATGCGCGCCGCGCCTTCACGCAATCGCTGCCTGTCCGCCTCGGTCAATTCACGGCCCTGCGCCAGGTTGCCTGCAGCCACCGCAACCACCAGGGCATCCTCGCGCAACAGCGCGAGCGCCTCGCGCGCCGGCAGGCCCAGGGGCCGGATCGGTGGGCGGCGCGTAGCCTCGTGCTGCCGCTCCTCCGCCCAGGCGCCCAGGTCTCTGGCCGCTTCCACGAAGCCCAGCCCGTGTGCGGCCATGTGGTACGCCAACACGTCCCCGCCCCGGGCGCCGCAGCCGGCCATGCACGCGAAGCCACCGCTTCGCACGTTCACCCGCATGCTGTCGCTGCCGCCGTGGAAGGCGCAGCGCGTGGTGCGCCATGCGCCCTTGCCCATCAGCACCAGATCCTGGCTTTCGTAGTACGCCTGCGGCTCAGGCAGGCGGTCTCGGATCAGTGGCATGTCGATCTCCTTCAAGGATGGCGTTCTCAGTTCCGTCGATCTGCTTTGGGTGAGTCCTCGGGGGGTGCGGGGGGAACGCCCGCCGGAGCCTTGGCGCCGAGCGCGTGGCGCGATGAAGTCGAAAGGGATGCGTGCATGGCGTGGCCTCTCTGCGGCGGATGCCGCGGGGGATGGATGGGATCTGCTTTCGGAGCCGCCTCGGCGCCGTGGAGGCGAGCGCAAGCGATCGCGGTCCAGGGACCGCTGGCGGTGGCGAAGCCCCTGCCCTGGACGGCGGAGCGTGCGAGCCAGGCGTCGAGAAAGAGGCGGCTGCCGGCAGACCCATCCGGCCAGACGATCTGACCGGCCCCGCCACGACACAGCGCTCCCCTTGACCGCGCTGTGCGCCGACCGTCAAAGCTGCTTTCAGGGGCCGGAAAGCCCGGACGCTTCGCGCCCGCGGCCCCGCACACACCACACTCGATGGGACGAGGTCGATGCATGGCTGATCGGCCGAGCAAGAGAAAGCTTCACCGAAGGCGCCGTTGTCGCCGCGCTGCACCGGGACCGGTGCAGCGCGACGCCCATCAGATGCACGCGCGCAGGGGTGTGTGAGTTGCGTCCTCCAGCCGGTGTATCGGGACCATGCCGCCAGCCTGACCAGCGGCATGGTCGGGGGCGCCGACACGCTCAGGACCTATGCCGAGATCCGCTACGACTGGTTCGACGCTGGGGCAGAACGCCGTCGGCTGGGCCGCCGCCGATGCAGTGGACCTCGTGGCCTATCGCAACCGCACGATGCTGCAACCCAGCCCTCATACGGGCCACCCTACCGCATCTCGGCCATCAACCACCGGTGCGGGGTGTGCTGAGGTTCTACAAGTGGGCCGTGCGGATGTACTGGCTGGCCGTTTCGCCCTTGGCGGGAAGGCCACGCGACTTCGCCGTGGCGAGGCACCCGCAGCCGGCTCGCGCCGACACCACGCAGGCGAGCAACCACAGTCGTGTTGCGGCAGTTCGAGCCACTGCCGCGTCCGCTCACATCCGCGCAGGCGCGCGAACTCGTGGGGCCGGACCGGCCCCCTACAGATAACCGGCGCGCTGAGCCGGTGTCTGGTCCAGCCACGCCGGGCGCTGCTCGCCTTCTTTCGTGTCGATCGGCCGCCTGCCATTCGCCCAACATGCGGCGTTGACATAGGCAACGTGGTCCGCGAGATCGATGGCGCCCTGGGCGCTCAGATCGATGCCGACCTCGGTGTTGTCGCCGGGGCCAAGCCGCAAATAAAGCGTTATGTCGCGATAGCCAGGCGCGTTGCCATAGCGCACCAACTTTGCCGCGAAATGGCCACCCTCATGAACGGGCGCCATCTGCCCTTCCGGTTGCGTGGCTCGCTTCGCATCCTGGCGCACCCGGACCATGTCCTGGACGCCCCAGTCATTTGCGAGCGCCTCGAACTTCTTGCCACCGTCGGAAAAGTACGTGTGAACCTCGCGCGCGGTGACGCGCGCGTCCATCCTCAGCAAGGTCATGCAGTCCTCGAACAGCGCGTTGTCCAGGATGCGCAGATCGGACGGATCCAACGGAAAGCGCTGCCCGTTGTAGAGCGACAGCAGGAACCTGGCGATCACCTCACCCTGTCCCGCGTGGCTGATCGCAGCTTCATAGAGGCGCTGGAGCGCCTCGAATCCGGCCTCCTCGATGGCTTGCCTCTGGCTCATGGTTCACTCCTTCACTGCACAAGATCTCTGGCGTTCGAGGATAAATCCCGCCAGACTTGCGCGTGCTCGATCACTTCGATAAAGCGACGTGCGCAAAAGCCCCGCGGATACAGCGTATCGATAGGCGTGTCGGGATTTTCTTCGCCAGGTGCCCGGTCCGGATCAGCGCCAAACAGATTGGCGGGATCTTCCAGCAATCCCGCGTCGTCGCGCAGCGCGATCAGCATTTCTTCCAGCGACACTTTCAAGGCTCCCGAGAAGCGTTGGTGATCGCATTCGATCGACGTGTCGACGATCCATCGCACGACGTCCGGCTGCTCGGCGCCAGGCGCAAGCTGCAACGCTGCTCGCAAGCCCCCGTCGGCGCGAAGCTCCCGAGCCACGGCCTGCGACTTGCGCAGAACCTGGTGCCCTGCGTGGCGCAAGGTGCTCGTCGCATGCTGGAATGCTTCCTTTTGCGACTTGCGTATGAAGGTCGACTTCACCTCGAGCACGAACACGATGCTGTCCCTGGCGAAGACCAGATCCACCTCGCCCGCGTCGCCATGCATCGCTCGATCGGGAAGCCAGTTCAGTACGACGGCAAAGCCACGGGTTTCCAGCGCCCGCGCGAGACCCGCTTCGATGCGCTGCGTCTCTTCGCGAGCTTCTCCTCGCCGTTGGCCCAGGCGACGAAGGTTGTTGATGATTGCGGTGCTGTTGTTCTGCAGGCCCACATGCCAGGGCAACTGCACGAGCATTTCACCGAACTTCAAAACGGGCCGTTCCAGCAGTTCGGGCCGAAGCCCTGGGGCTGTGCTCTTCAACTGCGCGGACAACCTCGCCCAGTCGCTAGACCAGAAGTCGAGAATCGCCGCCGCTTGAGCCGGATCTCCATTGGGCGCCGCCGCGCTGACCGTCCACCCTGTGATGTTGGCAATCTTGGCAGCGCGGTCCGACCAGGTGAGCGGCAAGCGACTCTGCAAGCCTGTCAGCGCACCGCCTTCGACGAGCTTGCGAAGGGCGGCACGCCAGTCGCCGACCACGCGCAAGTGAGCCATGAAGCTTTCGAGGAAGTCGCGCTGAAAGAACGCAGACATCAACTCCATCGACAGAGAAGCCTGAAACACATCGACTGCCTCGCCGGTGTCGTTGGTTACGCTCTCGGCGACGCCGTAGACCTCGGTCAGTTGCATCCGCGTGCGCAAGGCACGCAGGTAGGCCAGGCGGTTCGCCTCGTGGTTTTCTGGTCGACCGATGGTCTCGGTGGCCATGCCGGACTCCATGAAGGTGTCCATCGCCCTGTAGAACCAGTATTCATGAAGGCGGGCAAGCTTGCAGCCATCGCACTGCCAGGACGCGCGCGCGTTTGCGTCGACTTCCACGATGTCGAGCGTCGTGCCGTGCGGAACGAATCGAATGCCATGGTCGTAGCTGAAGGCGTCCGCTGATTGCGCGATGAAAGCGTTGAGTTCGATCTGCGCCGCAACAAGCTCACGGAACTGGCGACGTAACGCCATGCCAGTGTCAACTCCTCCAGGTTGGCTTTGCAACACCGGGGCAATGTGCTCCACGAGCGCCGAGCCGATGGTCTCGTCGGTGAGAAGGAGATCCTTCGCATCGGCGCGCTCGAGTTTCCAGAGCAACACATCGTTGATCGCTTGCCACGCCTCTTGATCCTCGGACTGGAGGCCATCGGAGCGCCGCGGCGCGGCCATGCCCCGCGGAACGAGGTGCTCGAAGGCGTAGATGCTTGCGTGCACCAGCAACTCGAACGGCGGCGTCTGGGCGAATTCGGCCCGATGGTCCTCAAGTGCGTTGAGCCGCTCGCCATGCGCCTGCCGGAATATGTAGAGAACCCGGCTGAGTTCGGCCACGGCGAGCTGCCTTCGACCTATCCATTCCAGTTCAGCACGCCGTATGGGTGCGGCGCACAACACGACGCCGGAATGCCGCACGGCCTTTTCAAGGACAGCAGGGCAAGCTTGCGCAATTCTCTCCACCAAGTTCGGATTGCTGGTTTCCTCCTGCGCGAAGTAGCGCGCCAGCGCAAGCGTCATGATCCTTGAGCGCCACGTGTCGATGGGTACGGCGACCCAGTACGGGCAGGACCAGAAGTCCGCATCGCGCGTGGCGCGACCGATCTTCACCTTGGAGCCGATCGGCTTGCCGTCGAGATAGGCATTCGCGGCGGCGAGTGCCGCGTCGGCAAGCGAAGGCGCCAACGAATCACCGGCTTCGAAGAATCTAGAGTAGAGATTGATCACGTTGAGGTCACACGGACTGCCTAATGATGCAACGCTCTCACTCTTGGTTCGTGCAGCTACCAAGCCACCTTCGAGCATCGCGCTGCCACGGCCAGCTGTCTTCTAACTGTTCCGCGCCGCGACTTCGAGAACCTGCTCAGCGGTCGGCTTGTTCCATCCCTCGCCATGGACCGCCGTGGCATAGAACTGCACCACTTGGAAACGGACCATCGGATGGGTCCAGGTTTCGCCGAGCCGCTTGATCATGGCCGGATGCGCCTTCCGCTCGATGAGATCGATCCGCACTTGCTCGACCAGCGACGCGAGGCGATCGGCAGGCAGGGCCGAAATTTCGGCCGCAAGCTGCTCCGTGCGCTCGGCGACCCAGTGCTTACCCCACTGATCGACCTTCTCTGCGGTCTTAGCGGCCACGACTTCGGGTGCACGCTCTGCCCGCGCCTTCTCGTGGGCCTCGACCTGTGCGGCCGCGTGACCAGGCAGAACTGTCTTGAGATAGGCAAGCGGGTCGCGCAGCCGATCGGGAAATTCGCTCTGCGCCCTGCGCTGCGTCGCTTCCATCGCCTTGGCGACAACTTCCTCGCCGAACTCTTCCACAAGTCGTTCAGTCTTTGAATGGTCGATGCCCAATTTCTCGCCAGCAGTCAGCAATCCGACGTCGACCGGCTGCGTGGCACTGCGTTCCCGGAGTGCCAGCGCCCGCTGGGGCTTCTTCTTGACGGTGAACTGCAGATCCGAAATGAAACGCCCTGCCCTGTACTCGATCATCTCGACTTCGATGTCGGAGACGGCATTGATCTCGGCGATTGCCGGACGGAGCGTGTCGCGCTTGAAGATACGGTACTCGAGTTTCTTCAGACGCTCGTCGTCGGGCCGACCCAAGAGCACTGGCCGCCACCAACCCCACTCCTTCCGTGAGGTCTGACCGACGCCGAGGTACCTGGAGCAGATCTCGTAGAGGGCAACTCCCGGGTGCGACGAGAACTGCGAGATCACATCCAGCGACAGCTTGGCAAAGATGTCCGGATCGAGAAGTTCGTTGCGCATGTTCACCGCATAGGACCACTCGACCCAGTTCTGGCCGCGCTCCTTGATCAGCCTGGCATGCGACAGCATGCCGCAGACATCCCAGGTTTGCCATTCGCCCTGAGTTGGCGACTGCCATTCCACCAGGGTGGAAACCATCGCACGCAGATGGCCCTTGATGATCTTCTGGTCGCCGCTGTTGAAGTCCAGCCCCTTCATGATGTCGGTCAGGGGCGCGCGGTACTTGTCTCGCTCCAGACCTTGTTCTTGGGCGATATGCAGGAGCACGTTCCAGGTACGCCGGCCAAGCGCGGTGATCTTCTGGTTCTGCGGGACGATAGCGAGCGAGAAGACCGGTTTGAGCAACGGAACCTCAGGCCTCGAACTTCCAACGACTCGCACTTGTGTCATGGCGACCGACTTTAGCCGACATCCGTACTGATGTGAAAGCCCGTCTCACATCAAGAAGCCCCTCCCCTCGGCCCCAGCCTTACCGAAAAAGCTCCGCTCGGGCCGGTTTTCTCGGAGCAAACGGTGGCCGGCACCCTACCGAAAAAGCTCCGCTTTGTGCGTCTCCAGCACCTAAACTGGCGGCTTTCGACCGCGGTTGGGGCAACTTTTGGTGCTTTTTGTGGCTCACCAACTCCACTCCGACGCCTAACCGGGCACTCGCCACATGGTCACGTCCCCACCGCGCCAGTCCACCAAAAAAGCTCCACTAACTACCGTTCAACCTCCAAAAGTCGATGTAACTATATGATTTATATTGGGTTTTACCGTCTAAAGGATTAAAGGTATTGAAGGTATTTGACTCACTAAACCCCGCCTGCGGCGGGAAGTGGAGCTTTTTCAGTGAGATGGAAGAAACCGTGGACGAAATTCCGGCTGATTGCGCCAAACACGTCCAGCAAGCACAATCGCGGAAACTTTCTCACTGCACACTCAATCATGGAAATCAAACCACCGATCACCTTGGCACAACTGCACCAGCAGGCCCAGGAAGCTGCGGCAATGCTGAACGAGATCCGCGGCACCATGTTGGCCCCGTTGGTACGCAAGCTGCCTCCGGAGTTCAGCGCCGATCAAGTGGCCACCCTCTGCGGCGCAACCTCGCGCGGCTCGTTCGCCCACAAGGTGTCCACGCGCAAGGATATGCCCGCCGGCACGCTTGTGGCTAACGGCCGCAAGCGGATCTTCACATTGGCCGAGGCGCGTCAGTGGGTGCGTGAATATCGCAAGGATTCTCTGCGCCCGCAAGGCGCTGAAGCCGTGACGATTTCGATCGCCAACTTTAAGGGCGGCACGACGAAGACAACGACCGCCATGACCCTCGCTCAGGGCCTGACTTTGATGGGGCACAACGTCCTTGTGATTGACACCGATCCGCAAGCCTCACTGACCACCCTCTTCGGCATTCTTCCGGATGTCGAGATCGGGCAAGAGGACACGATCTACCCTATCTGCGAGGGCACTGAGACTTCGATTCGTTCCACGATCCGCCAGACCTATTGGGATGGCTTGGACCTCGTGCCGGCCGCATCGAGCCTTTTCGATGCGGAGTTCGTCCTGCCCTCTCGCCAGCATCGGGAGCGCGATTCCGGCTTCAACTTCTACAGGGTGCTGGACATGGGTATCGACGACGTTCGCTCGGAGTACGACGTCATCATCATCGACTCGCCCCCTGCCCTGTCCTACCTGACGATCAATGCGTTGATTGCAGCCAATGCCTTGATCATCCCGCTGCCGCCTGAGACGCTGGACTTTGCCTCCAGCACGCAGTTCTGGCAGTTGTTTTCGGACCTGACTTCGCAAATGGAACCACACGGCTTAGTAAAGAGCTACGACTTCATCAACGTCCTGCTCTCGCGTGTTCCGCCGCGCTCCCGCCCCGGCACGACGACGACCACCGACGCAGTGCGCGAGTGGATCACGGCAACATACAAGGAAAAGGTCCTGCCCCTGGAGATTCCGCGCACGGCAGTCGCGTCGCAAAAATCTTCAACGTTCGGCACGGTTTACGACAGCATGGACGGCGATGCCAAGGACAAGACGTACATCCGAGCGCGCGACGCATACGACCTGTTCGTCCAGCACATAGAGGCTTCCATCCAGACCACTTGGATGCGCCAACTGCAGTCTGCGACGAGCCACACGAATGCGAGCGTCGCCACCATGGAGAGCGCATGAACCTCGAATTGGTTCTGGATGCACCGTACATCACCCCCCTTAAATCAGTCTCGATGGCTGCCGATGTACCGAGCATCGAGTTCGATCAAACGCAAGGGACGGGTGATGTACCGTACATCACCCTCCTCGATCAGCGCCCCCAAACGGGTGATGCACGCGGCATCACCTCCTTGGAGTCTGGCCCGGTGGCGGAGGATGAATCGTCCGTCGGTTGCCGAAAAGCGGCGCAGCCAGTGGGTGATGTACGGTACATCACCCTCCAACTAGGCTACCGGGTTGCAACACTTTCACATCAAGAAGAGGTCCGCTGATGGCCAACAAAGCACTCCTGCAGCGCGCGTTGAGCGTTACCGCGAAGCGCAACACACAGCCTGCCGAGGCGTCGCCAGCCGCGGCTGATACTGAGAGTGCGCCCGCGAGCGCTCCCCAAGCGCCCGCGACGCCGTCTGCCGCCAACAACCCACCACGCTTCCCTGCAAGCCAGGCGGCGCCTCGGACCGGCCCAGGATCCGCGCTCCGCTTCATGACCGAGCAGTCGGCCGTGCATCAGGAAGTTCAGGTCTTGCGCGACAAGGTGCAGGCGTTCGAGGGCGCCAAGCCGGTGCGCAATCTGGACCCCAGGACCATCGCGCCGTCCGCATGGGCCAATCGCGATGCATCGCATTTCGATACGCCGGAATACCTGGCCCTACAGCAGGAGGTCGCGGCCGCCGGCGGCAACGTCCAACCCATCAAGGTGCGACGACTGAAGGCGCCACGTGGCGAGTTCCTCTACGAGATCGTCTTTGGGCATCGGCGACATCGCGCATGCCTGGACCTCGGCTTGCCGGTTGCGGCGATCATCGAGGATGAGCTGAGTGACGAGCAACTGTTCACCGAGATGGAGCGCGAGAATCGGAACCGACAGGACCTCTCGGCTTGGGAGCAGGGCGTCATGTACCAGCGCGCGCTCGAGAAGGGCTTGTTCCCGTCGACGAGGCGGCTGTGTGACGCAATCGAGCGCGACATTGGCTACGTTTCGCGCGCGATTTCGCTGTCGAAGCTGCCTGCCGATGTCATCCAGGCCTTCGGGCAGCCACAGAACCTCCAGTTTCGATGGGCAGCTGCACTGAAGGACGCCCATCAGCGCGACCCAGAAGCGCTGTTGAACGAAGCTCGCCGCATCGCAATTCTGCCGGAACGCCCCGCGCCGGCGAAGATCTTCGCCATGCTCACGAGCACTGGTCAAGCCGGCAAGACAACGACATACGCAAATGAGTGGCTAGACCCGGCAGGCCAGCGCGCCGCCTCGATGACCGTGGACAAGAAGGGGAGGGTGACGCTGTCATTCGACAAGCCCTTGGATGAAGCTAGACGGAAAAAACTCGTGAAGCTGTTGGATGGCTTCATGTCGGCCGCGTAAATCGCGCTGCTCTAGCGCAGTCAGCGCCGGTCGAGTAGCCGAGCACAGTCCAGGCCCGGCGCCTCGACTTCTCGACCGCAGCAACTCTATGTCTGTGCTGAGCCGGAGCCGACCACGTTTGATTGAGTGGCAGCTCGAGGACTGTGAAGCCCCGAGTGCCAGGGTCGGCTGTTGGCGGGCCCCCAATGCGAAAGCCATTGGGGATGCCCGCGCTGGGCTCTCCAGGGCACTATCCGTCCCGGCTCAGCTCACTTATATTCGGGGAGTACCGATGTAAGTGCTTGATTTTATTGGTGGTTTTAGATGTTCTCCATCGACCCACCCGATTTTTCACATCAATTCTATATTGATGATTATGTAGATTATCATCATGATAAATCACTCCAAGGCCCGACAGCCGCTTGGCATGAGAGGGCAGGACCGGCGCGGCTTTGCACACGAGGGGCTCCCTGACCATGACACCCCGGGCCCAACTGTCCAGCTTCTAATCGGCCCTTCTTCGGCTATCTTTGCAGGGACATGACCGCCGTACCGACACCCCGGGAACTCGCCGATCTCGACGACGAGCAGATTGCCAGCCTCGCGGCCAATTGGCGTGTGAGGGCAGGGTATGGGGATCGCAACGCCTTCGGCATCGCGCACGCGCTGGAAGTCGAGCAGCGCCGGCGCCTGCGTGACAGCCAATTGCACCAACTGCCGCAGTTACTGGCGGGGCGTTGTCACGTTGGCCGCCGATGGCTGCAACATCGGCAGGTGGCGTTGCGATTCAGAAGGCGGCAGACGGATTTTTGGTGAGGCCCGTGAAAATAC
>LNAP01007942.1_pt1 | contig 21690 bp, 19 predicted proteins | sample 602601 | NCBI WGS metagenome assembly LNAP01 (sample SAMN02440304, study PRJNA202911) | soil metagenome | biome: Subtropical and temperate rainforests or woodlands; isolation source: soil samples (1 kg each in a 20% v/v slurry with milli Q water) were... ...
CAACCAAACCACCCGTCAAACCCACCGTGCCCGTCAAGCCGCCTGTCAAACCGACCGTACCTGTCAAACCTCCGGTCAAACCGACAGTGCCCGTCAAGCCACCCGTAAAACCGACCGTACCCGTTAAACCACCGGTCAAGCCTGCCTTGCCTCCCGGGAAGGCGCCGATCCCGCCGACCAAGCCAGTGGGGCCTGTCCGGCCGCCGCTGCAGTGGCCAACCCTTAACATCAACATTGATCCGATAGCCTTCATTAACCTGCTGAACACCCTCGGCAGCATTCGAAACAGTGACGGTACGACTTCCCTGCCCGATGGCAGTCTGGTCAATGCCGATAAAAATTCGGTGAAACGCCCGGACGGCATTATCCAGCACGCGGACGGAAGGGTAGAGTACCCGGACGGTCGCATCGTATGGCCGGATGAAACGATTGAATATCCGGATGGACGCCTGGTCTGGAAGGATGGCACCGAGCAGTACCCCGATGGCCGTGTAAAGTATGCGGACGGCTCAATTTTTGATGCCAGCGGTAATCAAATAAATGCGGAGTGAATTCGAGCGGTTAGACTACGCTCTGGCAGTATCGTATCGGATGCTTAGTTTATAAATTAGAGCATCATTAATAAAAGTTCGATTATAAAAAAACGCCGTACCCTTTCCGGGTTACGGCGTTTTTATAGTCGCGATTTTATGCAGTCTGTGGCATCTCGCCCTTGGCCAGACGTTTGTTGATATCAGCAATCACTTCCGGCAAATCAGTGATGGTGTCGATCATGTAGTGGGGACGCGAGCCTTCGAACATTCCGTGGATGCGTTTGCGTTCGCTGTCCAGTTGGTCGCTGCCGAGGGCGCGGTAACCTTCGTAGTCCAGGCCTAGCGCGTTGCCCGAGCAGATCAGCGCCACGGTCCACATGCCGGCGCGACGACCTTCAAGAATGCCCGGCACGGTGTCGTCAATCTTCACGCAGGCTGCGACATCATCAATGCCCAGGGCGATCACGTTGGCCAGCGCCTGGGCCGGCCATGGGCGACCGTTAGGCACTTCGTCGGTGGCGACCACGTGGTCGGCAACGTAACCGTTAGTGGCGGCCAGTTCGACCACTTTGTCCATGACCTGTTTCGGGTAGCCGGAGCAGGAACCGATCTTGATCCCTTGCTGGCGCAGGTTGGCGATGGTGTCCAGCGCGCCCGGAATCAGCGCCGAGTGCTCGGCGATTTTCTCGATTTGCAGGGGCATGAAGCGTTTGTAGATGGCGGTGACGTCATCGTCGGTCGGGGTGCGGCCGAACACGGCGCGATAACGTTCGGCCACTTGCGGCTGATCGCAGAGGGTGCGGATGTGGTCCCACTTGCCCATGCCCATCGGGCCGCGGGCTTCTTCGATGGAAACCTGGACGTCGAATTCGGCGAAGGCTTCGACAAAAATCTGCGTCGGGGCAAAGGAGCCGAAATCGACCACGGTGCCGGCCCAGTCGAGGATGGCGGCTTGCAGTTTGGTTGGGTTTGTATAGTTCATGGTGATCAAATCCTGTGGCAACTGGCTAATAAAGGCGCTGTTTTTGTGGGAGTGAGCCTACTCGCGATAGGTCCCTGTCAGTCGACATCAAGGGTGAATGTCAGGCCGCTATCGCGAGCAGGCTCGCTCCCACAGGGGAATGCGGTGTGAATCAGATTTCGAGGACTTCCATCTCGCGCAGTACTTCGGCGATAGCCGCCACCGCCGCGTGCATCTCGGCCTGGTTGACGTGGCCGATGCAGCCGACACGGAAGGTTTCGACCTGGGTCAATTTGCCGGGGTAAAGGATGAAACCCTTGGCCTTGACGCGTTCGTAGAATTCCTTGAACTGGTAGCGCGGGTCTTTCGGTGCGTGGAAGGTGACGATGATCGGCGCCTGAATCGCGGCAGGCAGGAAACTGCGCAGCCCCAGTCTGGCCATGTCATCGAGCAGCACCTGGCAGTTGTTGGCATAGCGCTGATGCCGGGCGGGCAAGCCACCTTCTTCGTTGTATTGCAGCAGGGCTTCGTGCAGGGCGGCGACCACGTGGGTCGGCGGGGTGAAGCGCCACTGGCCGGTCTTGGCCATGTAGGTGTGCTGATCGAAAAGGTCCATTGCCAGCGAATGCGAGTTACCGGCGGCATTGGCCAGCGCTTCTTTGCGAGCGAAGACAAAGCCCATTCCCGGCACGCCTTCCAGGCATTTGCCCGAAGCGGCGATCAGCGCGTCGAACGGCACCTGTTGCGCGTCGATCGGCAAGGCGCCAAAAGAACTCATGGCGTCGATGATCAGGCGTTTGCCGTGTTGCGCGATGACGTGGGCGATTTCCGGCAGCGGGTTGAGGATGCCGGTGCTGGTTTCGCAGTGAATCAGCGCGACGTGGGTGATGCTGGCGTCGGCACGCAGCAGGCGGTCGACGTCGGCGGCGGTGGTCGGCTCGTCTTCGGCGGTTTCGAAGGTGCTGAAGGAGCGGCCGAGCACTTCGCAGATTTTCGCCAGGCGTTTGCCGTAAGCGCCATTGATCAGCACCAGGACTTTGCCGTCGCGCGGCACCAGCGTGCCGATCGCCGCTTCGACCGCGAACGTGCCGCTGCCTTGCAGGGGCACGCAATGGTGGCTGTCGCCGCCGTTGATGATCGCCAGCAGTTGTTCGCACAGGCTGGCGGTCAGTTGATTGAAGCGGTCATCCCATGAACCCCAGTCAACCATCATCGCCTGACGGGTGCGGGCCGATGTGGTCAGTGGGCCGGGGGTGAGCAGGATGGGTTCGGCAGTACTCATTCTCGTGTCCTCGCAATCGATGGGATGAAGCTACGGGGCTTAAATTGCAATTTGCCGAGCTATCAATCAAATTGTTTGTTGTTATGCCAGTCATCAGTGAGGGTTATTCATGAACCTGTTCCAGCTCCGCGCATTCGATGCGGTGGCCCGCGAGGGCAGTTTCACCCGGGCCGCCGCGCGACTGTTCATCAGCCAACCGGCGGTCACCGGGCACATCAAGGCGCTGGAGGAGCATTACCAGATCACCCTGTTGCGGCGCACCGCGCGACGGGTGGAACTGACGGAGGAGGGCACCAAACTGGCCGCGATCACCCGGGCGATGTTCGGTCTGGCCGAAGAAGCGCAGGTGATGCTCGAGGCCAACCGACAGTTGCTGACAGGGCGTCTGGAAGTTGCGGCGGACGGGCCGCACATGGTGATGCCGATGCTGGCGAGTTTGCGGGCGCGGTATCCGGGCATTACCGTGAACCTGCGGCTGGGCAATGCTCAGGAAACCTTGGCGGCGTTGCTGTCGGAGCATGCCGACGTGGCAGTGCTGACCGAGGTCGAACCGCGCAAGGGCCTGCATTTGCAAGACTTGAGCGAATCACGGATTTGTGCGCTGGTGCCTGATGGTCATCCTTGGGCGCAGATGTCGAAGGGAGTACCGCTCAAGGCGCTGGATCAGGTGATCATGGTGTTGCGCGAGCCCAGTTCGATCACCCGGCGCACCTTCGACGAGGCGTGCGCCGCGGCGATGGTCAGTCCACGGGTGTTGCTGGAGCTGGACAGTCGCGAGGCGGTGACCGAAGCCGTCGCCGCAGAGTTGGGGGTTGGCGTGGTGTCGTCGGTGGAAGTCAGCCACGACCCGCGGGTGGCGGCGGTGCCGATTGTTGGTGAAGGGTTGGTAAACCGACACATGATTGGCTGCATGGAGCGGCGGCGGGATTTGCGCTTGATACAGGCGTTTTTCGAGTTGGCGCCCGGCCGATAGACCGAGGTGCGGCCTTCGCGAGCAAGCCCGCTCCCACATTGGATCTACAGCGTTCACAAAATGGATCGTTCCCACGCTCTGCGTGGGAATGCCTCAATGGACGCTCTGCGTCCGCTTTGGGACGCGGAGCGTCCCGGGCTGCATTCCCACGCAGAGCGTGGGGGGGGAGGCTTTCGCGAACCATCTGCAGAAACGTCGCCACCACCCGCCGCGAACTCTGCTCGCGCAAGCACACCAGTGTCTCGGTCAACCGCCGTTTGCAGTCGGTAATCGGCAACGCGCAAACCCTGGAATCTGCACCGAACTCGGCAGCAGAAACAACACCAACGCCAATCCCCACCACCACCGCTTCCCGCGCCGCTTCCCGGCCTTCAACCTGAATTGCCGGGCGAATGCGAAAGCCTGCCTGAGCCATTTCTTCTTCCAGCGTCTGGCGCGTCACCGAACCGATTTCCCGCAGCACCAAAGGCGTGTCATCCAGGTCCGCGAGGCAAATCGACTCACGGCCGGCCCACGGGTGATTGCGCGAAACGAACGCCACCATCGGGTCATTGCGCAGCGGCAGCGAGATCAGACGTTCGTCACTGACATCGCGACCGAGCAACGCCAGGTCGGCCTGGTAATTGAACAACCGGAACAGCGATTCATCGGTGTTGCCGGTTTCGATCTTCACGCTGATACCGGGGTAGCGTTCGCAGAACCGCGCGATCTGCGGCAGCACATGCACCGGCGCATCGACGGCGAGAATCAGGGTGCCCGTCTGCAATGCCTGGGATTCCTGAAGTAACTCTTGAGCCTCGGCCTCGATGACGAACAACCGCTGGGTAATGCTCAACAACCGCTCACCCAGATCCGTCAGGCGCACCGAGCGTTTGTTGCGGTGGAACAGCAGCACACCGAAACGCTCTTCGAGCTTGCGCACTTGGTCGGAAATCGCCGGTTGCGTGAGGAATAGCCGCTCGGCGGCTTTGGTAAAGCTTCCGTGGACGGCCACGGCATGGAAGGCTTTGAGCTGGGCGTGGGAAACCGACATCGAAAACTCCAGTAACAAGCTGAGCTTATATTTGAAATACGATAAATCGATTTCACTTATTAATCAGTAATTGTTTTTATCCACCTCAGCCCCGGTGACTGGTCAGTCGAACAGCGTCGGCGGCCATGAGCCTGTGCGTGCAACAGCAGGACTCATCTGACCGATATCGCCTCAGGGAAGCTGCGATATCGAAGTGCTCAACAATAAAAAAACAGGCGTTATTTCTCAATTTCTGCCGGCACACTCACACCCTGAGGTCAGAACCACCATGAACAAGCACATCGGCACCATCAAGCGTTGGCGCGTGCAGATCTTCGCGATCACCTGGCTCGCTTACGCCGCGTTCTACTTCACCCGCAAAGCCTTTTCCGTGGCAAAACTGGGGATCGCCGAAGATCCCACCTTCATGCTCGACAAAATGGCCATGGCCAACCTCGACGCCATCTACCTCACGGCTTACGCCATCGGGCAATTCACCTGGGGCATCCTGGCCGACCGCTTTGGTCCAAGGGTCGTAGTGTTTGGCGGGTTGCTGATTTCAGCGGCGGCAGCCTTGGTGATGGGCAGTTTTGCGACGTTGCCAATCTTCGCTACCTGCATGTTGATTCAAGGGTTTGCCCAGTCCACCGGCTGGTCCGGGCTGTGCAAGAACCTCGGGAGTTTCTTTCCCTCTGAACAGCGCGGGCGGGTGCTGGGGCTGTGGAGTTCCTGCTACGCCTTTGGTGGGTTGGTGGCGTCGCCGTTTGCTGGCTGGTGGGCGTATACGCTGATCGGCACCTGGCATGCGGCGTTCTTTTCCAGTGCGGCGGTGGTTGGGCTGGTCGCCGTGCTGTTTTTTATTTTTCAGCGCAACAAACCCGAAGACGTTGGCTTGCCGGCGGTGGAACCGGAGCCGCAACTGACGGCGCAAGAGGCTGATGCGCAAAGCAGGATCAGCATTCTGGAACCGTTGAAAGAAATCCTGCGCAACCGCACCGTGCTGGTCCTGGGGCTCGCGTACTTTCTGCTGAAACCGGCACGCTACGCGATTCTGCTCTGGGGCCCGGTGATCGTCTTCGAGCAGATGCCCTCGGTGGGCAAGGTCGGCGCGGCCATCATTCCGACTGCCTTTGAACTGGCCGGGTTGCTTGGGCCGATTCTGCTGGGGCTGGCATCGGACAAACTGTTCGGCGCCCGACGCATGCCAGCGTGTGTGCTCAGCCTGTTGGCGCTGACCGTGACCCTGGCGTTGTTCATGGGTGCCCTGCATACCGGCAGCGTGATGCTGGTGGTGGCGCTGCTGTTCGTCATGGGCCTGACCCTGTACGGACCTGACTCGATGATCAGCGGCGCGGCGGCGATCGATTTCGGCACCGCCAAGGCAGGTGCTACAGCGGCCGGTTTCGTCAACGGTTGCGGCTCGGTCGGGGCGATTCTCGGCGGATTGCTGCCGGGCTACTTCGACTCGGTCACGGTGTTCATCGTCTTCGCTGGCTGCGCGTTGTTTTCGGCCCTGGTGTTGATCCCACACTGGAACAGCCGTCCGGCTGGCCTGCGTGCCGAAAGCACTTTCGTACCTGACCAACCGATCAGCGTAAAACCTCTGCGTACTTAAGGATTGACCCATGAGACCTTTCTGGCTGGAACAGGCGCTGGCGGCCGAGTCCTGCGCGCCATGCGAACCCTTGGCGGGCGACACCCGCGCCGATGTCTGCATTGTCGGCGGTGGCTACACCGGGTTGTGGACGGCGATCATGCTCAAGCAACAGAACCCCGAACTGGATGTGCTGTTGATCGAGGCCGATATCTGCGGCGCCGGCGCCAGTGGTCGCAACGGTGGTTGTGCACTGTCGTGGTCGGCCAAGTACTTCACCCTTGAACGGCTGTTCGGCGTCGAAGAAGCCGTGCGGCTGGTCAAGGAATCGGAGCGCAGCATTCATGCCATCGGCGCCTTTTGCGAGCAGTACGCGGTGGACGCCGATTACCGCCTCGACGGTACGCTCTATACCGCCACCAACCGCGCTCAATGCGGCTCGACCGATGCTGTGATCGCAGCGTTGGAGCGCAATGGCATCAACTCTTTCAGCCAACGACCGGTGGCCGACGTGCAACGCATGGCCGGTTCCAGCAAACATCTGGAAGGCTGGTTTTCCCCGGCGGCGGCCAGCGTGCAACCGGGCAAACTGGTGCGCGGCTTGCGCCGGGTCGCCTTGCAGCTGGGGGTGAAGATTCACGAGCATACCGCCATGACCGGGTTGCAGGAGGGCAAGCCTGCGTTGGTACAAACCTCGAACGGCACCATTCGCGCGGATCGCGTGGTGCTGGCGATGAACGCCTGGATGGCCCGGGCGTTTCCACAGTTCGAGCGCAGTGTGGCGATTGTTTCCAGCGACATGCTGATCACCGAACCGCGCCCCGATCTGCTTGCCGAAATCGGTTTGACCAGCGGCGTCACCGTGCTCGATTCGCGGATTTTCGTGCACTACTACCACAACACCCCGGACGGCCGAATCATGCTCGGCAAGGGCGGCAATACCTTTGCTTACGGCGGGCGAATGTTGCCGGTGTTCGATCAGCCATCGCCCTATGCCGGTTTGTTGCAACACAGCCTGGGCGAGTTCTTTCCGGCGTTTGCCCAGGTCAAGGTCGAGGCGACCTGGAACGGTCCGTCTGATCGCTCGGTCACCGGTTTGCCGTTTTTCGGTCAGATGAGCGCCAGCGGCAACGTGTTTTATGGTTTCGGATACTCCGGCAGCGGGGTTGGCCCGTGTCATATGGGCGGGCAGATTCTCGCCTCGATGGTTCAAGGGCTGGATAATGCCTGGACCCGTTCGCCTCTGGTCAACGGCCCGTTGGGCTTGTTTCCGCCGGAACCGATTCGTTACCTCGGCTCATTGATGGTGCGCAACGCCATCCGCCGCAAGGAGCGCGCCGAAGATCATGGGCATCGGCCGCGGCATCTGGATGTGCGTCTGGCGAAATTCGCGGCGGCGGCAGGCAAGGCCGACAAGGGCTGAGTCAGGGCGATGGGTCCGAGCGATTGACCAGCCAATCGAGCAGCAAATCGCTATCGCGGCGTGGCTCGGGATCAGGCCGGGTGCGCGGATGATGGCCCATGCCGATACATAGCACCGGCCGGTCCGGGTCACTGTCGAGAAAACTGATCAGGACGTCGCTGCCGGCCTTTGGCAGGCTGGACGCATCAATCCGACCGTCCGGCGTTGCAAAGGCCACCGGTAACCAGATACCCACAGATTCAAGCGGATCCGCTTGCGCGGTTGGCCACAGCCTGACTTGTATTCGACCTCGATCATCCAGCGCCGGCGGTTGCCCGGCAGGGCCCAGTACCCGGGCGGGCTGGTAACCCGGGATGCTCGGCCTGGTCTGTTTGAGTGCCGGCCTGAATACCGTTGACCAGGGAATGGCGGTGAACTGATTGCGGTAATGACCGACAGTGACCGGTTTGTCGGTGGCAAGAATCGAAGGTTGTTGCCCTTGATGTCGGGTTTCGGTGAGCAGCCATTGATCGTTGAAATTCGCCAGTGGATGTTCCGACACTTGCACGATCCGTGCGCTGCGCAGTGCGCTCTGGTTGCTTTGACCGTGGATCTGCAGGTACTGGCAACGCAGACGTTCCAGTTGTCGTCGGCTCAACTGATCGTGATGGATGTGCTCGAGCGCGGGGCGGACCATGACCGGTAAGGGTTTGCTGAGCGCGTGGTTGGCCGCGCCATCGTCGGGTTTTTGCGAGCCACGATTCCTGGCCTCCAGTCGTGAGGGAATGGGCGGCGAGTCATGGCGCTGGAACAACTCACTGATCGTCGGCCCGTCACTGTCTTCGGGCGCGTTGCCCTGGAATGGCGTAAGGACGGGGTCCTGGGGGAAGCTCAGGCTGTCATCTGCCAGGACCAGCACATGCCCTTCGCGCTGATGTTCGAAGTGATAGTGAATGCCTTCTTCTTCGCACAGCCGTTGCAGTAATGCCAGGTCGCTCTCCTCGTACTGAATGCAAAAAGGCCGGACGGGATAGTGTCCGCTGGATAATTCGAAGCGATAGCTCGCCTCGGGCACATCATGTTCCTCCAGCAGTTGGCGCAGGATCATCGGTACGCTGAGGTGATGAAAGACCCGGCGTGAACGCTGCCGGTCGAGCCATTGAAGGTAGGGCACGAGCACCAGTTTGTAGCCGATCCGGTGTGGGCCGCGATGTTCGCGACTGGCACTGTGAAGTACGCCATGAAGACCCTGGCCCTCCATCAGGCTGAGGAACACCGGTTGTTGCAGCAATCGGTCGAGGTTCATGGCCGGCGCGAGGCCGATCACTTCGATGTCGAATCGATAGGGCTGGTTGAGGGCTTCTCGGCCACTGAACTGCAACACCTGCAAACTCAAATCGCCGTCGAGAAGTGTCAGGGTGAAGGGGCTTTCCTTGTCGTTGTGCATCGAACGCGCTTCTGCCATGGAATTCGGGCGCAGAGGGTACGAAACCATAGCCCTTTATAGTCACCGCAAATCGAAGTTTCAGAATCGCCCTACAACTGACGGTGAAGATGTCGATGGGTCATGCGGGTTAACAGGGTGGATTTTTTGGTCGATTGCCAACTTTAGGGCGTATAAACTTGCGCCCATGCGTCGGCCAATAGATGTCTCGGCGCCACAGATCAAGAGAGTGAGTAATGGGCGCACAGTGGAAGGTTAAACACAAAGAAGCGGCATCTAACGCCAAGGGCAAGATCTTCGGCAAACTGGTAAAAGAAATCACCATCGCTGCGCGTAACGGTGCCGATGTCGCGACCAACGCACATCTGCGGCTGGTGGTTGAACAGGCCAAGAAAGCCTCGATGCCCAAGGAAACCCTGGATCGCGCGATCAAGAAAGGCGCGGGCCTGCTGGGTGAAACCGTGCAGTACCATCGCGTGACCTATGAAGGCTTCGCACCGCATCAGGTGCCGCTGATCGTTGAATGCGTGACCGACAACATCAACCGCACCGTCGCTGAAATCCGCGTTGCGTTCCGCAAGGGCCAATTGGGCGCTTCCGGTTCGGTAGCGTGGGACTTCAACCATGTCGGCATGATCGAGGCGTCCCCGGACAGCCCGGACGCCGATCCGGAAATGGCCGCCATCGAAGCCGGCGCCCAGGATTTCGAGGCGGGTGACGAAGAGGGCACGACCCTGTTCCTGACCGAGCCTGCGGACCTGGACGCCGTGCAGAAAGCCCTGCCCGAGCAAGGGTTCACCGTGTTGTCGGCCAAGCTGGGCTATCAGCCGAAAAACCCGGTCAGCGGTCTGAGCGATGAGCAGATGGCTGAAGTCGAGGCCTTCCTTGAAGGCCTTGATAACCACGATGACGTGCAGGACATGTTTGTCGGGTTGGCGGGGTAATTTGATTTTTCAGTGATACCGCTATCGCGAGCAGGCTCGCTCCCACAATTGACCGAGTTGTCTGTAAGGACGCGATCTAATGTGGGAGCGGGCTTGCTCGCGAATGACCGCGCAGCGGTCACCGATTTTCCAGTACTCGTACAATCTCCGCGAACCCCGGTCGCTCCAGCACCTGCGGCTGACAGCAGCGCTGCTGCAATTGCTCCAGATGCACACGACCTTCATCGCTCAATCCCGAGTCGATCCGCTCCAGCAATTCCCCCAGCAAAATCCCGAACGCTCGCACTTCTATCCGTTGCAGCGCACGGCTTTCAAGGCTGTCCGAGATGGCATGGAAAGACGCGGCGCCAAAATCCCCCAACAGGCAATCACCGTGCTCGTTCCACAAAATGTTGTGGCCGTAGAGGTCGCCGTGGGTGATGCCGTGCTGGTGCAAATGTTCGGCTGCCGAGGCGATGCCAGAGGCGATGCGCAATGCCACGCCAGCGCTGAGCCGGGTGTCGTTGGCGTAAACGTCGCGGGTGCATGACGCCAGGCTCGGCAGGCCGGCCAGATTGCGATAGCTCGGATCGATCAATTGCATCAGCAGCCCGGCCTGGGCTTCCGGATGCCCGACGATGCGGCCTTTAACCCGGATCAGGTTGGGGTGACTACCGGCGGTGATGCAGGCGTTCATCTCGTGTAACGGCGAGCCATCGCTGGTCATTTCGCCTTTGTAGAGCTTGACGGCGACCGCTGTGGCCGGGTGGTTCGGTCGATCCCAAACAGCCCGATAAATAACCCCTGACGCGCCTTCGCCCAGTTGCTGCTCCAGACTCAGTTCAGACCACGGAATGCGGGGTGTGGCTTCGAGGGCAGCCGCATCGGCTTCGGTCTCCAGCGGGTTACCGGCGTACGCCAACCAGCTCAGGCTGGGCAGGGTCAGCAACCACTCGGGCAACTCGCTCAACTGATTGGCGGCGATGCGGATCAGTTCGAGTCGATGGCAATGCCGCAAGCTCTGTGGCAAACCTTGCAAGCGGTTGCCGGCAAGCATGAGTTTTTGCAGGTGCGGGCGTTCACCCAGTTCGGCCGGCAGCTCAGTGATGCAGTTATCGGTCAGGATCAGCCAGCGCAGCAACGGTGGCAGGGCCGCGCCTGGCACGCGCTCGATACGATTGCCCTTGAAGCCGACCATCGTCAGTGCGGCGCATTGGCCCAGGCAGTCGGGCAGTTCGGTGAACAGATTGTCCGAGCAGAACAACACGCGCAAACGGGTCAGGCGGTGCAAGTCGCCCGGCAGGCTGCTCAAGGCATTGCCGCTGAGGTCGAGGACTTCCAGCGAGTCCGCCAGGTCGAAGATTTCCCTCGGAAACTCCGTCAGGCCATCGGTGATGTCCAGGCGGGTAACGCCCGACAGTTGGCCGGCGCGTAGTTGGGCAAGGGTATCCATGAACAGATTCACTATTGATCGAGAGGAGGGCGCGCAGGCCCGGAAGCGGGCGACATGATACCGGCAAATGTGGGGTGGCTGTTAAACCGCTATGGCGAGCAGGCTCGCTCCCACACTGAGGTTGTGTTGTACACCGATCCAATGTGGGAGCGGGCTTGCTCGCGAAGGCGGTGTGTCATTCACCATTCGGTTGCCTGACCTTACGCATTCGCGGGCAAGCCCGCTCCCACAGGGTTTGCTGTGTTGCCTCGGGTTAGCGCTCGATACTGCGATTCCACCGCGCATTCCACGCTGGGCGCTGTTCGTTGACCTGATCCCAATCGATCGCAATGGCAGTGGCCAGGTACTGTTTCATCGCTTCGACCTGGCCACGAGTCTTGTCGGTGGTCGGGGTATTCGGGTTGGACGGGATCTGGTCACCGTCTTCAAGCGCGGCGGCCTGGGCTTCAGGCGTCAGCAAGAAAGCGGCGAGTTTTTGTGCCAATTCCGGCTGAGTGTTGTTGGCGATGGCACATTCGGCCACGTTGAGCACCACGGCGCCTTCCTTCGGCTGCGCATACTCCACCGGCATGCCCTTGAGTTTCAGCGCGGTGACCTGGGTCGGCGTCAACGGGAACAACGCGGCTTCGTCGGTCTGAAGCATTTCGGAAATCTTCGCCGAGCTCGGAATGTACTCCAGCACGTTGCGCCCGACGGTGTTCGGCCACGCCTTGAAGCCTGGTTCGACGTCGGTTTCGCTGCCGCCCTGAATCCGGTTGAACATCAAAAAACCGTGCAGGCCAAAGGTCGAGGAGGCCATTGACTGGAACACCAGTTTGTCCTTGAAGCGCGGGTCGGCCATGTCCATCCACGAGGTCGGTGCGGTCCAGCCTTTCTCCTTGAACAGCCGCGTGTTGTACGCCAGCCCGGTCACGCCGAGGCTGACCGCCACCGCTTGATCCTTGATGCGACCCTTGGCCGGAATCTGCGCCAGCGGTGCGCTGTCTGCACAGCCCCATGGCGATGGCGCGGTACATGATGCCGTCGTCGAGGAACATCACGTGCATCTGCGGGTTGCCTTTGCTGGCCTGGACCTTGGCCAGAATGTCGGCGGAGGTGCCGGGCACGATCACCACTTTGACGTTGTTGGCCTTCTCGAAAACCGGTAGCACCTTGTCGGCATAGAGCCGCTCCATGGTCCCGCCGTTCATGCCCAGGTAAAGCGTCGGTTCGGCCTGGGCCTGGGTGGCGGCGAGCAGGGCGCCCAAGCAGGAGATACCGAGCAGTGCAGTGCGTTTGACGTTATTCATTAGCGCGACCTTCCTCTATCAAGCAACGGAGATGGAGTGAAACCGGGTGATGGAAAACGCATCCAGCGACGTTTTTGAAGCGCCGCTGCAGATGATTTCGGTGAGCGCCTGGCCCACCGCGGGGCCGATCTGAAAGCCCGCACCGGCAAAGCCGAATGCGTGTAACAGACCGGGTTGAGTGCCACTGTGGCCGATCACCGGTTGGCGATCGGGCAGGTAACCTTCGGTGCCGCTCCAGGTGCGAATCGCCTGGGCGCCTTCAAGAAACGGATAAAGCTCGACGGCTTGACGCAGGATCTCGATCACGGCGTGCTGGCCCGGCCGGGCGCGGGCGCCATCAAGGGCAAAACCCTGGCCGCCACCCAATACGCAATTGCCGCGAGCGACCTGACGGGCATAGATACCGCCGCCCTCGACCCCGGTGCTGGCATTCATCACCAGCGGCAACGGCTCAGTGACCAACATCGCCGGGTGCCCGGCGTGCATCGGCACTTTCTCACCGAACTGTTCTGCCAGGGTGCCGGCCCAGGCTCCGGCGCAATTCAGCAGCCAGGGTGCCTGCAGCTCCAGACCGGTTTGCGTGCTGATGCGAAAGCGTTGGCCGTCGTGTTCCACCGCCGTCACCGCGCATTGTTCATGGACCTGCGCGCCATGTCGCCGCGCCGCCCGGGCAAACGCCGGGGACACCAGTCGTGGGTTGGCGTGACCGTCATGGGGGCAAAACGAAGCACCGACCGCCACCTCGCCGACCCACGGAAAACGTGCGCGTAATTCACTGCGATCGAGTACCTGCAAGTCGAGGCCAAAGCCCCGACTGCTGGCGGCGTAGTCTTGCAAGGCGTGCAAATCGTTGAGGCTGCGGGCCAGTTTCAGGTGACCGCTGCGCTGATACTCACCGTCGATGCCAATCAGCTGCGGCAGCTGCCCCCAGATGTCGTGGGCCCGCTGCGACAGTGGCAGTTGCGAGAGTGGTCGCCCCTGGCGCCGCACGCCGCCGTAGTTCACGCCGCTGGAATGCGAGCCACAGAAGTCCCGCTCCAGTAGCGCCACGCGACGCCCGGCCTTGCTCAGAAACAGCGCGGCGGAGGCGCCGACAATTCCGCCGCCAATGATGACGGCATCGACTTCGATCATGACTCGACCTCCAGACCAAACGGCAGGGGTTTGATGGGGGCCTGAGCCCTCAGGCGACCAATGTCGGAGATGGCGCGCTGGCTTTCGCAGGCAATGATTTCCGCTGCGGCGGCGCCGCACATCCGTCCCTGGCAGCGGCCCATGCCGATCCGGCAATGCGCCTTGACCCGGTTGATCTCCCAATGACCCTCGCGCACAACCTGGCGGATGTCGCCGGCGCGCACTTCTTCGCAGCGGCAGATCATCACGTCATTCGGGGCCTCGGCGGCCCAATGTTCGGGAAAGATGAAGGCCCGTTCCAGACCTTGGCGGAAGGTATCGACCCGTCCCAGCGCCTGCTCCAATTGTGCCCCACGTTGCGGCGGGATCAGGTAACCGATGTCTTCGAGCAATGCCAGGGCCGCGCGTTCGCCGGCCATTTCGGCCGCGTCGGCGCCCATGATGCCGGCGCCGTCACCGGCCAGGTAAACCTCGGCGACACTGCTGCGACCGGCGCTGTCCCGTTGCGGCAGCCAGGCGCGGTTGAGCGGGTTCCAGACGAATTCACAGCCGAGCAGGTCGGCGAGTTGGGTTTCACTGCGCAGGCCGTGGGCGAAGGCGACGGCGTCGCACTCCAGTTGCTGATCGCCCTTGGCGTTGCGCCAGGTCAGCGATTGCACACGCTGTTTGCCGTCGATGCCTGTGAGGCTGGCACCTTGGTGCACCGGGATGCCGTGGGCGGTCAGCCAACTGCGGTAATAAATGCCTTTGGCCAGGGTGGCCGGCTGCGAGAGCAGACCGGACAGGGCGCGGGCCTGAGCGCTGAACGGCGAGCTGTCGAGCACCGCGACCACCTTGGCGCCGGCCTTGGCGTATTGATATGCCACCAGGTACAGCAACGGCCCACTGCCGGCGAACACCACGCGTTCACCGATGGCGCAGCCTTGAAACTTGAGGGCGATCTGCGCCGCGCCGAGGCTGTAAACCCCGGGAAGGGTCCAGCCTGGCACCGGCAGAATCCGGTCGGTGGCGCCCGTGGCGACAATCACACGGGAGAACGCCAGCCGCGCGGCGCGGCCTTCATGCAAGGTGTCGAGCGCGCTATCCTCGGCGTTCCACACCAACGTCTCGGGACGGTAATCGAGTTGCTCGCGCAGCGCGTCAATCGTCCGATGCAGCGCGTTGGCCTTGCCGGCTTCGAAGCCATACAGCTTGACCGGCGAGCGCTTGAAGTTTGCCGGTTGGCGCCGATAAATCTGCCCGCCCCCGTGTGCTGCTTCGTCCAGCAGCACCGGGCGAAGTCCATGCGCAACCAGCGTCTGCGCTGCCCGAATGCCGGCCGGACCGGCACCAATGATGACCACCGAATTCATACCCACCTCATGTGTGAGCGACGCAGATCCCTTGTGGGAGCGAGCCTGCTCGCGATGACGGTTGGACATTCAACATTAATGCTGGCTGACAGATTGCTATCGCGAGCAGGCTCGCTCCCACAGGGGATCCGGTTTCGGCAGATTGAAAAGGTGTTCATAGGGACCGCCCCGGTTCGCGGCTGATCTGCTGACCGGCTTCGAGCAGCGTCGAGCAGGCACGCACGCGTCGACCATCGCCCAGTCGAACCCAGCAGTCCTGACACGCACCCATCATGCAAAACCCGGCACGGGGTTCGGCGCTGAAGTCGCTGCCGCGCAAGTGTTCGCTGCAGGTCAGCACCGCCGTCAGCAAAGTGTCGCCGAGCAGGCCGGTGGCCGGCGTGCCGTCGAGGGTAAAGTCCAGGGCCGGGCGGTCGCCTTCGGCCAGTCGTTTCAGCAGAGCCATGGCGCCCTCATTGTTTGCCCACCAGAACCCGATCGAGGCCGTAGACCCGGTCGAGCAAAATCATCGTCAACGCGGTCAACCCAATCACCAGTGCCGACACCGCCGCCATCATCGGATCGATGGATTCGGTGGCGTACACGTACATCCGCACCGGCAAGGTTTGCGTGGCCGGCGAGGTGACGAAAATCGACAGCGTGACCTCATCGAAACTGTTGATGAACGCCAGCAGCCAGCCACCGGCCACCCCCGGCAGAATCATCGGCAAGGTGATTTCCCGGAACAGCGTGAAGCGCCCGGCACCGAGCGATTGCGCGGCGTGTTCGGCGCTGCGATCCAGGCCGATGGCCGACGCCAACACTAGTCGCAGCACGTACGGCGTGATCACCAGCACGTGGGCGAAGATCAGCCAGGCGAAGCTGCCGTTGACCCCCATCAGCGCAAACAACCGCAGCAACGCCACACCCAGCACCAAGTGCGGAATGATGATCGGCGACAGGAACAGACCGTTGAGAAAGTCGCGGCCGGGGAACTCGAAGCGAGTGATTGCCAGCGCCGCCGGCACCGCAATCAGCGTCGCCAGACTGGCCGCGCAAAACGCCAGGATCAGGCTGTTGTAGAACGCATCGACAAAGTCAGCACGCTCGAACACCGCGCGGAACCAGCGCAGGGAAAACTCCGTGGTGGGCAGGCTCAAGGTGTTTTCCGGGGTGAAGGCCACGAGGCAGACCACCACCAGCGGCGCCAGCATGAACAGCACCACCAGGGTATGGAACAGCAGGGCGAAAGGACCGTTCTTGGACATGACGAGTTATCCCAATGACTTCTTGTAGCGGCCTTCGATCATCCGGTTCCACAGCAGGTTGAGCAACAACAGGGCCACGGCGATGGCCGCGCCCATCGGCCAGTTGAGCTCCGACAGGTACTGGTCGTAGATCAGCGTGGCGACCATTTTTATCCGGCGTCCGCCGAGCAGGCCGGGAATCGCGAAGGAGCTGGCGGCGAGGCCGAACACGATCAAGGTGCCGGAGAGCACGCCCGGCATGATCTGCGGCAGCACCACTTGGCGCATCACGGTGAAGTGGCTGGCGCCGAGGGACATCGCGGCTTGTTCGGCGGCCGGGTCGAGTTTCTGCAGCGAGGTCCAGACCGGAATGATCATGAACGGCAGCATCACGTGGACCAACGCAATCACCACCGCGAACGGCGTGTAGAGCAGCTTCATCGGCGAGCCGCCAAAGGCTTGCAGGGTCTGGTTGACCAGGCCGTCGGCACCGAGCAACAGGCTCCAGCCGAAGGCGCGCACCACCACCGAAATCAGCAGCGGGGTGAGGATCAGAATCAGGAAAATCGAGCGCCACGGCGCGCCCATGCGGCTGAGGATGTAGGCCTCGGGCACGCCGATCACCACGCAGAGCAGGGTGGTCAGGGCGCTGATCCACATCGTGCGCAGAAAGATTTCGTAGAAGTACGGATCGCCCAGCAAGCTGCTGTAGTGATCAAGGGTGTAGGCGTCGCCGTTGATCCCCGAGCTGTAGTCGAAGACGTTGAACGACAGCACCAAGGTCAGCAGCAGCGGGATCACCAGCAGGCCGAGGTACAAGGCCAGGGCCGGTGCCGACAGCCAGTAACCCTGGCGTCCGTGGCGAATAGCGACAAGCGTACTCATGCCGGCACCTCGTCGACGGTTAGCACCCGCAGCAACGTTGCGTCCCAATCGAGCCCGACCGCCGTACCTTCGGTCAGCGGTGCCGAACCGTCGTTGCGGCGCACCACGCTGAGTTCGCCCAAGGTTGTCGATACGCCGTACAACCATTGGCTGCCGAGAAAGAAGCGGCTGACGATGTTGCCTTGCAGGCGGCCCTGGCCTTTGTCCCGCAGATCGATTTTTTCCGGACGCAGGCTGAGGATCAATTCGCCGCCACTGCGAACCTGGACCACACCCGCGTCATCACGCTCGCCGGGCAGCAGATTGGCCTTGCCGACGAACCCGGAAATGAACTCGGTGCGCGGGTGTTCGTAGAGGGTGTAAGGCGCGTCGATCTGGGTGATGCGCCCGGCTTGCATCACCACCACCCGGTCGCTGATGGACAGCGCTTCGGACTGGTCATGGGTGACCATCAGCGTGGTGATCCCGACTTCACGCTGGATGCGACGGATTTCGTATTGCATCTCTTCGCGCAGGTTGGCGTCGAGGTTGGACAGCGGCTCATCGAGCAGCAGCACCGGCGGCTCGATCACCAACGCTCGAGCCAACGCAACACGCTGACGCTGGCCGCCGGAAAGCTCTCGCGGATAACGCTCGGCGTGCTGGTTGAGGCGCACGAGTTTCAGCACCCGGTCCACTCGCTGCTGCAACTCGCCATTGGCCACTTTGCGCATGCGCAGGCCGAAGGCGACGTTGTCTTTCACGGTCATGTGCGGGAACAGCGCGTAACTCTGGAACACCACGCCCAAACCACGGCTGGCGGGTTTGGCGTGGGTGATGTCGCGACCGTCCAGCACAATGCGTCCGCTGCTGACTTCGACGAAGCCGGCGATCATTTGCAGAGTGGTGGTTTTACCGCAGCCGGAGGGGCCGAGCAGCGAGACGAACTCGCCTTTCTCGACCGAGAGGTTGGTGGCCACGACGGCGTCGATCTCACCGTAGCGTTTGCCGAGTCCTTCAAGTTGCACAAAAGCCATAACTGCGCTCCACCTGAGATTGTTATGCATCGCCCGAAGGCGCGCTTTTTTGTATGGGCAGATACGAAAAGGTCTTGCGGGGTGCGTTGGCGCTCGACTTCTGTCGGCTGCCGCTGTTGTTCGAATCGCCCCTGTCTGGACGCAGAGTAGGACGAAGAATAGGATGGGCTCAATGGCCTATTTCACTGAGACGATGACTATTTTCAGTTTCATTCGGTGAGTAAATTAATACTCGAGAAAACCCATGACAGATTCCATTGAGCGGAATGAAAGCAAAAGTGATGTCGGTGTCGGCGCGGTCTCCAGACTGTTTGCCGTGCTGCGCAGTCTGGGTGACACCGTCGAGGGCGGGGAGCGGGTGACGCAACTGGCCCAGCGCATTGGCCTGTCGCAACCGACCACACACCGTTTGCTGCGCAGCCTGATGGATGAGGGCATGGTCGAGCAGGATGCGCGCAGCAAACGCTATCGCTTGAGCCTGGAGTTTTTCGCCCTGGCGGCCCGCGCCGGGAACACCGGAAACCTGCGCGAACTGGTGCGTCCGGCGTTGCTGCGGCTGTCGGCGTCGTTGGGGGATTCGTTGTTCTTGCTGGCGCGCAGTGGTTTTGATGCGATTTGCCTGGATCGCAGCGAAGGGCCGTTTCCGATCCGCACCTTTACCGGTGACATCGGCGGGCGGGTGGCGCTGGGCGTGGGGCAGGGCAGCCTGGCGATTCTGGCGTTCCTGCCGGAAGAAGAGCGCGACACGGTGATTCACTACAACTTGCCGAGGCTCAAGGATTTCCACCTGTACGACGAGGTGTTCCTGCGCTCGGAAGTCGAGAACGTGCGCAAGCTCGGTTATGCCGGGCGCAACACCGGCGTGTTGCAGGGCATGGCCGGGGTGGCGGTGCCGATTCTGGATCGTGAAGGGCGGGCGGTCGCGGCACTGAGCGTGGCGACCGTGAGTGATCGGCTGGGGCCGGATCGATTGCCGACGGTGGTCGAAATGCTTAAGCGCGAAGCGGCGCTGATCGGACCGCGGATCAATCCGTTCGACCCTTTATTGCGTAGGCCTTCGCAAGTGTTTGGGCAGGGCTGACCCCGCTCCCACAGGGAATCGATCGTTCCCACGCAGAGCGTGGGAACGATCAGTATCGGAAGTCAGAACTGCACGGTTTGCTTGAGCATCTGCGCCGCCGGCGTATCAGTGGGGCTGACCATCGCGTAGTTGTACCCGCCCCCTGACCAGTACTCGGCCTGCAACCCGCCATCGCTGCGACTGCCCCTCGGCAACAGGTAGTTTTTCGGACCCGGTGGGCGGACGTAGAAGCTGACTTTATGGCCGCCCTGATCCTCGTAGACCACCATCGCCGCCGGCCCTTGCTCGGTGCTCAGCAAGCGTCCGCTGACCGGTTTGAAACCGGCGCCCGAAAGGTCAGGCAAGCGATTGGCCTGAGTGAAATAGCGGTCGAGCCAACCCTGCATGTCACCGTCATCACTGACTTTGTAATCGGCCGGCAGGATGCCTTGCTGGGCAATCAGGCGATAGGCCTGCAGGGCATCGGTCATTGGTAGTTGGGCACTGATGAGCGTCATCTCCCGGGCTTGCCAGCCGCTAAATCCGCCGATGCTGACCGCGATCAGCAACACGGCGGCGCTGGCCAGGTGACGGCGAGATTGTCGTTTGAGGCGCTGGCGAATCAGCGCCGGGTCGAGGTTCGGGTTGGCTGGTTGCTGCAGGGCGCCGCTCAATGCCGCGCGCAATTGCTGGGCGTCGTGTTGCCAGCCACGCACTTGGGCAGCCACTTCAGTGTTGCTGGCCAGAAAAGTCTCCACCAGACGTCGGTCGGCATCGCTGAGTTGCTGGTCGACATAGGCGTGCAGGTCACGCTCGCTTGGGGGCAGGCTGATCATTTGAGTCTCCGCAGGGAAGGGCGGGTGATTTCGCCGTCGCTCAACTGGCGCAAGGCCTGGCGGGCACGGGACAGGCGGGACATCACGGTGCCGGTGGGGACGTCGAGAATCTCGGCGACCTCCTTATAACTCAAGCCTTCGACCGAGACCCAGAGCAGCAGGGCGCGTTGTTCGGTGGTGAGAGGCTTGCAGGGTTGATTGGGCGATCACGGTGCGTTCCACCGATGGCTGTGAATCGTCACGCCCGGTAAAGAATTCGAGCATCCGCGCATAACGCCGGGAGCGTCGGTGAGCATCGAGAAACTGTCGATACAGAATCGAAAACAGCCAGGCGCGCAAGTCGCCGTCGGGGTGTTTGTCGCTCCAACGCGACAGCGCGCGCTCAAGGCAAGACTGCACCAGGTCGTCGGCGCTGCTGGTATTGCGCGTCAATGACACGGCAAACCGGCGCAATCCGGGAATAATTTCTCGCAGTTGTTCGTCGATATCGTTCATGAAGTTCTGGCTAGTCACTACGCTTTGGACTAGGAAGACGCCCGGCATTCGAGGTTATTCCACGCCTGAAAAAATAAATACCAGGCGATGGAATAAACCGCCACGGTGTTCGTCTGCTTGATCCTTCTCACTTGTGGCCGATGGCCCTGGAGTCTTTCATGGTAGATCGCTCGTCACCGCCAACCCGGCCACCCTTGAGTGCCGCGAGCCTGACATTACGTCTGGCCGGTATCGCTGTGGTGGTTGCCGCCCTGGCCGGGGCTTTTGCCTACGTCAACGGCACCTTTGACCCACAGCGCCTGACCCCGAAAAAACTGGTCAATGTGCTGGAGACCAACAACGGCGTGCACCCCGGCTTCCGACGCAATCACTCCAAAGGCGTGTGCGTGATCGGGCATTTCGAGAGCAGTGGCGAGGCGCGCAGCTATTCCAGCGCTCAGGTGTTCAATGTTGCGCGGACCCCCGTGGTGGGGCGTTTCGCCTTGCCGGCCGGTAATCCTTATGCGCCGGACAACAGCGTGCCGATCCGCAGCCTGGCGTTGCGATTCACCCAGGCCAACGGCCAGCAGTGGCGCACCGGGATGAACAGCATGCCGGTGTTCCCGGTGGGCACGCCCGAAGCGTTCTATCAATTGCAGCAGGCCCAGTCGCCGGACCCGGCCACCGGCAAGCCGAACCCGGCTGCCGTGCCAGCATTCTTCGGTTCGCATCCGGAAGCAGGACCGTTCCTGGCCTGGATCAAAACCGCCAAGCCGTCGGCCAGTTACGTGACGGAAACCTACAACAGCGTCAATGCGTTTTACCTGGTGAACGCGGCCGG
>LNAP01001880.1_pt1 | contig 21679 bp, 15 predicted proteins | sample 602601 | NCBI WGS metagenome assembly LNAP01 (sample SAMN02440304, study PRJNA202911) | soil metagenome | biome: Subtropical and temperate rainforests or woodlands; isolation source: soil samples (1 kg each in a 20% v/v slurry with milli Q water) were... ...
TGCGACCAAAGCCGCCTGCCAGACGGTCAGCCACCTTGCCAAACTTATTTATTTTCTGAATATCACGGGGACGTCGGCCGGACTCGAAGTCGAAGGGATAATGATGGGAACGGCCGTTTTCATGGCTATTGCCGGTACCAGCCTAAGCAAGCTCTTGCTCGAGAAAATGTCGGACATGCAGTTCCGACGCTGGACTCGCCTGCTTATTATGACAATCGGTACTGTGTACCTTACACAGGGAGTTTATGCCTATCTGGTAAGGCTATAGAGCCATGCCGCGACTGTGCCGCGGCGTCTCGCAACATTATTCAGAGCCTGGCTCTTCACGAATCGTGAAGAGCCCTTGCAAGAACGCCCACTAGCGCACCAGCCATATTTTCTCTACTCTATTATGTGATATTCAGTGTTCCGGCACTTTGATACTTGGAGAGATTTATGTCTGGCGCAGGCGTTTTAAATATTAGTTCCATGCGGGACAAGTGTTCTGATGAAGAGTGGCAGGCCCGAGTCGATCTGGCCGCCTGTTATCGATTGGTGGAAATGTATGGCATGGCCGATATGATGGCTAACCATATTTCCGTACGGGTGCCTGGACCGGAAGAAGCGTTCCTGATCAATCCCTACGGCATGATGTACGAGGAAATTACTGCCTCCAGCCTTATCAAAATTGATCTCCAGGGTAATATTTTGTCCAAACCGGACTTTGGCGCACTGGACTATGGCATCAATAAGGCCGGCTATGTAATTCATAGCGCTATCCACGAGGCGCGTCCCGAGGTCGCCTGTGTCATTCATACTCACAGTTGGGCCTCAATGGCTGTCTCGTCGCTCGAGTGCGGCCTGTTGCCTATTACTCAGACTGCCATGCGGTTTTTGAAAATTGGCTATCACGGGTATGTTGGCGTGGTCTTAAAGAATGAAGAAAAAGTATCGCTGGTAAAAGACCTGGGCGATGGCGAAGCCATGATCCTGCGCAATCATGGCGCCCTGACCGTCGGCAACAGCGTGGGCGAGGCTTTTAACTGGATGCATCGGCTCGAGCTGGCTTGTAGGTCGCAGTTGGCCGCCATGGCATGCAATAGTCCGCTTCACAAAGTAGACGCGGCTGTACTGGAAGAAACATGGAGCAATTACCAGCCAGGCACTCGCCGTCCTTATGGCCTTATGGAATGGCCTGGGCTGCTCAGGAAGCTCGATCGCCTGGATCCCTCGTACCGCACATAACGCACGCAATACTGGTAGTCTTTGCGATACCAATAACGAACAGGATCTTTTGATGAGCGAGTTGTACATACTTGTTTCGACCAAGGCGCGCCAGCATATACAGGGCCCTATTGCCCACGCACTGGGCGGCGTGCCGTACCGGTTGCTGGAAATCGAAACGGCTTTGCCGCACGAACTGGAGGCCGTTGATGTTGCATTTATTTCACGTGACATCACCGGTGTGTCGACAAAATATGTTCTGACCAAAGAGTTGGAAAGATTTTATGCCGCGCTTCGCGCCTCGACCAAGTTAAAGTGGGTCCATACGCATTCCGCCGGGCTGGATCGCCCGATATTTGGCGAGCTGCAGGCCCGGGGTATCGAAGTCACCGCTTCATCAGGGGCCAATGCCGAGATCGTCGCACATACGGCACTAGCGGGCATATTGTCGCTGGCCAGGCGTTTTCCACAGCTGCAACAGGCGCAAACCCGCCATGAATGGGCGCCTTTGATTGGATCCGAGTTGCCGCAAGACCTGAATGGCCAAACGGCTGTTGTGGTGGGATGGGGGCCAATCGGCCGCCATCTTGCTCGCTTGCTGGGTGCGTTTGGCATAGAAAGTATCGTGGTGCGTAATGGCCCCCAGGTGGTGCCCGAAGTGAAAGCTACCGTTACCTACGATCAAATCAAAAGTGTCTTGCCTCAGGCCGACTGGGTCATTCTGGCATGTCCTTTATCTGATAGAACCTTAAAGCTTATCGACACCGAGGCTTTATCGCTGATGTCGCCAGCCGCTTATCTGGTTAATGTTGCGCGCGGCGAGGTTGTGGACGAGCAAGCCGTCATCAATGCGCTCAAGTCCAGACAGATTGCCGGTGCTTTCCTCGATGTTTTCGAAAAAGAACCACTAGGTCCCGATTCAGCCCTTTGGGATCTGGATAACGTAATAGTTACGCCTCATGCGGCAGGGCACTCGGCCGGGAACTATGACCGGGTTGTCGATATGTTTGTCAAGAACTTAACGAAATGGCATGACCGCGAGCATAGTGCGCAGTCAGTGCGGTAGCCGTGCCGCTATGTCTTCAATCTATTTTATAGAAGTGAAAAATGTTTGATGTCCTGGTAATTGGCGGTGGTAATGCCGCTTTGTGTGCCGCGCTTATGGCGCGTGAGGCGGGCGCAAGTGTCATGCTCCTTGAGTCGGCCCCCAAAGAGTGGCGGGGCGGAAACTCCCAACATACGCGCAATTTGCGGTGTATGCATGACGCTCCTCAGGATGTCCTGGTTGACGCCTATCCCGAAGAAGAGTTCTGGCAAGATCTGCTTAAGGTAACCGGTGGCATCACTAACGAAAAGCTGGCTCGTATTGCTATTCGCGCGTCGTCGACCTGCCGCGACTGGATGCGCAAGCATGGCGTGCACTTTCAGCCGCCCTTGTCGGGCGCTTTGCACGTGGCGCGTACCAATGCGTTCTTTATGGGCGGCGGCAAGGCGCTTATGAACGCTTATTACCGAAGCGCCGAAGCCCTGGGCGTACAGATTCGTTATGACGCTCCCGTCGACTCCCTTGAGCTGGACGGAGACCGGTTTGTCGCCGCGCGCATTGGCAATGAACGCATCGAGGCTAGAGCCTGTGTGGTTGCCAGTGGCGGGTTCGAGTCCAATCGCGAGTGGCTGCGTGAAGCCTGGGGGCAGAACGAGGCCGGAGAATGGCCAGCCGACAATTTCCTGATCCGCGGAACGCGCTTCAATATGGGTGTTTTGCTTAAGTTTCTGCTGGATGCGGGGGCCGACACTATCGGCGATCCAACGCAGTCCCATTGCGTCGCGATCGATGCACGGGCTCCGCTGTATGACGGCGGCATTTGCACACGGATCGATTGCGTATCGCTGGGCATTATGGTTAACAGCAATGCCCAGCGTTTTTATGATGAAGGCGAAGACTTCTGGCCCAAGCGCTACGCTATCTGGGGGCGCCTGGTGGCCCAGCAACCAGGCCAGATCGCTTACTCCATTATCGATGCCAAGGCTATTGGCCGGTTTATGCCACCGGTCTTCCCGGGTACGAAAGCCAATTCGTTGCCCGAGCTGGCGCGTCAGCTGGGCCTGGACGAAGATACCTTTATGCGCACAGTGCAAGACTACAACGCAGCCTGTCGTGTGGGTACATTCGATCACGCCGTGCTGGACGATTGCCACACCGAAGGTTTGACCCCACCCAAAACTCATTGGGCCCGGCCGCTCGATACCGGGCCGTTTTATGCCTATCCGTTAAGGCCGGGCATTACGTTTACGTATCTGGGTGTCAAGATCAACGAAGAGGCTGCGGTTCATTTTAATGGCCAACCCAGCAGCAATTTGTTTGCTGCTGGCGAGGTTATGGCTGGAAACGTTTTGGGAAAGGGCTATACCGCTGGCGTGGGCATGAGCATCGGTACCGCTTTTGGCCGTATTGCCGGTACACAGGCCGCCGCGTCGGCTTTGCGTCAACGACAGTCTGTGGAAGAAACATTATCTCGTGCAGGAACCGAACATGCAGCAACTTGAAGCACTGACCCTAGAAGCCGTTTCACTGGTGCAACCCAATCTGGCCTTGACGGCCGATGAAGCCGAGGTTGACCGGGTAATGACGATCTGCAACGCCTGCCGCTATTGCGAAGGGTTTTGCGCCGTTTTTCCGGCGATGACAAGACTGCTTGAATTTAACAAAGCCGATATTCACTATCTGGCCAATTTGTGTCACAACTGTGGCGCCTGTTTGTATTCATGCCAGTATGCGCCGCCGCACGAGTTTGCGGTTAACGTTCCGCAGGCCTTGGCTACGGTGCGTGCCCAAACTTACTCCGATTACGCATGGCCGCCTGCACTGGGCGCTTTATACAAGCGTGCCGGCTTAACCCTTTCGCTGGCAACAGCAGGGGCGCTGGCGCTTTTCCTGGTGCTGGTGCTCCAGATTAATGGCTCGCTTTTTCACGAGCCTCTGGCTGGTAATTTCTACGCCATTTTCCCGCACAATACGCTGGCATTAATGTTCGGGGTGGTTTTTGGATTTGCTATCCTCGCGCTGGGAATAGGGGTCACGAAATTCTGGCGCACTGTTTCACCATCTGAACCGTTGGAAAAAGGCAAAGGGGCTGCTGCGGCCGAGGCTGCTAAAGATGTGTTGAGCTTAAGGTATTTAGGCGGCGGGCACGGCCAAGGCTGTAACAACGAAGATGATAAGTTTTCGCTTTTGCGCCGCCGTTTCCATCACTTTACGTTCTATGGGTTCATGCTGTGTTTTGCGGCCACGTCTGTAGCCACTTTGTATCATTATTTGCTTGACTATCAAGCGCCGTACCCGTATCTAAGCCTGCCTGTTGTACTGGGAACGCTTGGCGGTATTGGGTTGCTTATCGGTCCCGCAGGGTTGCTGTGGCTAAACTTCAAACGAAATCCGTTGCAAGGCGATATTGAACAGCGCCCTATGGATCGTGGTTTTATCGTTTTACTATTTCTGATTAGTCTTACCGGCCTGGCCTTGCTTATTTACCGCGATACCGGTGCGATGGCTCTGCTTCTGGCGATTCATCTTGGGGTGGTCATGGCCTTGTTCCTGACGATGCCTTACGGAAAGTTCGCGCATGGTATTTTCCGCTGTGCGGCACTGGCTAAAAACGCCATCGAGAAACGTCAGCCCAATCGACTGGGGTTGGCGGAGGATTAATTGTTTTTTGGTGCCTGCCCAAGCAGTTTTACGCTTGGCCAGGCGCCGATTTCAACAAGCCAGCGCACCGCGCTAACCTCTAGCCCGAGTTGCGCAGCCCTGCGGCGATACCGTTAATGGTCATGTGAATGGCCCGTTGTACCTGGTTTTCTTTGTCGCCTTCGCGCCCGCGCTTTTCTCGCACACTACGGTGGCGGCGTAGCAGCTCCACCTGTAAATGGTTAAGCGGATCAATATAGGCAAAGCGCTCGCTCAGCGCGGCGACCAGTAGAGGATCTTCTGCCAGCAGGTCGCGTTGAGCGACGCGCTTGAACATATCAAGCGTCAGCGAAAACTCGGCCTCTATACGGCTGAATATCAAGTCGCGCAATGGTGCGTCGGGCACCAGGCTGGCGTATTGCCTGGCGATGCTCAGGTCGGTTTTGGCCAGAACTTGTTCCATATTCGAAAGCAGGGTTCGGAAGAAGGGCCAGGTTCGAGCCATTTCCCGCAGTTGCTTCAGCCGCTTGTCGGGCGTTGACGGGCTGTGCTGGGCGCCGTTGTCGACATAAGCTTGCAGTGCTGTGCCTACGCCGTACCAGCCAGTTAGCAGCAGGCGGCATTGCGCCCACGAAAACCCCCATGGTATGGCGCGCAGGTCTTCGATTTTCTGGCTCGGTTTGCGTGAGGCAGGGCGTGAGCCGATGTTTAGCCCGGCAATTTCCAGTATGGGAGTGGACGCGAAGAAATAGTCGTTGAATCCCGGTGTTCCGTAAACCAGATCGCGATAGGCTTGTTGAGCTTTGCCCGACATGAAGTCCAGCACCGAGCCAAAGTGGGCCATGTTTTCATCCTCGGTCTGCGAGGCTGCCGGAGTGGGAACAAGGCTGGCTTCGAGCGTTGCGGCGACGAACATTTCAAGGTGCGAGCGTCCGACTTCGGGATCTTTGTATTTGGTCTGTATGACTTCGCCTTGTTCGGTAAGGCGTATTTGGCCGTTGACCGTACCTGGCGGTTGCGCAAGGATGGCGTCAAAGCTGGAGCCGCCGCCACGGCCAACTGACCCGCCACGGCCATGGAAAAGCCGTAAACGCGTTTTACGTTTTTTGAAGACTTGCACCAACTGGCGTTCGGCCTGATAAAGCGACCAGTTTGATGTCAGGTAGCCGCCGTCCTTATTGCTGTCGGAGTAGCCCAGCATGACTTCTTGTATGCCGTCTTGCGCATGGCGGACCCGGGCGGCAACCTCAGGCAGATCCAGCCAGGCAGCCATTATTTCAGGGCCTCGCTCCAGATCGGGTATGGTTTCAAACAAAGGAACCACCATCAGGCCAGAGCGGCTTGCCTCGGGTGCAGCTTCGCTTGCCGGAGATATAAGCCCTGTTTCCTGTTGCAGGACCAGGACTTCCAGCAGGTCGCTTAACGTTTCGGTATGCGACACAATGGCTTGCGTGATGGCGAGCTCGCCATACTTTCGGCGGCAAGCGGCTGCCGCGCGCAAAATGGCCAGTTCTTTTTCGGTTTCGGGCGAATACGCGATCCAGGGTGAAACCAGTGGCCGAACCTGCTGGATTTCATCGCGTAGCAGGCTTATGCGCTCTTCTTCGGAAAGTGTCGCATAATCAATAGTTTTGCCGTTATGACTGGCCCCTGCCGCTTTGAAGAGCTCGGTTAGAACGCGCTCGTGAACATCGGAGCTTTGGCGCAGGTCAACCGTTGCCAGATGAAACCCAAAAATACTGACTGCCTGACGCAATTCGCCCAGGCGCAACTGGCCGATAAGCGCCCCATGATGCCTGGTCAGCGAGTCGGCAATAATTTGCAGATCTTGCTCGAAGGCTTGCGGGTTGGGATAGGCTTCTGCTTCATAGGTAGGCCGTAAAGCCAACTGGCGTCCGGTAAGTGCGACTGACGTGGCTGCCAGTCGCGCATACAAATGGATGAAGGCGCGCCGGTAGGGTTCGTCCAGGCGATGCGGCGATGGGTCTTTGCTTGCCTGCGCCAGTTGAAGCAGTTCGGGGCTGACGCTGCCCAGGGATTGGGAGATCGACATCTCGGTGCCCAGCTCTTTGATCTCTTGCAGATAGTGCTGCAGAACATGTGTGGATTGCCGCAGCAATGCTTGCTCGAGTGTTGATGCATCGACATTAGGGTTGCCGTCGCGGTCGCCTCCTATCCAGCTTCCCATCCGCAAAAACGGGGGTAACGGTTCTGAGTTGACGTCGAATATTGATCGGGCCGGGTTTTGCAGACGGGTTGCCAGATCTTGATAAAGACGGGGAATGGTCGTTAAGAAGGTGCTGGTGTAGTAAGTTAGCGCATTGTCGATTTCGTCGAGCACAGTCAGTTTTTGCTGGCGCAACATTCGTGTTTGCCACAAGGTTGCGATCAGACCGGTCAGCCTTTGTTGCAATAACAATTTTTCCGACGGAGTAAGGGTGTCGTCGCGGTGCGCGAGCAGCCCGGCGACCTCGCGGTGCAAGTCCAGCGTGCTTTTGCGCTGAACCTCGGTCGGGTGTGCCGTCAATACGGGAACGATGCAGGCTTCTTCCAGGTAACGGCGTATTTTTCGAGTGCTTACTCCCTGTTTCTTCAGAAACTGTAACGCTTGCTGCAAACTGCCATGTATGGGAGTGTCGTCGGTAAGTTCATGCTGGCGCTGCCGCCGGTTCTGATCGCGATCTTCAGCAATGTTGGATAGATGCAGGAAATAGCTGAAGGCGCGAGCGACCGAGTTGGTTTGTCGATCGGCCAGGCGTTCGATTTGCTGCTCTAGTACTTTGCCGCTTTTGATGTCGCCTTCACGGCGAAACTTGACTGCGGCACGGCGCAGCTTTTCGATAACGTCGTAAATCGCCTTGCCTTCGCATTCGTTGATGACTTCGCCCAAGGTTTTTCCCAGCATTCGAATATCGTTGCGTAGGGACGATGGCTCGGTACGTGCTGTGGCTGGCTGATTCACTATGTCTCCTGTTGGATGGGATTTTTAATTGACTGTAACTATACGATAGGTTTCAGGTTTGGCAGTTATTCCATTTTCAGCCGACACAGTTCACGGTTGATTTGGAGCTTATTCCATTTCCAAATCGATTGTGAACACGAAGGCGAAGCACAGACAGTACCTTTGTACGGCAAGTGAGGCCGACACAGTTCACGGTTGATTTGGAAATGGGGGTGGTTCATGACGGGGCAGGGCGGCAATAACCAGCAAGCTGCAAACGCCCGCGCATCCAAACGCGTAATCGTAGCGGCCGGTTACCGCTACGAAAGCGGCAAAAGTGGTGGGGGCGATTATGTTGCTGAGGCAGACCAGAATACTGGATCCGGCGGCCGTTTCAGAAATCAGCTTGGGTTGCGATCGGCGCGCGACCTCGGCGATCTGCACGCCGTTCCAGCTGGAAACTGAACAACCAGCGACAAACGCCAGCAGAATAATGGTCCATAACGGCCACGTATTGTTACTTAGCCCCAGCAGTATGGTTGTCGAGGCCGATACAACGGCTGTAATTGTCAGTGTCGCAGTGGCCGAGCGAAGGTAGTCCGCCACCCAGCCCAGCGCAATCCTGCCGACAATGCCGCCCGCTTGCATGACCGCGAAAACACCGCCGGCCAGTCCCAGCGAATAGCCCAGGCCGTCAATTAAATAAATAACGGTAAAGGTGAACCAGCAGCTTTGGGCAATAGCAAACAAGCTGCCGACAACGGACATCCTTAGCAGCCCCGGCCCTTGGGTCAGAGACCGCAGCGGTACCGCAAGCAGGCGCAGCGAACTGAGGCGGGGACGCTTGATCTTTATGTTTTTTTGCGGCTCGTCGATGCCGGCGCTCATGCGCCAGGTAAGGACTGTGGCAATAATAACCATGCCTGCCGCGGCCAATAAAGCCATGCGCCATCCCGCTACAGCAACGATGGCCGGAATGATAAGGCCGGCGATGACTCCGCCAAGCGGCACTCCGGCCTGCTTGATTGAAAACACCAGATTTCTTTTGTTGGGCGGAGAAAATCGTTGTAGTACTTCGCTGCCCGCCGGTGTTGCGGTGCCGTTGCTCATGCCTATAAGGCAACAGGCCAGTAGCGCAATACTTAAGCTGGGCGATAGAAAAAGAGACAGGCTTGCCGCCCCGATCAGCAAGCTGAACTGCAAGGCGCGAACCCCGCCGATCTGATGCATTAGCGACGAGCCGCCCATTAGAACGATAAGTCCGCCGAACATATTGACTGCGGACAGGTAACCAATAGAGCTGCCGCTCCAGCCGAATTCCGCAGACAGCTCAGGTGAAATGATGGGAATGAACCGCATCAGAAACGAAGTCGTAGTTTGGAGTATGAGAATTGCTGTTATGGGTACAAGCCAGCCTGGCGCTGCCTTTGTCATCGTGGGTCTCTTGTGTTTTTTCTGAAATGGGCAAATGAGACCATACTCTAAATCAAAATTACTCGTGTTTGTTGGGAGCGCCCGAAGTTTTCGATTCGCCCTTGACGTCAGCGTGATCTGACTGCTTCAGGCTGACAGTGATCCCCGGGGGAAGGTGCGCCCGCGCGATGGTTTCTTTCATGATATTTAGAAATCGTTCGGAGCTTGGTGATAGTGATCGCAGTTTTCTGGTAATTACAAAAATCTCGCGCGATAGTGCAGGCCCCTCGAGCTCTTTGAACGTAAACGCAGAGAGCTCTCCTGTGTGAGCTGACAGCGCCGGCACGATAGAAAACTTATCGCCAATTTTCAGCAAAGCCTGTAATAAGGTAATGCTTGAAATCTCATTATGCGGAGTATCGAAGAACGCCTGACTCCCGCCATGTGTCCGTAAATATGTACCAATGCCAGTGTTGGCTGTATATCCGATGTAGTCATTCGGATTTAATTCCGACCAGCAAACCGCGCCGGTTTTTTTTGCCAGGCCATATTCAGGGCCGCATATGACGCCGTAACGATCTTCGAAAAGCGGCGTGTATACCAAGTCTTCAAATCCTTTATGGGGAGTTGATATTGCAAAGTCGATCTCGCCGTTGACGACCATTTTTTCTACAAGCTCGGCACCTGCGTCGTGTAACGAAACGGTGATGTTCGGGTAGGCTTGCTGAAGCTCGCGGATTGTATCTACAAGGAAATGATAAATAACAGAGACCACCGCGGCTATTCGGACCTGCCCCTTTTGTCCGTTGGCGAACGCTTGCAGGTCGCTAATGGCACTATCAAAATGGTTAAGTATTTTTTCAGCCTCGTCCTTGAAGCGGCGAGCTTCGTGCGTCATCGTGACGCGCCTGGTGCTGCGGTCAAATAGCTTAAGTCCCACCGCCTCTTCAAATTGCTGGATAGTCGCAGTCAGTGCTGACTGGGTAAGAAAAAGCCGGGAAGCCGCGATGGTGAAGGAACTGGATTCCGCCACAGCCAGGAAGCATCGCAAATGTCTTAATGAAACGTTGCGCAGTTTGGAAGACATGGAATTACAGTTTTTCTATTTATCAAATAAAACGAATTATAGGCAAATATTAATAATTAGTAATGATGCGGCTTCGTTACTAAACTCGTTGGTGAATTAGGGATAACTAAAACGAATTGACCAGGGGGGAGTATGAAACACATGAATGGTATTACTAAGGCCTTTACCGTTGGGGTGGTTGGGATGTCGCTGGCTTTTATAGCCGCAGGCAGTTCAATGGCTCAAACTAAGCCGGCCTATCCGAAAGGCCCTGTTACATTGGTGGTGCCTTTCGCTCCGGGTGGTTCTACCGACATCATCGGCCGTTTGCTGGCAGAGCGATTGGCAGTGGCATTAAAGCAATCTGTTGTGGTTGAGAATCGTTCAGGAGCGGGTGGAAATATTGGCGCGGCTCATGTCGCTCAGTCTCGTCCCGATGGCCAGACCTTATTGTTTGGAACGACAGGAATTCTTACGGTCAATCAATTCGTTTATCCAAATCCCGGGTACAACGTAAAGACAGACCTGACACCTGTAATTTATACGGCTTCCATCAGTAATGTATTGATTGTTAATCCGTCTTTGCCGGTGAACAACGTGCAGGAGCTTATTGCCCTGGCCAAGTCGAAGCCCAAAGGGCTTACGTTTGCATCGTCGGGCGCGGGAAGCTCAACTCATCTTTCGGGCGAGTTGTTCAAAAGTATGGCGGGGGTTGATTTAGTGCATATCCCGTACCGGGGAAGCACACAAGCACTCATCGATTTGATGAGCGGTGAAATCGACATGCTTTTTGATAATGCTCCTTCGGCTGTTCCACTGGCACAGACAAAAAAAGTGAAGGCTTTAGGGGTAACGGCGCTGCAGCCGTTGGCCGCGCTTCCTGGAGTGCCTACTGTGGATAGCGCCGGCTTGAAAGGCTACGAGTCCTTGTCCTGGACGGGGGTTGTTGCGCCGGCTGGAACACCGCCTGCGGTCATTGAACTTCTAAACCGGGAGGTTAATGCAATTTTGGCTGATCCGGCTGTGAAGAAACGGCTGAATGAGCTGGGGGCACAGGCCACGGGTGGTAGCGCACAGGCGTTTCAGAAGCATATCGACTCAGAAACGGAAAAATGGGGCGAGCTCGTGCGCAAGGCCAATATCAAGGCTGGTTAATAAGTCAATGAATGGCAGGCTTGCGTTTTGGGCGGGTTCGGAAAGCAACTTGTATTCGCGCAATGCCGGCATGTGGCGCCTTATAAGGCGCCCGAATCAGCAGCAAGACGCAACCCATATTTTTTCATAGGAGTAAAAATGTCGTTCATTGCAGAGCGTATCAATCGGATTAAACCTTCACCGAGCTCGATGGCTGGTCAGCGCGCACGTGAACTTAGGGCAACAGGACGCGATATCGTCAGCCTGACCGCAGGCGAACCTGACTTTGATACACCCGAGAATGTGACCCAGGCTGTCATGCGCGCAATGGCAGAGTCCAAAACCAAATACACCGACGTTGGCGGTACGCCTGAGTTAAAAGCAGCTATACGTGAAAAATTCCGCAGGGAAAACCAGCTGGATTATGCGACCAATGAGGTTATTGCCAGTAACGGCGGCAAGCAGATAATTTTCAATGCCTTGATGAGCACCGTTGATCATGGGGACGAGGTGATTATTCCGGCTCCGTTCTGGGTCTCTTATCCCGATATCGTATTGCTTGCCGGCGGTACACCTGTTTTTGTCCAGGGGCCGCCCGAGAAGGGGTTCAAGCTGCAGCCCCAGGACTTGGAGAAAGCCATTACGCCGCGCACGAAGTGGCTTGTATTGAATGCTCCTAACAATCCCAGCGGAGCGTTGTATTCACAGCAGGAACTTAAAGCCCTGGCCCAGGTATTACTTCGGCACAAGCACGTATGGCTATTGTCCGATGACATCTACGAGCATATTGTGTATGACCAGCGGAAGTTTTTTACGATGGCACAGATAGAGCCAGAGCTGAAAAATCGTACGCTGACTATGAACGGAGTATCTAAAGCCTATGCCATGACAGGCTGGCGTATTGGGTATTGCGGCGCGCCGGCAGAGCTGATCAAGGCCATGACCAAACTGCAATCGCAAAGCACTTCCAGCGCTTCCTCGATTAGTCAGGCCGCTGCGCTGGAGGCCCTGACCGGACCGCAAGACTACATCGCTCAGCGTACGGCAATATTTCAGAGCCGCCGCGACAAAGTCGTGTCGCTTATTAATGATGTTCCTGGTTTAAGCTGTCATCTGCCCGAGGGGGCTTTTTATGTGTACCCATCTTGCCGCGACCTTATCGGCAAGAAAACGCCGTCGGGGCAGGTTTTGACGTCCGACCAGGATTTTATTCTTTACCTTCTCGAGGCGGAAAATCTGGCTGTATTGCAGGGCGAGGCCTATGGCGCTTCACCTTTTTTCCGGATTTCGTATGCGACTTCTCTCGATGTTCTGGAAGAAGGATGTGCACGTCTGAAGCGGGCCTGCGCACAGCTTTCTTGAAATGCGACTGGCGGCGCGTGCGCCTACATATACGCGAAGACTTTGCGGGTAGGCTTGATGCGGTCACCGTATCAAGTGTGAGGCGTTGCATGACTTCATTGCCACTAACTGTGACCGCTTAAAAACGGATGAAAAAAATGGCTAAATAGTTTAGTCTTAGCGCTTAACACGGCATGATGGCGGGTATCTGGTTTTGGATACCCGTCATGGCTTATAAAACATCTGTTGCAAAGAACATATGAAAACAAACACGCAAAGCTCCTTGTCTACATTGCTTAATGCCCGCTACGATCAGATACCGGATCTGCCGGATGACCTAAGCCAAACCATCGAAACGCTGTTAAGTCACCGTTCGATTCGCGCCTATAGCAGCCAGCCATTATTGCCCAATACGCTCGAGCTATTAGTGGCTGCAGCCCAGTCTGCGTCATCGTCCTCCAACTTGCAGGCATGGAGTGTTGTGGCCGTGCAGGATCCGGCGCGTAAAGCCCGTCTGGCGAAGCTATCAAACGATCAGGAGCATATCCGCACCTGCCCCTTGTTTCTTGTTTGGGTTGCTGATCTGGCCCGACTGAAAGCCCTTGGCATGAAGCGAGCCGTTGCTTATGACAGCTTGCCGTACCTTGAAATGTTTCTGGTTGCTTCGATCGATACGGCCCTTGCCGCCCAGAATGCAGCCGTTGCTGCGGAATCCATGGGTCTGGGGGTTTCCTATATCGGCGGAATTCGTAACCATCCTGAAGAGGTCGCAAAAGAACTGAGCCTGCCAGACTATGCTTTTGCGACGTTTGGTATGTGTATTGGGCATCCGGATCCCGAGCGGCCGGCGTCGATAAAGCCGCGTTTGCCACAAGAGGCCGTGCTGCATAACGAAGTCTATGACTCCACCGTAGTGGACGCAACGGCCGATGCTTATAACTCCACCATGACTGAGTTCTATCGCACACAAGGAATGAAAACGCATGGCCCGTGGGATCTGCATTCCTTGAATAGAGTTCGTGGGCCCGAGGCAATGCAAGGCCGGCATCGGCTGAAAGAGGCGCTTAATAATCTGGGGTTTGAACTACGTTAGACAGACCCCGGTGCCCGGTCGGCGAGGGCCGAGGCCCGCGTGTTGACTCCAAGGGCATTGATCATTGATGACTTGTTGTGTTCGGGGCTGCGACTGACAGCCGAAAGCCGAGTTATTCCTCAATTCGTTGTATTTGTTGAGCTACCGCCAATTATGTGAGGTGTGCGGCCATAGTTGCTGCACTAAAGTTGGGGTGTTCGATAATGGCCATGAATGCTCTTAGCCGCGATAGGTCGAAATTAGGCATGAACTATTAGCTGCGTTAATAGGTCGGACGATATTATTAAATTGTGCCACATCAAAGTATTGCATAGACTTGGCTGGATGCTTACTTTGATTCAAGAACACAATGACTGATTTTATCGATGCGCTGGAACTGAAAAGGCAACTGGCGGACGGAAACGAAATTTCGCTACTGGATATACGGGAGCAGGGGCAGTATGGTGAAGGCCATCCGTTCCATGCCGTGCCGTTGGCTTATAGTCGGCTTGAGCTTGATATAGGGCGACTAATCCCGAACCCGACTGTTCGAATCGTACTTTTTAGTAATGATGACAAACTTAGCTTGCAGGCACTACAGCACCTTCATTCATTAGGATATCTGAATGCAAAAGTATTGCAAGGCGGAGTACAGGCGTGGGTGGACGCAGGATATACCTTGTATAAAGGCGTGCATGTGCCTTCGAAGACATTTGGTGAACTGGTCGAGCTAAAGTGCCATACACCAAGCCTTACTGCACAACAGTTAAGCGAATTGATCGCTAGCAACCCGGCAGTGGTGGTTCTGGATGGCAGGCCCAGGCAAGAGTACAAAAAAATGACTATACCGGGGGCAATTTGCTGCCCTAACGCCGAGCTTGCGTATCGTCTTCATAAACTTGCTCCCGACGCCTCAACTCCGGTGGTTGTGAATTGTGCTGGTCGCACCCGAAGCATTATAGGCGCTCAGTCATTAATTAATGCCGGCGTGGAAAATCCCGTCTACGCGCTCGAGAACGGAACGCAAGGTTGGTATTTGAATGACTTTGAGCTGGAGCATGGCGGCAATCGATTCTATCCTGACGTATCAGCAGATGATCGGCAACTCGAACAGATACGCAAGCAAACTAGGACTGCCGCTGAAGATTGCAATGTCGGTAGCGTATCTGCCGAGCAATTAATACTTTGGATTAGCGACCCGTTGCGTACGACTTATCTGTTCGACGTGCGTACCCCCGAGGAGTTTGCCAAAGGCTCGGTGACCGGTGCCGTTCATGCCGAAGGCGGCCAGTTAATACAAGGTACGGACTTATATGTCGGAGTACGCAATTCCCGGGTGGTGTTATATGACACGGATGGCATCCGCGCCCGTTTAATGGGGGTCTGGCTGAGTCAGATGGGCTATGAGGTCTATGTGCTGGATCATCAGGTCAATCTGGAAGGGTTGGACTTTACTCATGATAATCATGCACTGTCTCTTAAGCTTCTTCCTGAAGTCGGAGTTAAGGATTTTCAGGAGCTGATAGGGCGCGACGGTGTACGGTTAATAGATCTGCGGCCCAGTATGGTTTACCGTGAATCGCATGTATCTGGCTCAATCTGGTCAACCCGCTGCAGGGTGCAGAGGGACGCCACAGGATACGAAACCATTGTCTTTATTGCAGAAGATGCGCAAGTAGCCGCGCTGGCGGCAGGAGAACTGACGCCTCAGCAACGGGAAAAGACATTCTTTATCAGCGCAGATACGGCACAGTGGAAAACGGCCGGTTTAGCACTTGAAACAACAGCAGATATCCCAGCAGACGAGGATTGCATCGACTATCTCTTTTTTGTTCACGATCGTCATGATGGTAATAAACAGGCAGCACGGCAGTACTTGGCCTGGGAAACCAATTTAGTGTCGCAATTGGACGAGCAGGAGAAGGCCTCATATAAGTTCAATCACTAAGTTCAACAACAATAATGGAGACGTTCTATGAACCTTAATTCGAAGCTTAAGTTTATTAGAGATATGCTGGCACTCCCTTTTATGGCGGGTGTCATCGGTGTGGCATATGCCCAACCTGCAGCCGCAGCTTATCCCGAACGTTCGGTTCGGGTTGTAGTTCCGGTATCAGCAGGTGGAAGCACCGACAAGATAGCAAGACTACTCGCCGAAAAGCTTGGTGCCTTGTGGAATCAGCCTGTTGTTGTGGAGAATCTGACGGGGGCTGGCGGTGCAGTAGGTGCTGCGCAAGTGTCCAGGTCAAAGCCTGACGGCTATACCTTGGTTTTTCATAGTGACGCTATTGTTTTAAATACAATTTTATTGAAAAAGCCGCCTTACACCCTTGAGGATTTGACCGGAGTTATTCGTCCGGTTGTAAATCCTCAGGTTCTGGTGGCCAATCCATCGTTTGAAGCCAAAACGTTTAAAGAATATGTGGCATTGGCCAAGAAAAAACCTGGCGAAATATCGCTTGGGCTACCCACCAGTGGCGGAATTGCACATATTGCTCATGAGGTGCTTGCCGATGAAGCAAATATTGATGTGAATTACATTCCCTATTCGGGGGGCGCACCCGCTGCGCTTGATGTGATGGGCGGGCACATTAACGCAACTGTTATTACGCTGGCGGCAGTCACGGAATATATTAAAACCGGCAAACTGCGCGCCTTGGCCGTTACAACGGATTATCGTTCGCCGGTTTTCCCAGACTTGCCAACGATGATTGAGTCAGGATATCCGGGGGTGAACTTCGAAAGCTGGCAAGGCTTGTTGGCGCCAAAGGGTACGCCCTTGGAAATAATTGAAAAGATCAATAAAGACGTTACGCAGATCGTCACTGATCCGAAAACAAAAGCACAAATTGAAGCAATGGGATTTGGTGTTTCCACAAATACCGCGCCGCAGTTTAATGTCATGCTGAAAGAAGTGCATAAAAAATATGGCGATGTAATTAGAAACGCAGGCATAACCAGACAGTAATTTAATAATTAATTATCGCCTTAGCTGTCGCCCCTGCGTATTTGTAAAGCGTGAGGGCGATAGTCACGCGCTCATCGTATTCCCCTGTTCCTTACGGCCCACATAGTCTGCAAACCTCCATTGTCCCGGGCATTTCTATTTAGCAGATACCGGACAACTTCACGTTGCACCAGCACACAGAAAATTTTTGTTGACAGCCAAAAATAATAGAAACTAGAATGATAACGATTCTTGTTTCTATGAATAATAAATAACACGGGGCTTTACGATGCGAAAATTTGCGGGACGCTATAGCGTCCATTTCGGCGTGGAACGGGCGGCATGACGGCCGCCGCGTCGCTCAAATCCTGGTACTGGGTCCATAAGTGGTCCAGTCTGGTATGTACGTTATTCCTGCTGGTGATCTGTGTTACCGGGCTGCCCCTGGTATTTCACGAGGAACTCGAGCACCTGCTGGATGACGGCAAGCCTTATGCGGTGGTGGCGGAAGGCACGCCGCGCGCCAGTCTTGACAGTATCGTTCAAAACGCGCGCCAGCAATATCCCGGCGAAGTGACCCAATACGTGTACATGGATGACCACGAGCCGCTCGTGTACGTCGGCATGTCGGCTTCCTACGAGTCCGATCCCAAACAACACCATTACATGCGCTTCGACGCCCATACCGGCGCGCTGCTGCAGGACGGTGATACGGTGGCTCAGGAGCAGTTCACGTTTATGGGCTTGATGCTGGCGCTGCACGTAGACATGTTTGCAGGCCTGCCCGGTCAGTTGTTCCTGGGCGTTATGGGCTTGTTGTTCGTCGTCGCCATCGTTTCGGGCGTGGTGCTGTATGGCCCTTTCATGAAAAAGCTGTCATTCGGCACGGTGCGCAAGCAGCGCTCCAGGCGGCTCAAGTGGCTGGACCTGCACAATCTGCTGGGCGCCGTGACGCTGGTCTGGGCTACGGTTGTCGGCGTAACGGGCGTCATCAATGAACTGGCCGTGCCGCTGTATAGCCTGTGGCAGTCCACGGAAGTGGCCGAGCTGATCGCCTCGTATCGCAACGACGCGCCGCCTTTGCAGCACACATCCATGGACGCCGCCGTTATGGCCGCCGCAGGCGCGGTGCCGGGCAATGAAGTGGTCAGCATCAGCTACCCGGGCAACCGTTACGCCACCTTCCATCACTACGTGATCTGGACTAAAGGCAGTACGCCGCTGACTGGCCACTTGTTTACTCCCGTACTGGTGGACGCGGGCACGGGCGCCGTGACTGCCGTGGCGCATCCGCCCTGGTATCTGAATCTGCTTGAACTGTCGCGCCCGCTGCACTTTGGGGATTACGGCGGCATCCCTTTAAAGGTGATCTGGGCCTTGCTCGATCTGCTGACGATCGTGGTGCTGGCCAGTGGCCTGTATCTGTGGATTGCGCGCCGCAAGGCCAATGACGCCCGCATCGAACGGATGGCGCGTGACTGCTCGGCCAGCCCGGCCTCGGTGAGTTCCTGATGGCGGCAAAAAAGTATGCCGCAATCTGGCGGTTGTGGGGCGCCCCTGCGGTGCTTGGGGTGTTGACCTGTTTCGGCTTGTTGGCCGCGCTGCTGGGCGTCGATATTTGGCACTGGATGGCCTGGGTGGCGCTTGCGGCGCCGGTGGTGGCCGGTGTCTGGTTCTGGGTGCTTCCACGACGTTAGTGTGCGTCTGATTAATTCATTCACTCAATTTCGGCGTCTGGGTCTCTGATACGGCGTTACAACAAATCGATTTGAATTCAACGAAAAATAGGAAGGGAATTTATATGCCGTGCAAGACATTGACCCGGCCGGCCGTGCGCGCGCTTGCCGCAACGGGTTGGCTTTCGTATTCATTGGCGGGAGGCATGCCGGTTGCGTTGGCTCAGGTTACAGCGCCAGCTCAGCAGGGCGATACACGCACCCTGGCGCCGATCACCGTCACTGCGCAACCGGCGCCGGAATCGCCCTTCGAGCCGGTGGATGGGTATATCGCCAGGCGATCGATCTCGGCGACCAAGACTAATACTCCACTAAGCGAAACGCCGCAGTCGGTAAGCGTGGTCACCAGCGAAGAGATCCAGGATCGGGGAGCAACCGGTCTGCAAGACGCCCTTAACTATGCAGCCGGCGTCCGCTCGGATGCATACGGACTTGATTCCCGTTCCGACAGCTTTCGCATCCGAGGTTCGGAACCGTCTGTATTCCTGGACGGCCTGCGCAGCAACTACAACTGGTACACCAGCACCACCCGTGCCGAGCCCTATACGCTGGAACGCATCGAGGTGCTGCGCGGCCCGTCGTCCATGCTGTACGGCCAAGGCAGCACCGGCGGCATCGTCAACCTGGTCAGCAAACGTCCGCAAGCGGAAGCGCAACGCGAGATCGGCGTGGTGCTGGGCAATGACAACCGGCGCGAGATCCAGGCGGACCTGACCGGTCCCGTCACCGAAGATGGCCAATGGCTGTACCGCGTCGTGGCGGTAGGCCGCGACAGCGACACGCAGGTGCAGCACGCGCCCGACGACCGCTTGATGCTGGCGCCTTCCTTGACATGGCAGCCCAGCGCCGCCACCTCGCTGACCTTGCAGGCCCTGTGGCAAAAGGACAAATCCGGCACCACGCAATCGTTCCTGCCCTGGAGCGGGTCGGTGCAAGAGAACCCGAACGGCCGCATCCCGACCCGGCGCTTCGTCAGCGAGCCGGGTTTCGACGCCTACGATACCGAGCAGTTCAGCGTGGGCTGGCTGTTTGAACACCAGTTCAACGACACGTGGAAATTCCGCCAGAACTTCCGCAACACGGTCAGCCGGGTCGATTACCAGACGTTGTACCCCAATGTCTACGGCGACCGGCGCGGCAATTCGTACATCGACGACGCCCAGACCACCACTGACCGCTTTTTCTACGTCAACAAGCCGCGCATGCGCACGCTGCTGGCCGACCAGAATATCGAAGGCAAGTTGAACTGGGGTCGCACCGAGCACACCGTCATCGTGGGGGTGGATTATTCGCATTACCGCGAGACCAGCCAGACGGCCAGCGGCCTGGGCGCGCCGCTGAATCTGTACCACCCCGTGTACGGCAACCTGCCGGAGTACGAGTTGTCCGACACGCCGAAGCAGAAGCAGCAGCAACTGGGCTTCTACGCGCAGGACCAGATCAAATTCGACAAGAACTGGATCTTCCTGGCCGGTATCCGGCGCGACCGCGCCGACAACCGCATCGACGGCCAGGACAAGGAAACCGACTACGCCACGACCAAGCGCTTCGGCCTGATGTATGCCGCCGACAACGGCTGGTCGCCCTATCTGAGCTACAGCGAATCGTTCACGCCGATCGCGGGTTCCGATTTCTACGACCAGCGCTGGAAGCCGATGCGTGGCAAGCAGGTCGAGGCCGGCATCAAGTACATGCCGAAAGACGCCGACATCGAGTTCACGGCCGCCGCCTACGACCTGCGGGAAAAGAACCGCCAGACCAATGACCCGAACAATCCCAACAACCAGATCCAGGCGGGAAAGACGCGCACGCGCGGCGTGGAACTGGAGCTGCGCGGACGGGCCACCAAAGACATCGACGTGATCGCCAACTACATCTACACCGATGCCGACGCTCAGTTGGAAGGCCTGCCCAAACACATGGCGTCCCTGTGGGGCAAATACCGCTTTGCCCTGGCTGGCCAACCCGGCTTCGCGGTGGGCGCCGGCGTGCGCTACCTGAGCGCGTTCCGCGATGGCGGCGCCCCGGAGACGCCTGCCGTCACCTTGTTCGACGCCATGATCAGCTACGACAATGGTCCGTGGCGCTACGCGTTGAACGTCAACAACATCGCGGACCGCACCTACGAGGTCGTCTGCCTGGACCGGGGCGACTGCTTCTACGGCGCGCGCCGCACGGTCATGCTGAGCGGGGCCTATCGCTTCTAAGCGACAGGTCGGCCTCCGGGACGGGATAACCTGTACGTACTAGCTGTACGTACAGGTGTACACTTACGGTTTTCAACCCGTGACAGACGCATCAACGAACGTCTGCAACCCACCAGAACTTTCCTGGAGACTCAAGCAAGTGTCGACCGCAACTTCCCGTTCGCCTTTTTTTGGCACCATGCAGAAGATCCCTGGCGGATTGATGCTTGTGCCGCTGATCCTCGGTTCCCTGATCGGCACCTTCGCCCCTGACGCCCTGGCCATCGGCGGCTTCACCACGGCGCTCTTCAAGAACAGCGCCCTGCCCCTTATTGCGCTGCTGATCTTCGCGACCGGCACACAGGTCAACGCCCGCACGGGCGGCCCCATCCTGGCCACCGCCGGCACCATCCTGCTGATGAAGACGCTGGTGCCTGCCACCCTCATCATCATCCTGGGCAGCTACGTTGGCCTGGACGGCGTGCTGGGCGTGTCCATCCTGGCCTTGCTGGCCGCGTTCGACAACAGCAACGGCGGCCTGTGGCTGGCCTACACCGGCCAGTACGGCGATGCCCGCGACCGTGGCGCCTACGTCGCCAGCGCGGTCAACGACGGCCCCTTCTTCAGCCTGCTGTTCCTGGGCGCCTCGGGCCTGGCCGACATTCCGATGATTGCCCTGGTGGCGGCCCTGGTGCCGTTCCTGCTGGGTGTCGTGGTCGGCAACCTGGACCCGAAGTGGCGCGACGTACTCAAGCCCGTGCCCAACATCGTCATCCCGTTCTTCGCCTTTGCGCTGGGCACCGGCATCAACCTGGGCGCGGTGGTCAGCGGCGGCATCAGCGGCCTGATCCTGGGCCTGATCATCAGCCCCATCACCGGCGGCCTGGTCTACCTGGGCTATCGCATGATCCTGCGCCGTGGCGGCAAGAGCGGCCTGGGCTTTGCCGCCGGCACG
>LNAP01001881.1_pt1 | contig 21678 bp, 24 predicted proteins | sample 602601 | NCBI WGS metagenome assembly LNAP01 (sample SAMN02440304, study PRJNA202911) | soil metagenome | biome: Subtropical and temperate rainforests or woodlands; isolation source: soil samples (1 kg each in a 20% v/v slurry with milli Q water) were... ...
ACATCGACCGCCCATTGCTCGGCTGGCTCGCCGGGCAGCCGCACCGGCGCGAGCTGCGGATCGGCGGCCAGCGCATCCTGATGGTGCACTCGACGCCGTGGGAGCCGCGCGGCAGCTATGTGATGCCCACCAGCTCCGAGCTGGAGCGCTTCGGCGAGGCCGATGCCGACATCGTGCTCTACGGCCATACGCACCGGCAGGTCGTGCGCCGCATCGGCCGGGTGCTGGTGGTCAATCCCGGCTCGGCCGGTGAAGGCCGCGACCCGCGCAATGGCGGGCAGTTGAGCTGCGCCGTGCTGGATACGGCGACGGAGGAGGTCGTCGTGCGCGATTTCCCGGCGCGGCCCATCGTTTCCGGGGCGTCACAGTGAGATGGCGCGCCTGCGCCGGTGGGCCGTCGCCATCACGAGCGCAGCGAGCGCCTGAAGCGCCACGGTCAACGCCAGCGCCCAGCTGTAGGCGTCCGGATCCCAGCCGTCCGACGCGGTGCGCGGCCAGAGATCGAGGATCCAGCCGATCGCCGCCTGGACCAGGAACGCAAAACCAAGCGTCAGCGTGTTCACGGCGGTCGAGACCCGCCCGGTCTGCTCGGGCGGAAACATCTGGCACATCGCGACATAGCCCACGGGTCCCGCCGCGCCGAACACCGCGATCGCAAGCCAGAGCACGAGCACGACCGAGGGTTGGCTCGGCTGCAGCATGAGCCCGGCCTGCAGCAGCACCATGCCGGCAAGGCACACGATCGGAACGAGAAAGGCCGGGAGGCCGGCCGCGTTCGCCCGGCTGGCGGCGCTGCCGGTCAGCATGCTGCCCGCGACCATGGCGAAGGTGTAGAGGAACAGCACGCCGGCCCGGGCCGGTCCGTCCATGCCGGCCACGTCGCGCAGCCAGGGACCTGCCCAAAGGCCCAGGTAGGCAAAGTTGAACAACGAAAGCGTCGCCACCGCCGGACCGAACCGCCAGAAGGTCCGCGAGGCGAGAATGCGACCGCTCAAGGCGATGTCGCCACTCAGGGTTCGCACCAGACCAGGGACGCGCGGCTTGTCCGGCACCGACAGGAAGATCCAGGCCGCCACGCCAAGCGCCAGCACGCACAGAACCCAGAATACGCCCCGCCAGCCGAGCGCGGGCAGCATTGCCTGGACGGGTGACGTGGTGAGCGCGCTGCCGAGCGCGCCGATCGCCGTGGCGATGCTGGTCACGTACGCGACCCGGCCGCGTTCGAACCAGTCGGCGTGTGCCTTGATGAGCGCCATCAGGCCGGCCGAAATCGCGATGCCGAGGACGATCCGCGCCGCGACGAGCCCGGCAAAGCCCGGCGACAGCGCGAACATCGCGAAGCCGACCGCCGCCAGCACCATCAGCACGGTCTGCACGCGCCGCGGACCAAACGCATCGAGCGCGACGCCGAGCGGCAGTTGCGCGGCTGCATAGGCAGCGAACAGACAGGCTGCCAGCACGCCAAGCTCGATGGCCGACAGCCCGAGCTCCACGGCGAGCACGGGGCCGACGATCGCCATCACCATGCGCGCGGCCTGGTTCATGAAGTTTGCCGCGGCCAGCGGGAAGGTCACCTTGACCAGCATCCCGGAGAACATCCTGGGCTTCAGGCGAGCTTCGACAGCACGCCGTCGCGGAAGCGATGCATGTTGTCGATCGTGCCCTGCAGGGTCTGCCCCTCGCCATAACCGAACAGCCGCAGATCGACCGAGGTGACGCCGAGCTCTTCCAGCCGCCTGATATCGCCGACCCAGTCGGAATCACCGCCCGTGAACAGCTCGGGCTCGCCCCCGATGCTGCCGCGCGGACGCACGCCGGGGCCGATGAGAACCCGATAGGCCAGCGTGATCTCCTTGGGATCGCGGCCGCCGCGCTGGCAGAAACCATGGAAGCGTTCCAGCCCCTGCCTGAAGGTCGAGACCGTGTTCATCGGATGCTGCGCGTTCGTGCCGACCGGATACCAGCCGTGGGCGTAGCGGACGGTGCGACGCAGCGCCGGCGCGCTTTCCCCGCCGACCCAGATCGGGATCGGCTTCTGCACCGGCTTGGGCGTGAAGACCACGTCGTCGAAGCTCACATACTTGCCGCTGAATTTCGGCGCTTCGGCGGACCACAATTCCTGGCACGCCGCCATCCATTCGTCGGTCACGTTGCCGCGATCCTCGAACGGGGCGGCGCCGATCGCCTCGAACTCCTCGCGGCACCAGCCGACACCGATGCCCAGGGTCAGGCGGCCCTTGGAGATGTAGTCGATGGTGGCCAGAACCTTGGCGGTCAGCACGGCCGGTCGGTGCGGCACCACCATGACCGAAAGGACGAAACGAAGCTTGCTTGTCAGCCCGGCGATGAAGGCCGCGGTCGTCAGCTGCTCGAGCCACGCGGCCGAGGCGCCCGCCGGGAACTCGCCGGTCCCGGTATAGGGATACTTCGACTGCAGATTGCGCGGCACCATGATGTGGTCGCTGATCGTGACGTAGTCGAAGCCCAGCGCCTCGCCTTCGGTGACGATCCGGACCAGGCTGTCCGGCTCGATCAGCGGACCAGTGGTGGGCACATTGAAGCCGATCTGCATGACGTTTTCCTCCTGCAGGCCGCACCATATCGCACATTCCGCAGGCGATCCTTGGGGCGGGGATGGTCCTGAAGGAGCAGTCGTAAGCACTCCATAAGCCTGCGCTTCCACGCTTTGCGACTTCCGGGAGGGGCAATGAGCAACTGGAGGGAACGTTTGCTCTGCGGCATCGTGCGTCGCGAGTGGTTTCATGCCGAGGCAGACGAGGTTGTCAACGCCATCACGATGGTCTTGATGGCCGCCTCGGTGGCACTGCTGGGGTCGCTGGTCGTCTAGGCGACGACTCTCTTGGCCGGCAGCGCCAACGAGACCTTGGTCCTCAGGCGAGGCCGTAGAAGCCCATCGCGCCACCTGCCATGACCTGACGCCTTGTCTCCGGCGACACGCCTTCGAGGCGATCCAGCATCATTTTCGGCGCGCCGGGGAAGAAGCCGTCGGGAGACTGGGATAGAGGAAGGCGGCATCGATACCGTCGGCATCCATGTCGGGGATCCGCTTGTGCCGATCGAAGCCGCCTGGTTTGCCGTCCTTGTAGGCCATGGTATGGGCCTCGACCACGCCCTGGCGGGCGCCGACCGCGCCAATCCGGCCGATGCCGCGCTGGCCATCGCCAACCACCTGCTCCTCGATGACGAGGCGCTCTTTGCCGGCATCAATGAGGAGCGAGTTCCGGAAGGCCTTCTTCCTTGCGGACGTCGTTGATGATCTGCAGCACCCGCTCACGGTACGGCCGGTACTGCATCCCGAATTCCGAAACCAGCCGGGTATTGTCGATCAGGTAGTTGCCCGAGAGTTCCCGGCCGCCCGTCTCCTTGTCGAAGCTGATCTGCGCATCGGGCAGGTAGCCGCGGACGATATCGGCAAGGTCACCCAGGCTGATCGCCTGGCCGCCGGAGTTGTAGACCCAGTGTTGCGGCTTGTCGGTCATGATCACGCGGGCAAAGATCTCGGCGATTTCGTCGACATGAATGGGGCAGCGCATCGCGTCCCTGTAAGGGAACTTCACTGGCTTGCCGCGCGCGGGGTTGGTGATACAGAACACATGATCGACCGAGCCGACGATCTTGTCCGGCCCGGTAACGTTGGCTGGCCGGATCGCGGTGATCTCCATGCCATGCTTCTCGCGGTAGTCCTGCGCCTGCCATTCGTTGAAGATCTTGTGCATCGCGTACTGCACGTGGCCATGGCGAAAATCGTCCTCGGTCACCATGCGGTCGCCGAAGAATTTCTGTTCGCCGCTGACCGCCAGCGAGCTGGCATAGGCAACCCGGTTGCAGCCGACGAGGCGCGCCGCCTCGAACACGTTGTCCATGCCGAGGACGTTGAGCTTGAAGGCCAGCCGCGGCCGGTGCTCGCTGCCAATCCAATAGGCGAGGTTGACGACCCGCTGGGGCTTCGCCGCGGTCATCGCCGCCATGACGTCATCGAACTGACTGACGTCGCCCCGCACCACCTTCACCTGATTGCCAAGATGGCCAAAATCGGCGGTCTGCGGGTTGATGTCCATGCAGACGATCTCTTCGCCGCGTTGCGCCAGGAGCGGCACGAGCCGTCTGCCGATGAACCCAGTGCCACCGGCGATAAAGGTCGTCATCGCTGTCCCTCCCGTAGCCTGTCGTCGTCGCTATTGGTACGCTGCCTTTACCGTCCGGGCGAGTGCCTCGGTCAGCTCATCGGTCGGCCTCTCCAACTCGCTGTAACCTGGCTTTGGCGCTGGCCCGGTCGATTTGGTCATCACCGTCACGCCGGGCAGCGTGATCAGCCGCCGGCCTACTTTCACCCGGTCGCCCCCCCTGGAAGGCGTCTTTTCTTGGTCATGCGCAATCCCGCTGTGCAGCCGACGCCGGGTAAATCCGGGATCAGCCCGCCCGAATGTCTTGATCGTCCAGTATCTCCAGAATATCCAAATCGCAGATCGGCACCCAGGTGACGCCGTTGGGCCAATACGACGGGCATTGCATCATTGCCTGTGTCCCATGGGACGCCACGTCGGTTTCGCCGACACGCCGAAAGATGTCCTCCCTGCCGACAAAGCGCTCGAGACCCGGCACCAGCTTGTCGCTACTCGTCGGACGGAAGATCGCACGCACGCGATCAAGATGCTGGACAGCGTCGCGGTCGATCGCCGGCGGCCGATCGGAGTCGCGAGCGGGCACGCCTGCCTCTGTCGGCTGGTCCCGATCCGTCATCGAGGGCACGCCAGGCACGCTCAGGGCGCGCCGTCCAACGCGCACGCGGTCGCCAGCCCTCAGAGAGTGTCCCTTCCACCTCATGAGCCGATCCTGACACGTGGCCTCGGACGGAGACAACTGCGGCTTGCTGGTTCTCCGCCCTGCGGCCGACAATACAGACGACACAATTGGCAGCGGCCTCAACATGGCCGCGATACGCCAAGGGACTAAACGGATCGGTGCCGGAGACTGCCGGCCAGCGCGGGTGCCATGAAGCCGACGTCGATCCTGAAGAAGCCTACCGCCGTCTTCGTCCAGTCCGGCTCCCTCGACGTCGGTCGGGGCAAGATCACCGGAATCATCGCCCTGACACTGGGCGGCCTCGCCGTCCTGTCGGTGCTCGCCTTCCACTTTCCCGAATACCTGACCACGCCCGATCTGCGCAGGAAGTACGACGTGGACGTGCTTCGCGAGATCCTGCTGGTCGGCATGGTCATCGCCGGCGGTCTTGCCGTCGCCAACCTGGTCCGATTGCGCAATCGCTGGCTGAACGGCACCGCCCTGGTCCTGGTCGCAATCGCGTTCGCCGCGGGTGGCCATCGCATTCCGGTCGGCGACTTTCCGGACAACACCCCCTATATCGGCCTCGACTGGTTCGTCCTCGACCTGCTGGGCTCGAGCCTGGTGTTCATCCTGATCGAGAAGCTGTTTCCGCTGCATCGCGGACAGCCTGTCTTCAGGCCGGACTGGCAAGTCGACTTCACGCATTTCGTGGTCAACCACCTTCTGATCGGACTGGCGCTGGTGATCGTCAACTTCGCCATCCATCGCCTGTTCGGCTGGCTGGTCTGGGCGCCGCTGCAGGCGTGGGTCGGCGGACTGCCGTTCTTCGCCGAGCTGTTGGCGGCGCTGCTGGTCGCCGACCTGGTCCAATACTGGACCCACCGGGCGTACCATGAGGTCCCGTTCCTGTGGCGCTTCCACGCCGTGCATCACAGCGCCAAGCACATGGACTGGATGGCCGGTTCCCGACTGCACCTGTTCGAGCTCCTGACCACGCGCGTGTCGATCCTGGGCGTTCTCTACGTGCTGGGCTTCACCGAAGCGGTCATGAACGTCTATATCGTCATCGTCGGCTTCCAGGCCGTGTTCAACCACGCCAACGTGGCTCTTCCCGCCATCTTCGCCCGCGCGCCGTTGAAGTGGCTGATCGTGACGCCCGACTTCCACCATTGGCATCACAGTTCGGAGCGCGAGGCCATCGACCGCAACTACGCCGCCCACTTCGCCTTCATCGACTATCTGTTCGGCACCGCCGTGAAATCCGATCGGCGTTTTCCGGGGGAGTACGGCGTACTGGGCGACTACATGCCGAGAAGTTATATCCGGCAGCAGCTTTTCCCCTTTACCTGGAAGCATTGACTCGCCGCGGACGCCATCCAATCCCGTCTTGACCAGTGAAACGGCGGTGCTGCCCGCCCCTTTGCATCCCCACCGTTTTTGCGCATGCTCGGCGGCACAATCCCGGGAAGGACCAGCGCATGAAGTTCGGCATCTTCTATGAGTTGCAGCTGCCGCGCCCCTGGAAGGAGGGCGACGAGCACCGGCTCTACCAGAATGCGCTCTCCCAGCTCGAGCTGGCCGACAAGCTGGGCTACGACTACGCCTGGGAGGTCGAGCACCACTTCCTCGAGGAGTATTCCCACTCGCCCTCGCCCGCCTCGTTCCTGGCGGCCGCCAGCCAGCGCACCAGGCAGATCAGGCTGGGCCACGGCATCCTGCAGCTCACGACCAACCATCCCGCCCACATCGCCGAGCGCGTCGCCTGCCTCGACCTGCTGTCGAGCGGCCGGGCCGAGTTCGGCATGGGCGAGAGCGCCTCGATCACCGAGCTCGAGCCGTTCGACATCACCATGGAGAACAAGCGCGAGGTCTTCGAGGAGGCCGTGCGCGCCATCGTCCCGATGTTCAAGGACGGGCCCAGCGAGCACAAGGGCAAGTACTTCAACTTCCCCCTGCGCATGGTCGTGCCCAAGCCGATGCAGAAGCCGCATCCGCCGCTCTGGGTCGCCTGCTCGCAGCTCGAGACCCTGGCCAAGTGTGGCGAATGGGGCATGGGCGCGCTCGGCTTCCAGTTCGTCTCGGCCGATGCGGCGCACGCCTGGGTGCACGCCTACTACAACGCCTTCGTGAAGCGCCAGAAGCTCCTGGCCGACTACAAGACCAACCCCAACATCGCGCTCGTCTCGTTCTTCATGTGCGCCAAGACCGACGAGGAAGCGCGCGCCCGCGCCGACGGCGACACCTTCTTCCAGTTCTCGCTGCGCTTCTACGGCCAGTCGAGCGACCGCCGCCGGCCGCCCGCCGGCACGGTCAACATGTGGGAAGAGTACCAGAAGTGGAAGGCGGCCAATCCCGAGGCCCATGCCGCGGCGCTGCGCGGCGGCCTGATCGGCTCGCCCGACACGATCCGCCGCAAGCTGCGCAAGTTCCAGGAATCCAACATCGACCAGGTCGTGCTCCTGAACCAGGCCGGCAAGAACACCCACGAGCACATCTGCGAATCGCTGGAACTGTTCGCCAAGGAAGTGATGCCCGAGTTCCAGGGCGCGCATCCCGAGCTGCTGAAGTGGAAGGAGCGGGTGCTGAACCGCGAGATCCAGCTCGAGGAGATCGACACCTCGGCCTTCACCGACCGCTACGGCGGCACCATGAAGGCGATCGCGCCGGCCAAGGCGCAAGCGGCGGAATAGGCAGCCGCCGCCGGACATGGCCCGGCTCCATGTTCTCGGCGCTTCCGGCGCGGGCACGACGACGCTGGGGGCGGCCCTCGCCGCTCATCTCGGGTATCCCCATGTCGATGCCGACACGCTCTTCTGGCTGCCGACCGACCCGCCTTTCACGAAGAAGCGGCCAAGGGATGAGCGGCAGGCCATGCTGCTTCGGCTGCTTCCCGTGGCGGGGCAATGGGTGTTCTCGGGGTCGGCGCCGGAATGGGCGAGGCCGATCGAACCCTCCTACGACCTTGTCGTCTTCCTGTGGCTGGACCCGGCCGTGCGCATGGAGCGATTGCGCCAGCGCGAGGCGGCCCGCTACGGCAAGCGTATCGAAGCGGGCGGCGACATGGCCGTCGCCAGCGCCGAATTTCTCAAATGGGCGGAGGCCTACGATACCGCCGGTCTCGGGCAGCGCAGCCTGGTCGGCCATGCGACCTGGCTGGCGACGGTGAAGGCGCCCGTGCTGCGGCTCGATTCTGCCGGCCCCCTGAAAGATCTCGTCTCCGCTGTTCTCTCCAGGCTGCACGACAGGCGATAATCGATGGCTGTCATCCCGAGCGCAGCGAGGGACCTTTCCTGTTGCCTTAAAGGTCCCTCGCTACGCTCGGGATGACAATGGTAGCGTGTTTCGCAGTGGTCCTGGAGTGGAGTAGCGCATGAGCGTCGAGACGAACCAACCGCCCGCCCTTGCCGTCGTCGACTCCCTCGCCGTCGACGTCCTCACCGACAATGTCAGCGACACCTACGTCAGCAAGACGAGCTTCGCGGTGTCGGAATTCGCCAACGTGGTGCTGGCCGGCGCCACCGAGATCTCGGGCGAGACGCTGCTGGCGGCCAACCTGGGCTACGGCCTGCGGCTGCGCTCGAAGGCCGGCGGCCGCGAGCACACGATGCTGTTCGACACCGGCACCGAGGGCGCGGTCTTCATCCGCAACTGCCGCAACCTCGGGCTCGACCTCGGCACGGTCGAGAAGATCGCCATCACCCACGGCCATTGGGACCACATGGGCGCGCTGCCGGCGGCGATCGACGCCATCGTGAAGCGGCGCGGCCGCAACGCGGTGACGGTGCACGTCAATCCCGGCATGTTCAACGAACGCGGCGTGCTCTTGAAGAGCGGCACCATCTTCCCCGCCGCCCGCGTGCCGACGCCGGCCCAGATGGAGGAGCGCGGCGCCAAGGTCGTCAACGACGGCAAGGCCCGCCTGCTGCTCGACAGCCACTTCTACTACAGCGGCGAGATCCCGCGCGTCAGCTCCTTCGAGACCGGCCGGGAGGACCATCTCTGCCGCAAGGACAACTCCGAGGATTGGCGGCCCGACCCCTACCTGATGGACGAGCGCATGCTGGTCGCCAACGTGCGCGACCTCGGCCTGATCGTGTTCAGCGCCTGCAGCCATGCCGGCATCGTCAATGTCTGCACCGAGGTGCGGCGGCTCTTTCCCGATACGCCGATCCACGCCGTGATGGGCGGCCTGCATCTGGGCGGCGTCATGGAGCACCTGATCCCGCAGACGGTGGAGGCGCTGAAGCCGTTCGACATCCGCAATCTCATCACCGGCCATTGCACCGGCTGGCGGGCGCTGCATGCCCTGGCCGACGCCTATGGCGAGCGGGTGAGCCAGTCGGCGGTCGGCACCAGCTACACGTTCGACGCCGCGGCACCGCCGGCCGCCTCGTGACGGCCGCCACCTTCACCGCGCCGCGGCGCGCCGAAAGAGTGCCGGTGACCTTGGTGACGGGCTTTCTGGGCAGCGGCAAGACCACCTTGGTGAACCACATCCTGTCGAACCGCGCCGGCGTGAAGGCCGCGGTGCTGGTGAACGAGCTGGGCGACATCGGCATCGACAACGACCTGATCGTCGCGGCCGAGGGCGGCATGATCGAGCTCAGCAACGGCTGCATCTGCTGCTCGACCAACAACGACCTTCTGGACAGCATCGTGCGGGTGCTGGGGCGACCCGAGCCGGTCGATCACATCCTGGTCGAGACCACCGGTGTCGCCGATCCGCTGCCCGTGGCGCAGACCTTCCAGCGGCCGGAGTTCCGTGATGCGCTGAGACTCGACGCCATTGTCGCGGTGGCCGACGCCGAGCAGTTCAGCCTCGACCTGTTCGACAGCCAGGCCGTCCGCAGCCAGCTCCGCCACGCCGACGCCGTCCTGGTCAACAAGTGCGACCGGGTCGACGAGGAACGACTCGATGCCGTCGAGGGCAGGATCCGCGCGGTGAACGCCGACGCGCGATTGCTGCGCACCACCCGCAGCGCCGTGCCCTTGCCGCTCATCCTCGATGTCGACCTGCACCGGTCGGCGCCCGGCGGCCACGGCCATCATCATGCACACCTCGACGATGACGGTTTCGTGTCGCTGTCCTTCGAAAGCGACCGGCCGTTCTCGGTGACCCGTTTCCAGGAGTTCCTGAACCACCGGCCGCCGGGCCTGTTCCGCGGCAAGGGTTTCCTGTGGCTGGCCGAGACCGGCAAGCGCTACCTCTTCCACCTCGTCGGCAGCCGCTTCACCCTGGACGAGGATCGCTCGGCAACAGGCGCCAGTCGCCTGGTGCTGATCGGCCGACAGCTCGATACCGAGGACTTGCGCCTGCGCCTTGCGCGCTGCCTCGCCGATTAGCCGACGATGGCCTGGCGGGCCCGGTCGGCGCTCTCGCCCTGGATCGTCTTCGCCAGGTCGCGCAGGCGGTCCTTGTCGGCCGCACCGTTGACCGGGATCGAGAACTCGCAGTGCGTGACCACGCCCGAGTAGCGGTCGAGCAGCCTGCGGGCGATCTGGTCGTAGGTGCCGACGGTCACGAAGGTATGCAGGATATCGTCGGTGATGTAGCGGGGCATCTCCTCCCAGCGCTGGGCCCTCGACAGGAGCTTCAGCTCGTCGGCCAGGTCGCCCAGGCCGTGATGGGCGAAGGCGGCGCGGTACTGCGGCGTCGAGGCGTAGAAGGAGATGCGGGCGCGCACGTCGACGATCTTCTTGGCAAGCTCTTCCTCGGTCGCGGCGGTGGCGACCAGCGGCTTCATGCAGACCTGGAACTCGGCGAGCGAGCGGCCGGCCTTGGCGGCACCGGCACGCGCCGCCGGCAGCATGACCTCGGCGATGTAGGACGGCGTGCAGACGGGATGGGGGCGCAGGCCGTCGGCCACCTCGCCCACGATCTGGCTCATCACTTGGTTGACCGCGGCAAGCTGGATCGGGATGCGCGGATGCTCGATCGGACCGGGATTGAACAGCGGCACCATGAGGTTGATGTTGTAGTGCGGTCCCTTGATGTCGAGCTTGGTGCCGCTCTGCCAGCACTCCCAGACGGCGCGCACGGCGTTGACGTATTCGCGGATCCACGGGCCGGCGGGCGACCAGGGCAGGCCGAAGCGGCGCTCGATATGCGCCTTGACCTGCGTGCCGAGCCCCAAGGTGAAGCGCCCGCCGGACAATTTCTGCAGGGTCCAGGCGCTCATGGCCGTCACGGTCGGGCTGCGCGGGAAGGCGATGGCGACCGAGGTCGCGAGCTTCAGCCTGGCCGTCGCATCGGCCGCGAGCGCCATGATGACGAAGGGATCGTCCTTGGTCTCCTCGACCACCATGCCGTCGTAGCCGATCTCCTCCAGGAGCTTGGCAGTGCGGCCGATGCTCGAAAGATCGAGCGGCACTTCGGGCGCGCGCAGGCCGGGATCGACCTTGCCGAGCGGCAGGAGAGTTTCGAGCAGCATTGTGTTGCGAGGATAGGAGGACGTACAAACACTGTCATCCTCACCTCATGTCCTCCCCCGCTTGCGGGGGAGGATAAAGGAGGGGGCGAACCACAGGGCGGGCGCAGGCGAATTTCAGATCATGATCTCATATGCCGAGAGATCGTCTTTGTTGCTTTCCCCCTCCCTGCCCTCCCCCTTATGACGGGGGAGGAGATGAGATCGTCGGACAGCACCGGAGGAGTCGAACATGAAGGATCTCGCAGGGCGGATTGCCGTCATCACCGGCGGCGGCACCGGCATGGGGCGCGAGCTTGCCCGCCAGCTGGTGGCCGAGGGCTGCAGCATCGCCATGTGCGACGTGTCGGCGGCGGCGATGGCCGAGACCAAGCGGCTGTGCGAGGTCGACCGCCTGCCGCAGGGGCTGCGCATCACCGCCCACATCGCCGACGTCGCCAACGAGGATGACGTCAAGCGCTTTGCCGCCGAGGTGGCCAAACAGCACGACACCGACAAGATTCACCTGCTGTTCAACAACGCCGGCATCGGCGGCGGCGGCAGCATGATCGTGCACGAGCGCAGCGAATGGGAGCGCACCTTCAACATCTGCTGGTTCGGCGTCTACTACTCCACACGCGCGTTCCTGCCGATGATGCTCAAGGCCGACCGCGGCCACATCGTCAATACGTCGAGCGTCAACGGCTTCTGGGCCTCGATCGGCCCTGCCGTGCCGCACACCGCCTACAGCGCCGCCAAGTTCGCCGTGAAGGGGTTCAGCGAGGCCCTGCAGACCGACCTCGCCATGAACGCGCCGCACATCAAGTGCTCGGTGGTGATGCCGGGCCATATCGGCACCTCGATCGTCACCAACTCGCGCAAGATCCAGGCCGGCCACGACTCCCCCGATTTCACGCCCAAGGAGCTGGCGCAGATGCGCGCCCGCGTGGCGTCGATGGGCCACGACGTCTCCAAGCTCAGCGACGCGGACATCGGCAAGCTCGCCCACGAGCGCGCGCGGCGCTTCCTCGAGGATGCGCCGACGACGGCCGCAGAGGCCGCCAGGATCATCCTCGACGGCGTGAAGGCCGAGCGCTGGCGCATCCTGGTCGGCAAGGACGCCGAAAAGATCGACCGCATGGTGCGCGACGCGCCGGAGCGGGCCTATGACGCCGATTTCTTCCAGACGCTGGCCAAGGAGGTCGGCTGGAAGCTCGGCGCCAACTGACGGAACCCCCTTCGTCGCCGCTCGTTTCCCTGTATCGGGAAAGGAGCGGCGTCATGAGCACTTCCAATCGACGCAGCCTGTTGGGACTGGGAATGGCGGGCGGCCTTATTCTTGCCGCACCGATTGGCCCCGTCCTTGCGCGCGAGACCAAGAAGCCGGGGGCCGACGAAGCCGCCGCGCCGCCCGAGCAGCTGATGCGCGGCCACGCCATCCTGGCGCGGGTGCTGCTGATCTACGAGAACGGCCTGCGCCGCGCCGGCCAGGGCGAGGATATCGACCCGGCCGTGTTCACGCGGGCGGCCGAGATCACCAAGCGTTTCATCCACGACCATCAGGAGAAGGTCGAAGAGGAGCTGGTGTTCGCCCAGTTCAGGAAGGCCGGCCGCATGGTCGAGCTGGTGGGCGTCTTGGCCAGCCAGCATGCCGCCGGCGCCAAGGTCACCGACAAGATCCTCGCTGCCGCGCCACAAGCCCGCAACAAGGAGCCGCGCGAGGCGATGGCCCGCGACGTGCAGGCGCTCTGCGCCATGTACCGGCCGCACATGGCGCGCGAGGCGACCGATGTCTTCCCGACCTTGCGTCATCTGGTGACGGCCGACGAATACGCCGAGATCGCCGACGAGATGATGAAGCGCGAGCGCCAGGCGGTGGGCGCCGACGGCATCGAGAAGGTCGCCAAGCAGGTGGCCGAGGTCGAGAAGGTGATCGGCATCCAGGACATCGGCGTGTTCACGCCGAAGAGCTGACGGTCGTGGATGAGGACCTCGAGCGGCTGAGCCGCGAGGCGCTGGTCGCCGAGGTGAAGCGCCTGCGCCAGGGCATCCGGGAGCATCGCGACAGCTCGGGTCACGATCTCTGCTGGCACCATCCGCAGCTGTGGGGCCTGCTGCCGGAACGCGTCGATCAGGAGATCGCCGTGCCGCCGTGGCCGAAGTTCCTGCGCGGCTGCGTGAAGTACCGCGAGTCACTGGAACGCCAGCGGCCTGACGCACCGGCCTTCGATCGCGAGTTTGACGGCTAAGGGAGCCCTTAACCTCTGTAGTGGCAGGACACCCAGTGCCCGGGCTTGCTCTCGCGCAGTTCGGGGACGCGCTGGGCGCAATCCGGCTTGGCGATCGGGCAGCGGGTGTGGAAGTGACAGCCTGGCGGCGGGCGGATCGGGTTTGGCACGTCGCCCTGCAGCATGATGCGCTTGCGCTTGACCGTCGGGTCGGGGATCGGCACGGCCGACAGCAGCGCCTCGGTATAGGGATGCAGCGGGTTGTCGTAGAGCTCGCGCGAGGGCGCGATCTCGACGACGCGGCCGAGATACATCACCGCCACGCGCGTCGAGATGTGCTCGACCACGCTCAAGTCGTGGGCGATGAACAGATAGGTGAGGCCGAACTCCTCCTGCAGGTCCTCCAGGAGGTTGATCACCTGGGCCTGGATCGACACGTCGAGCGCCGACACCGGCTCGTCACAGACGATCAGCTTGGGCTCGACGGCGAGCGCGCGGGCGATGCCGATGCGCTGGCGCTGGCCGCCCGAGAACTCGTGCGGGAAGCGGTGCATGTGGTCGGGCTGCAGGCCCACCGTCTCCAGCAGCTGCACGACGCGGTCTTCCATCGCCTTCTGCGTCGGCGCGAGCTTATGGATGGTGAGCGCCTCGCCGATGATCGCGCCGACCTTGAGCCGCGGATTGAGCGAAGCGTAGGGATCCTGGAAGATGATCTGCATGTCGCGGCGCAGCGCACGCAGGCGGTCGCCATCCATGCGCCTGACGTCGGCGCCCTTGAACCAGATCTCACCCGAGCTGGGCTCGATCAGCCGCAGGATGCAGCGGCCGGTCGTCGACTTGCCGCAGCCCGACTCGCCCACCAGGCCCAGGGTCTCGCCCTTGCCGATGTCGAAGCTGACGCCGTCGACGGCGTGAACCTGGTCGACGGTGCGCGAGAGGATGCCGCCCTTGACCGCGAAGCGCTTGCGCAGGTCGCGGACCTTGAGGAGCTCCTCGGTGATGGGGGATGGCGGCGCGTTCATAGCACGCACGCCACGCGATGGCCGGGCGCCACTTCTTTCAGCGGCGGGATGGCCTGGGTGCAGATGTCCATGGCGTACTTGCAGCGCGCCGCGAAGCGGCACCCGGGCGGCGGATTGAGCAGGCTGGGCACCGTGCCCTGGATCGATTCCAGGCGCGCCTGGCGGCTCACGGCGCGGTCGATGCGCGGGATCGAGCGGATCAGGCCCTGGGTATAGGGATGGCGGGGATCGCCGAACAGCGCCTCGACCGGCGCCTCCTCGACCACCTTGCCGGCATACATCACCGTCACCCGCTGGCAGGTCTCGGCGACCACGCCCATGGCATGGGTGATCAGCATGATCGCCATGCCGAACTTGTCCTTCATCTCGTGCATCAGCTCCAGGATCTGCGCCTGGATGGTGACGTCGAGCGCCGTGGTCGGCTCGTCGGCGATCAGGAGCTTGGGCTGGCAGGAGAGCGCCATGGCGATCATGACGCGCTGACGCATGCCGCCCGAGAACTGGTGCGGATAGTCGTGCACGCGCTTCTGCGGGCTGGGGATGTTGACCAGGCGCAGCATCTCGGCGGCGCCCACCATCGCCTGCTTGGGCGACAGCTTCTGGTGCAGCGCGATCACCTCGGCGATCTGATCGCCCACCGTGTAGACCGGGTTGAGCGAGGTCATCGGCTCCTGGAAGATGATGGCGATCTCGCGGGCGCGGATCTGGTTCATCTCGTCCTGGTCGAGCGGGATCAGGTCCCTGCCCTGCCACAGGATCTGGCCGGCCTCGAAGCGGCCCGGCGGCATGTCGATCAGCTTCAGCACCGAGCGCGCCGTCACGGTCTTGCCGCAGCCCGACTCGCCCACCACGCCCACGGTCTCGCCGCGATCGATGTGCAGGTCGACGCCGTCGACCGCACGCACCATTCCGTCCTCGACCTTGAACCAGGTCTTCAGCCCGCGAATGTCCAGCAGAGTGTCAGCCACGCTTGCGATTGCTCCTAGAGCACATTGCGCCGGCTGGACTCAGCCGGACGCAATGTGCCTTGTGAAACGAGTATCTCCGGTGCGCGCGTTTGCGATCAGATGGAACCGCATGCGGTTCCATCTGATCGCAAACCGCTCTAAAGCACGCGGCGCGGATCGAAGGCATCGCGCAGCCCGTCGCCGATGAAGTTGATGGCGAGCACGGTGAGGAAGATCGCGCCGCCCGGGAACAGGGCCCAGTGGGCGGCGATATCGAGGTAGTCCTTGGCATCGCGCAGCATCGAGCCCCAGGTCGGCACATCGGACGGGAAACCCAGCCCGAGGAACGACAGGGTCGATTCGAAGATGATGGCGGCCGCCACGTCGATGGTGCCGACCACGATGACCGGCCCGAGCGCATTGGGCAGGATGTGCTGTACCACCTGGCGGACCTTGGAGGCGCCCAGCGCCCGGGCGGCCTCGACGAACTCCTTCTCGCGCAAGGACAGGAACTGGGCGCGCACCAGGCGTGCCACCGGCATCCAGCGCAGGCCGCCGATCACCACCACGATCAGCACGAAGGCGCCGCCCTCGACGCCCAGGACCTTCTTCACGCTGTCGCGGAACAGATACATCACCAGCAGCAGCAGCGGCAGCGTCGGCAGCGCCAGGAACAGGTCGGTGAGCCACATCAGCGCGGCATCGACCCAACCGCTCGCCATGCCGGCCACGGAGCCGACCAGCACGCCGACGAACAGCGCCACCATCATGGCGGCAAAGCCCACCGCCAGCGAGATGCGGCCGCCGTACATCATGCGCGCCAGCAGGTCCTGGCCGAGATCGTCGGTGCCCAGCGGATGGGCGAGCGAGGGGCCCTGCAGCTTGGCGGCGAAGTCGATGTCGTTGATCGCCACCGGCCAGACGTAGGGTCCGACCAGGACGCCCAGCACCAGGATCAGCAGCACAATGGCACCACTGACTGCCAGGACGTGGCGGCGGAAGCGGCGCCAGGTTTCGAGCGCCGGCGAGATCGAGCGCGCCTTGCGCGGCTCGGCGGCGGTCGTCGAGGCCCGGATGGGGCCTTCAGCGGAAAGAGATGCGGGGGTCGAGCCAGCCATAGAGGATGTCTGCGATAAGGTTGAAGAGGACGACGAGGCAGGCGATCACGAAGGTAACGCCCATCACGACAGGAGTATCGTTGGCCAGGATCGCCGCGATCAGCAGCGAGCCGATGCCGGGTACGCGGAAAATCTGCTCGGTGACGATGGCGCCGCCGAACACGGCCGGCAGCTGCAGCGCGATCAGCGTGACCACCGGGATCATGGCGTTGCGCACCACGTGCTTGATGATGACCTTGCGCTCGCCGATGCCCTTGGAGCGTGCGGTCGTCACGTAGTCGAGCCGGATCACGTCGAGCACGGAGGAGCGCATGAAGCGCACCAGCGTGCCGGCCTGGGCGAGACCCAGCACCACGACCGGCATGATCGACTGCTTTATGTGCTCCCAGTAGAAGGCCCAGCCCGTGGCGTTGATGTCGGCGCGGTAGACGAAGGGCAGCCAGTCGAGCTGGATGGAGAACACCAGGATCAGCACCAGGCCGGTGAAGAAGGTCGGCAGCGAGAAGCCGATCATGGCGAAGGTGCTGGCGACCTGGTCGAAGATCGAATAGGGCTTGATCGCTGCCAGCACGCCCACCGGAATGGCGACCGAGATGGCCAGCAGCTGCGAGGCCCCGATCACGATCAAGGTCACGGGCAGGCGCTGCAGGATCAGCTTGTCGACATCCATGCGGCTCTGGAAGGAGAAGCCCCAGTCGCCCTGCACCATGGCGCTGAGCCAGTGCAGGTAGCGCTGCCATACCGGGTCATCGAGGCCGAACTTGGCGCGCAGCGCCTGCCGGATCTCGGGCGGGATGGCCGGGTTGGTGGCCAGTTCCTCGAACGGATCGCCCGGCGCCATGGCGAGCACGCCGAACAGGATGACGCTGATCCCGAGCAGGCTCGGGATGGCGATGAGGATGCGGCGGATGATGTACTGGCGGTTCACGAGATGTCTCTCGGGACAATATGCAATTCCGGGGCCGAAGCCCCGGAACCGCAACGTTCAGCTGATCACGCGTCCTTGTACCAGTCGGACAGGTCCCAGGTATTGTTGTCCCAGCCGCTGATCGAGGCATTGAGCTTGGTGCCCATGGCGACGACGCCGGGCCGCGCGACAACGGGGATGACCACGTAATTGTTGATCACCATGTTGTTGGCCTCGACGAACATGGCGGCGCGCTTGACCGGGTCGACCTCGGACTGGGCGGCCTTGTAGTTGTCGTCGTAGGCCTTGTTCTGCCAGCGTGTGATGTTGCGGCCCTGCCACTTGTTCTCCTTGGTGGCGGCCTCGTACGAGGCGAACTGGACCATGAACACTTCCGGATCCGGCTGCGACATGGTCGTCGTGTACATCTGCAGGTCGCAGTAGAACTTGGTGTAGGTGTCCGGATTGGCGACGTCGGACGAGAAGAACACCGACGCCGTCACCGACTTCAGCTCGATGTCGATGCCGGCCTTCTGGGCGGCCTGCTTGACGATCGCCTGGGTCTTCTGGCGCGGCTGGTTGATCGAGGTCTGGTAGACGAACTTGAGCTTCTTGCCGTCCTTCTCGCGGATGCCGTCGGCGCCCTTCTTCCAGCCGGCCTTCTCGAGGACCTCGTTGGCCTTGTCGACGTTGAACTCGAACTTCGTCGTCTTGGACACGAACCGGGCCGGGTTGTTGACGAAGTTCGCCGTGGCGGGACCGGTGCGGCCGTAGATGTGCTTCTCGATCGAATCCTTGTCGACCAACAGCGAAATGGCCTGACGGACGGCCGGATCACTGAGCGTCGGATGCTTGGTCTTGAGGCTCGCCCGCTCGCCGTCGACCTCGGTCCACGGATCGGTGTTATTGAGCTGGATGTGCTCGATGTTGCCGCCGGGCGAGACGATGACCTTGCCTTTGCCGCCCTTCTCCAGGCGCGCCAGGATCTCGTCCTCGACCTGCATGTTCCAGGCGAAGTCGTACTCGCCCGACTGCAGCACGGCGCGCGCCGCCGACACCGCATCACCGCCGCCCTTCATCTCGATGGCGTCGAAGTAGGGCTTGTTGTCCTGGTGGTAGTTCGGGTTGATCACGCCGGCGACCAGGTCGCCCGGCTTGAAGTCCTTGAACATGTAGGGGCCGGTGCCGACCGGCTTGAGGTTGGTCGGCGCCTCGCGCGACTTGCCGCCCATGTAGTCGGCAAACAGGTGCTTGGGAATCATCATGCCGCGCGTGCCGACGAAGGCGTCGGCCCAGAACGGCGTCGGCTTGGCGAACTTCACCATCACCGAGTACTGGTCGACCTTCTCGACCATGACCTCGTTATAGGAGGCGGCGGTGGTCGCGGCGGTCGCCGGATCCTTGGCGTATTCCCAGTTGAAGACGACGTCGTCGGCGGTGAACGGCTTGCCGTCGTGCCAGGTGACGCCCTGCTTCAGCTTCCACACGACAGACTTGCCGTCGGCGGCGAGCGTGCCGTCCTCGCGGCCCGGGATCGAGGCGGCGAGCTTGGGCTTGAGGTTGCCGTCGGGATCCCACGCGGCCAGTGGCTCGTAGAAGACGCGGCTGCCGTCCTGGTCCTTGGTGCCGACGGCGAAGTGCGGATTGAGCAAGGTCGGGCCCTGCCACCACAGGACCTTGAGGAGGCCACCGCCGCCGCGCTTGGTCGGCTTGTACTGTGACTTCGGCTGGGCGTGAGCCACGCCGGCGATCGCCAGCAGCTGGGTCGCCATCGGCGCGGTCAGGCCGACCGCCAGTACGCGCTGCGCGAAGCCTCGTCGCGACAGCTTTCCATGTTTCACCGCGCCGATCAGCTGGCGCAATTCACGTTCGTTCATGACACGCTCCCATCACCCGAGTCGTTCCTGCCTACGCTCTCGCTATACTGCAAGATGCGTGCAAGTCTTAATCAGAACAGGACGCGAAGCCGCCGTCAACGACGGTGCGGCCTGCATAAGGAGGGGAGATGGCTTGGCTCTATCTTGTATTGGCGGGAATTTGCGAAATCGGCTGGCCGGTCGGGCTGAAGCTGGGCTGGACCGACCAGGGCGCCCGGCCGTGGTGGATCGTCTTCGCCATCGTCGCCATGGCGGCCAGCGGCGCGCTGCTTTTATGGGCCCAGCGGGTCATTCCGATGGGCACTGCCTATGCGGTGTGGACCGGCATCGGCGCGGTCGGCGCCTTCGTGGTCGGCATCCTGGCCTTTGGCGATTCGGCGTCGGCCATGCGGATCGCGTCGATCGGCCTGATCGTTGCCGGCATCATCGGCCTCAAGCTTGCGTGAAGAAGGAGCACGGACCATGCGGATGAAGGACAAGGTGGCCCTGGTGACCGGCGCGGCCGGCGGCATGGGGGCGGCGACCGCCCGTCTGTTCGCCCGCGAGGGCGCCAAGGCCGTGGTCGTGGCCGACCTTCTGGACAAGGAGGGCGAAGCGGTCGTCGCCGACATCAAGAAGGCGGGCGGCACGGCCAGCTACCTGCATCTCGACGTCACCAACGAGGCCGAATGGAAGTCGGTGGTCGACAAGACGGTGGCAGCCCATGGCGGCCTCAACGTGCTGGTGAACAATGCCGGCATCTCGGGCTCTGCCGAGCAGGACCTCTATGACACCGCGGCCTGGAACCGGCTGATGGGCATCAACGCCACTGGTGTCTTCCTCGGCATGAAATACGCCATCGCCGCCATGACGAAGGCCGGCAACGGCGGATCGGTGATCAACCTGTCGTCGATCTCCGGCATCGTCGGCCAGGGCTATATCCATGTCGGCTACAACGCCTCCAAGGGGGCGGTGCGGCTGATCACCAAGGCGGCGGCGGCCCAGCACGGCCGCGACCGCATCCGCGTCAATTCGGTGCATCCCGGCCTGATGCCGCCCATGCGCACCTCGGGCCGCACCGCCGATACCGAGACGCGCGCCAAGACCTTGAAAGGCGTGCCGATGGGACGCGCTGGCGAAGTCGACGAGGTGGCCTACGCCATCCTGTTCCTGGCGTCGGACGAATCGTCCTACGTCACCGGCGCGGAGATCGTGGTCGATGGCGGCTGGACGGCCGTCTGATGATGGGCGTCTGATGGCCGATCCGAAGAAGCCGGCCACGACCATCGCGCCGTGGCAAGTGCTCGAGTCGAAGTACTCCTATCGCGACCGCTGGCTGGCGGTGCGCAGCGACACGGTGCGCGTGCCCAACGGCACGATCCTGTCGCCCTATCACACCATCGAGTTCCCCGAGTGGATCTGCGCGATCGCGCTCACGCCCGAGCGCGAGATCGTGCTGATCGAGGAATATCGCCACGGCATCGAGCGCAACTCCTTCGAGCTGCCCTGCGGCATGCCCGACCATGACGGCGAGAGCGTGCTGGAGGCGACCAAGCGCGAGCTGCGCGAGGAGACGGGCTATGCCGCGGAGGAATGGCATGCGCTGGGCTCGTCGACCGCCAACACCGCGCGCCAGAACAACCGCGTCCATGCCTTCCTGGCGCTCGATGCGCGCAAGGTCGCCGAGCCCGAGCTCGATGCCGGCGAGATCATCACCACGCATCTCGTGCCATGGGAGCGTTTCCTGGCCGACCTGGCCGACGGCACGCTGGAGATCCCGGGGCTGCACCTTGCCGCCCTGTGGCAGTTGAGAGTCTTCGCCAAGCAGACGCGCGACCCTCGCCTGCTCGCCCTCGGCCTTTAGTTCTTTGCCGGGAACGCGCCACTCCGTGGCACTCATAGGATGCGTGATCCACAGAGACGCGCCACGGAGTGGCGCGCTCCCAGCAAAAACTACGCCGCGCGATAGCGTGCCGCGGCGTGGGACTGGCGGAAGTTCGGCAGCATCGCCAGCCGCGCGCCGGAGAAAGCATCCCACTGTGCGGCGTCGGGCAGCGGCGGGATGGTGACGGGCTCGCGCCGGTCGAAGCCGACCAGCGCCGCATCGACCAGCTCGTCGACCTCCATGACGCCCGGGATGGTGTCCACGTCGCGGCCGGCATGCGTCCAGATCTCGGTGCGCGTGGCGCCGGGCAGCACCGCCTGGACATAGACGCCGCGCGGGCCGAGCTCGCCTTGCAGCGACTGCGACAGGGTCAGCACGAAGGCCTTGGTCGCCGGATAGATGCCAGGGAAGACCTCCGGGGCCAGCGCCAGCACCGAGGCCACGTTGACGATGGCGCCCTCTCCCTCGGCCGCGAGCCGCGGCGCCACGGCGGCGGCAAGCC
>LNAP01008610.1_pt1 | contig 21678 bp, 19 predicted proteins | sample 602601 | NCBI WGS metagenome assembly LNAP01 (sample SAMN02440304, study PRJNA202911) | soil metagenome | biome: Subtropical and temperate rainforests or woodlands; isolation source: soil samples (1 kg each in a 20% v/v slurry with milli Q water) were... ...
GATCAGGCCGGCCAGCGGCATCTTCTCCTGAGACAAGCGGTCGACGAAGAACGAAGCCTCGCGCAGCGCATCCGGTTCGGCCGCCGACACCACCACGAACTGGGATGGTTCGCCCGAGAATCGCTCCGCATGCTCGACGATCTCCGGATCGAATACAGCCGACTCGACCGTCCGGTGCCGATCGGCACCGAGAACGGGACACTGCAGGTCGAACTCAATCACACCGACCCTGCAGTCCTGCCCGTCGGATTCCGCACGGACAGTAACGATTCGAGGATTCTGGCGTGCGCGTTGAATCTTGCGGCGGAGGGCAAGGACGTAGTCCTCGTCAGCAAGGACATTCCGCTTCGCGTGAAGGCAGGCGCGGTGGGACTGCCTGCCGACGAGTACCACGCTCACGACGTCGTGCCCTCCGGATGGACGGGCATGACCGAACTGGACGTCGCGTCGACGGACATCGACGAGCTGTTCAACGAGGGATTCCTGGACCTCGACGAAGCGCGAGATCTGCCGTGTCACACGGGTCTTCGCCTGTTGGGTGGTTCGTCGAGCGCTCTCGGTCGGGTGACTCCCGACAAGCGCATCCAGTTGGTGCGCGGCGAGCGCGTACCCTGGCTCGGCACGATCTCCCACTGCACCTCGCGCAGGCTGGAGATGGCGAACAGCAGCGGCGGCGATTCCGGGTCCCCACCCGAATAGCCCGCCAGGTTGCCGCGCCGACCGTCACGCGTCATCACGTTCATCCAGGCCTGCTTGCTGCTGGTCCAGGCGGCGTCGATCTTGATGAAGGCCTCGATCGTGTAGCCGCTCTCCAGCGTCTGGGCATTGAGCGGCGCGGCGGCATCCGTCAGGAAGTAGCTCAGGCGCGGCAGGTTCTTGTCGGTGTTCAGGAAGCGCACCGAACCCGGTGCGGCCGACAGGTGATGGCGGTCGTCGCTCCACACGATGTCGCCGGCCACCGCGCCCTGGCTGCCACCCTGGTTCAGCGCGTCGCGGCGCAGCGGATTGGCGCCGGTCACGTCGGCGATCACGGTACCCACGGGCACCGGCTGGTTCACCGTGCCGCCGAAGAAGCGCCAGTGGGCCAACGTGTTCGCGACCTTCGGGTAGTCCTCGGTGTTCGCGGCGGGGCGCAGTACGGTCACCGTCGGCTCGGTGTAGTTCGCGAGGATCTTGGCCTTGGCCTGCGCCACCAGCGAACTCGCGATGGTGGCTTCGCCGACGCCGAAGGTCTTGTTGAAGCCGCTGAAGCGCTGGCTGAAATCCATGTCGATGCTGAACGCTTCGTTGGCCGTGGTCAGCACCGCCTGGTCGAAGGAGTTCAGCGTCGCGGCCGGCTTCTGCGGCACCCACGGCGAGAAGGACAGCACCTTGATCTGCTTGTTCGTCAGGTCGAATTCATAGAGGCGCATCAGGCCGTTGCCGCCCTGGTAGGCCATCTGGTAGTCGACCACCATTTCCTCGACCGCATGACCGAAGTCGTTGGTCTTGGTGAGGTGGGCCGCACCGTGGTGGTGGCCGTTGAGCGTCATGAAGATCTGGTCGTTGTCGCGGATCAGCTTCTGCCAGAGCATCAGGCCATAGCCGGTTTCCAGCGGACTCACGCCGTCGGCGGCGATGTTGAGCAACTGGTGGTTGACCAGGATCACCGGCAGCGTCGGGTGGCTCGCGATGACGTTGCGCGCCCAGGCGATGCCGGCGTCGGACGCACGCCACGACAGCGACAGCACCATGAACTTCTGGCCCTGTGCCTCGAACACGTGGTATTCATGGAAGCCGCTCGCGTCGCGCCCGCCGAAGGTCGACTGCGCCGCGGCGCGCGTCTTGCCGAACCACTGCAGGTACGGCTCGTTGGCCAGCGTTCGGCTCGCGTCGGTGCCGCCGACCGGGTCGATGCTGTAGTCGACGTCGTTCAGCACGTCGTGGTTGCCTGCAAGCACGCTGTACGGCTGCTTCGCGGTTTCGAGCACTTTCATCGCGGCGTCGGCGACCTTCCACTGGTCGGGCTTGCCGACCTGGTCGACCACGTCGCCGAGGTGAATGGTGAAGGGAATGTTCAGCGCCTTGGCGTTCGCGGCGATCCAGCCCGTCTGGGCCGAGAAGGGTTCGTTGCCGAAGCGCGTCTGGTACTCACTGCTCTCTGCCGTGGTCGCGTAGCGCGAATAGAACTGCGTGTCTGGCAGCACCGCGAGCGCGAAGCTGGAGATAGGTGCCGGTGTCGGCGCCGGTGTCGGTACAGGCGCCTCAGCCGGTGCATCGGACGGGGGCGTACCGGGTGCTGCCGGCGCGGCGGACGAATCGCCGCCACCGCCGCAGGCGGCGAGGGCGACGGCTGCCACGAGGGCGAGCAGGAAGGGGCGGGCGCGTAGGGGTTCCATTGGGGGTCTCCTTCTGGGTGGTGGCCATTTGCAGGGCGCCGTACGACCGTGCTTTTGTGCGTGCAGACTAGGGCGCGAGCAAGCCCGGCACGCCAAGGGCTTACCCCAGGCCCGTATCGCATGGGCGACAAGCGGCCGCTACAGTGAGGGCATGTCTCGCACCTGTGCCTTCGCCACCCTGCTCGTCGCTTCGGCTGCGCTCTTCGCCGCCGGAGCCGGCGCGCAGGTGGTCCGGTGCGTCGATGCGGCGGGCAAGGTGCGCTACACCGACAGCGGCTGCGCGCAGGGCGATCGCCAGTCGGAGGTGGTGCTGGGCGCCGAGGCGACCCAGCCGACGACGGAGCCGGCGCGGGACGGCCGCCAGGAGCAGCTCGACAGCGTGGCGCGTACCCGGCAGCTGCAGCGCGAATCGGTGGAGGCGGTGCAGCGCCAGTCGGCGCCGGTCGGCGGCAGCGGCCTGGTAGTGATCGATCCGCGTGCCGAACAGCGTGCCCAGGCCGAACGCGACCAGGCCGAGCGTCGGCAGCGCGAGGCTCAGCTGGCCGCCGACGAAGCGTGGCGCCAGAGCGATGGTGGACAGGGCTACGGCGGCGGCTACTACCCGCCGCGCCCCGCGCCACCCCCGCGCGACATGCGTCCGCGCCTGCGCCACTGCGACGCCTCCGGCTGCCGCGACAACATGGGCAACCACTACGACCCGAAGGGGAACGTCGACCGCTACGTGCGGCCCGACGGCCGCACCTGCCGGCCGGTCAACACCACCGTGGTCTGCCAGTAGAGAACCGAAAAGCGACCCGGATCGCCGGGGAGTCTGGCTAAAATGTTAACGATAGTTAACTTTTTCGGGCGCCGACTCGTCCCAGAGCCCCAGGGCCTCTCGCGGCGGACGCGCCTGATCACAACGGTTTGGTGGGATCATGAAGATCAAAGTCCTGACGGCGTATCCGAACGCGACCTGGGGTACGCATGCCGCGGAGTGGCTCTGTGCGGCGGCCGCGCTCGACGTGCACGGCGTTCACACGCTCACCGACGACCCCGAGGCGGCCGACGCCATCCTCTTCATGGAGGGGCACCAGGGGACGGACATGTTCATGGAAGAGGTGCTGTGGCATCCGCTGCGCCGCCGCTACCCCGGGAAGACATTCATCTATCACGACTGGGATTACGCCTTCCCGTTGATGCAGGGCGTCTATCCGTCGATCCGCGCCGCGCACCACAAGCCGGGTGTGTCCGCGGGTGGGGTGTATCTCGCACGCATCGAAGAAAACCACGCCGTGAGCCGCGCGCGGCAGCTGGATCTGCCCCAGGACCTGCTCTATTCCTTTGTCGGTGCGAACAACTGCGAGGTGCGCGATCGGATCCTCAAGGCCGAGGTGCCCGGGACGTACGTGGCCGACACGACCCAACGGCATGCCTGGCTTCTCAGCCCCGAGGAGCGCGCGGCGTATGAAGGCGAATACGCGAGCGTCTGTGTGCGCAGCCGCTTCATGCTGTCGCCGCGTGGCATCGGGCCGAGCACCTATCGCCTGTTCGAGGCGATGGAGATGGGCCGCTGCCCGGTGATCCTGTCCGACGACTGGGTTCCGCCGCCCTTCATTCCCTGGGAAAAATTCAGTCTCCGGGTCAAGGAGAGCCAGGTCGGCGATCTCCCGCGCATCCTGGCGGATGCGCCGCACGTGGCGCTCGGGCGCGCCGCGCGCGAGGCCTGGGAACAGCATGTCGACCGTCCGCATGCCTTTCACCACCTCGCGGAAACCCTGCAACTCATCGTCGAGCAGAAGGGGGCGATCCAGGGCAGGCGGCGGCCTTACATCGACCTGCTCTCGTCGGACATGCGCAACCTGTATCTGCGGTCCCGGGCCAAGCGGGTGAAGCGGGCGCTGAAGTCGTTGCTGGCGTCGCGTCCCGCGCCCGCCTTGCCCGAAGCGGGCCGGCAGGGCGCAAAGCCTTAGCGGCCGACCGCGGCGCTTTTTGCGCTACAACCGCAGGCTGTTCCTCCATCGCGTGCCGCGGGCACGGAACCGGTCATGCATTCCTTCGACGTCGACGACATCGTCCGCGCCTTGCGCGATGCGCGCAATGAATGGCGCGATTCGCAGAAGCGTTCCCGCGAACCCGTGGGGCGCGAATTCCCGTCCCGCGAGGGGCTCGCCGAGATCGTCGAGGCGCTCAAGGGCGCACTGTTCCCGATGCGCCTGGGCCCGCCCGACCTGCGCCACGAGAGTGAGGACTTCTACGTCGGCCACACGCTGGACGCCGGGCTGCTCGGCTTGCTGAAGCAGGCCAAGCTCGAGTTGCGCTACGTCGGCCGTCAGCAGGCCATCGACGAGGCGGCGATCGATGCGCGCGCCACCGCAGCGGTGCGGGCCTTCGGCGCCTCGCTGCCGCAGATCCGCCGGATGCTCGACAGCGACGTGCTCGCCGCCTACCAGGGCGACCCGGCCGCGCGCAGCGTCGACGAGGTGCTGCTGTGCTACCCCGGCGTGCTCGCGATGATTCACCACCGCCTGGCGCACCGTCTGTACCAGCTCGACCTGCCGCTGCTGGCGCGCATCGTGGCCGAACTGGCGCACGGCCAGACCGGCATCGACATCCACCCGGGCGCGACCATCGGTGCCGGCTTCTTCATGGACCACGGCACCGGCGTGGTGATCGGCGAGACCGCGGTGATCGGCGAGCGCGTGCGGGTGTACCAGGCCGTGACGCTGGGCGCCAAGCGTTTCCCGCTGGGTGCCGACGGCCACCTGCAGAAGGGGCTGCCGCGCCATCCGATCGTGGAGGACGACGTGGTGATCTACGCCGGCGCGACCATCCTGGGCCGTGTCACGCTCGGCGCGGGCGCCACCATCGGCGGCAACGTGTGGGTCACCGACGACGTGCCGCCGGGCGCCAGCGTGACGCAGGCCAGCCTGCAGAACCGGCCGTGCCCCTGAGGGCGGTGGCAGATTTCATCTGTCACACACACGCGTCCGGCCGTATCGCCAGCGACATCGAGGCGGACCATACTGCGGTTGTCGCCTCTTCAAAGCGCCAAAGGACATCGCCATGAACGCCACCGTGAACCCTCTGCTCGTGCCGGACCCGGCCACCGACCACATCCTCGGGCCGGCCGATGCGCGCGTCACGCTCGTCGAGTACGGCGATTTCGAGTGCCCGTCCTGCGCCCAGGCGTTCCCGGCGGTGAAGATCGTGCTCGACCAGTTCGGCCGCCAGCTGCGCTTCGTCTTCCGCCACTTTCCCCTGCGCGAGGTGCATCCCCACGCCGAACTCGCGGCGGAGGCCGCCGAGGCGGCCGGCGCGCAGGGCCGGTTCTGGCCCTACCACGATCTGCTCTTCACGCACCAGCACCGTCTGGGCGAGGCGCATCTGCGCGACCATGCGCAGCAGGCCGGCCTGGACATGGCGCGTTTCGAGAACGAGATGCGCGACCACGTCTACCTCCAGCGCGTGCAGGAGCAGATGCAGGTGGCCGACCAGCTGCGCGTGCGCGCCACGCCGAGCTTCTACCTCAACGGCGCTTTCGTCGACGTGTCTTTCGGCCTGACGCACCTGCAGCAGGCCATCGAACGCGCACTCGCGCGCGGCTGAGCCTTTTTCCTTTTCATCGTCTGGAGATTTCATGAGCCACTACAAGATCGCTGTCGTCATCGGCAGCCTGCGCAAGGATTCCTTCAACCGCAAGCTCGCCCTGGCGCTGGCCCACCTGGCGCCGTCGGACTTCACCTTTGAGCATGTCGAGATCGGCGATCTGCCGCTCTACAACCAGGACGACGACGGCCATCAGGCCCCCGCCGTGAAGCGGCTCAAGTCGGAGATCGCCGCGGCCCAGGGCCTGCTCTTCATCACGCCGGAATACAACCGCTCCTTCCCGGGCGTGCTCAAGAACGCCATCGACCACGCCTCGCGGCCCTATGGTCAAAGCGCCTGGGGCGGCAAGCCGGCGGGCGTGATCGGCGTGTCGGTCGGGGCCATCGGCACGGCGCTGGCGCAGCAGCACCTGCGCAACGTGCTGGCCTACCTCGACGTGCCGACGCTCGGCCAGCCCGAAGCCTTCATCCAGAACAAGGAAGGCCTGTTCGACGACAAGGGCCATGTGTCGGAAGCCAGCCGGCAGTTCCTGCAGGGCTGGATGGACAAGTACGCGGCCTGGGTGAAAACGCACAACGCGGCCTGACGGTCGGTCGGCGTCAGGAGCCGGCTGACATGCGCGGGGGCCCGATCACGACATGTCGGGCCGCCGGTCGACGCGACACTGCGCATCGTCCCTCCAACGGAGCTGCCCGATGACACAGGCCACCCCCGACGCGCCGTCCATCACGCCGTCGATCACGCACGAAGGCCAGGCCGAGCCCACGCTGCACCGGGTGATGGGCCCCTGGCTGCTGCTGCTCTTCATCGTCGGCGACATCCTCGGCACCGGCATCTACGCCCTGACCGGGCAGGTCGCCAGGCAGGTGGGCGGTGTGGTCTGGCTGCCTTTCCTGGTGGCATTCGCGGTCGCGCTGGTTACGGCCTTCAGCTACCTCGAGCTGGTGACCAAGTACCCGCACGCGGCCGGTGCGGCGCTGTACACGCACAAGGCCTTCGGCGTCCACTTCATCACCTTCATCGTGGCCTTCGCGGTGATGTGCTCGGGCATCACCTCGGCATCGACCGCGTCGCGCGCCTTCGCGGCCAACCTGTCGAGCGCCTTCGGGCTGGAGATGGGGCCGGGCGGCTGGGGCATCACGGCGGTGGCGCTGGGTTTCATGGCGGTGGTGGCCGCAGTCAACTTCCGCGGCGTGGGCGAAAGCGTGAAGGCCAACGTGGTGCTGACCTGCGTCGAACTCACCGGCCTGCTCATCATCATCTGCATCGGCGCCTGGGCCATCGGCTCGGGGCAGGGCGACGTGTCGCGCATCACGCAGTTCAAGGCCACGACCGACGGCGGCGGGGCCTTCTGGTCGGTCATCGCCGCGACCACGCTGGCCTTCTTCGCCATGGTCGGCTTCGAGGACTCGGTCAACATGGCGGAGGAATGCAAGGACCCGTCGCGCATCTTCCCGAAAGTGCTGCTGGCGGGCCTGACCCTCACGGGCGTGATCTATGTGCTGGTGTCGATCTCGGCCATCACGCTGGTGTCGCCCGAAGACCTGGGCGAGGGCGAGACGCCGCTGCTGAAGGTGGTGCAGGCGGGCGCGCCGAATTTCCCCTTGTGGATCTTCGGCTTCATCACGATGTTCGCGGTGGCCAACAGCGCGCTCATCAACATGCTGATGGCGAGCCGGCTGGTCTACGGCATGAGCCGGGAGAAGGTGCTGCCCGATGCGCTGGGCAAGGTGCACGCCAAGCGCCGCACGCCCTATGTGGCGATCGGTTTCACCACGCTGCTGGCCTTCGGCCTGATCGGCTTCGTGGGCGGCGTGCCCGCGCTGGGTGGCACCACGGCATTGCTGCTGCTATGCGTATTCACGGTCGTTAACGTCGCGGTGCTGGTGCTGCGGCGCGAGAAGGTCGCGCACAAGCATTTCCGCACGCCGACCTTCCTGCCGATGGTCGGCGCGCTGTCATGTGCGTTTCTGGTCGGGCCGTGGACGGGTCGCGCGGTGGTGCAGTACCAGATCGCGGCCATCCTGCTGGCCATCGGCGTCGTGCTGTGGGGGCTGACCGTGCTGATCAACCGCCGCAGCCGGCGGCCAGCCGCTCAGGCGGCGAGCGTGGCGACGCCCTGATTCGCAGCCTCGGCCGTGACGGCGCGGATGTCCGCGCGGGCCGATTCGATTGCTGCCGCCTTGGCCGCGTCGCCCATCGCCAGGCCTTCGGCACGCACGATGCGCACGTCGGTGATGCCGAAGAAGCCGAAGATCGCCTTCAGGTAGCTCTCCTGGTGTTCGAGGGCACGGCCGCCGAGTAAACGCCGCCGCGGGTGGAAGCCACGATCACTGTCTTGCTGCCGGCCAGGCCGACCGGGCCTTTCTCGGTGTACTTGAAGGTGCGGCCCACCTGGGCGAGGCGGTCGATCCACGCCTTCAATTGGCTGGGAACCGAGAAGTTGTAGAGCGGGGCGCCGATCACGATCACATCGGCCGCGAGGAACTGGCTCACCAGCTTCTCGGACACGGCGTTCTCGCGCTTCTGCGCGTCGGTCGGCTCGGCCACAGCGACCTTGATGCCGAGGGCGTTGGCGTCGAAATGGTTGGGCGTGTCGACGGCGAGGTCGAGATGCTCGACGGTGGTGTCCGGGTGGACGCGGCGCCATTCGGCCACGATCTCCGTGGTCAGCTGGCGGGAGACGGACTGTGTGCCCAGCACGCTGGAATCGACTTGCAGCAGTTTCATGATCGTTCGCTCACTTTCGGTTGGAGGCTCGGCGCGGAAGGCCGGCATGGCGAGAATTCTATTTTTGAGATGAGTGGGCGATAAGTAGCCATATTCACGCCAGATCGTTCTTGATTTGGGACAATCGTGGCCATGCAAGACCTCAACGACATGGTGTTCTTCGCCGAAGTGGCGGAACGGGGCGGCTTCACCGCCGCCAGCAAGGCGCTCGGCGTGCCGAAGTCCCGGTCGCCGACCTGGAGGCGGCGCTTGGCGTGCAGCTGCTGCAGCGCAGCACCCGCCGGCTGTCCCTCACGCCGGCCGGCGAGGTGTACCTGCGGCATTGCGTCGAGATGCGCGACGCGGCGCAGGCGGCTGCCGAGGCGGTGTCGCAGGTGCAGACGGAGCCGCGCGGCACGGTGCGCATCAGCTGCCCGGTCACGCTCGCCCAGGCCAGCGTCGGGCCGTTGCTGCCGCTCTTCCTGCGCCGCTACCCGATGGTGCGGGTCGAGATGCGGGTGATCAACCGGCCGGTCGACCCGGTGGAAGACGGCGTGGACCTGGCGCTGCGCGTGCGCAGCGTGATCGAAGACAGCGCGACGCTCTCGGCACGCCGCTTCGGTATCAGCCGCGGCCTGCTGGTGATCAGCGCGGAACGCATGGCGCACCAGGGGCAGATCAAGGGGCCGGAAGACCTGATGCGCATCGACACCGTGGCCATGGGCGCTGGCGACGGACGGGCGGTCATGCCCCTCCATGGGCCCGACGGCAGGCTGCACCAGGTGCCGCACCAGCCGCGCTTCGTGGCCGACGACTTGCTGACGCTCAAATCTGCCATCGTGCAGGGCGTGGGCGCCGGCATGCTCCCCGACTACATGTGCCGCCGCGAGATCCAGGCGGGTGAACTGGTCGAACTGCTGCCCGGCTGGACGCCGCCGGCCGGCATCGTGCACGCCATGTTCGCGCCACGCCGTGCCCAGGTGCCTGCGGTGCGGCACCTCATCGATTTCCTGGCGGAGCATCTCGATGGCGCCGAGCCGCATGCGCTGGCGCTGTGTGATCCGCCCTGTCGGACAGGACGCCTTATTCCTGAATCGCGATAAACAAACAAGCAGACAGTCGTTTGTTATCCGAGCAAGGCTTCCCACAATCGGCGCTCCAACCTTCCAGGAGCAACGACGATGGCTACCCTCCGACTCGGCGACACCGCCCCCGATTTCCAGCAGGATTCCAGCGAAGGCCCGATCAGCTTTTACCAATGGGCCGGTGATTCGTGGGTGGTGCTGTTCTCGCATCCGGCCGATTTCACGCCGGTCTGCACCACCGAGCTGGGCAAGACCGCGGCACTGGCCACCGAGTTCGCCAGGCGTGGCGTGAAGCCGATCGCCGTGAGCGTCGACCCGGTGGGCAAGCACAAGGAATGGATCGCCGACATCAACGAGACGCAGAACACCACGGTCAACTTCCCGATCCTGGCCGATGCCGACCGCGTACGACATGATCCACCCGAACGCGTCGGCGACGGCCACCGTGCGCAGCGTGTTCATCATCGACCCGAAGCACGTCGTGCGCACCACGCTGACCTACCCGGCCAGCACCGGCCGCAACTTCGACGAGATCCTGCGCGTGATCGACTCGCTCCAGCTCACCGACAGCCACAAGGTCGCCACCCCGGCCAACTGGAAGGACGGCGACGACGTCGTCATCATCCCGAGCCTCCAGGACCCGGCCGAACTGGCGCAGCGCTTCCCCAAGGGCTTCAAGGTCGTGCGCCCCTATCTCCGCGTGACCCCGCAGCCAAACAAGTGACCTTTCGCGTCGTCATCGTTCCCGGCTGGCGCGACTCCGGTCCCGGCCACTGGCAGAGCCTGTGGGCCGCGGGCCTGGCCGGTGCCGTGCGTGTGGCGCAGGACGACTGGATGTCGCCCAGGCGCGAGGCGTGGGTGAGGGCGATCGGCGATCTGATCCTGGCGCAGGACATGCCGGTGGTCATCGCGGCCCACAGCCTGGGCTGCATCGCGACGGCGCACCTGCCGCCCGAGGTGGCCGAGCGCATCGCGGGTGCCTTGCTGGTGGCGCCCGCCGACCCGGAGCGCCGCGCGCCGCTGAACGATTTCGCGCCGGTGCCCCATGCCCCGCTGCCTTACCGCAGCGTGGTGGTCGCCAGCAGCAACGACCCTTTCTGCCCCGTGCGGCTGGCGGGTGCCTATGCCCGCGCCTGGGGCAGCGAATTTGTCCGCATGCAGAATGCGGGCCACATCAATGTCGACTCCGGACACGGCGACTGGCCCCTGGGCCTGGCGTTGCTGCAGTCGCTGACCGAAATGCCCAGCCAACTGCTGGCGGGCCACCACACTTCAGACAACCTGGCCACCCTATGACTTCCAGAATCAAGACGATCTTCGCCGCCGTGGTTTTCGCCGCGGCCGCTTCCGGCGCCATTGCGCAGACCACGACGCTGCTCAACGCGTCGTACGACGTGGCCCGCGAGTTCTACAAGGACATCAACCCGGCCTTCATCGCCAGCTACAAGAAGGCCACCGGCAAGGACGTGAAGATCGACCAGGCCCATGGCGGCTCCAGCGCGCAGGCGCGGGCCGTGGCCGACGGCCTCGACGCCGACGTGGTGACGATGAACACCACCACCGACGTCGACTACCTCGCCGGCATCGGCGTGGTGGCCAAGGACTGGCAGAAGCGCTTCCCCGACAACGCCTCGCCGACCACCTCGACCATGCTGTTCCTGGTGCGCAAGGGCAACCCGAAGGGCATCAAGGACTGGGACGACCTGACCAGGCCGGGCGTGCAGGTCATCGTCGTCAACCCCAAGACCGGCGGCAACGGCCGCTACGCCTATTTGGCGGCCTGGGGCTACGTGAAGAAGAAGGGCGGCACCGACGCCCAGGCGGCCGAGTTCGTCGGCAAGCTCTTCAAGAACGTGCCGGTGCTGGGCAAGGGCGGGCGCGACGCGACCACGATCTTCCTGCAGCGCAACATCGGCGACGTGCTGATCACCTTCGAGTCCGAGGTGCTGTCGATCGACCGCGAATTCGGCGCCGGCAAGGTCGACACCGTGTACCCCTCGATCAGCGTGCTGGCCGAGAACCCGGTCGCCATCGTCGAGCGCACCGTCGCCAAGAAGGGCACCGCCGATGTGGCCAAGGCCTACCTGGACTTCCTGTATTCGGAGGAGGGCCAGGAAATCGCCGCCAAGCATGCGCTGCGCCCGCGCTCGCCGGCCGTGCTGAAGAAGTACGCCGCCACCTTCAAGCCGGTGCAGCTGTTCACCGTGGCCGAACTCTTCGGCAGCCTGGGCGAAGCGCAGAAGGTGCACTTCAACGACGGCGGTCAGTTCGACAAGCTCTACACGCCTGGCGCGAAGTGAGCGCGTCGGTTCGACCCCGGAGCGCCGTGCGATGAGCGGCGCCCCCTCGTCGGCGCTGTCGTCCGCGGCAGCGCCGGTTTCGCGTTCGGGTGGCACGCGGCGCGTGCTGCCGGGCTTCAACCTGACGCTCGGCTACACCCTGTTCTACCTCTGCCTGATCGTGCTGATCCCGCTGTCGGCGCTGGTCTTCAAGACCTTCACGCTGACCTGGGACCAGTTCTGGGTGGCCGTCACCGCGCCGCGCGTGATGGCGTCGTACCGGCTGACCTTCGGCGCATCGCTGATCGCGGCGCTGGTCAACCTCGTGGCCGGCCTGCTGGTGGCCTGGGTGCTGGTGCGCTACAAGTTTCCGGGCAAGAAGATCGTCGACGCGCTGGTCGACCTGCCGTTCGCGCTGCCCACGGCCGTGGCCGGCATCTCGCTGACCGCGCTGCTGGCCGGCAACGGCTGGATCGGCCAGTACCTCGAGCCGCTCGGCATCAAGCTGGCTTTCACGCCGGCGGGCATCGTGATCGCGCTGATCTTCATCGGCCTGCCCTTCGTGGTGCGCACGGTGCAGCCGGTGCTGGAAGACACCGAGAAGGAACTGGAAGAAGCCGCCACCTCGCTCGGCGCGACGCGGCTGCAGACCTTCACCCGCGTGATCCTGCCGTCCATCCTGCCGGCGCTGCTCACGGGCTTCGCCATGGCCTTCGCACGCGCGGTGGGCGAGTACGGCTCGGTCATCTTCATCGCCGGCAACATGCCGATGGTCTCGGAGATCACGCCGCTGATCATCATCGGCAAGCTGGAACAGTACGACTACGCCGGCGCGACCGCGGTGGCGCTGGTGATGCTCGTCATCTCGTTCATCCTGCTGCTGGTCATCAACGCATTGCAAGGCTGGCAGCGCCGGCGATCGGCGACCTGACATGAAAAGTACCCCCACGCTCATCGCTTCGCGTATCGCTGCCCCCCGAGGGGGCGCGTCAGTGCCTTCGGGCGGCCGGGCGGCACTGACATGAGTGCTCCGAAAAAAGTCATCCGCCGCGCACGTGCCGGCACCACCGAGGCGCCCTGGGTCCGCTGGACGCTGATCGGGCTCGCGCTGCTCTTCATGGTCCTGTTCCTCGTGCTGCCGCTCGCCGCGGTGGCGACCGAGGCGCTGCGCAAGGGCTGGGGCGCCTACGTCGAGGCGCTGAAAGAGCCCGATGCCTGGAGCGCGATACGCCTCACGCTCGTCACCGCGGCCATCGCCGTGCCGCTGAACCTGGTGTTCGGCGTCGCGGCGGCCTGGGCCATCGCCAAGTACGAGTTCCGCGGCAAGGCCGTGCTCACCACGCTGGTCGACCTGCCGTTCGCGGTGTCGCCGGTGGTGGCCGGCCTGATCTATGTGCTGGTGTTCGGCGCGCAGGGCTGGCTGGGCCCGTGGCTCGCGGCGCACGACATCAAGATCATCTTTGCCGTGCCGGGCATCGTGCTGGCCACCGTGTTCGTGACCTTCCCGTTCATCGCGCGCGAACTCATCCCGCTGATGCAGTCGCAGGGCACCGACGAGGAGCAGGCCGCCATCGTGCTCGGCGCCACCGGCTGGCAGACCTTCTGGCGCGTGACGCTGCCCAACATCAAGTGGGGCCTGCTGTACGGCGTGATCCTCTGCAACGCGCGCGCCATGGGCGAGTTCGGTGCGGTGTCGGTCGTCTCGGGCCACATCCGCGGCCAGACCAACACCATGCCGCTGCATGTCGAGGTGCTCTACAACGAGTACCAGTCGGTCGCGGCCTTCGCCGTGGCGTCGCTGCTGGCCATCCTGGCGCTGGTCACGCTGGTCATCAAGACGGTGATCGAATGGCGCCACGAGCGCGAGATGAAAGCCATCGCAGAGCTGCCCCCCGAGCGCCCGCAGGCGGCCTGAAAGAGAACACCATGAGCATCGAAATCCGCAACGTCAGCAAGCAGTTCGGCGACTTCCGCGCGCTGAACGACGTCAACCTCGACATCGCCTCCGGCGAGCTGGTCGCGCTGCTCGGCCCTTCGGGCTGCGGCAAGACCACGCTGCTGCGCATCATCGCGGGGCTGGAGACGGCCGACGCCGGCAGCATCCTGTTCTCGGGCGAGGACACCACCGATGTGCACGTGCGCGAGCGCCAGGTCGGCTTCGTGTTCCAGCACTACGCGCTGTTTCGCCACATGACCGTGTTCGAGAACGTGGCCTTCGGCCTGCGCGTGAAGCCGCGCCGCGAGCGACCGTCGGACGCGCAGATCAGGCAGAAGGTGACCGACCTGCTCAAGCTGGTGCAGCTCGACTGGCTGGCCGACCGCTACCCGTCGCAGCTCTCGGGCGGCCAGCGCCAGCGCATCGCGCTGGCCCGCGCCCTGGCCGTCGAGCCGAAGGTGCTGCTGCTCGACGAGCCCTTCGGCGCGCTCGACGCCAAGGTGCGCAAGGAACTGCGCCGCTGGCTGCGCCGGCTGCACGACGAGTTGCACGTCACCTCGATCTTCGTCACGCACGACCAGGAGGAGGCGCTGGAGGTGGCCGACCGCGTGGTCGTGATCAACAAGGGGAAGATCGAGCAGGTCGGCTCGCCGCAGGAGGTCTGGGACCACCCGGCCAGCCCCTTCGTCTACGGCTTCCTGGGCGACGTGAACCTGTTCCACGGTCGCGCGCACGAGGGCGAGGTGCAGCTCGAAGGCATCCGCCTGCAGGCGCCCGAACACAGCGGCGTGCAGGACAGCAAGGCGCTCGCGTATGTGCGGCCGCACGACATCGATATCCAGCCCTACGTGACGGGCGGCGGGGCGGGCAATGCGTCGAGTGGCCTGGTCGCGAAGATTTCTCGCGCCATCGTCGTCGGACCGATCGCGCGGCTGGAACTCGAACCGGTCGAGACGAATCCTGATAATCCTGCATCCGGAACCATCATCGAAGCGCAACTCCCTGCGCAACAGTTCCGGGACCTGGGCCTCGCCGAGGGCGACACCGTCGTCCAAGGCCCGGGTGTTCGTAGAAGATTGGGTGTCTCCTTGATCGACTGGTTCTTCGGCGCACCGCGCCGCGCCTTCGCGCTGATCTGCCTGGCCTGCGTCGCCATGCTGGCCTTCGGCATGTACCTCCAGCATGTGGTCGGCCTCGAGCCGTGCCCGATGTGCATCGTGCAGCGCTATGCGCTCATCCTGGTGGCTGTGATCACCGGGCTGACCGCCCTGGCGCGGGGGCGTGGCCTCCAGGCGACGGGTGCGGTGTTGGCACTGATCGTCGCCGTCGGCGGCGCCTACACCGCGGCGCGCCAGAGCTGGCTTCAGTGGTACCCGCCGGAATTCGGTTCCTGCGGGCGCGACATCTACGGGATGATCGAGACCTTCCCGCTGCAGCGCGCGATCCCGATGATCTTCCGCGGCAGCGGCGACTGCACCAAGATCGACTGGACCTTCCTGGGCCTGTCGATCGCGAACTGGTCCTTCGTGTGCTTCGTGGCGTTCGCGGTGCTGCTGCTGGTGCTGCTGGTCAAGCGCCCGCTCCGCGGCTGACGTTCAGGCGCCCGCGCTCAGATCGGGCAGCAGCGCGCCCACCGAAGCCAGCGCCGCGTTGCGCCGATCGAGCGGCGCCCCGGTCTGCGTGAGGTAGGCCGTCACCAGGAGCGGCGGCCTGCCCGGCGGCCAGACGATGCCCACGTCGTTGTTGGTGCCGAAGGCGCCCGCCCCGGTCTTGTCGCCCACCCGCCAATCGGAGGGCAGCCGTGCGCGCAGGCGCTCGTCACCTGTCTTGATGGCCAGCAGCCAGTCGCGCAACTGATCGCGCGACGCGGGCTTCAGGGCGCTGCCGAGCACCAGTTTCTGCATCAGTCCGAGCATGGCGGCCGGGGTGGTCGTATCGCGCGGATCGCCCGCGACGGCCTCGTTCAGGCCCGGCTCGTTGCGGTCCAGCCGCGTCAGCGGGTCGCCCAGCGAGCGCACGTAGGCCGTGAGTCCGGCGGGGCCGCCGAAGCTGGCGAGCATCAGGTTGGCCGCCGCGTTGTCGCTCTGGGTGATGGTGGCCTCGCACAACGCGCCCAGGGTCATGTGGCGGCCGACGTGCGGCTCGGTGAGCGGGGAGTGCGGCACGATCGCCGAGCGTTCGATCGCGATGGGGCGGTCCAGCCGGTCCAGTCCGCTGTCGGCGCGTTGCAGCACTAGGGCTGCGGCCAGCAGCTTGAAGGTGCTGCACATCGGGAAGCGCTCGTCGGCACGGTGACCGAAGCGCCGGCCGTCCGCGGTGTTCAGGATGCACACGCCGAGCCTGCCGCCGCTCGCGGCCTCGATCTGCCGCAGTTGCGCCTCGACGTCGGGCGTGCCTTGCCCTCTGGAATTCTTGGTGCTGGCGCCGGCGCTGATGGCCATGGCGGTCAGCCCGCCGCCCAGGGCCAGCGAAAAGAGTCGTCTCTGCATCTGTGTCTTCCTTGAGGAGTGTAGGGAGGAGCCCTGGACGATAGCGACGGGCGCCTTCTGCATCCAATGCAAAGAATGCCATCGAGCCATAAGAAAATATGGGCCTCGAAGGAACCACGACCCATGCAACTCCCGCTCAACGCCTTGCGCGCCTTCGAGGTGTCGGCGCGCCACCTCAGCTTCACCCGCGCCGCGCTGGAACTGCACGTCACCCAGACGGCGGTGAGCCAGCATGTCAAGAATCTGGAGGACCGCATCGGCGCACAGCTCTTTCGCCGCCTGCCGCGCGGCCTGGCGCTGACCGATGAAGGCGCGGCCCTGCTGCCCGTGCTGGCACAGTCCTTCGGCCGCATCGCGAGCGTGCTCGGGCAGTTCGGCGAGGGGAGGGCTCGCGAGGCGCTGACGATCGGTGTGGTCGGCACGTTCGCCGTCGGTTGGCTGATGCCGCGGCTGCAGGATTTCCAGCAGCTGCATCCCTTCGTCGATCTGCGCCTGTTCACCCACAACAACCGGGTCGATCTGGCGGGTGAAGGGCTGGACTACGCCATCCGCTTCGGCGATGGCGCCTGGCACGGCACCGAGGCCGAGCCCTTGATGACGGCGCCCTTGTCGCCGGTCTGCGCGCCGGTATGGGCCGACCGGCTGCAGCGGCCGGCCGACCTGCACGGCGCGACCCTGCTGCGGTCCTACCGCAGCGACGAATGGCCGGCCTGGTTCGCGGCCGCCGGCGTGGAGTGCCCGGTGTTGCGAGGCGCGGTCTTCGATTCGTCCATGACCATGGCCGAGGCCGTGGTGCAGGGTGCGGGCATCGCGCTGCTGCCGGTCGCGATGTTCGGCCGCGAATTGCGACAGGGCCGTCTGGTGCGCCCCTTCGCCATCGAAACGCAGAACGGCCGTTACTGGCTCACGCGGCTCAAGTCGAAAGCCGAAGGACCGGCGATGCAGGTGTTCCGCGCGTGGCTGCTGCAGGCTGTCGCAGCCTGAGAGAGGCTGGGGGTTGCGCGCGGGACTACAGCGGCAGCGTGTCGAAGGCCGCGTAGGCCGTGCCCAGCCAGGTCTTCACGCGCTGGCGCTCGAGCAGGCCCAGGGCGTGCGGGCCTTCGCGGTCGTTGACGGCCTTCCAGAAGCTGCTGTTGTGCGCGTCGATCTTGCGCATGCTGGCGTCGTGCAGGCGCGGCAGCGCGATCACGCGCGCGCCGTGGGCGACCGCCTTCTGCAGCGACTGCGAACCGAGCAGCATGCCGAAGTCGCTGCCGCGGCCGTAGTTCTGCACCACGATGTAGTTGGGGCGGTCGCCGAAGGTGTCGATCAGCGTGCCCAGCAGGTCGGTCGAATCCTTGCCGTCGTCCAGCACATGCCAGAAATTGACCGCCACGCCCAGTTCGGCGAAGACGTCGAGCAGGTCCGACTCCTTGATCCAGCGCGAGAGCGGCGCCAGCGTCTGCGCCGCCAGGTCGACGATCACGCTCTGCTGCGGGTTGTGCTCGAAGCCGTTGACCACCTTGTCGAGGCCCTCGAAGCTGTCGACCACCACCGGCGAGGCGAAGCCTTCGTAGAAGCGGGTGAAGGAGCTGTGCGAACGGTCGGTGTCGAAGCCGGTGAAGGGCCGGCTGTGGTCGATGAAGTACTGCGCCAGCACCCGCGACGTGACCGACTTGCCGACGCCACCTTTTTCGCCGCCGATGAAATTGATGGAGCTCATGAGTTGTGCCTGGAGAAGAGGGAGTGGAAGGGAGGCCGAATTTTAGGTGCCACCTCGTGCGGGCTTCGGCAACAGGGGGCGCCCGCCCGATGCACGGAACCGCTGCCGTTCAAGGCTTCGCCAGCGACAGGAAGGGGCCCAGGCTGCCCATGAGCCAGCCCTGCGCGAAGTCGAGCGCTGCGCGGCGGTACTTCTCGTCGGCCTGCGCGGCCAGCAGGTCCAGGCGCGCCACGATCTTCGAGAGCTCGCGGTCCGCCACCAGGTTGCGCCCGCGCTCGCTGATCTCGGTGGCCAGCAGCAGCGGCTGGCCGTCGGGGCCGGTCTTCGAGCCGATCAGCCACAGCGAGATTTCCATGTTGCGCGCCGCCCGGAAGCTGTTCTCGGCGTTCACGCCATCGACCATCGTCTGTTCCCAGGTGTTGCCGTTGGCTTCCTTGAGCATCGAGGCCCAGCCGTAGACCAGCGCCGCGACCCGGTCGCCGGTGTAGCCGGGCTCGAAGGCCAGGCGCACGGCATCGATGCCGCTCTTTCCATCCTTGCCGCCGAGGGCCGGCAGCGGGGTCGCCTGCATGACGGCGTCCCAGGTGTGCTGGATGGCGTCGTCCGCGCTGGACGCCGCCTTGCGCCATTCGCGTGGATTGCGCCGGTACAGCGACAGCTGCACGCGGCGGATCGACTGCAGGTTGTCGCGCAGCGCGAGGTTGGCGATGCGGTTGGCGCTGGACTGCATCCACTCGCGGCTGTCGTAGCCTTCGGCGCGTTGCGTGGAGCGGGTGGCCGCGCAGCCGGCCAGTCCGAGCGCCATGGCGGCAGCGCCTGTCAGCATCATGCGACGACCCGTGAAAAATGAGCGGCCATCGATGGACGGCAGGAGTGATTCGCGCATGGCCCGCACGTTATCATCGCGGCCTCGGGCGGCAGCCGGCAGGCTGTGCAAAATTCCTTACAAATCAATACCTTGGCCTCAGAGCCAAGACGGAACGACCCCTCGTGCGTCTCAATTCCATCAAGCTCTCCGGCTTCAAGTCGTTCGCCGAACCCACCAATTTCCTGCTGCCGGGCCAACTGGTCGGCGTGGTGGGGCCCAACGGCTGCGGCAAGTCGAACATCATGGATGCGGTGCGCTGGGTGCTGGGCGAGTCGCGCGCGTCGGAGCTGCGCGGCGAGTCGATGCAGGACGTGATCTTCAACGGCACGACCACGCGCAAGCAGGCCAGCCGCTCCAGCGTGGAACTGGTGTTCGACAATGCCGACCACCGCGCCGGCGGCCAGTGGTCGCAGTTCACCGAGATCGCGGTGCGCCGCGTGCTCACGCGCGACGGCACCAGCAGCTACTTCATCAACAACCTGCCGGTGCGACGCCGCGACGTGCAGGACGTGTTCTTGGGCACCGGCCTCGGCCCGCGCGCCTACGCCATCATCGGCCAGGGTACGATCAGCCGGATCATCGAATCCAAGCCCGAGGAGTTGCGCCTGTTCCTCGAGGAAGCCGCGGGCGTCTCCAAGTACAAGGAACGCCGCCGCGAGACCGAGAACCGCCTGGGCGACACGCGCGAGAACCTCACGCGGGTGGAAGACATCCTGCGGGAGCTCAACACCAACCTCGAGCGGCTCGAGAAGCAGGCCGAGGTCGCGCAGCGCTACAACACGCTCACGGCCGACGCCACGCGCAAGCAGCACCAGCTGTGGTTCCTCAAGCGCAGCGAGAGCGAGGCCGACCAGGCCAAGATCAAGGCCGACGCCGACAAGGCGCTGAACGACCTCGAGTCGCGCACCGCCGACCTGCGCCGCATCGAGTCCGAGCTGGAGACGGTGCGTCAGGCGCACTACGCGGCCGGCGACCAGGTCAACCAGGCGCAGGGCAAGCTCTACGAGGCCAGCGCCGAAGTCGGCCGGCTCGAGGGCGAGATCCGCTTCGTGGTCGAAGGCCGCCAGCGCGTCGAGCAGCGCCTGATCCAGTTGCGCGAGCAGATCGGGCAGTGGAGCGGCCGCAAGGAAGACGCCGAAGCCGAGATCGAGACGCTGGCCGGGCAGGGCGTCGACGCCGAGGAGCAGGCCGAACTGCTGGCGGCACAGCTGGAAGAGCACGACGCGCGCATGCCCGAGCTCGAAGAAGCGCAGCAGCGTGCGCAGGACGAGGCCAATGCGCAGCGCGCCAGCGTCGCGCAGGTGCAGCAGCAGATCCAGGTGCTGGCCGCCGATCAGCGCAATATCGAGGAGCAGAGCCGCCAGCTGACGATGCGCAGCGAACGCCTGCGCGCCGACAAACAGGCGCTGGCCGCGCCCGACGAAGCGAAGCTGCAGGACCTGCAGGCCCAGTTCTCCGCCGCGCAGGAGGCCGCCGCTGAAGCCGACGCCCGCCTGCAGGACCTGCAGGAATCCGTGCCGCAGCTCGACGACGACCGCCGCACGAAGCAGCAGGCCGTGAACACCGAAGGCGCACGCCACGCCGAACTGTCGGCCAAGCTCGAAGCGCTCAAGGCGTTGCAGGAGAAGGTCAAGACCGACGGCAAGCTCGCGCCGTGGCTCGCCAAGCACGGGCTCGACGGTCTGCAGGGGCTGTGGAGCCGCATCCACATCGAGCAGGGCTGGGAGACTGCGCTCGAATCGGCGCTGCGTGAACGCCTGGGCGCGCTGGAAGTGTCGCGCCTGGACATGGTCCGCGCCTTCGGCAACGACGCACCGCCAGCCAAGCTCGCCTTCTACAACCCGCCGTCGGCCGGCGCGCCCCCGGGCAGTGCGACGCTGCCGCGACTGTCGGACCTGCTGCGCCTGAACGACGCCGGCCTGCAGGCGCTGCTGGTCGACTGGCTGCACGGCTGCTACACGGCGTCGAGCTTCGAAGAGGCGCTGGCGCAGCGCGAGAAGCTGCAGCCCGGCGAAGCGATTTTCGTGCAGAGCGGCCACGCCGTGACCACGCACAGCGCGAGCTTCTACGCGCAGGATTCGGAGCAGGCCGGCCTGCTGGCGCGCCAGCAGGAAATGGAAAACCTGGAGCGCCAGCTGCGCGCCCAGACGCTGATCAGCGAAGAAGCGCGGACCGCACTGGTGCGCGCCGAGGCCGCCTACGCCGATGCGGCGCAGCGCCTGGTCAGCGTGCGCCGCGAAGCCGCCGAAACGCAGTCGCGCTCGCACGAGCTGCAGGTCGAGACGCTGCGCCTGACGCAGCTGGCCGAACAGACCCGCGCCCGCAGCGAGCAACTGGCGGCCGACCTCGGCGAGGTCGACGCCCAGCTCGAGGACCTGCAGGAGCGCCGCATGGCCGCCGAGGGCCGCTTCGAGGAACTCGACATGCAGCTGGCCGATGCGCAGGAGCGGCATGCGCAGCTCGACGAACGCGTGATCGAAGCCGGCCGCGCGCTGGCCGCCAGCCGCGACCAGCACCGCAGCCTGGAACGCCAGGCGCAGGAGGCGACCTTCACCCGGCGCAGCGTCGAGGTGTTCGGCCATGACCTCGATCGCGACCCCACCGGACTCAAGCGCTGCCTTGGCGTGGTGCCGCAGGAGTTCAA
>LNAP01001882.1_pt1 | contig 21674 bp, 24 predicted proteins | sample 602601 | NCBI WGS metagenome assembly LNAP01 (sample SAMN02440304, study PRJNA202911) | soil metagenome | biome: Subtropical and temperate rainforests or woodlands; isolation source: soil samples (1 kg each in a 20% v/v slurry with milli Q water) were... ...
GCCTTGGCGCCGTCGAAGCGACGCAGCCGGCCGCCCACGACGGGCGGGCGCGCCACCACGGCATAGACCATGCCGGGCAGGCGCATGTCCATGCCGTAGGTCGCCTGGCCTTTCCCGATGGCCTCCAGGTCAACCAGGCGCACACGGTCCTTGCCGATGTACCGGAACTCGGTCCGGGCCTTCAACTTGAGCGCGTCGCCCGTCGGCACCGCCTGCTTGGCCGCGTCCGCCGCCAGTTCGCCATAACTCAGCCGGCGTCCGGTGGGCGGGTGCAACACCTCGTGTTGAACGGCCTTGACCTCAAGCACCGGAACGGACCAACGCGCCGCGGCCGCGGCTTCAAGCATCTGACGGGCTGCCGCCCCCACGCGCCGCATGGGCATCAGGAAATGACGGACGCTGCGCGAACCGTCCACATTCTGGTTGCCGTAGCGGGCCTCGTCGGCGTCCGCCTGCACGACCTTCACGCGCGCCCAGTCCGACTCCATTTCGTCCGCCACCACCATGGGCAAGCTGGTGCGCACGCCAGTGCCCATCTCGGCGCGGTGTGCCACGATGGTGACGGTGCCATCCGGCGCGATAGAGACGAAAACCAGCGGATCATCCACCGTGCCGCCGGGCATGGAGTCGGCGCCATATTTCTGGACGGCGGTGTCGGCCGCCCAGGCGGCCGTGACCACGCCCTTGGCAGTGACTGCGAGCGTCAACGCGGCGACGGTGCCTTGCAAGAACCCGCGCCGGGAGAGTTGAGCAGTAACGGTCATTGCTTGTCTCCCTGTGCCAGGCGAAGGGCAGCCTGCTGGATGGCGGCGCGGATGCGCGGGTACGTGCCGCAGCGGCAGATGTTGCCGCTCATGGCATCGTCGATCTGCTGTTCGGTGGGCTTGGGGGTTGTCTTGAGCAGGCTTACCGCCGTCATGATCTGGCCGGCCTGGCAGTAGCCGCACTGCGCAACGTTGTTCTCGACCCAGGCCTGTTGCACGACCTTGCCCAAGCGGTCCGCCTCCATGCCTTCGATCGTCGCGATCGCATGGCCGACGGTAGCCGAGACCGGCGTGACGCACGAACGGATCGGCGAGCCGTCCATGTGGACCGTACAGGCCCCGCACAAGGCCATGCCACAGCCGAATTTGGTGCCGGTCATGCCAAGCTCGTCGCGCAGGGCCCACAGCAGGGGCATCTCATCAGGCGCGCTGATCTCTTTGGTCTGGCCGTTGACTTGAAGACGCATCATGGACGAACTCCTTGGGTCAGAGCCAAGAACATTGTGCGATGCCCCGAACGAGGGGATTGGCTCGAAAGTAAGTCATTCTGGTGGAAAATTCCGCCGCAGACAATTAGCCGGGCTAATAGGCACTTTAAGCGTTCACGGGGTAATCGTGCGCAAATTAACTCGCCTTGGCGTCAGCGCGCGCGCCGGTAGTGCACGGCGACCACACCGCCACGGAGCGGCTTGGCAGAGATCAAATCGAGCAGTCGCGTACTGGGCAGCCCGCCTTCGAACAGGGTCGGGCCGTGCCCGGCAATTCGAGGGTGAATAAGGAATTGGTACTCATCGACCAGATTCAGCCGGTCCAGCTCGGCCGCCAGCTTGCCGCTACCGACCAGTACACCCCTGGGGGTCTCGTCCTTGAGCTTCTGTACGCCAGTGCGCAGGTCGTCTGCGATGGGGTGGGTGTTGATCCACGGGTAGTCCTTTCGCGTCGAGGACACCACGTATTTCGGCTTGGCGTCCAGCTTGACGGCCCACTCGCGCATCGCCGCTGATGCCTCGACGTCGCCGCGGGCGACGGCCGGCCAATAGGCCTCCATCATCTCGTAGGTGACCCGCCCCCACAACACCGCTCCGCACTCGTCCATGAGCCGGGTGAAGAAGGCGTGCGTGTCGTCGTCGGCAATCCCTTCCTGATGGTCTACACAGCCGTCAAGGGTGACGTTCATACTGAAAGTCAGGATTCCCATGATGTCGTTCTCCCGAAATTCTCAAATCCAGCCCGACCTTTGCGAATAAATCTGCGGATTAAAGATACATCAGGCCGGGATGGACTTGAATAAAAGCGATACGGTGCTCAGGAAGAGGATCCCGCCCAGCTCGCGAGCACACGGTCGCAAATAGACTGCGCTTCACCCAGGTAGTTGGCGGGGTCGCCCAGGCGGTCAAGGTCGTGGTCGCCCAGCAAATCCCGTGTCGCTTCATGCTTGGCCAATGCCTCGCGTACGCTTGCTTTTAGCGAACAGTTTCGGCGCACGGCTTCCTGTGATGCCTGTTCGATCAGTTCGTGGGCCTCCATGCGGCCGATTCGAGCGCCCAGCGCAAGCGCATAAGCCTCGGCAAGGATCAATCCGTTTGTTGCGTCTACATTGCGCGCCATGTTGGCGGCGTGGACTTCAAGCCCGTCCAGCATGCCCACCATGTGGCGTAGCGCGCCACCGGTCAGCGCGCAGATTTGTGGCAGGACGTCCCATTCCGCCTGCCAGCCGCCCAACGCGCGTTCATGTTCTTGCACCATGGCCGAGAGCATGGTGGACACCAGTGGCGGCACGCGGGTGGCGGCGGCCAGGATGGCGGCGCTGCTGACGGGATTGCGCTTGTGCGGCATGGTGCTGGAGCCGCCCCGCCCCGGGCCGGCGGGTTCGGCAAGTTCGACAATTTCGGTCTGCGCCATCAACGACACATCGCGGGCGATCTTGCCCAGCGTGCCCGTCAGTACGCCCAACGTCGCGGCCATATCGGCCAACCGGTCGCGATGCGCGTGCCAGGGCATATTGGGCAGCGCCAGGCCCAACTCTTTGGCCAAGGCGCTGGCGATGGCGGGTGCGGCGTCGCCCAGGCTGGCCAACGTGCCGGCCGCGCCGCCGAATTGCAGCAGAGCAGCTTGTTCGGCGTCGTGCCGCAGGCGTCGCTGCGCGCGCGCCAAGGCTTCCAGCCAACCGGCCGTCTTGACGCCAAACGTAGTGGGCAGCGCGTGCTGCAACCACGTGCGCCCGACCATGATCGTGTCGCGGTGCGCCGCCGTCAGTCGCGCACATGCGCGTTGCGCCGCGTCCAGGTCCTGGTCCAGCTGCGCGGCGACCTGTTGCAGCTGCAAGACCAGCGCGGTGTCCAGCACGTCCTGGCTGGTGGCGCCCCAATGCACGAAACGTGCCGCCTCGGGATCAACCCGCCGCACGGCGGCGGTCAGTTGCTTGACGAAGGGAATGGCAATGTTGCCGGCCAGCATTGAGGCCGTGGCGACCGCCTCCAGATCCAGGATGGCATCAATGTCCTCGGCATGGCAGACGTCATGGATGCTGCGGGCCGCGCGGTCGGGGATAACGCCACAGTGCGCCTGGGCGCGGGCCAGCGCCGCTTCCACCGCCAGCATCCGCCTGATGGTGCCGGGCCCGGAGAACAAACCCATGATGTCGCGGTCGGCATAGATCTGTTCGGTCAGGCCAGAAAGAATGGTCATGTGGCGCGTCCGTTGCCGTGGCGATCAAACATCGAAGAACACGGTTTCGCCCGCGCCCTGCAAGACGACATTCCAGCGCAGTACACCGTCGTCGGACGCCTGCGCGACCAGCGTTCCCCTGCGGGCAGCCGGGGTCTGGCGCAGTACCCAATCCTGTTCGTTGGCCTGGGCTTCATCCGGAAAGTACAGGCGCGTCGATAGGTGTTTAAGCAGGCCGCGCATGAATAGCGAGACCACCAGATGGGGCGCTTGCAGCGTGCCGTCCGGCGCGGGCACGCTGCCGGGCTTGATCGTGGTGAAGCGGAACGAGCCGTCCGCTTCCGTCGGCACGCGTCCAAACCCCGTAAAGCCCGGCGTACTTGTGGCGGGCTCGCCATGGCGCGGGTCGTCCGGATGGCGGTAAACGCCGCGGGCGTCGGCTTGCCAGATTTCGATCATGCCGTCGGGCACCGGATTGCCCTGGCCATCAATGACGCGCCCTTCGATCACGACCGAGGCCACGGCCAGGTCGGGCTGGCCCGCGGTCAAGTCCGCACAGTTCAGGCCCGACAGGCCGATGTGCAGGTAGGGGCCGACGGTTTGCGAGGTAGTGGGGTAGAGCATGCATTACTCCATCGGGGTAGCGTTGCGGCCGCGCAGCACGATATCGAAGCGATAGCCCAGCGCGTATTCGGGCACGGTGGTTTCCCAGTCAAGCGTGGCGACCAGGCGGGCGCGCGCCTTGGCGTCCGGCACGCACTGGAAGATGGGGTCGAATTCCAGCAGCGGATCGCCCGGAAAGTACATCTGCGTGACCAACCGCGTGGCGTAGGCGCGGCCAAACAACGAAAAGTGGATATGCTGCGGCCGCCAGCCGTTGTAATGATTGCCCCACGGGTAGGCGCCGGGCTTGATCGTCTTGAACTGATAACGGCCATGTGCGTCCGTCACCGCCCGGCCCTCGCCGCTGAAGTTCGGGTCCAGCGGCGCATCATGCTGATCGCGCTTGTGCAGGTAGCGGCCGGCGGCATTGGCCTGCCATATTTCGATCAGCGCGTCGGGCACGGGGCGGCCGTTCTCGTCCAGCACGCGGCCCGACACGATGATGCGTTCGCCGATGGCCTCGGCGCTGGCGATGCGCGTCAGGTCGTTGTCGCCCTGCTTGACGAAGGCGGCGCCGAACGCCGGGCCAGTGACTTCCGACAGGGTCTGCGGCAGCGCGATCAGCGGCTCGTTTGGCGAACGTAGCAGCGTGGAACCATACGCGTCAAAGCGGTAAGCGGGCTGCGTGTCCCAGAACGGACGCCGGTATTGGGCAAGCTTGGACATTGCTGGAATTCTCCTTTGAATAGCGGTTCGCGCCTGCCCCGTTCAGCAATGGGAGCGAGGCGTGCGTATCAACCGCCGAACCAGCGCGCGGGCACGATGACCAGCGCCGGGAAGACGACCATCAGGAACATGACCGCGAATTCCGCGGCCATGAACGGCATGACCCCTCGGGTGACGTCGTCCATCTTCATCTTGCCCACGCCCGCCACCACATTGAGCACGGTGCCCACGGGCGGCGTCACCAGGCCGATCGAGTTGTTGATGATGAACAGCACGCCGAAATACACCGGATCGATGCCGGCCGCGCGCACCACCGGCATCAGCACGGGCGTCAGGATCAGGATGGTGGGCGTCATGTCCATGGCGGTGCCCACCACCATCACCAACACCATGATCGCCGCCATCAGCAGGATCTTGTTGCCGATGAATGGCTGAAGCATGTCCACGACTTTGGCGGGCAGGTCGGCCACGGTAATCAGCCAGGCGCTGACCATGGCGGCGGCAATCAGGAACATCACGATCGCGCTGGTCTTGGCGGCCGACACGAACACCGCATACAACTGATTCAGCTTCAGTTCGCGGTAGACCAGCGTCGATACCAGCAGCGCGTAGGTGGCCGCGACCACCGCGGCCTCCGTTGGCGTGAAGACGCCCATTCGCAAGCCCACCAGGATGATGACCGGCAGCATCAGCGCCCACAGCGCCTTGCGCGCCGCCGTGCCGATTTCCTTGGCGGATTTGCGCGGTGGCGGCACCACTTTTTCACGGCGAACCAGCCAGGCCCAGGTCAGCCACAAGGCCCCGCCGATCAGCAGCCCCGGCACGATCGCGGCCATGAACAGCTTCGAAATCGACACGTTCGCCGCCACGCCGAAAATCACCAGGCCGATGCTGGGCGGGATCACCGGGCCGATCACGCCCGTGGCCGCGATCAAGCCGCCGGCCGTTGATTTCTTGTGGCCGGCACAGACCATCATCGGCAGCAGCAACGCCGTCAACGCCGCCGCATCCGCCACGGCGGATCCGGACAACGCCGACAACAGGCAGCCGGCCATGATGGTCACGTAGCCCAGCCCGCCCTTGACGTGCCCGACCAGCGCCAGGGCCAGGTCCACGATGCGCTTGGACAGACCGCCCACGTTCATGATTTCGCCGGCCAGCATGAAGAACGGCACTGCCAGCAGCGGAAAACTGTCGGCGCCACCGATGACGTTCTGCGCCAGGATCTGCGAATCGAAGATGTCCAGGTGCCACATCAGCGCCACGCCGCTGGCCAACAGTGCAAAAGCGATGGGCACGCCCAGCGCCATCACGCCCAGCAGCGACCCGATGAATACGAAGATAGTCATGCGCTTCTCCCCGGTGCGCCGTGGTTGGCGTCGTCCAGAATCTGCTTGAGTTGCACGGCTTCTTCAGACTCCTGGACCATGATCAGGTCCTGGTCGCGCAGCTTTCCGGTCAGCACGCGGTACAGATCCACGGCGATGATCAGCCCGGCCAGGGCCGAGAACACCAGCCCCGCCACATACACGATCGCCATCGGCAAGCCGCTGACCGGCGCGCTGACGTCCGCATTGATCACGGCCTGTTCCCAACTTCCCTTGAACATCAGGCCCACGATGTACAGCATGATGATCTGGCCCACGACCAGGCAGATCTTCTTGCCCGCCGTCGGCAGCTTGGCCACCACCATGTCCATGCCCAGGTGGCCGCGTTCCTTCAACGCGATGACCGCGCCCAGGAACGTCAGCCAGATGAACATCCAGCGCGATAGCTCTTCCGACAACGTGATGCCGGAATTGAAGCCATAGCGAGCAACGACGTTGCCGAAGACCAGCACCACCATCGCCGCCAGCAGCAGCGCGATGGCCATTTCCAGCACGCGGCACGCCGCCGCGATGCACCCATCTATGAAAGCCATGGAGCAGCCTCCTTCGGCGTGGAAAGAAGAGTGCCCCGTGTCATGCGCGTGCTTCTTGCAGGATGTCGACCAACCCACGCAGCGCCGTCAGGTACGAATGCGGCCCCAACCCCTGCACGGTGCCGCGCACCGCCGGCGAAATGATCGAATGCGCGCGCCACGTTTCGCGCGCGGCGATGTTCGACATATGCACTTCCAGCGTGGGGAACGGCATGGCCTTGATGGCGTCGTGCAGCGGCACGCCGTGCTGCGTCAGGCCGGCCGGGTTGACCAGCGCGCCCTGCGCCGCGTCGATGTTCTCGTGCAAGAAATCGATCAGCGCGCCTTCGTGGTTCGATTGCAGCGTGGCCAGTTCCACGCCCAGTTCGGCCGCCAGGGCGGCCAGGCGCTGATTGATTTCGGCCAGGGTGGTGGTGCCATAGATATGCGGCTCGCGGCGGCCGAACAGGTTGAGGTTCGGGCCGTGCAGAACAAGAATCTTCATGATGGATACGCCGGTGCGTTTACTTGCGGATGCGTGCGAGTTCGTCGTTGTAGAGCTTGACGATGGCGGGGTCGTAGCTGCCGGTGAAGTGTTCGATGACCGGCTTGACGACCTGCTGCATGCGCACTTTTTGGCCCGGCTCGATCGTGTTGTATTGGATGCCCTTGGCTTGCAATTCCGCCACGGCCTTTTGCGCGGCTTCGCGGCTGACCTTGCGTTGGTAACCGCGCGCTTCGTCGGCCGCCTCTTGCATCATGCGCTGTTCGGTGGGCGACAACTTGTCCCAGAACTTCTTGCTGACCAGCACGATGTTGGCCGCATAGACGTGGTTGGTCGCGCTGACGTACTTCTGCACTTCGTAGAACTTGTTGGACAGAATCACCGAGTACGGATTTTCCTGGCCGTCCACCGCTTTGGATTCCAGCGCGCCGTACAGTTCCGCAAACGGCATGGGCACGGGGTTGGCCTTGAACGCCTTGAACGTGTCCAGGAACACCGGATTGGGAATAACGCGGATCTTCAGGCCCGCCAGGTCTTCCGGCTTGGTGATGGCGTGCTTGGAGTTCGTCACGTTGCGAAAGCCCAGGTCCCAGAAACCCAGCGCCACCAGGCCTTTTTCGGGCAGCTTGGCGGTCAGCGCGCGGCCCAGCGGCCCATCCAGCAGCGCGTCCGCCTGACCAAAGTCGGTGACCGAAAACGGTAGATCGATCAGGCCGAATTCCTTGACGATGCCGGCCAGCGAGGTGGACGCTGGCGCGGACATTTCCTGCACGCCGCCTTGCAGGCCGGACTGCTGCTGCATCTCGTTGCCCAGCTGCGATGCCGGGAATTCCTTCACCTTCAGTTTGCCCCCGCTTTTGCTGGACAGGATCTCTGCAAACTTCTTCACGCCCGCGCTCACGGGGTGGTCGGTGTTGTTCAGGTGGCCGAAGCGGATGGTGCGTTCCTGGATGTCCTGCGCGTGGGCCGTCATCGCGGCCGAGCATAGAACGCCCATCAAGCCCAAGCAGAAAATGCGGGTCTTCATCGTTGTCTCCTTCCGGGTTTTTTTGGAATGTTCTCGATGTCTTGGAGGACTCGGTAGTGGAATGTAATTCCGAGTGGAATAGTTTTCCACCTAGGGTTATCATCCATTACCCCATTACTTGTTGAGATGACATGGCCGGAGTCCTCGAACGCGCGCTTGCCGTCATGGAGCACCTATCCTCCAGACCCGAAGGCGTGCCGCTAGCCTCGCTTGCGCAGCAGCTGGAGATCCCTCAAAGCGCCGCCCACCGCCTGCTGACCGACCTTTGCCGTTGCGGCTACGTCAGGCAGATCCGCGACCACGGCGACTACGCGTTGACGGCCCGCGTGGCGTCCATCGGCCTGAGCTATCTGGCCGCCACGGGCATCGTCGATATCGCGCAGCCCCTGGTCGACCGCCTGGCCGATATCTCGGGCGAGTTGGTGCGCCTGGCCATCGTCGACAACGAACGGCTGACGTGGGTCGCCAAGGCGCAGGGCGCGCGTCACGGTCTGCGCTATGACCCCGAAATGGGATCAGACGCCAGACTGTCGTGCAGCGCATCCGGGCACGCGTGGATGTTGACGATGTCGGACGAGCGCGCGCTGGATCTGGTGTCGCGCCAGGGCTTTGGTTCCCCCGCCGAATATGGGCCCAACGCACCCACGACGATTGCCGCCCTGACCAAGATGCTGCATGCGGGCCGCAAGCGCGGCTACGCGATGATCAATGAAGTGTTCGCGCCTGGCATGACGGCCATGGCGGCGCCCGTGCAGCGCAAGGGCGAAGACGCGATTGGCGTGCTCAGTATCGCGGGGCCGGCCATGCGCCTGACCGAAGCGCGTATGTTGGAACTTGGGCCTCAGCTGCTGGCCGCCACCGAAGAGCTGGCGCTGGCAAGCCTGGCATCGCCCATGTTCCGCAAGCGCTTTCCCATGCAGGGCCGCAATGCCGGCGACGAAGCATCCCCACAATAAGCAGAGGAGACAATCATGAACGAGCACGAGCGATTCGAGCAGGGCCTGGCGGTGCGCACCGAGGTCCTGGGTGAAGCGCACGTCAGCCGCTCGCTGGCGTCATCGACGGAATTGAATCGCGAATTCCAGGACCTGATCACGCGCTATGCCTGGGGCGAAATCTGGACGCGCCCGGGGCTGCCGCGCCACACGCGCAGCTTGCTTGTGATTGCGACCATGATCGCGTTGAACCGCGAGACCGAACTCAAGCTGCATCTGCGCGCCGCCGCCAATAACGGCGTCACGTTGGACGAGGTGAAAGAAGTGCTGCTGCAATCCGCCATCTACTGTGGCGTACCGGCGGCCAATTCCGCGTTCCACACCGCTGCCGAAATCTTCGCCGAAGAAATCGGGCATTGAACAACGGCTATCCGCCTGGATGGCTCAGAAGATCGATCAGGGCGCGCGCCGCGGCCGACTGGTGTCGGTGCGGCGCGTAGACGACAGAGAACGGACGCGACCGCCCCCGCAACTGCGGCAGTATTTCCACCAGCCTGCCGTGCTGGATGCGGTCGCGGACGATGAATTCATAGCTTTGGCAAATACCCACGCCCTGTTCGGCCAGCGACACCACGCCTAGCACGTCGTCCGAGATCTCGAAGCGAGAGCCAGGCACCCAATCCCTGTCGCGCCCGTCGTCACGAAATATCCACGGCGCGAGCCGGCCCGTGCTGGGCATCATGAAGGGAAGACAGACATGGAGATGCAGGTCTTCCACGGTCTGTGGCGCGCCCATTCGCTCGACGTACTGCGGCGAAGCGACCAACAGCAGCGGCGCATCTTCGAGCTTGCGCGCGACCAGGCCGCTATCGGGCAGGTGGCCCAATCGGATGGCCAAGTCGAATCCTTCGGCAACCAGGTCAACGTTGCGGTTGGTGATGTTCAGTGCCACCTGGACCTGTGGATACAGCTGAGCAAAGCGCGCCAGTAGCGGCGGCAACCGATAGTGCCCGTAGGTAGTGGGCACGCTCAGCCGCACGCGGCCGGCCAGTTCGCCCTCCTGGCCAAGTACTTCCCGCCCGGCGTCCTCGAACTGGGAAAAGGCCGAGCGGGCCTGTTCAAGGTAGCGCCGGCCTGCGTCGGTCAGGCCCAGGCGGCGCGTCGTCCGCTGCAGCAATTGCCGCCCCAGGCGCGTTTCCAACCGTGCGACGGCGCGGCTCAGCACCGAAGCGGTGGTCGATAGCGCCACGGCGCCGGCGGTGAACGAGCCATGTTCGACCACCGCGACGAAGGCCTCTACATCCCCTAGATAGTCGAATTTTCGGCCCATCTTGCTCTCAAAAGAACAGATATTGTTCTGAAAGGCTAATTTATCTCTTCTGGCGGCCCTAATACAGTGACGGCATGGCAAGACGCGCGGCTGAACCCGCTAGCGCCCCCTCCTGAACCCGAAACCCGCCAGGAACCACAAAATGAAATCGATCCACAAATTCGCGGCCGTGATGGCCCTGGGCCTTGCGGCCACCACCGCCCACGCCGGCAACGTGCTGGTCGTGTTGTCCGACGCCAACCGCCTGGACCTGAAGGACGGAAAGGTCTTTGCGACGGGCTTCTATCTCAACGAACTGATGCAGCCCGTCAAGCTGCTGCTTGATGCGGGTCACGAGATTACGTTCGCCACGCCGCTGGGGTCGGCTCCGACGGTGGATGCAAGCTCCATCGATCCGATGTACTTCGGCAACGACCCCGCCCAGCTGAAGGTCCATCAGGATCTGCTCGACCGACTTGCGCTGACCACGTCGGAAAAGTCGCCGGTCGTGAGCCTGGCCCGTATCGAGCAGCAGGGCTATGGCCGCTTCGATGCGGTCTACATCCCCGGCGGTCATGCGCCGATGCAGGACCTGCTGAAAAGCCCGGCGCTGGGGCGCTTGCTCGCCGACTTCCATAGCCGCAACAAGACCACGGCATTGGTCTGCCATGGGCCGATCGCGTTGCTGTCGACGCTGCCGGACGCCCAGCACTTCGTGACCGCGCTGGAATCCGGGCAGGCCGGCCGTGCGCCGCAATGGATATACAGCGGGTATCAGATGACCGTCATCAGCAACCAGGAAGAGGAACAGGCCAAGTCCCAGCTGGGTGGCGGCCAGATGAAGTTCTATCCACAGACGGCGTTGCAACAAGCCGGGGCGCAGTATCGCAGCAACGCCGCGCCGTGGACACCGAATGTCGTCGTCGACCGCGAGTTGATCACCGGCCAGAACCCGGCATCGGCGCTTGACGTCGCGCAAGAGCTTCTCAAGCGCCTGAAGTAGTCCAGGCCACGCCCGGCGTGCCACGGAACCTCGCCTGCCCTGCATGGTCACTCTAGTACAGCGCCGGCAGCGGGCCGGCGCCAAAACAGGAGCCATTGCATGACACGAATCCGACATATCCAGCTTGCCGCATGGTGCGCCAGCCTGTTGCTGGCGGGCGGCGCGGCACGGGCGGCCGATACGCCCAAGGTGCCAGACTACGGTCCCAATCTCGAACGCTTCGATTATCCGCACGAGGTCCATCGCCACACGGTCAACTCGCAGGGCCAGGCGCTGTCGATGGCCTACATGGACGTAAAGCCCAAGCTGGCCAACGGCCGGACCGTCGTGCTCATGCATGGCAAGAACTTCTGCGGCGCCACCTGGGACACCACGATCACGGCGCTGAGCCAGGCCGGCTATCGGGTCGTGGTGCCCGACCAGATCGGCTTTTGCAAATCCGATAAGCCGGCAAGCTATCAATTTTCGTTTCACCAGCTTGCCGCCAACACCCAGGCCCTGCTGACGCACCTGGGCGTGGAACGCGCCAGCGTGGTCGGACATTCGATGGGCGGCATGCTGGCGGCGCGTTATGCGCTGATGCACGGCGCAACCACCGATGCGCTGGTGCTGGTGAATCCGATCGGGCTGGAAGACTGGAAGCAGGAAGGCGTGCCCTACCGCAGCATCGACGCCTGGTACGCACGCGAACTCAAGGCCAACTTTGCCGGCATGAAGAAGTACCAGCAGGGCACGTATTACGCGGGGCAGTGGCGCGACGACTACGACAAATGGATACTGATGGCCGCCGGCATGCTGCAGGGCGACGGCCGGGAGCGCGTGGCCTGGAACCAGGCGCTCACCTACGACATGATCTACACCCAGCCGGTCGTGCATGAGTTCGGCCAGATCACCGTGCCCACCACGCTATTGATCGGCGAGCAGGACAACACCGCGCCCGGCAAGGACGCCGCGTCGCCCGAGGTCGCCAAGCGCCTGGGCAATTACGCCGAATTGGGCCCGAAGACGGCTCAGGCGATCCCCGGCGCAACGCTGGTGATGTGGCCCGAACTGGGACACTCGCCGCAGGTCCAGGATCCGCAGCGCTTCAATGCCGCGCTGCTCGATGCACTGAAACGGCCCGCGCCGGTCAAGGGCTAGGGCGGCGGCGCCGGGGTTTACCTATATCATGGCAAAAAATAGAGCCGCCCCGTGCGCCGTCAAGGAGACTCCCGCTTGTCCGCAGGCCTGCACACGCCCTACCCGGAACCGTTCCCCACCTTTGAAACCTCCGATTTCTCAGGCGAAGGGTCGTTCTATTTCGACCTTGTCCGCCTGCAGGACCGGGACGATATCCCGCGCGGCTTCCTGCACCGGCACAACTACTACCACCTGCTCTGGATGAGCGAGGCCCGTGGCACGCACATGCTGGACTTCGAGCAGCACGAGGTACGCGACCACTCGGTATTCTTCCTGTCACCCGGCCAGATCCACGCCTGGACCTCGTCCGTTAAGCCACGCGGCTACGTGCTGAACATCAGCACGGACTTCTTCGCGCACATGTTCCCGCGCGCGGACGACATCGCCAAATTTCCCTTCTTTCACCTGGCGGGCGGCTCACCCGCCATTTATCTGTCGCGCGAACAGCACGACGGCATGCTGCCGCTGCTGAATGAAATCGAACGCGAAACGCGCGACCGCCAGACGGGCCGCTTCGACGTGGTGCGCTCCTACCTGCTGATCCTGCTGACGCAGCTACGCCGCCTTTATCCGGCCGACGAGCGCGAGACCACCGCCGGCCCCAGCTATTCACTGGCCAAGCGGTTCACCATGCTGATCGAAGAACGCTATCTGGACTTCGACGCCATCCGCCAGTACGCCGATGCGCTATGCGTCAGCGAACGCCAGCTCAACGAGGCGGTCAAGCGCAGCGTGGGGCGCACTGCCAGCCAATTGGTGCAAGAACGCGTCGCGCTGGAGGCCAAGCGCCTGCTTAGCAATACGGGCCTGAGCATCGCCGAAATTGCGTTCCAGCTGAATTTCGAAGACCCCTCCTACTTCGCCCGGTTCTTCAAGAAGCATACCGGCAGCACCGCCGGCGATTTCCGCAAGAAGTACGACCGCCCCATCGGCTGACGGCCGCGCCGGGCGGATCCGCGAAAAAGTGCAATACAAGCTCTGATCTGTCCTAACGCGCCCGGTGCCGGGCTGCGTAAAGTTCATCCAGACCCAACCCGCCGCCTTGCGGCCTGATTGAAACTGCGATGAACGACACTGCAACATTGATGACGGGCGGCCAGCATGTGGTGCGCGCGCTGCTGGAACACGGCGTGGACACCGTATTCGGCGTTCCCGGCGAAAGCTATCTGGACGTGCTGGACGCGTTGTACACGGAACGCGAGCGGATCCGCCTGGTGTCCTGCCGCCACGAAGGCGCGGCCTCGTTCATGGCCGAGGCGCACGGCAAGCTGACCGGCCGGCCGGGCATCTGCATGGTCACGCGCGGCCCCGGCGCCACCAACGCCAGCATCGGCGTGCAGACGGCATTTCAGGATTCCACGCCGCTTATCGTGCTGGTGGGCCAGGTGGGCAACGACATGGTCGAGCGCGAGGCGTTCCAGGAAATCGATTACCGGCGCATGTTCGGCCAGTTCACCAAATGGGTGGCGCAGATCGACAGCGCCGCGCGCGTCACCGAATACATGAACCGCGCCTTCTCGGTGGCGATGTCGGGCCGGCCCGGTCCCGTGGTGTTGGCGCTGCCCGAAGACATGCTGACCGAACTGGCCCCGACGCAGGACTGCGGCACGATCCAGTTTCCGCAGGCGCACCCGGCGCCCCATGCATTGGCCGACATGCAGGCCCTTCTGGCCGGCGCGCAGCGGCCGCTGATGATTGTGGGCGGTTCTGGGTGGACCGGCGCAGGCCTCGACGCCCTGGCCCGCTACGCCAGCCGCAACGGTCTGCCCGTGGCGTGCTCGTTCCGCCGCCAGGACCTGTACGACAACCACCACCCGCAATACGTCGGTGAAGTGGGCATAGGCGTCAATCCGGAACTGGCCGACGCCGTGCGCAACGCCGACGTGATCCTGGCGGTGGGCGCGCGCCTGGGTGAAATGGTGACAGGCGGCTATACGCTGCTGCAATCTCCCGTGCCCAGACAGACGCTGATCCATGTGCTGGCCAACCCGGAAGAGCTGGGCCGGGTGTATCAGCCCACCTTGAAGATACCGTCGGGTCTGGACGCCTTCGCGGACGCGGCCGCCGGGATGGAGCCGGTGGACGCGGCTCCGTGGCGCGATTGGCTAGACGGGCTGCGGCAGCGCTACCTGCGCTACACGGAACCGCCCGCCAACGATCTGCGCATGGATCCGGCACGTATCATCGTCGCCCTGCGCGATGGGCTGGATGCGCGCGCCATCCTGACCAACGGCGCGGGCAACTACAGCGCCTGGGCGCATCGCTACTACCGTTTCAGCCATCCCCGCACCCAGCTTGCGCCCACCAGCGGCGCCATGGGCTACGGCGTGCCCGCCGCCATTGCGGCCAAGCTGCGCCACCCCGAACGACAGGTCGTCTGCCTGGCCGGCGACGGCTGCTTTCTGATGACCTCGCAAGAGCTGGCCACCGTCAGGCAGCACCGCCTGGCCATCGTCTTCATCGTGTTCAACAACGGCATGTACGGCACGATCCGCATGCACCAGGAAGTGAACTACCCGGGCCGCCCGATCGGCACCGACCTGTGCAACCCCGACTTCGTGGCCTATGCGCAGTCCTTCGGCCTGGGTGCCGAGCGCGTGGCGCGCAGCGAGGACTTCGCGCCGGCCCTCGCACGGGCGCTGGCCGCAGAGGGTGCGGCATTGATCGAGCTGGCGATCGAGCCCGAGGTTCTGACACCCCGCGCCAGCCTGACCGAGCTGCGCGAGAAGGCGCTGCGCGCGGCGGCCTGAGCGTTTTTTTTTCGACAACAAGGAGACAAGACATGAACCGACTGCTTCGGGCCACGGCCCTGGCGGCATGGGGCGCCTGCGCGCTTGCGCATGCCCAGCCTGCCACCGACTTCCCTTCACGCCCGATCAGGATCGTCGTGCCCTTCGCCGCGGGCGGCGCCACCGACGTGATCGCCCGGGTGGTCGGCCAGAAGGTCGCCGACCAGCTCGGCCAGCCGGTGGTGGTCGACAACAAGGCCGGCGCCAGCGGCAACATCGGCGCGGTCACGGTGGCACGCGCCGCCCCCGACGGCTACACCATCCTCATGGCGACGTCGAGCCACGCGATCAACGCCACGCTGTACAAGAAGCTCGACTACAGCCTGACGCAGGACTTCGCGGCGCTGTCCAACCTGGCGTCGGTGCCGCTGGTGCTGGTGGTCAACCCCGGTGTGCCGGCGCGCACCGTGCGCGAGCTCGCTGCCTTCGCGAAGGCGCAAGGCGACAAGGTCAACTTCGCCTCCGGCGGCACCGGCACGGCGTCGCACCTGGCGGGCGAGCAGTTCAACACGCTGGTCGGCACCCGCATGCTGCATGTGCCCTACAAGGGCGGCGCGGTCGCGCAGACCGACCTCATCGGCGGCCAGGTGCAGGCGATGTTCGCCAACCTGCCTGAAGTGCTGACGCAGGTGCAGGCCGGCAAGCTGCGGCCGCTGGCCATCACCGGCAAGGCGCGGCGCCCCAACCTGCCGGACGTGCCCACCTTCGCCGAAGCGGGCTACCCGCAGATGGATGCACGCTCGTGGTTCGGCCTGTTCGCGCCGGCCGGCACGCCGGCACCGATCGTGGCCAAGCTCTCGGCCTCGATCGCGCAGGCCGTGGCCGACCCCGCCGTGCAGGCGCGCCTGAAGGAACTCGGCGCGGACCCGATCGGCGACCGGCACGAGGCCTTCCAGCCCTTCGTCGCACAGGAAGTGAAGCGCTGGGGCGCGCTGGTGGAGCGCTCCGGCGCCAGCGTCGACTGACGCGCGCCCAGATACCTCATCGAACGACAAAGGAGACATCACCATGCCATCGAAGAACCATCGCGGCCTCGCCCGCCTGTCGCTCGCCATCGTCGCCGTCATGGGCGGCCTGGCCCTGCTGGGGACGGCGCACGCGGCGACCACCCTCAAGTTCGCGCACTTCGCCGCGGAGTCGCACCCGGCCCACATCGCTGCGCTGCAATTCAAGAAGAACGTGGAATCGCGCACCGGCGGCGAGGTGCGCATCGAGTTGTACCCGGCCAACCAGCTCGGCTCGCCGCCCGACCAGCTCGAGCAGACGACGGTCGGCGTGATCGACATGAACCTGCCGACGCAGGGCGGCCTGGACAAGTACGAGAAGGCGTTCGCGACGGTGATGACGCCCTACGCCTTCGCCGACTACGCGCAGGCGCATCGGGTGCTCGACGGCCCCTTCCACGACTGGGTGGCGCCACGCCTCGAGAAGAAGGGGCTGGTGCTGCTGTCGACCTGGGAATACGGTTTCCGCCACGTGACGAACTCGAAGCGGCCGATCAACGGGCCGGAGGACATGAAGGGCCTGCGCCTGCGCACGCCGCCGGAGCTGCAGATCATCGCGGCCCTGGAGGCCACCGGCGCGTCCACCACGCAGATCGCCTTCCCCGAACTGTCGGCCGCGCTGAACCAGGGCGTGGTCGACGGGCAGGAGAACCCGATCGGCGTGACCTACCACTTCAAGCTCTTCGAGGTGCAGAAGCACCTGGCCCTGACGCGCCACGTCTACAACAGCATGACGCATGTGATCAGCCAGTCGAGCTGGAAGAAGCTGACGCCGGCACAGCAGTCGGTGCTGCGCGAGGAAAGCCGCACATCGCGCGACCTGATGCGCAAGCTGGTGGCCGACCAGGAGACGGCGGAGATCGCCAAGATGGAAGCGGCCGGCGTCGCGGTGACGCGGCCCGACATCGCGAAGTTCCGCGCCCTCATGCAGCCGGCCTACGAGCGGGTCGGCGCCTACGCGGGCAAGGACAACATGAAGACCTTCCTGGACATGCTGTCCGCCAAGTAAGGGCCTCGGAAAGACACCATGCAAGCATTCCTGGTCATGGGAGGGCTGCTCGCCCTCATCATGTTCGGCGTTCCCGTGGCGGTGGCGATCGGCGTCACGGCGATCAGCGCCTACATCTTCGCCGGCGAGGCGCAGGCCCTCACGATGATCGCGCAGCGCATGTTCGCCGCCTCGTCGGGCTTCACGCTGCTGGCCATCCCCTTCTTCATCCTGGCCGGTTCGCTGATGAACACCGGCGGCATCACCGACCGCATCTTCCGCTTCGCGCATGCGCTGGTCGGCCACTTCACCGGCGGGCTGGCGCAGGTCAACGTGGTGGGCAGCCTGATCTTCTCGGGCATGTCGGGCACGGCGGTCGGCGACGCGGCCGGCATGGGCCAGGTGGAGATCAAGGCGATGAACGACGCGGGCTTCGAGCCGAAGTTCTCCGCGGCCGTCACGGCGGCGTCGGCCACCATCGGCCCGGTGTTTCCGCCCAGCGTGCCGATGGTGATCTTCGGCGGGCTGACGGGCGTGTCGGTGGTGCAGCTGTTCATCGCCGGCATCGTTCCCGGCCTGCTGCTCACCGTCGCGCTGATGGCGGCGGTCTGGGTCGTGTCCAAACGTCGGCGCTACCCGGTCGAGCGGCGCGCGAGCCTGAAGGAACTGGGCGATGCGTTCAAGGGCGCGGCCCTGCCGATGCTGGCGCCGGTCATCATCATCGGTGGCCTGGTCAGCGGCCTGTTCACGCCCACCGAGGGCGGCGTCATCGCGGTGCTGTATTGCCTGGTGCTGGGCCTGTTCGTCTACAAGGAGATCAAGCCGTCGGACCTGCCGGCCATCCTCTGGAACGCGATCGAGCACAGCGTGCGGGTGCTGTTCATCATCGCCGCGGCGGGCTACCTCACCTGGTTCCTGGTGCACAAGCGGATTCCCGACGCCGTGATCCAGACCGTCATGTCGGTGTCGACGGTGCCGTGGCAGGTCATCGCGCTGATCATCCTCGTGCTGGTCGCGCTCGGGCTGTTCCTCGAAGGCGTCGCGGTCATCATCCTCACCGTTCCGATCTTCATGCCGATCGTCACGCAGATCGGCCTGGACCCGGTGCAGTTCGGCATGCTGATGGTGATGTGCTCGATGATCGGTCTGGTCACCCCGCCGGTGGGCATCCTGCTGTTCGCGGTGAGCAGCGTCTCCGGCGTGAAGGTGGGCGCCATCGTCTCGGAGCTCTGGCCCATGCTCATCGCCATCTGCGTCGTGACGCTCCTGGTCGCCTACTGGCCGGCCGTCTCCCTGTGGCTGCCGAGGGCGATGCTGTGAGCGGCGGCATCCTCCTGCGCCTCGACCGCGCCCTGGGGCTGCTGCTGCGCGCCTTCTCGATCGCCTGCCTGGTGGCCCTCACCCTGCTGCTGGCGCTCAACATCGTCAGCCGCGCGAGCGGCCTGTTCGGCATGAACTGGTTCGACGAGGTGGTCGCCACCGTCTTCGCCTGGCTGGTGTTCATCGGCGCCTGCGCCCTGTGGCGGGAGCGCGAGCATTTCGCGATCGGCCTGCTGACCGACGCGCTCAAGGGCCGGCGCCTCGCGGGCATCCACCAGATCGCCATCGCGCTGCTCGGCTTGCTTTTCGCGGTGGTGCTGATGGTGTACGGCGCGCGCTTCGTCGACCGCACGACCGCGACCACGCCGGTGCTGGAACTGCCGCAGGCCTGGGCGTACGCCTGCCTGCCCCTCGCCGGCGCACTGATGACGATCTATGCGCTGCGCGATGTGTGGCTCACGTTGCGGGCGCTTCGCCCGAACGCCGCCGACCCTGTGGCCGGCCGCACGCGGTAGGGCCGCGCGCCCCATTCCCCGATTTCAAGCAACCACAGAGGAACCTCATGCTCTACGACCTGCGCACCTACACCTGCATACCCGGCAAGATCAAGAAACACCTGGCGCTCTATGCCGAGCACGGCTTCGACGTGCAACGTCGCCACCTGGGCGAGCCGGTGGTCTACCTGCAGACCGAGACCGGCGACGTCAACAGCTATGTGCACATCTGGGCCTACGACGACGCCGCCGACCGTGCCCGCAAGCGCGCAGCCCTGCAGGCCGATCCCGCATGGGCGAAGTACCTGACACTCAGCGCCGAAGCCGGCTACCTGATGTCGCAGAACAACCGCCTGATGACGCCGGTCCCCTTCTTCTCGCCGAAGGCTTGAGCCCCGCCCGGACCCGACCATGCAGAACTACCGTCAACTCTTCGACCTCACCGGCAAGACCGCGCTGATCACCGGCGGCTCGCGCGGCCTGGGCCTGCAGATGGCTCACGCGCTCGGCGAGGCCGGCGCCAAGGTCATGCTGAGCTCGCGCAAGGCCGAAGACCTGGAGCAGGCCGCGGCCGAGCTGCAGGCCGCCGGCATCGACGCGCGCTGGATCGCCGCCGACTGTTCCAAGGAGGACGAGACCCGCCGCCTCGCGGACGAGACGCTGCAGCGCATGGGCGCGATCGACATCCTCGTGAACAACGCCGGCGCGAGCTGGGGGTCGCCGGCCGAGGACCACCCCGTCGCCGCCTGGGACAAGGTGATGAACCTGAACGTGCGCGGCTACTTCATCCTGTCGCAGCAGGTCGCGCGCGGTTGGATGATCCCGAACAAGCGCGGCTCGATCATCAACATCGCCTCGATCGCCGGCCTCAACGGCAACCCGCCCGAGATGCAGACGCTGGCCTACAACACCTCGAAGACCGCGGTGATCGGCTTCACCCACACCCTCGCGGCGGAGTGGGGCAAGTACGGCATCAACGTCAACGCGATCTGCCCCGGCTTCTTCATGACCAAGATGGCCGCCGGCCTGATCACGTCGCTCGGCGAGGAAAAGATGGCCGCCAAGGCGCCGCTCGGCCGTTTGGGCGATGAGGACGACCTCAAGGGCATCACGCTGCTCTACGCCAGCGAGGCCGGCAAGCACATCACCGGTCAGTGGATGGCGGTCGACGGCGGCGTCAGCGTGGTGTTGGGCGCGGCGTGATGGTTGTTTCGTCGGAGCGTCGTCAGGCCGGTGGCGTACTCTGCTGCGCTCATGTCCCCCGGCCTTCGGCCTCCTCCTTTACTTCGCTCCGCAGAGCACGCCATCGGCCAGACCGGCCACCGTCGCGGCTTGTTGGGGGAAAGGGCAGAGCCGGGTGGAGGACTGGTGGGGTGGGTGACTCACGGAGCGAAGTCAAGGAGGAGGCTCGGCCGCAGGCCGGGCCGGGGGACATGAGCGGAGTGAGTGACCCGCCACGCCAGTCCCGCGCGACAACTGAAAGCCCGCAATGAGCATCCCGTTCGGCGTGGCCATCCCGTTCGTCGAGCTGCTCGGCTTCACGCTCGAGCGGTTCGAGGGGGGCGAATCCGAACTGCACTTCACGCCGCGGCCGGAGCACGACAACAGCTTCGCGGTCGTGCACGGCGGCGCGTGCATGACCTTGCTCGACGTCGTGATGGCCACCGCCGCGCGCAGCGTGTGCCCCGAGATGGGCGTGGTCACGATCGAGATGAAGACCAGCTTCATGCGCCCTGCGGTCGGCCCGCTGGTCGGCAAGGGGCGGCTGATGCACCGCACCGCGACGATGGCGTTCACCGAAGCCACGCTCTACGACGCGCAGGGCCGCGCGTGCACGCACGCCACCGGCACCTTCAAGTACATGGGGCGCCTGCCGGTCAGCCCGACCGCGACGAACGCGTTGCAGCCGCCCCTGTTCACCGATTGAAACCGCACACGAAGGAACCCCGATGACCACCAACCAGCAGATCCATCTCGTCTCCCGCCCCGACGGCGAGGCCCGCGTCGACAACTTCAAGCTCCTCGAGGCGCCGCTGCCCGAGCTGCAGGACGGGCAGGTGCTCGTGCGTCACCACTTCATGAGCCTGGACCCGTACATGCGCGGCCGCATGAACGACGCCAAGAGCTACGCCGTGCCGCAGCCGCTGAACGCGGTGATGCAGGGCGGCACGGTCGGCGAGGTGGTCGCGTCGAAGAACCCGGCCTATGCGGTCGGCGACAAGGTCGTCGGCTTCGGCGGCTGGCAGCAGTACAGCGTGGTCGATGCCACCACGCCCGGCGTGCTGCGCAAGGTCGACACCACGCACATTCCGCTGTCGGCGTACCTCGGCGCGGTCGGCATGCCCGGCGTGACCGCCTGGTACGGCCTGACGCAGATCTGCCGGCCGGCGGCCGGCAAGACGATCGCCGTCAGCGCTGCGAGCGGCGCGGTGGGCAGCGCCGTCGGCCAGCTCGCGAAGGC
>LNAP01001884.1_pt1 | contig 21669 bp, 18 predicted proteins | sample 602601 | NCBI WGS metagenome assembly LNAP01 (sample SAMN02440304, study PRJNA202911) | soil metagenome | biome: Subtropical and temperate rainforests or woodlands; isolation source: soil samples (1 kg each in a 20% v/v slurry with milli Q water) were... ...
GCTGGTCAGTAGGGCGAAAACCAGAGAGTAGAAATAGCCTGTACGCATAAATGAAGCTCCATGACATCGATTGAGAAAGCAGCTTTTCCGAAGCTGCCTCCTAAACTTAGGTCATGACGTGAGCTTGTCAAAAATGTATCAGTTACCAAATATGTAACAATCATGTTTCTGGACTTCAGCGTAAAGCAGCAAAACGCGGGTGCAGTGTCCTGTTCTGACGATTCAAACCCCACCAGTCAGCAAGCGTTAGCCAGAGTGCACGGCTCAACGGAGGTCGAATCGCCAAACAAAAGTGACTTCAGCACATCCCTCAGTTGATGAAACTAGCGCCGACACTTTCAATTCCTGCTGTCACTACACGCCTTTATCGACGTGCTTGAGTTTCTGACAGGTTTTAATAGCTGTTGCGCCGGACGCTGCTCATACCCACCCGCACCTTTGGCTGTATTCCACGATGCCACCACCTCATAATCCGAGGGCTCGGCCCCGAAGCTGGATACCAGACTATCAGAAAGACTCCTTGGACCTTCTGGCTCAGTCAAAAGCCAAGCTGCTGCTAGTTGCTCACAAGGGACGCCCTTCAATACTTCACTTGCCATTTTAAAGCTGCCTGGATATCCGCCGATCATCCAAGCCTGACCAATATTAGTTGCGCCTATCGCGAAAAGAACACTTGGAGATTGCCCAGTCAGGTCGATGACGGGTGTGCCGGATAAAAATCCAACCTTTCGGGAGGCTGTCATGGAGTCTGTCAAATAAGTTGCATAGTCGCGGGACAAAACAAGACCTGAACCACTTTGTCCTATTTCTACCTTATGAGTATTCAGCCTTAAAGGTTCTGGCTGCCGATAAGGCGACTCCATACCTGTTAGTAATAACAACACCACAATCAGTTGAGTTGCCAACAGGAAGGGAAGAAGAGCGTAACAAGCTTTGGCTTTACTGATTACAGGCGTAACCAACACTAACCCTCCAAGCAACCAAAAAAAACCAGCCAAACCACCTACTTGCCAATAATTATTATTAGTGCCGAACGCGTATACATGAGGATAAATGGCAAACATCAATCCAATTGCCCAACGCGAAATTGGGACATGCAAGAAAAATCGATGCCTGTACAACCCAATGGAAAATAGAACCATCGACGCGGGGATGGCAAGCATCAATAAACTATGAAACCCTCCATTATCCAACGTCACTAAAACTCTAAACGTCACCAAAAGCAAAATCAGAAGAACAATGCTGCCGGCACAGATAATTCCGAGGACACTGAACACTCTACGGTAAGAATACATCAGCAGAGCAATCACTAACGAAATAAGCAATACCGAAAAAAACAACACTTTGTCCTGTTGATTTAATACAAAATCGTCAACCCTGATGAGATTGTTAACGGAATAGCCGCCCCCAAGAAAATCCGAAAACCTCATCGCGACCTGGATTCGACGAATGAAATCATCCACAGAGCAATCAATGAAAAAAGCGCTACATAACAACAGGAATAGTGTTAGTGCGCCACAAAATACAATCAATCTAAAATTGAATTTTCTCGCAAGCAAAATATATACAAAGGCGCTCCCCCCAAGGGCAGCGGCGGTGCTTGGCTTTGCCATGAACGCCAACCATCCGCCGATTGCGATTAGCGCCCAACCAAATATACTTTCCTTACTGATTTTGGATTGCGCTGCGGCTAACCCAGTTGCTGCGATTAAAAGTGCTTGTAAGTTCAGACTATTATAACTTGGCGTGGGGAGCCATGTACTGAAAAACACCAAACTTCCACTTGCAAAACCGAAAGCAAAAGCAAGGTGCAGGATTTTCCCTTTAAGATCCTCATCAAACACCTCTTTTAATAGGGTGAAGACCAAAATCCAACTCAACCCAAAAACTACTAATACGTTTACTTTTCGTATCAGGGCAATATCCCCACCAAAAAGCAAATACAAAGGATGATAGATAAATCCGAATTGAGAAAGTGACCAGTCGTACAAGCCGGGGTTGCTTCCCCAAGCGAGATAAAACCCTTCATCAGTGAAGTCGAGGCCGTACCGACTCATAACCATTAACAACCCGAGTATTGCAACAGCTCCGAGTATAGAAAAAACAATAGAAAACAAATAAATATAGGTAGGTGCACGCGCTAGTTCATTTTGATCAACCAGCTGTGGGTCACCATGCTGAATATTCATTAATCGTTCGACCTTCTTATTCACTTCGAAATTTTATGTTTTATGTTTTATGTTTTATGTTTTATGACAAGATGATTGATTACACTCAACAACAATCGCACAAAAGAAACCCATGCAAATAATTATGCAAGACTCAGCCACAACTCCACATATTATATAAGCCGCCTCAGAACGAAAACGTCCGCTAATTCAAAGCGGACGTCCTACATATTGGTATAACTATTCAATGTCGGCTTAGGGTTCAAGCCTACGCTGCTGATATATCCAATCAACAATCTCACCATCAGGCGCATAACCACTGACGGTATCACGCAACAATTGTCGCACTCTTGAATAGTCATCTTGTTCTACCGCTGCCAGTAAATCAGTCAGCTTGGCCTTAAGCACATCCCAAGACAAGTGATCTTCGTTCGCTGTCATTATCATGGGATGCTTGGTCGCCTCTACATTATCGCCAATCAATAACTCTTCATAGAGCTTTTCGCCTGGACGCAACCCCGTAAACTCGATAGCGATGTCACCGTTTGGATTCTTTTCCGATCGAACACTCAAGCCTGAGAGGTGGATCATCTTTTCTGCAAGCTCAACAATTTTAACGGGCTCTCCCATATCCAAGACAAACACGTCTCCACCCTGTCCCATCGACCCGGCTTGAATCACCAACTGCGCCGCTTCGGGAATAGTCATGAAATAACGTGTAATCTTCGGATGAGTAACCGTTAAAGGTCCGCCGGACTTGATTTGTTTGTGAAAAAGCGGAATGACCGAGCCAGAAGAGCCCAGAACATTTCCAAATCGAACCATCGTAAAACGAGTTTTGTTGACCCGCGAAACCTTGGATTTGTCTCCGAACAAAACCGGCGCAATTTCACGACTTAACGCCTGCAACGTTAGCTCAGCGAGCCGCTTGGTGCTGCCCATTACATTCGTTGGACGCACGGCCTTATCAGTGGATATCAACACAAAGTTAGCAACGCCCGCCTGCAAAGCAGCTTGCGCAGTGTTGAGCGTCCCCATGACATTATTCAGCACGCCTTCAGCAATATTGTGTTCGACCATAGGCACATGCTTATAAGCTGCTGCGTGATATACCGTATCAATGCGCCAGGTCTTCATGACATCCAGCAACTTGGCCTGATTACGCACGGAGCCCAATATAGGCAATAGCCTTACCGATAACGACTCACGGCTTATGCGCTGCTCCAGTTCTGCCAAAATGCAATAGAGATTGAATTCACTGTGGTCGAATAAAATAAGGGTGGTTGGCGACTGCGCGAGAATCTGCCTGCACAGCTCTGAGCCGATTGAACCGCCCGCGCCGGTTACGAGGACGGCTTTATCTTCAATGCAGTGCTCGAGCAAATCTTCCTGCGCTGGCACAGCATCACGACCTAACAAATCAGCGATGTCGACTTCTTGAATGTCATCTACTTTCACCCTGCCACTCGCCAGGTCCATGAAGCCAGGTACGCTGCGCACGTGCAATGGATAGCCTTCAAGGAAACCAAGAATCTCGCGACGCCGACCACGGGAAGAGGAAGGAATCGCAAGCAGTATTTCTTGAGCACCTGTAGCGTGAATCATCTGCTCGATGTGTCGAGGCTTGTAAACCTGCAGACCCGAGATGACCCGATTTGAAATGCTGTCATCATCATCGATAAAGGCGACCGGCCGCATGACGCGGCCCATCCTTAACGCAGCTACCAGCTGGTTACCTGCAGCCCCTGCACCATAAACCGCGACTCTCGGCAGACCATCGTCACGATTTGTAAAAGGGACGTGCTGGGCAGCCGAAAACCAGTCACCGAGGAAGTACTGCCGCATCGCCAGGCGCAACCCTCCGATCATCACCAGGCTCAACCACCAGTAGTTGAAGATGATCGAACGCGGGACCACGTTTTGGTGATTGCTATACCAATAGACAATAAAGCCTAGGATTAATGAAGAGAGACTCACAGCCTTGATGATTGCTATAAGTGCATCATTGCCAAAATAGCGCATCACCGCGCGATACATACCAAATCGAATGAACAGCGGAATCGCTACCAGCGGAGCGCTTACAAAAAGCCAGGTGTGTGTAGTGATGGGATTGATCATTTCATCAATCCCCAGACGCACGACAAACGCCAGCCAAAGTGCCATCCATACCAGGATTACATCAGCCAGCACCTGAATCAGTCGTTTCTGACGGCGCGGCAGCCCCAGCAACAACGCACGCAATCGATCCATAAACGCTTCAAACACCTTGTACCGCTCCTAAACTGACATCACTCGATCATTGTACATATTCGCTCGCGGCCGGCACCTTCTAAATCAGGCACCTAAGCTGGATCATGTGGCTGTAGTCACTTCGAGCTGGCCTGCATGAAATTTCAAAGCAAGGATAATCAGCGGAACGTAGGCAATAATTATCCCCCAAGCACCGTCGAGCCCGAGTTGCGTCACAGAGTAGGCCACAGGCAACAGCCAAAACAGATTGATGGCTCCGACAGCCAGTGTTACAGGTAAATGCTTGCCAAATCGACGGGAAGCGAACTGATAGGCATGGCTCCGGTGGGCCTCATAGACCTTATCGCCACGAAGCAATCGACGTATCAAGGTAAACGTTGCGTCGACTATGAACACGCCTAGCAGGATCACCCACGCCCAAAATAAATCCGAGGAAACCCAAGCAGCCTGGAGCGACAGAACCCCCAATGCAATGCCTAGAAACCCGCTCCCTGCGTCCCCCATGAATATCCGTGCAGGCGGGAAATTCCAGTACAGGAATCCGACTACTGCCGCAGCGAGTATCAGCGGTCCCCAGATCAGAGTCGGAGCGCCGCTTAGCACGTAAAGCAGACAAGCACCAAGGCAAGCACACAATGCCTCAACACTCGCGATACCATCAATTCCATCCATGAAGTTGTACAGATTCAGCAGCCAGACTAGATAAATCGCAGCGAGAATATGTCCAAACCAATGCAGTTCCAGACTGATACCGAACAAGTTAACGGGAGGAAAGCCACCCAACCAGGCCAGAGCCCATATGCCGGCGCCGAAATGACCCAACAGACGCCAACGGGCAGCGATGTGCCCGTGATCATCCATAAAACCAATAACAGCTACCAGCGCCCCTGCACCGCCTACCGCGATTAACGGCTGCCAAGGTACCAGACCGAACACACCGAAAACTGGAAGCGATGCCAGAAAGGTAACCACGATCGCCACCCCGCCGCCGCGCGGCGTTGGTATCGTATGTGAACTTCGTGCATTAGGGATATCGATGATGCTTCGAGCCAATGCATACCGTCGCAGAGCACCAGTCAACAAAAAAGAAAGAACGGCAACTGCCGGTACCAGCCACAAGTAGATCATTGTTATTGATGTTCCCGAAAATGCTTAGCTGTATTCGCCAACGCCTCATCAACACTTAGTGGGGGCGTCCAGCCTAAAAGATTACGAGTCTTGGTAAGATCGACCTGCAACGACCCGCACAGTCGCTGAGAAAGCCCCTTTTTACCCAATAGAGCGGCGCCACTCTGAAGTATCCAACTCGGTACCGGTATGAGTCGAGCTGGCTTGTTGAGCGCCTTCGCCATCTTGCTCAGCAACGCGGTAGTGGACAAATCCTCTCCATCGCTCACCAGAAAGGTCTGGTTTGCTGCGGCTGAATGATCGATGCACGTCAATACCAAGTCCACCAGATTATCCAGCGCGACCAGACTTCGACTGTTATAGATCGCCCCAAAAGGCAGAGGAACCCCCTTGTCCAACCAGCGCATCATATTGAGGAAGTTGGCTTTTACGCCTGGTCCATAGACCAGCACCGGGCGGATAATAACCACATCCATCGCAGTTTCCGCCGCCAGTTCGCGAAGGCCCTGCTCGGCTTCCATTTTCGAAATGCCATAAGGGTCCACGGGGGCAGGAACATCATCTGCACCGTAAGCAGTACCAGGAACTGTCCCTTCCCCATTTACCTTGATTGAACTGATGAAAATGAAGCGTCGTACACCTGCGGCGGCGGCTTGTCTGGCGAGATTCAACGTTCCCTCAACGTTTACCTTACGGAACGCTGCCAACGGATCGGCTTCTACATCATTCATGACATGCACCCGAGCCGCGGAGTGAATCACTATGTTCGACCCGTTCAAGTGTTCTTCCCAACGTGTAACGCCATCGAAGGACTCGATACATACCTTCGAAACCCCATTGATGGGCACTCGTGACTCGTCTCGAACAGCAACCACTACAGAGTGTTTGTTCTCGTGATGTAACCGTTTGAGAATGGCTCCCCCGACGAAACCTGTCGCCCCAGTCAGTAAAATGGTTTGCTGCATCAGCGGGTGGCCTTTCGTAGGGTGGCGTTGCGGAAAAGATCTTCAAGCCTGGATAAAAGAAGAGGTTTCGAGTAGTTGCTCAAATAATACTGACGACCGGATTGCCCCATCGCTTTCAATTTAACTGCGTCCGTCTTCGCGAGTGCCAAGGTAATGCTTGCAAGCCCACTGGCGTCGCCGGATGCACAAGTAAAACCCGCTCCAGAATCATCAATCACTCTAGCGGCCTCGCCATTGATCATCCCCAACAGGGGTCTGCCCGATGCCAGATAGGCTTGTACTTTTCCAGGTATGGTTTTTTCAAATACGTCATTGGTTTTGAGGGAAACGAGCAAGGCATCCGCACTTGCAAACAAGCCTGGCATCTCTTCCAAAGGATGCCTCCCCAATAGCAATACGTTATTCAAGCCGCGGGAGTGAACTTGTTGACTCAACCATTCGCTCATTCGTCCATCGCCAACAATTACCCACCGCATTACGACTTTATCGCGCAACTCCTCAGCAGCATCCAACACCGCTGGAAGATCTTGCGCTTCACCGAGATTGCCCGCGAACACAACCGTGAATACCGTGTTGTCACGAGGCAACAAAGTCGAATCGTGAGCTGCAGATGAAGAAAAATCATCTTCCGCCCAGCTTGGAAAATAGACCATTCGTTGAGACGCTATGTCCTTCGTACAATATTTTTTGACGTTCTCGAAGAAACCATGTGACTGCAGAAGTAAATAATCAGTGCGATTGTAAATCCATGACACCATTTTTCCGACCATAGACAGTAAAGCGGGGTGTTTGAGGACCCCTACCGCTCTCAGTGTCTCCGGCCAAAGATCGAGTACCCAGACAAACACCGGTGCTTTCTTTATGCGCCCCATCACCAGCGCTGGAATGGCAGCCATGATCGGCGAAACGGCATAAACGAATACCGCATCAAATTTTTCGCCACGCAGTTTAAAAGCACCAATCGTCGAGGCACTTGTGAAGAAACTGAAATAATTCAATACCAAACTAATACTGCGCTTGCCTCGCGCGAGCATAGGCACTCTGACCACCTTGGCATCAAAGTAATGGTTAAAGCGCCCCGGCGACGCTTTATATTCTTCAAACACCTTACCTTCGGGATAATTAGGTAAACCAGTCAACACGGTGACCGAATGTCCTTTTTCGGTAAAGTCGCGAACTAAATCGTTGATACGCATATTTTCTGGCCAAAAATACTGCGTGACCACCAGGATCCTCAATTTACTTTCAGGCATGATCACAACTCGAATTAGTAACGCTTCCAGACGACCCGATTAACATAATCAGTATAACTGTGTACGATCCTTGCCACTTTCTCAGAAACATTGGGCATGCTGTAGTCCGTAACCAGACGCAAAGTACGCTCTCTACCAGAAGCCTGCGTTTCGAGAATCATCAACCCTTGCAATACCCGCTCAACCTCGAGTCCCACCATCATCACAGCGGCCTCTTCCATACCCTCTGGACGCTCGTGGGCTTCGCGAATATTCAGCGCTGGGAAATTGAGAATCGAAGACTCTTCATTGATCGTCCCGCTATCGGAAAGCACTGCTTTGGACTCAAGTTGAAGTTTATTGTAGTCCTTGAACCCCAACGGCTTGAGGAGCTGAACATTCTCATGAAATACGATACCCATTGCATCGACACGTTTCTGGGTACGCGGGTGAGTAGAAACAATGACAGGAAAACCAAATTCCGTTGCAACAGTATTGAGAACATCGACCAATTTGAGAAAGTTCTTGTCAGAGTCAATATTTTCTTCGCGGTGTGCACTCACTACAAAAAACTTACCGGATTCGAGCTCCAAACGCTGCAATACATCCGACGCCTCGATACCATCGCGGTAATGATTCAAGACCTCGAACATCGGGCTCCCTGTCTTGATCACCATGTCGGGCGACAGACCTTCTTTGAGCAGGTAATCGCGCGCAATGGTGCTGTAGGTTAGATTAATGTCAGCCGTATGATCTACGATCCGCCGATTGATCTCTTCGGGTACCCGCATATCGAAACAACGATTACCCGCTTCCATGTGGAACGTTGGAATCTTGCGTCGCTTGGCAGGGATAACCGCCATGCAGCTATTGGTATCACCCAGCACCAGAAGAGCTTCAGGTTGAACAGACGCGAGCACACGGTCCACCGAGATAATCACGTTCCCGATCGTTTCCGCGCCGCTGCTACCTGCCGCATTGAGAAAATGATCCGGTTTGCGAATCCCCAGGTCCTGGAAAAATATTTCGTTCAGCTCATAGTCATAATTCTGACCCGTATGGACGAGTACGTGCTCACAGTACTTATCCAGCGCGGCGATGACTCGTGACAAACGAATGATCTCAGGGCGAGTGCCAACGACGGTAACGATTTTCAACTTCTTCATTGCGATGCTCATCCCTAATTCAATCAGGCCTGGGTGCCCACAGGCATAGTGTATGTGTCTGGAAGCTCACGATCAAAAATCTCGTTCGCCCATAACATCACGATCATTTCATTCTCACCAACATTCGTGATGTCGTGGCTCCAGCCAGGTACAGTTTCAACAATTTCCGGTGTGTCCCCATCAGTGAAGAGTTCGTAGAACTCGCCCGATGCTATGTGGCGAAACCGGAAACAGGCCTTGCCCTTGATAACGAGAAATTTTTCTGTTTTGGAGTGATGGTAATGGCCGCCTCGGGTAATGCCTGGATGGGCAGTAAAATAAGAAAACTGGCCAGAATCCTTGGTTTTAAGCATCTCGACGAAGACGCCACGATCATCTCCATATTTAGGAACTTCGTAGGTGAAATCTTCAGGGGGTAAATAGCTGAGATAGGTAGAATACAGTGCGCGAACCAAACCGGTCCCCACACGTTCCGTGATCATCGACTGTCGACTTGTCTTAAACTCATGGAGCTGAGCTGAAAGCTCACCTACTGTGGTTGAATATTGAGGATCAACGACGACATATGGATCACCAGATTGCTCACCATCCATGACAGCGACAAAGCATTTAATGACGTCATCGATATAAACAAGCGAAATCTTGGCGTCAGCATCATTTATGCTGATAGGTAGTCCATGCGCGATGTTGTGACAAAAGGTCGCGACGGCGGAGTTATAATTAGGTCGCGCCCACTTCCCAAATACATTTGGCAATCGAAATAAATGTACGCGACTGCCGTTTTGGTTGGAAAGATTTAGTAGCGCTTCTTCCGCATCTCGTTTACTCGAGCCGTAAGCATTGCTTAATTCAGCCTGAATTGAAGATGTATAAAGCAAAGGAATGTGGCGACCTGTGGCAGCAACAGCAGCGCATAGGGCCTGCGTTAAATCCGTATTACCTACTTTAAACTCTTCAACACTTTGAGGACGATTGACACCGGCCAGGTGGAAAATAAAATCCACCTCTGATACGAGTGAATGCAGGCTGGCAATATTGTCCTCGCGACAGAACCGCAGCACCTCGACGTCTTTTCGCTCTTTCAAATGAGCAACAAGGTTTTTACCGACGAACCCGTTGGCACCGGTGATCAATACTTTCATGCCTTATTCCTCGGGAGTCGCGTGTTCGCCGCGCTGAATCGCGCGCATAAAATCCAGTTTCAGCAGCAAGTTCTGCATGCCTTCAACGTCGAGGCGTTCGGTGTTATGCGAGTTGTAATCCTCCATCGTGGAGATTTTTTCTTCGCCTTGTTCAACAAACTTGCTGTAGTTCAGATCTCGCAAATCCGGAGGTATACGGAAGTAGTCACCCATATCTTCTGCGCAAGCCATCTCTTCCCGGCTCAACAGCGCCTCGTAAAGTTTTTCGCCGTGGCGCGTTCCGATGATCTGGATCGGATGTTCGGGCTGCCCCAGCATTGCCGTCAAGGCGCGAGCGAGCGTTTCCACTGTCGCTGCTGGCGCCTTCTGGACGAAGAGATCACCGTTGTTACCATGCTCAAAGGCATACAAAACCAGATCGACAGCATCGGCTAACGTCATCATGAAACGAGTCATGTTAGGGTCTGTAATTGACAAGGAATTACCGGCACGAATCTGCTCGATAAACAGCGGGATAACTGACCCACGGGAGGCCATGACATTCCCGTAGCGAGTGCCACAAATGACAGTTTTGGTCTCATCCACATTGCGGGATTTGGCGACCATCACCTTTTCCATCATGGCTTTGGAGATACCCATCGCATTGATAGGATAAACGGCTTTGTCGGTACTTAAGCAAACGACTCGCTTAACTTCATTCTGTATCGCAGCTTCCAACACGTTATCAGTACCGATAACATTGGTTTTTACTGCTTCCATCGGGTGAAACTCACAAGATGGAACCTGCTTAAGCGCTGCGGCGTGAAAAATATAATCAACGCCACGGGTCGCGTTCAGAACGCTCTGATAATCACGCACATCACCGATATAGAATTTCAGCTTCGGGTTGCTGTAGCGCTTGCGCATGTCATCCTGTTTTTTTTCGTCCCGACTGAAAATGCGAATTTCAGCAATATCGGTATCCAGGAAACGCTTTAAAACAGCGTTGCCGAAGGACCCGGTGCCACCGGAGATAAGAAGTTTCTTTCCACTAAACATAATGAGCTACCCTTACCGCGAACCAGGCGATGTTACTTAGTTCGAAGAGCTGAATAAATTAATTCGTCTTTCTGTTGTGCACTTGGGTAGCTGATCAGTACCGCACGATAGCTACCTTTAAACACAAAGAAACTACCTGCTGCGACACCCACGACACCACAGGCGGCGACTACGCTGCGCATATCCTCAAGCGACCCACCACCACCTAGGATGGTGATGGGTATATGAACCGCCTCACGCAGTTTGAGGGCAAGGTCTATGTCGTAGCCCTTCATACGGCCGTCGTTGTCGATCGAGTTGATCACGATCTCGCCCGCTCCCAGCTTTTCGACCTCGAGCGCCACGTCCAAGACACTGCGCTTGGTATTACGAGTACCATTGTGAGTCCATACATCGCTGGATTTACTAAGCAACCGCGACTTGTGGTCAAGGACGACAACGACGCTTTGGCTACCAATCTCTTCTGCAATTTGTGTGATTAAGGCAGGATTCTCCAGCGCTGCAGAACTGATCGCTACTTTTTCAACGCCTAAGGCGATAATTTTTTTGGCTTGCTCAGCCGTACGAATACCGCCGCCATAGCACAACGGCATCCGACACTCGGCTGCAAGCTTGGCAATTTGCTGGTAGTTAGGTTCAACGTTATTAACCGTTGCATCAATATCAATGACAATCAGCTCGTCAGCTTCTTTTTCATTGAATATTTTTACGGCATTGATTGGATCGCCAACATACTTGGGATCCTTGAACTTTACTGTTTTAACCAGCCCACCATCCTGAATCAGAAGGCATGGAATTATTCGAGGTCTTAACATTTCATAGTTCCGCGAAATTTTTCAGTAGACCAACGCCGAAGTGGTGGCTTTTCTCAGGATGAAACTGCACTCCATACACATTATCAGCGCGGACAGCACAGCTGAAATCCAACCCGTACGAGGAAGTCGCGGCTATATGCTCGGGCTGCAAACAATCAAAAAAGAAAGAGTGAAGGAAATAGAAACGTGATTCCAGTTCAAACCCTTTGAATAGCGCCGAATCCGCAGAAGGTACAACATCATTCCAGCCCATGTGAGGCAGGGGCAGCTCCGAAAGCTGAGGTATGGCCTTGAACGAACGCACGCTACCTGGAACCCAACCCAAGCCAGGCAACGAGCCTTCATCACTACTATCGGCAAGAATCTGCATACCGACGCAGATCCCCAATACGGGGATCTTTGCCTTTTGTACGAGTTCGTCCAGCGCTGGCCGCATGCCAGAAGCGTCCAGACGTTCGATGGCATGGTCAAATGCGCCAACGCCCGGCAGGATTAGCTTGGTAGCACCGTCGAGATCAGCAGCACATCTTGCTACAGATACAGGGATGTGCAAGCGTCTATAGACATTGACAAACGCCTGAATATTGCCCAGGCCATAATCTATGATTGTTATCATCTGAAGAGTCTTCTTTCCAAACCAAGCGCGCTGAGCACTCGAGAGCCTATTCCGATCAAGAAGCGCTTGTTTTTGTAATCTAGGCACGTCTTATTGGAGCCCTCGAAAATGCTCTGAAGCTCTGGCACAGTCAAGTCCAATTTATGAGCAACGTACTCAAATTCAGACTTCAGGAATTTCTCGTCCAGTTCGGGCTTGGAAATTCGCTCCAGCGCAGCTTCCCGCGTGAGCTGACCAGTCATAATCAGGCTGGAAAAGTGAGCTCTACGTTTTTCATAACCAAATTTACGAGGCATCCAATAATCCTCGTAAAAACGAGTAAACCTTGATTCATGATGCTTATGCTGGAACCGCTTCCAGCCAAACAATTTCTCAAGCGTTTCCTCTGCCTCACTTTTAATGTAAGGAAGCAAATTGAGTGGGCGAACCACTTGCATGCCCAACACATACCGATAATAAATCTTATAAGACAGAACGTCGACAATCGGGAAACTTTTCAATTTCCGAGATCCGAACTTGGTATGAATATCAGTGATAAGTGTCTTATCAATACCCGGATAGGCTCCCCACTCTTCGGGCTCACGGCAACACTCGGTAGAGTAGTTACCACCGGTGAGCACATACTTTATCTTATGCGCCTTTGCAAATTTATATAAACCGGAAAAAAAAGCGGTGTCCTGAGGAATGTCTTGGTCGGGCACCTGAGCCTTTAAAAAGGCAACCTGCAGGCTTTTCATTTCTTCCCAATTGATTACTTCGGTATAGAGATCCAAACCTAAGCCATCGACAAGTTTCTCTATGTTACCAACAGCCTGGTCCGTATTCCAACCCGCATCTACGTGGAAAAGCAGAGGTCTCAAGCCCATTTTTTCTTTTGCAACATAGGCTAGGTACGAACTATCCAGTCCACCACTCAAACCAATGATGCAGTCAAAATCTTTTCCTTCGCCCTCTCTTTTAATTTTATCAGCGATTTTCATCAATTCAGCTTCACCAACTGAATCGGTGTGCCAATTAGGCCGGATACTCTGCGCAAAATTCAAGCAATACTCGCACTGCCCATCTTCCGAAAAAACGATATTAGGATCGCTGGTATCCATAATGCATGTACGGCAGATGTTATATTCTTTCAAACTCATAGATCACCCCAAGCGGTCACGAATTGTACTCTCACCAGCCGGAGAGAAGTCCGTACAATTTTTTTCGAAGATTATAAAAAAAGCTGTTGCACGCCGACAGCGCTCTCAACCTATTAATCAAACTCGTTTTCGAAAGCAAAATACCAACTATATCGCCCCGCGAGCGACTCGTCTCGCACTTAACCTTTTGATAAAGCTCATCTCTGGAATTTTCTGATAATTCCGAGGAGTGGCGCTCGTAAAATAGACCAATTGCAGCCATCCGCGGCGTTAGCTTTTTATTATAAGCAGGAAAGTCCACAAGCATGTTAATGCTATTTCCACTGTGGACACGCCACATACAACCCACAATATCGGAATGAACGATATTCCATTCTACAAAGTGAGTTACTGCCAACTCCATCCAAGTATCTTCATTCGGAAGTATCTCGGGAACTGGAAATATTTTGGAAACCACTTGCTGGCTCATCATATAAGATACGCCAGTCAATCCCCCCTGGCCTGCACGCTTAGGAACGAGGTGTCCATCGAATTTCTTGTTTTCAGAAAGCGTAATCAACTTGCACAAACCGACAACTGCATCGGCCTCACCGAAACCTGAGACCATAGCAAAGCGCGCGGCGAGGCTCCCTTCGGGCATTAGATCGTCACCTGCATAAATACAGGTAAAACGGCCCGCAGCGTGAGACACACCATAATTGAATGCAGAGCATTTACCCGCCTTCGGGTTTTTTAACAACCGCATATTTGTATGTTCTGCGGCGAGCGAACATAGAATATTGTATGTTTCATCCTCAGAACCGTCATCCACCACGATCAGCTCAAAAATCAAACCTTGTTGTTTGAGAATGCTGAGCATCGCCGACTGGACGTATTTCTCTTCATTTTTTACTGCAACCACTACGCTAACGTTCAGGTCACTCATGCGAGCTCCTTTAATCAAAATTTCAGAAAACTAGTTAGCCCGCACGGTAACGGACTCTTTATCCCGAACTCTTAAGAAGAAATTTGCCAAAAACATCAGCAGATATCCGTTACTTAACAGCGTTCCAATCAGACCGCCCGTAAATAAACCTAAGAAATATATAAGCCATAAAGCTTTGAATGCGTGATCATCAGAGGTTTTAAACCACCGAAATGTTTGCCCAACAAAAAAAGAATAAACCCAGACACCAAACCAGCCGAAATTAGCAAACCCCTCAGTAAAAAACACTGCATTAGAGTTTGCTGTTTCGTTCCATCCCCACTCGTACTCAAAGACAAGCTTCTCTAAATAAACGCGATCCAACGAAAACAATCCGGAAAAGAACGTACTCGTAGCACCCAGCAACGGAAGATCATCGAACTGTTGTTTTAAAACAACCAAGGTATCTGCGGCTGTAAACATTGGAACAGCGACGATACGCCACACCAAGTGATCAATCGCTCCAGACGGAAGGTATTTGGAGCTGTAAAAATCTGGACTTGAAACCCCGCCGCTTTCAACTACGACGCTAGAGTTAGCCGCCCCCCCCATAGACAATATAGTCACGAGATACAAAACCGCACTGCACCCTACAACGATCATCAACGCGGTTGTCAAACTGATTTTTTTTCTCTGTGACGCTACATAAAACAACGGCAAAAGCGCATTCAAGAAAAGCGCTTTTTGCAAAAAACTTATTGAATATCCAAAAAAGATAAGGAGGACGATATAGCGAAATTTATGCCTATCGATAAACATCTTCGCTAGGCTGTAAGGCAAAAATGCACTTACAAAGATTGTGCTAATGTATATTAATGCAACTTCTGCGCCCTCTCGCCCCTTAAGAAAGGCTCCACGTTGAATGCTCAACTCGTCTGTATCTGCACCCGCCAATGCCGATAATATCGGAATGGCCGGCGCGGTATATAGAGTAATCACCAAAAAAACCACAAACACAGTCCAAACAAAAAAATGAACAGTATTGACGCCCACTCGTATCCTGACCGCCTGTGGCCTGAAACGAGAATCGAAAATTGGAATACTATACCCAACAAGCAGGCTGATAATAGAGAAGAACGTCATAAAGGCGAGTTTCAAAAAATACTCACTGGATAACAAAGCAAAATTCACGAAAAGCGGAAGCCACATATAGACCAGCGATACAGCCAGTACAAACAAGAAAACAGCCACTCGGGTGCTTGTTAAATTATAAAAAAACATAGACACCTCTTACTTTAAAAGAAACGCTGACGCATCACGTAAAACAGCGCAGCCAAAAACACAATTACTGCAAATCCAGCAATAAATTTTACTTTGCAAAGTAACTCCCATGCTTTTACCTTGGTCACTTTCATCACGACTATCAGATAGATTGCGTAAAACAAGAACCCGGAAACCGCATAGACTTCAGTTAATATGTTTTTAAACCAAAGCGCACAAACTGCAACAGCCCCTACTCGAAGTAATAAGCCGCTTAACTGTAATAACATTGCTGCAGGCTGATTATTCGTAATGTGAAGAGCCATGGAAATGGGAGACGCCAACAGTTGCATTGCGATCCAGGGAACCATGTATAGAATTATCTCACCCGCTCGATGCCACTGTTCGCCAAAAATGAACGGGAACGCATATGGCGCCGCTACGCCAGCAATTACAAGAGGGATGACCCCTACCTTAATCAAGCCTATAAGCGTATCGGAAGTGAAATCCGAAAGATTACCTGCTCGTTGCATCTCTGGGGCTTTGGACAAATACACCTGAGAAACTGCACTCCCTACGAGGCTAACGGGGGCCTGCATTAATTGCATTGCCAAAAGCAAATATCCGGCCTCGGGCCCTGCAGCTAAGCTCGCAATAATAATGACAGGCACTTGTATTGCAGCGTTATTTGCCAATCCTTCGAGCATCGAATACTTCGGAAACCGATCGTATTTCTTAAATAACTCGAACATTTTTCGTAGATTCACGCTTTTCAACAAAGCTCTATCTACTGATTTACTTTTTTGTGCAAGCCCGACTGCACCCGCGCCATTATTTATCGTTTGTCCTAAAATCAAACCTAGAGGGCTACTGGCAAACACCCCAAATAACAACTGCACTGTTGCAGCCGCAGCAGCTTGTTGTATTTTTGTTTTTGCAATATCGGCGAACCTTTTCATACGACTAGCCCAAAACTGCAATGCGCTGTAGCAACCTGCAAAAAATATCCCTATAGGCAAGACCCATAAATAATATTGCAAGCTGGGTTTACCAAATATTAATGAGAGTTCGGCCGAAAACAAACTCATCACAAGCCCTATTATCATCGCAATGAACAATGATGAAAATACGCCCAAAAACAGTATATTTATCGCTTCCGCATCGTCCTCAGGAATTGGAATAGCCAACTCAAACCTCAACGTCGCCGCTACAGAGATAACGCTAAGCAAGGCTAAGTATATTGATAAGACACTAAAATCCTCAGGGGTATATAGCCGGGTCAGTAGTGGAAGCAAAAGTAACATTATGACTTGAGCTAACGCAGTTCCGCCGACCAGCACGCTAACGGCTCTAATAAAATCATTTGACTTATACCGTCCCAAGCTTCTCCAGAATCGCATCGACACACTCAGCACTCAATCAATCTAAATATTATTGCGGCACGACACCTGTAAAGCAGGGCTCATACGCAAAATCATTGCTTATGCATCAAGCGCTCGTCTTAAAGACTCAACAATTCGCAATTGGTCCGTTTCGCTAAGATAAGGGTGCATCGGAAGACTCAGCACGGTGCGAGCTACTTCGTCTCCAACAGGTAAGGAGGCGGATTCATCAGCGACTGCAGGTTGTTTGTTCAGAGGAATAGGGTAATGCACTACCGTCGGCACCCCGTCATCCTTAAGCGTTCTCTGCAACTGCTCGCGATGTTCTACGCGTATAGTATATTGAGCATAAACACTTTTATTATGAGGGTGAATGTGCGGCGTCGATTTAACTCCCGCCTCTGCTAATAGTCGATCATAACGTGCTGCGACCATTTGTCGAAGCTCAACTTCCTCATCAAAAATAGATAATTTCTCAAGCAGGATTGCTGCTTGCAAAGTATCAATCCGACTATTAACACCAATTCTGATATGGTGATATCGACGATCTTGACCATGGCGCGCTATTTGACGAAGTACAACGGCTAGCTTTTCGTCATTGGTGAACATAGCTCCGCCATCCCCGTAGCAGCCCAATGGCTTACTTGGAAAAAAGCTTGTGCAAGCAATCGTCGTCAACCCGCATGACTGCTGATTTTTGTACACTGCGCCAAAGCTCTGCGCTGCGTCTTCTATGACCGGAATCTGGTACTTCTCCGCTACAGCATTAATTGCATCGAAGTCCGCACATTGGCCATACAAGGAAACGGGAATAATGGCCTTGGTATTAACTGTGATTTTTGACTCTAATAAATCGGGGTCAAGGTTATATGTCAATGGATCAACGTCCACATATACGACCTTTGCGCCCAATATGACAGCTGCTTCTGCCGTTGCAATATAGCTGAATCCGGGAGTAATAACTTCGTCACCAGGTCCTACACCTAAAGCCATCAGAGCGATCTGAAGCGCGTCTGTACCGTTGGCGCAGGTAATGCAATATTTGGCGCCTACCTTACTTGCCAGTTTTTCTTCCAACTCAGAAACTTCTGGCCCCAAAATATACTGACCGTGCGCCAAGACCTTCTGGATCGCAGCATCAAGCTTAGTTTTAATTCGGGACTGCTGCCGTTTTAGATCAATAAATTCAATCATTAGACTCACGCATCCACTTTTGTAACGACATTGTCAGCGAGAACATAGGAAGCTCCACTATGCTCACATTTCACTTCGCCAGAACCTCTTACAGGAAGCTTCAGCTGCTCCCCGAACTCACTCATCCAGCCTATTTGGCGAGCAGGAACTCCCACCATCAAAGCGTAGGCTGGCACATCCCGATTGATAACCGCCCCTGCGCCGACAAACGCAAACTTCCCGATGACAACGCCGCAAACAATCGTACAATTCGCGCCCAACGTAGCGCCTTTTTGCACCAATGTATCCCGGTACTGGTCTTTGCGTTCTATTAGGGAGCGAGGGTTATAAACATTAGTAAAAACCATACTCGGTCCGCAGAATACGCCATCCTCCAGCGTAACGTTGTCGTAGACCGAAACGTTGTTTTGAATCTTGCAAAAATCTCCAACGACAACCTTATTACCGATAAAGACGTTTTGGCCTAATGAGACGCCCTTGCCAATTCGAGCCCCACCACAAACATGAACAAAATGCCAGACGCGGGAGCCTTCACCGATGACTGCCCCTTCATCGACTATTGCGCTGCTATGAACGGAGAAATTCACTTCACACTCCAGGGTTTGCCATTACAAAAACTATTGTTTTCTGGTCTGCAGCCAATCGATGGTAGCTCATCCCATTAGGACATTTTTTCTCGATTGATTTGTTCCAGAGATCCACCTCATTGCTGCACCTCCTAGCAACCAATTATGTCGCTTGATAATTGCTAGAGGTGCAGATAGACGATCTTTAAACGCCAAGCAGGAAGGGGTGACCCTCCCCATTTGCCGGCTCAACAGTCTGGCTGGAACGAATAGTATTCACTGTTTCGACACAGTGGCGAGCATCCTCAATACCGTAGCCACGCCCGTTCAAAATCTCCTTATAGCTGACCGTATGCAGATCAGTAAATCCTTCAGAGAATTCGATTTCATCACCGTTCACAGTGATGGATCGATACGTAGGTTTTTTCCCTTTCACAGAATCAGGTAAATCATTCGCGTCGATCGAGAGAAACCAACGTACGCGCGCTTTCTCGTATTCAAGATATCCAGCAGCCCTGTGCTCGGAAGTAAAATGAACAACGTTGCGCTGTAACTTACCAAAAATGAAGTGCAACATATCGTAAAAGTGCACGCCGATATTTGTTGCTAGTCCGAAGGACTTACGTGGGTCGCCCTTCCAGCTCTCCATATACCAATTGCCACGAGAAGTAATATACGTCAATTCAACATCATACTTCTCAGACGCATTATCTCTGGCGACTCTCTCTTTAAGATCGAGAATCGATTTGTGATGGCGCAGTTGCAAAATGTTGTAAACGCGCTTACCGGTCTCTTGTTCGACCAATGCAAGCTCATCCAGAATCTCCGGAGTTGGCACCAAAGGCTTTTCACAGATTACGTCACAACCCAATCGAAGCCCGGCTGCGATATGTGAATGATGCAAATAGTTTGGCGAGCATACCGCTACATAATTCAGCGCTGTTTTCGCATTACGTTTGAGTTGATGGGCATGCTCAAGGAAACGCTCAAACTGAGTAAAAAATTCACTTTGAGGCGAAATACTATCTATGATGCCTACAGAATCATTTATATCGTAGGCAGACACCAAAATGTTCCCGGTATCTTTAATTGCGCGCATATGCCTAGGAGCAATATAGCCCGCGGCACCGATTAGAGCAAAATTCTTCATTTGACCTCTTCTATGGCAATCCGCCATTTATCTCGAACAAATACTGTGACAGCACTCAAGCCTTAATAATATGTTTCTCAGGAACTCGGTATTTGCCTCGACTGTCGACAATCAACTTCGCGTGCTGCTTGATAAGGTCATAATCAAACTTGTCGTGATCAGTAGCGAGTACGACAGCATCAAATCCGGCAAGACTTTCCGCAGTAAGTACTTCACTGCTCAGTTCAAAATGATGTTCACGCATTTTAGGAAAAACAAGTACATGGGGATCACTATACGCCACAGAACCGCCTTTTCCTTCAATCAATTCCATGATCTCAACTGACGGCGACTCACGCATGTCATCAACGTTTTTCTTGTAAGCAATACCCAACACCAGAACCTTACTACCTTTGAGGGCCTTGCCAGAATCGTTTAATCCGTCCATCAACTTGCTGAGAACGTATTCGGGCATGGCTTGGTTCACTTCGCCTGAGAGCTCGATAAACCTTGTGTGAAGCCCGTATTCCCGAGCCTTCCAGGTCAGATAGAATGGGTCGATAGGGATACAGTGTCCGCCCAGACCTGGTCCCGGGTAGTAAGCAGTGAACCCGAAAGGTTTGGTCGCAGCAGCGTCGACAACCTCAAAGATATCAATCCCCATCCGATCGGCAACGATCTTCATTTCATTGACCAAGCCAATGTTCACAGCGCGATGGATGTTTTCCAGCAGCTTGGTCATTTCAGCTGCCTTCGTAGAACTTACCGGAACTACGTGATCGATGGCCTGCTCATAGAGAGCAATACCGACCTCAAGGCAAGCCGCAGTATCACCTCCGATGATTTTTGGAATAGTGCGCGTTTCAAAATTCGGGTTACCCGGATCTTCACGCTCAGGTGAATAGACAAGAAAGATGTCTTCACCTACAACCAAACCGCCCTCTTGAACACGTGGCAGCAACTCTTCTTCAGTTGTACCTGGATAGGTGGTGCTTTCCAAAGAGACGATTTGACCTGCGCGCATATAGGGCTTCAGGCCATCCGTGGTGTTAATGACAAAACTCATATCGGGCTCACGATACTTGTTCAACGGCGTTGGCACACACAAAATAAGGGCATCGCATTCCGAAGCACGGCTAAAATCTGTCGTTGCCTCAAAGCCTGTGGTGCGGGCGTTCTGAATTCTATTTGCATGGATATGCTCGATGTAACTTTCACCAGCATTCAGCTTGGCGACTTTGTGTTCGTCGATATCAATGCCTAATACCCGAAACCCGATAGCGTTATAACGCAGCATCAGGGGTAGCCCGACGTACCCAAGGCCGACGATACCGATCAAAGCCTCCTTGTTCTTAAATTTGGTGATGCTGGTCTTCATTTGCTGGGACATCAAACTTGCTCCGGCTCAGGCTGATGAGCGATAAAATGATTGATGCTTCTGATGACTCATGCTAGAGCCAAGCGAAACATCGGTGATAAAGACACGCTACCGCCCCAGGATTTTCCGTCGAATTCCTGAAAACGTGGGCTCGGCAATGTCAACAGCTACTCCAATACGCTATCTAATTAACGACA
>LNAP01005674.1_pt1 | contig 21667 bp, 18 predicted proteins | sample 602601 | NCBI WGS metagenome assembly LNAP01 (sample SAMN02440304, study PRJNA202911) | soil metagenome | biome: Subtropical and temperate rainforests or woodlands; isolation source: soil samples (1 kg each in a 20% v/v slurry with milli Q water) were... ...
CAGGCGGTGCTGCCGCACCTGCATCACTTCGCCCGCGCCATGCAGTTGGGCAGCACCGAGGCCATCAAACAGGCTGCCGCGGCCGGGCTGGGCGTGGCCTGCCTGTCGCGGCATGCGGTGGCCGATCTGGTGGCGCTGGGCAGCCTGCGCATCCTGGACACCCCGTTGCCGCCGCTGTCGCGCCAGTTGTGGGTGGTCCACCACCCCGGCAAGCACGTGCCGCCGCCGCTGCGCGCCCTGCTGGGGCTGGCCGCGGACGCTTTTGCATCCGGTTGAGCGACGCCGCACACCGCCACACCGTACAATGGTCGGATGCCTCTGATTACTCTGCAAAACGTCGACTTCAGCGTCGGCGGCCCCCTGTTGCTGGAAAAAGCCGAACTGTCGATCGAACCGGGCGAGCGTATCGCCCTGATCGGCCGCAATGGCGCCGGCAAATCGACCCTGCTCAAGCTGCTGTCCGGCGACCACAAGCCCGACGACGGAGAAGTCCGCGTGCAGCAGGGGGTGCGCATCACCCGCCTGGAACAGGAAGTCCCGCACGGTGCCGCCGGCAGCGTGTTCGACGTGGTGGCCGATGGCCTGGGCGAGCTGGGCCAGTGGCTGGCCGAGTTCCATCACCTGAGCATGGCCGACGAATTCGACGGCGATGCCTTGTCGGCCGTGCAGGCCAAGATCGACGCTGCCAACGGCTGGGGCCTGGACCAGCGCGTCAGCGAAACCCTGACCAAGCTTGACCTGGACGGCGAAGCCGAATTCGCGCGCCTGTCCGGCGGCATGAAGCGCCGCGTGCTGCTCGGCCGCGCGCTGGTGTCCTCGCCGGACCTGCTGCTGCTCGACGAACCGACCAACCACCTGGACATCGAAGCCATCGACTGGCTGGAAATGTTCCTCAAGAACTGGAACGGCAGCGTGGTGTTCGTCACCCATGACCGTCGCTTCCTGCGTGCACTGGCCACCCGCATCGTCGAAATCGACCGGGGCCAGGTCACCAGCTGGCCGGGCGACTGGGCCAACTACGAGCGCCGCCGCGAAGAGCGCCTCAATGCGCAGGCGCAGGAAAATGCGCGCTTCGACAAGCTGCTGGCGCAGGAAGAAATCTGGATCCGCCAGGGCATCAAGGCCCGCCGCACCCGCGACGAAGGCCGCGTGCGCCGCCTCAAGGCGATGCGCAATGATCGCTCGCAGCGCCGCGAACTTGGCGGCAACGTGCGCATGGAAGCGGCGCAGGCGGAGAACTCCGGCAAGAAGGTCATCGACGTCAAGGACATCTCCTTCGCGTTCGGCGAGCGCGCGATGGTCAAGGATTTTGAAACCGTCATCCTGCGCGGCGACCGGATTGGCCTGATCGGGCCGAACGGCAGCGGCAAGACCACGCTGCTGAAGCTGCTGCTGGGCGACCTGCAGCCGCAGAGCGGCGAAGTGCGCGCCGGCACCAACCTGCAGATCGCCTACTTCGACCAGTACCGTGCGGTGCTGCGCGAAGACTGGACCGCGATCGAGAACGTGGCCGAAGGCCGCGATTTCATCGAGTTCAACGGCAAGCGCAAGCATGTGCATGCCTACCTGCAGGACTTCCTGTTCTCGCCCGAGCGCGCCCGCGCGCCGATCACCCGCCTGTCCGGTGGCGAGCGCAACCGCCTGCTGTTGGCCAAACTGTTCGCGCAGCCGTCCAACCTGCTGGTGATGGACGAACCGACCAACGATCTGGACGTGGAAACCCTGGAGCTGCTCGAAGAGCTGCTCAGCGATTACGCGGGCACCTTGCTGCTGGTTAGCCATGACCGTGACTTCCTCGACAACGTGGTGACCTCCACGATGGTGATGGAAGGCGACGGCGTGGTGGGCGAATACGTGGGCGGCTACAGCGACTGGCAGCAGCATGCCGCGCGCGTGGCGGCGGCGGCTGCCGCGGCACCGGTGGTGGCGGGCAAGCCGGCGGCCTCGGCTGCGGCAGCACCGGCCGAGCCGGCTGCTGCCAAGCGCAAGCTGAGCTACAAGGATGCGCGCGAGCTGGAACAGTTGCCGCTGAAGATTGAAACCCTGGAGAAGGACGTCGAAGGCCTCACCGCCGCGATGAACGACCCGGCGTTTTACCAGCGCAGTGCGGCGGACATGGCGGCGCACAATGCGAAGCTTGCCAAGGTGCAGGCCGAGCTGGATGCGGCGTACGCGCGGTGGGAAGAGCTGGACGCGTGACGCGCCCGTAGAGCCGGGCTCTGCCCGGCTGGCCTGTAAGGGCTCTACCCGGTTAGCCCGCAGAGCCGGGCTCTGCCCGGCTTGGGTCGGGCGTTCATGGCGCCGGACGGAGGGCAGCCGACCAACGGTCGGCTCTACCGGTTTGGGGTTCATGGCCCGGATGGAGGCAGCCGACCAACGGTCGGCTCTACCGGTTGGGGTTCATGGCCCGGATGGAGGCAGCCGACCAACGGTCGGCTCTACCCGGTTGGGGTTCATGGCCCGGATGGAGGCAGCCGACCAACGGTCGGCTCTACCGGTTTGGGGGTCATGGCGCGGACGGAGGGAGCCGACCAACGGTCGGCTCTACCGTGGTCATTTCAACCCGTGCAGGTCCCGCAATTGCGTGGGGCGCGAGCCGAAGTAGGCGGCCAGGTCGGCGATGTCCTGATCGCTCAGGTCGGTCGCCTGCGGGGTCATCAACGCGTGCTGGCGGTCGCCGGCGCGGTAGGCCTGCAGTGCGTGGGCCAGGTAGTCACCGTACTGCCCACCCAGCTTCGGGTAGGTCGGGTCGATCGGCTTGTTGCCGTCGGCGCCGTGGCAGTCGATGCAGCTCTGGCCGGTGGCCTTGCCCTTGACCTGGGCACGGGCCTCGCCGGCGGCGATGCGTCCGGTGGGTAGACCGGCCGATGAGCCGGACCCGTGCTCGCCACTGGCGTGGCCCGGGTCGGCGGCGGAATCTGCGCTGTTTTCCACCTGCGACTGCGAACACGCAGCCAGCAGCAGGGCAACGGACAGGGCGATGGCATAACGCTTGAAGGGCGCGGCTTTCGTCATGGGCGGTGCTTACTTGACGGTGGAAAGGTAAACAGCGAGATCGGCGATCTCCTGTTCGCTGAAACTCATGGACTGCGCCTGCATCGTCGGATGCTTGCGCTTGCCCTGGCGGTACTCGCTCAGCGCCTGGCTGAGGTACTGCTGGGTCTGCCCACCAATCTTGGGCACTTTGTAGCTGGGGTAGGCGTTCTTGTAGCCGGTGATGCCGTGGCACCCCTGGCAGGTGTAGGCCAGGACCCGACCATTGTCGAAACTGCCCGTCAGCCCAGCCGGAGCGGCGGGGGCGGGCGGGGTAGCGGCAGGGGCGGGTACGGGTGCGGCAGGTGCGGCGGGTACTGCTGGAGCAGTTGCGGCCTGTGCGGCGGCCCCGAGGGGCAGGAGGACGGCCAGAAGACAAGCGGCGAGCGGCTGCGGGCGCATGATGTCCTTTCCGGTGTACGGGTCTGGTCGTTCCGGCGTGGGGTACGGAACTGGCCCGAGTATAGCCTGCGTTTTCATCTAGCTGAAACCGGGGTCGGTAAGGGCGTTGCCGCAGGTCACCATGACCTTTGGGATATGGTGTGATCGTGACGTGGTGCATTACTTTGCTACCACACCTGCCCACGCATCCCTCAGGGACACGACGATGTCGCGAATTTCTTTCCTGCACGGCCGCACCGGAACCTGCGCCGCTGCACTGCTGATCACCACCTCGCTGCTGCTCAGCGGCTGCGGCGCTGGCGCCGGGACCGCCGATGCGCAAGCCGCCGAAAAAGACCCCAAGGCTGAAAAAGCCATCGACGCCGTGCCGGTCGAGGCGGTCGCCGCCAGCCGTCGCGCCGTCGCCGCCAGCTACACCGGCACCGCCGCGCTGGAAGCGCGCGCCGAATCGCAGGTGGTGGCCAAGACATCGGGTGTTGCCTTGGCAGTCCTCGTCGAAGAGGGCCAGGCGGTCCGTGCCGGGCAGCCGCTGGTGCGCCTGGACCCGGACCGTGCGCGCCTGGCCGTGGCCCAGAGCGAAGCGGTGATGCGCAAGCTGGAGAACAACTACCAGCGTGCGCAGAAGCTGATCGGCCAGCAGATGGTCAGCGCCGCCGATGTGGACCAGATCAAGTACGACGTGGAGAACGCCCGGGCGCAGTACCGCCTGGCCACGCTGGAGCTGTCCTACACCACCGTGGTTGCACCGATCTCCGGCGTGATCGCCTCGCGCTCGATCAAGACCGGCAACTTCGTGCAGATCAACACGCCGATCTTCCGCATCATCGACAACTCGCGCCTGGAGGCTACCCTCAACGTGCCCGAACGCGAACTGGCCACGCTGCGTGCCGGCCAGCCGGTGACGCTGGTGGCCGATGCGCTGCCGGGCAAGTCGTTCCCCGGCGTGGTCGACCGCATCTCGCCGGTGGTCGACGCCGGCAGCGGCACCTTCCGCGTGGTCAGTGGCTTCGGCGAAGACGCGCAGGGCCTGCAGCCGGGCATGTTCGGCCGCATCCGCATCGACTACGACCAGCGCGCCGACGCACTGGTGGTGCCGCGTCTGGCGCTGCTCGACGATGGCGAGCCGGCAGTGTTCCGGGTGCGCGCCGGCAAGGTGGCACGGGTGCCGGTGAAGCTGGGCTACGCCGAAGGCCCGTGGGTGGAAATCCGCGAGGGCCTGGCCGAAGGCGACCAGGTGGTGACCGCCGGCAAGGTGGCGCTGCGGGATGGCACGGCAGTGCAGGTGATCGGCGACAAGCCGGCCACCGCCACCGCATCGGCGCAACCGGCGAAGAAGGCGGAGAGCCGTCAATGACCTCGGCCGGCAACGACCACGGCAACGATCCGCACCACGGCGACCGCCCGGGTGCACAGGGCGGGGGGCTGGTGGAATTTGCCACCCGTCGCCGCGTCACCATCGCCATGTGCACGGTGACGCTGATGCTGTTCGGCGTCATCGCGCTGGGCAACCTCAAGGTCAACCTGCTGCCCGACCTGAGCTATCCCACCCTGACCGTGCGCACCGAATACACCGGCGCGGCCCCCACCGAAATTGAAACCCTGATCAGCGAACCGGTCGAAGAGGCCGTGGGCGTGGTCAAGAACCTGCGCAAGCTCAAGTCGGTCTCGCGTACCGGGCAGAGCGACGTCGTGCTCGAGTTCGCCTGGGGCACCAACATGGACCAGGCCAGCCTGGAAGTGCGCGACAAGATGGAAGCGCTGAACCTGCCGCTGGAGGCCAAGGCCCCGGTGCTGCTGCGCTTCAATCCGTCCACCGAACCGATCATGCGCCTGGTGATCTCGGCCAAGGCCGACGCCGCCACCGATGCCGACGCGGTCCGCCAGCTCACCGAGCTGCGCCGCTATGCCGACGAAGACCTGAAGAAGAAGCTCGAACCGGTGGCCGGCGTGGCCGCGGTCAAGGTGGGCGGCGGCCTGGAAGACGAGATCCAGGTCGACATCGACCAGCAGAAGCTGGCCCAGCTCAACCTGCCGATCGACAACGTGATCAAGCGGCTCAAGGAAGAGAACATCAACATCTCCGGCGGTCGCCTGGAGGAAGGCTCGCAGCGCTTCCTGGTGCGTACCGTCAACCAGTTCGCCGACCTGGAGGACATCCGCAACCTGCTGGTGACCACCCAGGGCAGCAACGGCAGCGCCGCCGACGCGGCCATGCAGCAGATGTTCGCCATTGCCGCCTCGACCGGCTCGGATGCGGCCGTTGCCGCCGCCTCGGCCGCGCAGAGCGCGTCCAGCAGCAGTTCCTCGACCATCGCCAATGGCGTGCCGGTGCGGCTGAAGGACGTGGCCAGCGTGCGCCAGGGCTACAAGGAACGCGAGGCGATCATCCGCCTGGGCGGCAAGGAAGCGGTTGAACTGGCGATTTACAAGGAAGGCGACGCCAACACCGTGGCCACCGCCGAGGCGCTGCGCGCGAAGCTGGAGCAGATCAAGGCGCAGATTCCCGGCGACGCCCAGCTGACCACCATCGAAGACCAGTCGCGCTTCATCGAACACGCCATCAGTGACGTCAAAAAGGACGCGGTGATCGGCGGCCTGCTGGCCATCCTGATCATCTTCCTGTTCCTGCGCGATGGCTGGAGCACGTTCGTGATCAGCCTGTCGCTGCCGGTCTCGATCATCACCACGTTCTTCTTCATGGGCCAGATGGGCCTGAGCCTCAACGTGATGTCGCTGGGCGGCCTGGCGTTGGCCACCGGCCTGGTGGTGGACGATTCGATCGTGGTGCTGGAGAGCATCGCCAAGGCGCGTGAGCGCGGCCTGGGCATCCTGCAGGCGGCCATTGCCGGTACCCGCGAAGTGAGCATGGCGGTGGTCGCCTCGACCCTGACCACCATCGCGGTGTTCCTGCCGCTGGTGTTCGTCGATGGCATTGCGGGGCAGCTGTTCCGCGACCAGGCGCTGACCGTGGCAATCGCCATTGCGATCTCTCTGCTGGTGTCGATGACCCTGATTCCGATGCTGAGCTCGCTCAAGGGCCGCCCGCCGCTGGCGTTCCCGGACGAGCCGGCGCACGCGGCATGGCAGCCCGAAAAGCGCTGGCTCAAGCCGGTCGCCAGTGGCCGCCGCGGCGTCGGTGCGTTGGTTCGCTGGGCCTGCTTCGGCGTGGCCTGGGCGATCATCCGCGTGTGGCGCGGCGTGGTGGCCGTGGTCGGGCCGGTGATGCGCAAGGCCAGCGACGTGGCGATGAAGCCCTATGCGGGCGCCGAACGCGGCTATCTCAAGCTGCTGCCCGGCGCGCTGCATCATCCGGGCAAGGTCTTGGGCTTTGCCGCGCTGGCCTTCGTGGCCACCATGGCGCTGGTGCCGATGCTGGGCGCCGACCTGATCCCGCAGCTGGCCCAGGACCGCTTTGAAATGACCGCCAAGCTGCCGGCCGGTACGCCGCTGAAGCAGACCGATGCGCTGGTCCGCGAACTGCAGCTGGCCCATGCCAAGGACGACCAGATCGCCTCGCTGTATGGCGTCAGCGGCAGCGGCACGCGGCTGGATGCGAGCCCCACCGAAAGCGGTGAGAACATCGGCAAGCTCACCGTGGTGATGGCCGGTGGCGGCGATGCGCGCACGGAAGCGGCCATCACCGAGCGCCTGCGCGATTCGATGCAGCAGCACCCGGGCGTGCAGGTCGATTTCGCGCGGCCGGCCTTGTTCAGCTTCTCCACCCCGCTGGAGGTGGAACTGCGCGGCCAGGACATGGCTACGCTGGAGCGCGCTGGCCAGGCACTGGCCGCGATGCTGCGCAACAACCCGCACTACGCCGACGTCAAATCCACGGTGGAAGAGGGCTTCCCCGAGATCCAGATCCGCTTCGACCAGGAACGCGCCGGTGCGCTGGGTCTGACCACCCGCCAGATCGCCGATGTGGTGGTGAAGAAGGTGCGCGGCGACGTCGCCACCCGCTACAGCTTCCGCGACCGCAAGATCGACGTGCTGGTGCGTGCACAGGAAGGCGACCGCGCCAGCGTGGAGAGCATCCGCCGGTTGATCGTCAACCCGGGCAGCAGCCGTCCGGTCACGCTGGACGCGGTGGCCGAAGTGGTCGCCACCAACGGACCGAGCGAGATCCATCGCGCCGACCAGACCCGCGTGGCGGTGGTCTCGGCCAACCTGCGCGACATCGACCTGGGCGGCGCGGTGCGCGAGGTGCACGACATGGTGGCCAAGCAGCCGCTGGGCGCCGGCGTGGGCATGCACATCGGCGGGCAGGGCGAGGAGCTGGCCGAATCGGCGCGTTCGTTGATCTTCGCCTTCGGCCTGGCGATCTTCCTGGTGTACCTGGTGATGGCCTCGCAGTTCGAGTCCTTGCTGCACCCGTTCGTCATCCTGTTCACCATTCCGCTGGCGCTGGTCGGGGCGATCCTGGCCCTGATGCTCACCGGCAAGCCGATCTCCGTGGTGGTGTTCATCGGCCTGATCCTGCTGGTGGGGTTGGTGACCAAGAACGCGATCATCCTGATCGACAAGGTCAACCAGCTGCGCGAGGCCGGCGTGCCCAAGCAGGACGCATTGGTGGAAGGCGCCCGCTCGCGCCTGCGTCCGATCATCATGACCACCCTGTGCACGCTGTTCGGCTTCCTGCCGCTGGCGGTAGCCATGGGCGAGGGTGCCGAAGTGCGCGCGCCGATGGCGATCACCGTGATCGGTGGCCTGCTGGTGTCCACGCTGCTCACCCTGGTGGTGATCCCGGTGGTGTACGACCTGCTCGACCGCCGCGGTGATGCCTACTACCGCGAGCGCGGCCGCAAGCATGCCGGCCACGCCGAGCCCGTCGGTGGCGCCGCGCAGGAGCCGGCATGAGCATCGCCGAGTTCTCCATCCGCCGCCCCATCACCACCATCATGTGTTTCGTGTCGCTGGTGGTGGTGGGCCTGATCGCCTCGTTCCGGCTGCCGCTGGAAGCGCTGCCGGACATCTCTGCGCCGTTCCTGTTCGTGCAGGTGCCCTACACCGGCTCCACCCCGGAAGAGGTGGAGCGCAACATCATCCGCCCCACCGAAGAAGCGCTGGCCACCATGACCGGGATCAAGCGCATGCGCTCCTCGGCCACCGCCGAAGGCGCCAGCATCTTCATCGAGTTCACCGACTGGGACCGCGACATCGCCATCGCCGCTTCCGATGCGCGTGAGCGCATCGATGCGATCCGCAGCGACCTGCCCGACGACCTGCAGCGCTACAACGTGTTCAAGTGGTCCAGCAGCGACGAACCGGTGTTGAAGGTGCGGCTGGCCAGCAGCACCGACCTGACCGGCGCGTACGACATGCTCGACCGCGAATTCAAGCGGCGCATCGAACGCATTCCCGGCGTGGCCCGGGTCAACATCTCCGGCGCACCGCCGAACGAGGTGGAAATCGCGATCAGCCCCGACCGGCTTACCGCGCACAACCTCAGCATCAACGAGCTCAGCGACCGCCTGCGCACGCTGAACTTCTCCATCTCGGCCGGGCAGATCGACGACAACGGCCAGCGCGTGCGCATCCAGCCGGTGGGTGAAATCACCGACCTGCAGGAGCTGCGCGACCTGGTGATCGACACCAAGGGCCTGCGCCTGGGCGACATCGCCGAGATCCGGCTCAAGCCCACCCGCATGAACTACGGCCGTCGCCTGGACGGCAACCCGGCCGTGGGCCTGGACATCTACAAGGAACGCAGCGCCAACCTGGTGGAGGTATCGCGCGCCGCATTGGCGGAAGTGGAAGCGATCCGCACCCAGCCGTCGATGCGCGACGTGCAGATCAAGGTCATCGACAACCAGGGCAAGACCGTGACCTCCTCGCTGCTGGAACTGGCCGAGGCCGGCGCGGTCGGCCTGCTGCTGTCGGTGACGGTGCTGTTCTTCTTCCTGCGCCATTGGCCGTCCACGCTGATGGTGACCCTGGCCATCCCGATCTGTTTCGTGATCACGCTGGGCTTCATGTACTTCGCCGGGGTCACCCTCAACATCCTGACCATGATGGGCCTGCTGCTGGCGGTGGGCATGCTGGTGGACAACGCGGTGGTGGTGGTGGAGAGCATCTACCAGGAACGCGAGCGCATGCCCGACCAGCCACGGCTGGCCTCGATCATCGGCACCCGCAACGTGGCCATCGCGCTGAGCGCCGGCACCTTGTGCCACTGCATCGTGTTCGTGCCCAACCTGTTCGGCGAAACCAACAACATCAGCATCTTCATGGCGCAGATCGCGATCACCATCTCGGTCTCGCTGCTGGCCTCCTGGCTGGTCGCGGTCAGTCTGATCCCGATGCTGTCCGCACGCATGCAGACGCCCAAGCTGGTGCATTCGGAAACCGGCGTGATCGCCCGCCTGCAGCGCCGCTACGCCAAGGTGCTGCAGTGGACGCTGGAGCATCGCGGCTGGAGCGTGTTCGGCATCCTCATGGTGGTGCTGATCAGCCTGGTGCCGATGAAGCTGACCAAGATCGACATGTTCGGTGGCGAGGGCGGCAAGGACATCTTCATCGGCTACAACTGGAAGGGGGCCTACACCTACAGCCAGATGTCCGAGGAGGTCGCACGCGTCGAGCGCTACCTGGACGAGAATCGCGAGAAGCTGCACATCACCCAGGTCTATTCCTGGTACAGCGAGCAGGAAGGCAGCAGCACCACCGTGACCTTCGACGAGAAGCACGCCGACAACCTGCCCGCCGTGCAGGAGGCGCTGCGCAAGGGCCTGCCGCGTTCGGCGCGCACCGATTACATCGTCGGCAACCAGGGCGGCGATGGTGGCGGTGGCGGTGGCAACCAGTCGGTGCAGGTGCAGCTGGTGGGCGACTCGACCAAGATGCTGCAGGAGATCGGCGAAGACGTGGTGCCGCTGCTGGCGCGGCGCAAGGAATTGCGCGACGTGCGCATCGACAACGGCGAGAAGGGCAGTGAGCTGTCCATCCACGTCGACCGCGAACGCGCGGCCGCGTTCGGCTTCAATGCCGAGCAGGTGGCCAGTTTCGTCGGCCTGGCGCTGCGTGGCGCGCCGCTGCGCGAGTTCCGCCGCGGTGACAGCGAAGTACCGGTATGGGTGCGTTTCGCCGGGGCCGAGCAGAGCAGCCCGGAAGACCTGGCCAGCTTCACCGTGCGCACCGGCGACGGTCGTTCGGTGCCGCTGCTGAGCCTGGTGGATGTCTCGATCAAGCCCTCGGCCACGCAGGTGGGGCGTACCAACCGCCAGACCACGCTGACCATCAAGGCCAACCTGGCCGAGAAGGTCACCGCGCCTGAAGCACGCAAGGCGATGGAGGAAACCCTCACGCCGATGAGCTTCCCGGCCGGCTACACCTTCACCTTCGATGGCGGCGATTACGGCAACGACAACGAGGCCATGCAGCAGATGCTGTTCAACCTGATCATCGCGCTGGTGATGATCTACGTGGTGATGGCCGCGGTGTTCGAATCGCTGCTGTTCCCGGCTGCGATCATGAGTGGGGTGTTGTTCTCGATCTTCGGCGTGTTCTGGCTGTTCTGGATCACCGGCACCTCGTTCGGGATCATGTCCTTCATCGGCATCCTGGTGCTGATGGGCGTGGTGGTCGTGATGATCGAGCACATCAACAACCTGCGCCGGCGTGGCATGGGCCGCACCCAGGCGCTGGTGGAAGGCTCACGCGAGCGCCTGCGCCCGATCATGATGACCATGGGCACGGCCATCCTGGCGATGGTGCCGATCTCGCTGACCGACACCCAGCTGCTCGGTGACGGCCCGCCGTACTACCCGATGGCCCGCGCCATCGCCGGCGGCCTGGCGTTCTCCACCGTGGTCAGCCTGCTGTTCCTGCCGACCATCTACGCCATGCTCGACGACATGAGCAGCGCGGTCTCCCGCATCATCCGCCGCGCCCGCGGCCTCCCGGCCAAGGGCGAAGCAGCAACGCCCGCGTAACGCCACAGAACCCGGTAGAGCCGACCGCTGGTCGGCTCTAGGGAATGCGTAGGTACCGACCGTTGCCCGGTCCGCGAACGAACGGCAGCCGACCAACGGTCGGCTCTACCGACGTATTCGGGTGCATCCGCGTTCACCCGCGATGCGTAGGTACGGGCCGTTGCCCGGATCCGGTAGTGCCGGCCGCTGGCCGGCTCCACGGAATGCGTAGGTACCGGCCGTTGGCCGGTACGCACACGAACGGCAGCCGACCAACGGTCGGCTCTACCGACGTGTTCGGGTGCACGCGATGCGTAGGTACGGGCCGTTGCCCGGATCCGGTAGTGTCAGCCGCTGGCCGGCTCCACGGAATGCGTAGGTACCGGCCGTTGGCCGGTACGCTCGCGGCCCACAGCCGACCCACGATCGACACCCCCACACCCCGTCCGACAACAAAAAAGGCCACGCAGTGCGTGGCCTCTTGCTTGTGCCGGCGCGCAGCGCTTACCCCGCCACCTTGCCCCACACCTGCAGCCCGGTCAGCCACAACCCCAACATGCTGCCCAGGTTGGTCAGCATGAAGGTCAGCACCACCCGGGTTACCCGGTTGCGGTACCAGCCCTTCACGCTCTGTGCGTCGTCGCGCAGCTTGAGGAAATCCTCATACGCCGGCTTGCGCAGGCGCGTTTCCACCAGCGCGGCGAACGCGCCGGTGGGAATGCTCAACCGGAACGGCTTGAACGGCGCCACCACGATCGCGGTCAGGATGCTCAGCGGATGGCTGCCCGCCAGCAGGCAGCCCAGGCCCGCCAGGCCGCGCCCAGGTCAGCAGCAGCTCGCCGCCCATGCCCAGGCCGCCCCGGTAGAAGCCCAGTGCGATCCCGGCCAGCACCACCGCCAGGATGGTCAGCGTGATCCAGGGAATGTTGCGCTTCTTCGGCACCGCTTCCAGCGACTCGCGCAGCGGGCCGGGGGCGTCGGTATCGGTTTCCAGGTACTTGGCCAGGCCGGCCAGATGCCCGGCGCCGACCACCGCCAGCACCTCGCGCTGGGCCGGGTCGTGCACTTCGCGCAGGCGCGTGGCCATGTAGCGGTCGCGCTCGCCGATGATGGTTTCATACAGCGCGGGGCTTTCGCTGGCGAACTCGCCGAAGCTGGCTTCCAGCATGTCGCCCTGCTTGAGCTTTTCGATCTCGTCTTCGCCAACCTCGTCGGACGCGAACAGGCCGGCGCCCAGGCCCATCACCAGCTTGATCCGGCCGAAGAACCCCAGCCGCTGCGAGGCGCGCTTGAAGGTCAGGCCCACTTCGCGGTCGATCAGGTGCACCGGCAGGTTGTGTTCGTTGGCCAGGGTCACCGCGCGCTTGAGTTCGGCGCCCGGCTCGATGCCGAGCTGCTCGGCCAGGCGACGCTGGTAGGCGGCCAGCGCCAGGTTGGCGGCGAACAGCGCCACGCGGCCCTTGCGGATGACCTCGACCAGATCCAGCTTGGCCAGGGCATCGGGGTTGGTCAGTGCCTGCAGGCGCTGGGCGTCCAGTTCCACGGCGACGGCGTCGAAGCGGCCACTGCCGATCGCCCGCTCCACCGCCTCCACGCTGGCCTGGGACACGTGCGCGGTGCCGAGCAGGGTGTAGCGCACGCCGTCGCGTTCGACCACGCGGACGGGCTGGCCGGCGAACAGGGTGTCGCCGGTGTCATCGAGTTGGGGTTCAGTCATTGCATCATTCATTCGAAGGGGCGCTGTCGGCACCATCGCCGAGCGCGCGCTGCATCTGGACGGTGTCCAGCCAGCGGCCATGCTTGCGGCCGAGGCCGCGGAAAATGCCCACGGTGTGGAAACCGAAGCGCTCGTGCAGTTTGATCGAGGCGGTGTTGGTCGGCTCGCCGATCACCGCCACCATCTGCCGGTAACCGCGTGCGACGCAGGCGTCGATCAGGCCCTGCATCAGCGCGGTGCCGACGCCGCGGCCCTGGAAGGCGGCATCCACGTAGACCGAATTTTCCACGGTCCACTGGTAGGCGATGCGCCCGCGGTAGGTGTTGGCGTAGGCGTACCCGGCCACCTGGCCATCGACCTCGGCCACGATGTAGGGAAAGCCGCGGCCCACGATGTCGTGCATGCGCCGCTGCATTTCCGCCGCGTCGGGCACGTCGTACTCGTAGGTGTTGACCAGGTCGGTGACCTCCACCGCGTAGATCGCGGTGATGGCATCGATGTAGGTATCGCAGGCGTCGCGCAGCAGCACGGTCACGGGGTGGGGGTCCTGGGGGTCAGTCGATGTAGCGCTTGAGCAGGTCGCCGTATGCATCGATGCGGCGATCACGCAGGAACGGCCAGATGCGGCGCACGTGCTCGCTGCGCTGCAGGTCGACGTCGCACAGGAGCACGGTGGGCTCGCCACCGGCTTCGGCGATGAACTCGCCCTGCGGGCCGAGGACGTGGCTGTTGCCCCAGAACTGGATTCCCGAGGCACCCAGCGGCGAGGCTTCATGGCCCACGCGGTTGCAGCTCAGTACGGGCACGCCGTTGGCCACGGCATGGCCGCGGTGGCTGAGCACCCAGGCATCGCGCTGGCGGCCCTGTTCGTCCTGCTGGTCGTCCGGATCCCAGCCGATGGCGGTGGGGTAGAGCAGCAGTTCGGCGCCGGCCAGTGCCATGAGGCGGGCGGCTTCGGGGTACCACTGGTCCCAGCAGACGAGCACGCCGAGGCGGCCGACGGAGGTGTCGATCGGCTTGAAGCCGATGTCGCCGGGGGTGAAGTAGAACTTTTCGTAGAAGCCCGGATCGTCCGGGATGTGCATCTTGCGATACTTGCCCAGCAGCGTGCCGTCCTTTTCAAAGACGACGGCGGTGTTGTGGTACAGGCCGGCGGCACGGCGTTCGAACAGGGAGCCGACGATGACCACGCCGTGCTTTTTGGCCAGTGCGCCAAGGCGTTCGGTGCTGGGGCCGGGGATCGGCTCGGCGAGGTCGAATTCGTCCACCGATTCGTGCTGGCAGAAGTACGCGCCGTTGTGCAGTTCCTGCAGCAGGATCAGCTTGGCACCCTGGGCGGCCGCTTCCGCCACGCGCGTTTCGATCACGGCCAGATTGGCGGCGGCGTCACCGTGGTTGCGCTCCTGGATCAGGGCGACGGAAAGGGTGTGGCGTGAGCTCATCCGGGTGCGGTCCTGCAGGGGGAAAAACGCAGTTTATCGCGGATGGGTGCACGCAGCGTGCTGGGCGCTAAATGCGCGGCGGGCACCTGCTCGTAGAGCCGGGCTCTGCCCGGCTGGACCGTATCCGTAGAGCCGGGCTCTGCCCGGCTGCCTCACCACCACGCCAAACCGACAGCCGTGGCCTGGGAATGCCCTAGCTGGGCCGGCGGGGATGGGGGTACGGGACACGCCGTGAACCCATCCATGGGGGCTCGTAGAAAACATCCATGTTTTCTACGGTCCCGCACCCCCATCCCCGCCGGCCCCAGACGGTATGCGGGAGGCCACGGGAGAGCAACCGCCGTCATGCGCACTGTCTTTTTCCGTGGCCGCCTGATCACTAAAGCGCCGGGCAAAAGCCCGGCGCCAGGTGGTGCGTCGATCAGGGTGTGGCGTTACGCCAGCAACCCTTCCGGCAACTGCATGGTGATGCAGTGCAGGCTGCCGTTCTGCCAGATCAGCGAGCGGCACGGCACCGGGACGATCTCGCGGTCCGGGTAGGCCTGCGCCAGCACGGCGCGGGCGGCCTCGTCGGCGGCATCCCCATAGGCCGGCATCAGTACCGCGCCGTTGAGGATCAGGTAATTGGCGTAGGAGGCCGCCAGCCGGCGGCCATCGTCGATCACCGGCTGTGCCCACGGCAGCGGGAACAGGCGGTACGGCGCGCCCGACGCGGTCCGCAGCGCGGCAAGTTCGTTGCCCATCGCCTGCAGTTCGGCAAAGTGCGAATCGCTGCTGTCATCGCACGCCTGGTAGACGATGCTGTCCACCGAGGCGAAGCGTGCCAGCGTGTCGATGTGCGCGTCGGTGTCGTCGCCTTCCAGGTAACCGTGGTCCAGCCACAGCACACGGTCCTGCTGCAGCCAGCCCGCCAGGTCGGTGCTGAGCGAGGCGCGCTCGCGGTCCGGGTGGCGCTCGTGCAGGCACTGCCAGGTGGTCAGCAGCGTGCCTGCGCCGTCGGTCTCGATACCGCCGCCTTCCAGTGCGAACGGAATGCTCTGCACCTCCGCGTTCGGCGCGAACACGCCTGCAGCGTGCAGTACGCCGACCAGCTGGTCGTCCAGGCTCGCGTCGAACTTGCCGCCCCAGCCAGTGAAGCGGAAATCGAGCAGCCGGAAGCTGCCGTCGGCGCGCTTGAGCGTGATCGGGCCCGAATCGCGCAGCCAGGTGTCGTCGTACTGCGCGGTGACGAACCGGACCCGGTCCATGTCGATCCGGTTGGAGCGCAGGCGCGCATCGGCGTAGGCCTCCAGGTCATCGTCGGCAACGATGATCAGCACCGGCTGGAAGCGGGTGATGGCCGCCACCAGGGCGATGTAGGTGTCCTCGACGTCACCCAGGCGGTCGGCCCAGTCGGTGTCGGCGTGGGGCCAGGCGATCAGGATGGCGGACTGGTTTTCCCATTCGGCCGGAAAGCGGAGCGTGTCGTTCATGGTCTCGGTGCGATGGCCCGCCGTGTGGCGGGCGGGAGAAAGGAAAGAATCAGCGGATCGGCGGCTTCGGGCCGACCTCGTTGGCGTCGGCCTTGTTGGCCACCACGTCGATCACCTTCTGCTTCTCGAAGTAGACGGTGAACTGCGGGTACACCCAGCGGTTGATGGTCGGCCACTGGCGCTTCTGTCCGCCGCGCGGCTCCAGGCGTTCGCCCGGGTCGCCGAACTGCGACTGCACCTGCTGCATGCTCTGGCCGCGGACAGGCAGGGCGGTGGCGGGCTTTTCCTGGCTGCGGTCGATCAGCAGCGTGTCGGCATGGGCGCTGGCGCAGGCCAGCAGGGCCAGCAACGGCAGGGTGGTCAGGTAACGCTTCATCTCGATCTACTCCCCAGTGGTCAAGAATACGGAAGGGGCCACGACCGACAGTCGTGACCCACCCGGCGATTACAACAAAAACGGCAATAAAAAACCGCCCGGAGGCGGTTTTTTATTCAGGTTGGTCGCGGCCGTAGGCCGTGACGCCCTAAGGCTCAGCGCTGGCGAGCCTTGAAACGCGGGTTCGACTTGCAGATCACGAAGATCTTGCCGCGGCGACGGACGACCTTGCAGTCGCGGTGACGGGCCTTGGCCGACTTCAGGGAAGACAGGACTTTCATTGCATACCTCGGCGTAAACGTTGGATTCGGTTGGAGCGCGGCCGCGATATGCAGATGACAATCGGCAGGTGACGCCCGTTCAAGCCCGCAATTGTACCGGTCTTTTTTCCATCCTTTCAAGTGGTTGCACGAAAAAGGTCTCGGGCGCCCCCGGGCGGGGGCTAGAATGGGCGGTCCATTCCACAGGGAAACCCATGAACCAGCTTCCTCCCGTGCTCACCATCGACGGCCCATCCGGGGCCGGCAAGGGGACTGTCAGCCGCATTGTCGCACGCCGCCTGGGCTGGCATTACCTGGATTCTGGCGCCCTGTACCGCGCCGTGGGCGTGGCCGCCAGCTGGGCCGATATCGATACCTCCGACGCTTCCGCGCTGGTGCGCTGCACCTTCGACACCCATGTCCGGTTCGTCGAAGCGGCCGATGGCGGGCTGCGGGTGGTGGTCAACGATACCGATGCCACCGATGAGCTGCGCCTGGAGACCACCGGCGCGCTGGCCTCGGCCATTGCGGCCATCCCGGAGGTGCGGGCCGCCCTGAAAGAGCGCCAGCGCGCATTCAGGGTTCTGCCCGGCCTGGTTGCCGACGGCCGCGACATGGGCACCGTGATCTTCCCCGACGCCCCATTCAAGGTCTTTCTGACCGCCAGCGCCGAGGAGCGGGCCGGGCGCCGGCATAAGCAGTTGAAAGACAAGGGGGTTTCTGTTAACTTTGAAGACCTCCTGCGCGAGATCATGGCCCGCGACGCCCGTGATGCACAGCGCACAGTGGCGCCCCTGAAGCCGGCAGACGATGCCGTCATCATCGACACCAGTGGCATCGGCATCGACGCAGTCGTTGCCAACGTGTTGGATCTGCTTCCGGTTTCGGGTGCCTGATCCGTTGTACAGGAGAACCGCCAGCCCATCGGCGGTGTCGCACATCGCAAGGCAACAAAAGCTCCGTCCCGCAATAGTGCGTGGCGGTTTTCCTACTTAACACACGACTCGCCGTACCGGGGTCGACCAACAGGCGGGCAGTAAGCGGTTCCCTTCGGGGGCCAATGCCCATGTGTCCAACAGAGTAAATCTAATGACCGAATCATTTGCAGAGCTGTTCGAAGCCAGTCAGGCCAATCTGGCCAAGCTGAAGCCGGGCTCGATCGTCAGCGGTGTCGTTGTTGAAGTCCGCGGCGATGTCGTGGTGATCAACGCCGGCCTGAAGTCCGAAGGCATCGTGCCGATCGAACAGTTCCGTAACGACGCTGGCGAGATCGACGTTGCTGAAGGCGACGTCGTCAAGGTCGCCCTCGATTCCATCGAGAACGGCTTCGGTGAAACCGTCCTGTCGCGCGAGAAGGCCAAGCGCGCGATGGTGTGGGACGAGCTGGAAGAAGCGTTGGAAAAGAACGAAACCATCACCGGTCGCATCAGCGGCAAGGTCAAGGGTGGTTTCACCGTGGACATCAAGGATGTCCGCGCGTTCCTGCCGGGTTCCCTGGTCGATGTGCGCCCCGTGCGCGATCCGGCCTACCTGGGAATTCAAGCTCATCAAGCTGGACCGCAAGCGTAACAACGTCGTGGTCTCGCGCCGCGCTGTCGTCGAAAGCGAGCACTCGGAAGAGCGCGAGCAGCTGATGGACAAGCTGCAGGAAGGCGCGATCCTGAAGGGTGTCGTCAAGAACCTGACCGATTACGGCGCATTCGTGGACCTGGGCGGTATCGACGGCCTGCTGCACATCACCGACATGGCCTGGAAGCGCGTGCGCCATCCGTCCGAAGTCGTGAACGTCGGCGACGAGCTGGACGTCCGCGTGCTGAAGTTCGACCGCGAGCGCAACCGCGTTTCGCTGGGTCTGAAGCAGCTGGGTGAAGATCCGTGGGACAACATCGCCCGTCGTTACCCGGCCAACAGCCGCGTCTTCGGCAAGGTCTCCAACGTCACCGATTACGGCGCATTCGTCGAGATCGAGCCGGGCGTCGAAGGTCTGGTGCACGTCTCCGAAATGGATTGGACCAACAAGAACGTCAACCCGTCCAAGGTTGTGCAGGTCGGTGACGAAGTTGAAGTCATGGTCCTGGACGTCGACGAGGAGCGTCGCCGCATCTCGCTGGGCATGAAGCAGGTTGCCGCCAATCCGTGGGAAACCTTCGCTGCCATCCACAAGAAGGGCGACAAGGTGTCGGGCCAGATCAAGTCGATCACCGACTTCGGCATCTTCATCGGCCTGGACGGCGGTATCGATGGCCTGGTGCACCTGTCCGACATCAGCTGGAACACCACTGGCGAAGACGTGGTCCGCAACTACAAGAAGGGCGACAACCTGGACGCCGTCGTCCTGGCCGTCGATCCGGAGCGCGAGCGCATCAGCCTGGGCGTCAAGCAGCTGGAGCAGGATCCGTTCGGCCAGTACATGGCGGCCAATCCGAAGGGTTCCAAGGTCGAAGGCGTGGTCAAGGAAGTGGACGCCAAGGGCGCAACCATCGAACTGGCTGACGGCATCGAAGGCTACGTGGCTGCACGCGACGTTGCCAACGAGCGCGTCGACGACGCGACCCAGTTCCTGAAGGTCGGCGACAAGGTGGAAGCCAAGTTCGTGGGCATGGATCGCAAGGGTCGTACCCTGCAGCTGTCCATCAAGGCCAAGGACGACGCGGAAATGCGCGAAGTGCTGGAGGAATACCAGTCCTCTTCGGCTTCCAGCGGCACCACCCAGCTCGGCGCGCTGCTGCGTGCACAGCTGAACAGCAACAAGTCCGAGTAATCGGCCTCACGCTGTCGTAGTTTCCTGGACGGCCCGGACATCAGTCCGGGCCGTTTCAGGGTCTGAGTTCCCCCCGAAGAGCCCGTAATGACCAAATCCGAGCTGATCGAAATCCTGGCGCGCCGACAGGCGCATTTGAAGTCGGACGATGTCGATCTGGCAGTGAAGTCGTTGCTGGAAATGATGGGTGGGGCGCTGGCTGGCGGGGATCGCATCGAGATCCGCGGGTTCGGCAGTTTTTCGTTGCACTACCGGCCACCCAGGCTGGGGCGCAACCCCAAGACCGGGGAATCGGTCGCGTTGCCGGGCAAGCATGTCCCGCACTTCAAACCAGGCAAAGAACTGCGCGAGCGCGTCAGCGCCGTGGTGCCGCTGGAAAGCGACCCCGCGTAGAGCGGACCGTTGGTCCGCTGCTTTTTTCGTTCCGGGCCTCTTTGTCCCGCTGCTCTATATTCCGCTACTCTTGAATCCCCCGGAACTGGAGCTGCTCCATGAAAGTCGTACGTCTCCTTATCCTGCTGGCGGTTCTCGTCGCCGGGCTCATCATCGGTGCGCTCAACTCGGACAAGATGGTCCTGAGTCTGGGCTTTACCCAGATCACCACCACCACCGGCCTGGCGATCATTGTCGCCCTGTTGACCGGTGCGCTCATTGGCGGCGGCATCGTGCTGGCCAGCCTGGTGATCCCGCTGTACGCCAAGCTGCGCAAAGCGCAGAAGGCAAGCCCGACCGTGGTCGTGGCACCTGCTTCCACCCCTTCTTCTACTTTCGACGGACGCTGAGCCCCGATGGAATTTGTCTCCGAGTGGTTCTGGTTCTTCCTGTTCCTTCCGCTGGCCGCGCTGTCCGGCTGGGTGATCGGGCGTCGCGGCGGTCAGCGCCATGGCGACAACCAGGTCAGCCGCCTGTCCAGTACCTATTTCCGTGGCTTGAACTACCTGCTCAACGAGCAGCCGGACAAGGCCATCGAACTGTTCCTGCATATCGCCGAGCTGGACAAGGAAACCTTTGAGACCCAGGTCGCCCTGGGCCATCTGTTCCGCCGCCGCGGTGAAGTGGACCGCGCCATCCGCCTGCACCAGGGCCTGGTCAACCGTGCCGACCTGACCGATGCACAGCGCGTCCAGGCACTGCTGGCGCTGGGCGAGGACTACATGAAGTCCGGCCTGCTGGACCGCGCCGAAACCGTGTTCACCGAACTGGCCCAGCTCGACCAGCGGGCGCCGCAGGCGCTCAAGCACCTGATCGGCATCTACCAGGCCGAGCGCGACTGGGAAAAGGCGATCGACAATGCCAGTCGCTTCGAAGAGGTCACCGGCGAGCCGATGGGCAAGCTGATCGGGCAGTTCGAGTGCGAGCTGGCCGAGCGCTTCCGGGGTGCCGGCAAGATCGAAGAGGCGAGGGCGGCCATCGCGCGCGCCTACCAGGCCGATGCCATGTCGGTCCGCGCCGGCATCATCGAAGGGCGCCTGGAAACCGATGCCGGCAATGCCGAAGCGGCCGTGCGCGCGTTCGAGCGTGCCGCCCGCAGTGATCCCGAGTACCTGCCCGAAGTGCTGCAGCCGCTCATGCAGAACTACCGCAAGGTCGGTGACCTCGGCGGCGCACGTGCGTTCCTGTCGGAGATGACCGAGCACTATCGGGGCATTGCCCCGGTGCTGGCGTTGACCCAGTTGATGGAAGAGCAGGAGGGCGTGGCCCCGGCGCGTGCCTACCTGGGCCGCCAGCTCAAGGACCGCCCCTCGGTGCGCGGTGAGTCAGCGCTGATCGACCTGACCCTGGCCGAAGGGGCCGACTCCACGGCCACCCTGCACGACCTCAAGCACATCACCGACCAGCTGCTGGTGCGCAACCCGGCTTACCGCTGCACCCGCTGCGGCTTCGGCGCGCGGACCCACCATTGGCAATGCCCCAGCTGCAAGGAGTGGGGAACGGTCAAGCCGCTGCTGAATTACGCGGTGCTCTAAGCCATGCCCGTGGCCTGGATGATCGGTCTGCCAGCCGTGCTGGCGATCGCGGCGGCGCTCACCTGGGGCGCGCGATATTACGCGCTGCGCCGCAACCTGATGGACCAGCCCGGCGAACGCAGCAGCCATGGCGTGGCGACCAGGCCCAGCAGCGACCGATCCAGGTGCAGACGCGGGACGAAGGTCAACACCGCCGCCGGCAGGCACACGTAGGTCACCACCAGGTTAAGCACGTTGGCCGCGCCCACCGGGAACACCTTCAACCGGGTAAACAGCATGCCCAGCGCGAGCATGGCCAGGATCAGGGCGAAGGCATCAAAGGCCACG